>Ga0068860_100000130_pt1 | contig 121804 bp, 185 predicted proteins | sample KBSSwiS32_FD_66597 | JGI IMG/M metagenome (GOLD analysis project Ga0068860, IMG submission 66597) | Switchgrass rhizosphere microbial communities from Kellogg Biological Station, Michigan, USA - KBS Switchgrass S3-2 | ecosystem: Host-associated > Plants > Roots > Rhizosphere > Soil ... | reverse complement strand
CGTCGGCCTTCATCTTCTCGCGTGCGAGTTTGTCGATATTCTCCGAGAGCTGGAACGCGCCCGCGTTCTCGACTTCCTTGGCCGTGCCGCGCTCGCGGAACTCCACGACAATCGGGGCTTCCTTCGCCAGCCACGACGCAAACCCCGCAGGGTCGCGCATAGCGAAACGACGGGTGTGGGTCGGCTTCTGGGGCGTGCCCAACATCTTCGGCGTCAGCTTGCCTTCGTGCAGCCCACGCTGGAGAAGTGCGCGGCCCTTGCGAATCTGCTCGTTGCGCTCGTTCAGCGCGTTGCGCTTTTCGAGCCGGGCGGTCGCTTCGCGCAGTTCGCGCAATTCTTTCATGGTGGCGTCGGACATTTTCTGTGCCGACGTCGGTGACGACCCGGCCCTGGGGGTGGCCGACAGCGATTTGGCCTTGCCCTGGGGAGCCATGTCGACCGTCGGGGCATCGCCCAACGCCGCTTCGTCGGCCTCCACGCTGTCTTCCAGCGCTGCGTCGTCCGACGCTTCAACGCCCTGAGTCTTATCGATCACATGCTCGATACTCGGGTCGCTTTCGCCGGTTGACTTTTCGAAGAGCGAGGCATCGTCGTCCAATGCCGCTTCTTCGTTCATCTTGTCGCCGCAAGCCTCCACCGCGTCCGGTGCGCCGCCTTCGTCCAGGTTCGGATCGGGCATCGGAGGCTTGTTCAAGGTGGCGTCGGTGTCGTTGTGTGGCGGAATAACGTCCACCGCTGCGTATTTCACGGGTGCCCCGCAATGCGGACACGTGATGGCTGGACCTGCCTGTTGTTGCTGTGGTGGCGGCGGTGCTTGCGGATCATCCAGCGCAAGAGCCGTGTGCTCGGCCATGTGACTCCTCCTCAAGAAAAATTAAAATCGGTCTTCGGGTCGAAGTCAGGTAGGTCAGGCCGAGAAGCGGACTGGGGACCCGCAACGCGGGCAGTCGAGGCGGCGGCTTCCTTCGCTGAATTTCCGATGGATACCAACGACAGCCGCTGGTGCCCCGCACGACGAACACGCCACATCACGAGCGACTCCAACTACGCTAGCGCGTTTCTCGCGCGAACGTAAGCCCTTTTGTTCCGTGTTAGGAACGAAGAGCCTGGGGCTACCCCACCCGGCGGGGCGCGGCTCGCTGGCGGCAATCGACGGCGCGGGTATTGGTTGCATCCCTTCGAGGAAGGGACGGTTGGTCACTGCGACCGCTTTGAGCGTCGGCCCAATCTTCTGGCCGGAGACCTTGTCCAGATAATCGACCAGGAAATAAGGACTTACGAACCGATATTCACCGTTGAAAATCATGGTGGCCGCTCGTCGCGTCCACTTCGGCAGGCACCACAACGTGTTCCCCTGGTTGCGCAGCTGGAGGTCTTGCACCCACCCGGCCGCTTTGCCGTCTTCGGGCTTTTGCGGCTCGTCGCTCAGATGGTCATAGTCAATCGGTAGCTGCGTCGGAGCCAATGGGGTTTTGGTTTTGAAGTTGCGATACATGGTCACCAGGTCGTCTGGCGAAATCGAAATCTCTCCGTAGACGGGAGAGTGGAAGGTTCCGGTCTTCGCCAGCTGAAACCAGTCACCAGGCACAAAGGGGTCGTTGGGCGCGGCCACGGGTGGGTTCGCCATGCGACGAATCCCCATCTCGCAGAAAAACCCGAAGCCTTGGAGCAGGTCGTTCTGAATCTTCATTATGACCCAACCGTTTCCGTCGTCCCCTCCCAAACAAACTCCCCAACTGGGCGGTGCATCTGGCAGGTGTAGCAGAACGTCGCGCCGTAGAATGTGGGGTCGCGGGCGTAGGTCTCGGCCAATGCTTGGCCCATCGTCGTCGCCGACTTACAGGCCGTGTGCACATAGGTCCGACGCACCGGCCGCACGAACCCTTTCCCGCGCTCTTCCTCTGGCAGGACTAGGTAGACGCTGTTCATCCCCTTTGGTTCCAGATCAGCGCCGTGAATGAGGCGAGGGTCGTTTGGGTCGGTGGTCAGACTCATTTGGTTGCTTTCGCCGTCGGCACGGATTTCTGCTGGATACCAAATTCAATGCTCCACTGTTCGGCGAGGTGGAGCACTTCGGAAATCGGCGCGTCGATACGGGTGACTGCCATGTTCAAATCGCCGAAGGGTCCCTCGCCCGCGTCACGTCCGACCGCTGCTGCCCATCGATGGTGCCCGTCAACGACATAGTTGTCACGGGAAATAAACAGCGGATTCCTAACGAGGTCGAACCGCTTGTCGAGCATCATGGCCGCGACCTTCGGCCCGTCTAGCTCGTGCTGGCTCGCTTTCAAGGCCGCAGCGGGAGCCTGTTCGTCGGTGAACTTGAGCCCGATATCTTTCAGATGCTGCTTGAAGGCGTCGGCCGCATTGACTTCGTTCGGGTCCCAGGGCGTGCGCGGCAGCTTATCGGCTTTCGACCCAGGCACCGGATTGCCACCCAGTTGGGGCATCGCAATGCGCGGGATACCTTCGGGGTAGGCCGTCGTGTGCAGGGCCGACCCGCAAAACAGGTTGGTGCCTGGCACGGAGACCTGGCACAAATCGTATTTCGGCGCATCCTTCCCAAGGGCCTTGGCTTCCTGGGCAATCCCCGCCAGCTTGCTGAGGACCGTGTGCACCGACCGCACGTCTTCCATTTCAATGGTCTCGCCTTTGAGAATGCGCTCTACCGCTTCCTCAACGGTCTTGACTTTGATAACCGGTGGACGTTTATACGCAGTCGTTTCGCCGACCTTGTCACCGCCGTGACTGCCTTCACCCACGCCTCCGCCAGCGAGTGGCGCGAACTTTCCCAAGTCATCGCGGGGGTGGAGGTTCTCGTCCCAATCCGCCAGGCCGACAGCGCCGCGCGACGGAAAGCCCTCGTCTTTACCGCCCCACCGAAGGCGGCGCTCCCATTCTTCGGTCGACCACTTTGGCCAGGGCAGACTCATTGGATGGCCGGACCTTTCATTGCTTTGTAGAGTTTCATAGCTTCAGGGGTCAGCTTTTCGCCGCGATACATGCGGGTGAAGGCTTCTGCCACAAATTCTTGTGGATGATGTTCCGCATAGCCGCTGACGCTGCGGGCAGCCGACAGGATTTTGTCGATTACTTGATCTTCCGTGTCGCCCGTTGCCTTAAAGGCGACCTGTGCATCGTGAATGACTGCTTGAGGATAGGAGATAAAGCCATGTTGCACATGGCCCATCTCGTGTATTACCACGTCCCGCATGTTGTGGGCCGAATACTTATCAATCTTCGTCCCAGGAATTTTCCCACCATACGCCACTGCGACGGCCCGGTCTAAATCAGCGTCAGGAGGGAGTGCCGTTGGAATTTTGATGGTCAGCGCTTGGTTGCTGGTGCCATACTTCGGGTTGTCTGACACGGTGACGCCACTCGGGACCGTCTCTCCATCATCCCCAGAATCACCTTCAATATTGACGGAGTCTGGCAGCCTATACCCTTTGTCCTTCATCTCTTTGAGGACATTCGCCGCGACGTGCGCGGTGCGAACGGTTGTTGGCATATCGGCAACCTGCACATTGTCAATCCCAACATGACCGAGTGCCGTCGCAATTTCCTGTCTCGCGCTCTGCATTTGAGCGTAGCGCTTATCGACGTCATCTGGGTCATACTTCTGGTCGCGCTTGTCGGAATTGTCAATCGGTGATTTCCCATGTGTGTCTGGGCCACCCAATCCAGACGTGAACTTCCCGTCGTCGGCACGTGGGTGGAGGTCTTCGTCCCAGTCGCCCATGGCCGTAGCGGCGGACTTCACCAGTATCACGACATAGTAGGAATGGTCGCCTGCGTCCGCAAACCCCAGCGCCGCAGAACGGGATGGCGTTGGACCGCCGCCAGGGTAGATCGGCTCTTTACTAATCCAGTCCGGATGGATGATACCTTCGTAACGCCAGGAGGCCACAGCTGGAGACGCTTCGTCCGGGGCCAGAGACTTCACCACCTTGGGTGGTAGCGTCACCTTGAGCACGACCGGTTCTGACCGTGTCACCTCAGCCGCTGCGCGTGCGAACATCTTGGCGAAATTCTCGTCCTTCGTCATGAAGACCGACGCGTTGCGTCCGGCAATTTGGTAGTCTTCTTTGAAACCATTCCCAGCCCATTGGTCGGCTCCATGCCCTTTCGCAGGCACGAGTCCTTCCTTCATGATGTGGGACAGCGCCTCGGTCGACGTCCCGTGGAAAAACACAGGGGACGATGGGTCTTTCTTCGCCTGCGCATGGACAGCGGCTACTTCCTCGGCAACATGTTCCAAATAACTTTTCCGCGTTGCCCGAGCCGTGGTGATTTCAGGCAGCTCCTTTTCCACGTCTGGTGTAAAGACGAATGATTCGTCACCATTGCGCTGCGCCTCGGCCTCTAGCCTGTCAAATGCGTCTTTGATCTTCTGCTGCATCCTGATGCGGTCGAATTTATCAAGCAGACTCGGCTCACTCTTCGCGCCTTTCGGTGTCGCTGCGCTCCCACCACCACCGCTCGTGGTGAATTTCCCATCGTCGTCGCGTGGGTGCAGGTCCGGGTCAAAGTCGCCCATGGCGAAGTCTTCCGCCTTGTAAATGGGTGTTCGAAATTCCCGGTCGTCGATGAGCAGTTCCAAGTCCTTCATGGTGTGTTTGGTGTGTGGGTGTAAATCACGTCCCCAGGCTTGGCTACCTTCTTGTAGACTTCGTCATGGTGGCGGTCATTGGCGTCTTTGACCGAGATGGTGCCTTTGAGAATTTCGTCGGTAAACTCCGCGCGCTGTTGAATGTCAGCGACTTCCAACCGTGTTTTGAAATCCTCCGGCCAGGTTGCACCCTGCCGTTTGATACTGAAGGTGCCGTGGGCTTTGGTCACCGCGCGCATTTCGGCGAGGTTCCGCGTGGCCGCTGTGATGCCGTCGTCGACACTCAACCCATACCCTGCTGGGTGATTATGTGTGAGCACCGCATTGGCCAGGTCGACCGTGTTCCCCTGTTCGTCTTTATCCAGGATGACGTAGTCCCTGGCATTGTTGGTGAGCGTGGCGACTTTGGTCCCGTCGGCTTTCAGGACGACGGCATGCTCCATGGGCTCGAATCGAATGGACTGCTCGGCGTCGTGTAGGCGAGACTCGTAAGTCTGGGTGCCACGACCATCGTCGGACGCGCCACTCTCTGTGGGGGCCTTCCGGGAGTCGGTGCCGTCGGACTTGCTGGGCGCAGGTTTCGGTGGGGGCTCGGCGGTGGGGGCACCACCGCCAGCAGCCGTGGTGAATTTGCCGTCGTCTTCGCGCGGGTGGAGACTTTCGTCCCAGTCGCCGAGGCTTACTTCTCCAGCTCGGCCTTCGCTGCGTCGATTTCCTCCGGCGTCGGCTCCCGACCGGACAGTTTGCGGAAGAGCGCCAGGATATCCTCCAACGTCGGTTTGCCCTCCGCTGGGCCGGTGAGATACAGGCGAGGTTTGGTGGCCATAGTCTGAATGCTTGCGCTTCGAAATTTCTACGGACTTCCCACGGTGCAGGTCGAAGTAGGCTTCTTGGTTATGGTCGCGCCCGAGGCGTTCAGCCTCCTGCGCGGTGCGCACCACCCGCGAGACGTCCAAATAGACTTTATCATCTTTCGGATTGTGCCAGGCCCCGAGGTAGTGATCCCCCTTCGCCAACAGGTCGCTGTTCTTACGCACGTAGCGGGCCAGGTCCGCTGGAGTGATCGACTTGGCCGTGTGGAGCTGTTCACGGCTCTTGTAAATCGACAGCGCATAGCCCGTCTTCGGCTGGCGGTGACTCACCGCATGATAGGTAAACCCTGCGTCTGGCTTGCTGATGGATTTCAGCAGCCCGGCAAATTCGCTGGCATGGCCCGTAGGTTCCGGTGATTCTTTCCCGGTGCCGAAGCGCCCATCATCCTCCCGTGGTTGTCCCTCGTATAACTCACGCTCTTCGTCGCCCGTCTCGGCGTCGGCGTCAATCATTTGGCCGAGGTATGGGTATTCTCTATCGAGTGCAAAGAGTCGGTCGACCAGGGCGTCCCATTCGGCCAGGTGCTGCCTCTTACTTGGCATCAGGGTCACCCGGCTTCATGTGGTGCTGCTGAATGTGACTGGTGCCCTTGCCGCCGCCTTGCTCAGCCTTCAACTTACTGAAATATCCCGACACGTTGCGGGCGGCGATCTGACCGTCACCGACCGCGACCCCGATGCGGCCACCACCTTCGTGACGAACGTCACCGACCGCGAACACGCCAGGGATGTTGGTTTCCATATCCTTGGTCGTGTGCACCTTGCCATTGGTGAGCTGAATTTCTTTCGGCAGCCAATCCACTTTCGGAGCCCCGCCGATGAACATGCCGACGCCAGACGCGTCCAGCCGTTTACCGCTCTTCAGCACGACGGCCTGGGTATTCCCATCCGAATCTTTTTCCACCGAGTGAATTTCGTCCTGGAAAATATGAATCTTCGGATTGCTTCGCAGCGCCGTGATTTGGTTGTCGCTCATGCTCTTTTCAATCGGCGACCGGCTGACCACGTAAACGTCGCCGTCTTCTTTGGCCACACTTAGCGCGGCCTGCGCCGCGCCGTTCGAGCCGCCCACCACGACCGTCGGTTTGCCACCGACCGCTTCGGCCTTCAGCTTCACGGGGTCCAGATAGAAGATGTCTTTGGCGTCATGCCCAGGGAAGGCCACCGCGCGCGCCTCCACGCCACCCGCAATCACTACTGACCGGGCCTCGATCTTTTCGCCGTTCGACAACGTGAGCGTCTTCAGCTGGGTCTTCGGGTCCACGGTCAGACTCACCACTTTCACGCCCAGTTTGCTTTCGGCTCCGAGACGCGTCGCCTGCTCGTGCATGTTTTTAGCGAGGTCGGCTCCGGTGACACCAATCGGGAACCCAGGGTAGTTTTCCACGCGGCTCGAATACTTCGATTGCCCGCCGGGATGTTCATCCGCGTCAATCACCAAGGTATCGAGCCCGTCGTAGCTGCTGTTGATTGCCGCTGCCATTCCCCCAGGCCCAGTGCCGACGATGACCACGTCCCGCGCGCCACCAGGTAAGCCGATACCTTCCAGCCCGCCAGGGTCGGCATCGAGACGCGCCATTTGCTTCACTAAATCCTGGAGCTGGCTCATCTTCTCTTGGGCCGCTGGCGAGTCCGGCTCATGGATGTTGTCCAGCAAATCGTTGTTGATTCGTGCCCAGTTGCCCTTCAGGCGGTCAAACTCCTCGTGTTGCTTGGCGTAGTGTTGTTGTTTCGCTTCTTCTCGTTGCTTGTCGGCTTCTTTTTCCGCGTCGGTTTTGCCACTGCTGCTGGATGCGCCGCCGCCAGAGACAAATGTGAACTTCCCTGCATCGTCACGCGGGTGCAGGTCTTCGTCCCAATCCCCCATGCGCACTGCGTCGCTAGCTTCAACGTCGTCATCCTCGTCTGGCGTCTTCAGCACGTAGATATACGCGCACCGGCAATTGTCCCCGCCTTCGCAGTTCGGATTCGGCGGCATGTTCTCTTCGTAGTCGTCGCTGTCGACTTCGAACTCCTTACCGTCCAAGTCCTCGCACACCTTGCACACCGAGTTATCGAGGATGGCGCTGTAGACGGCATACTCGATTTCGTCCTGGAACTCTTTCCCAGCGGCGACGCGGCCCATCGAAAACGACTCGTTGACTTCGGTGTTGGCAATGCGCGTGATATCAGCGTCGCTCAGCTCGCCCATGTGAATTTTCAGGGCGTCTTCGACTTCGTCTTCGTCCCATCCTGCGCGCTGGAGGCGGAGCGCTTCAGCCTGCGCGGAGCCGAGGAGTTTATCTGCCGCCGACTGGGCGGACAGCTTGGCGCTGGCGGTCAAGTGCGGGAACGCGGTCTTACGGGTGTTCGGAGACGCGAAGGCAATGCCACCAGTGCGTTCACGCATCTCGACGAACTCGTCTGGGAGAATGGCTACCTTCTGGACCGCATAGGGCCGGTCCGGCGGTGGAATGTTTTTGTAGCTGCCGTCCGGGTTGTAGTTCTGGCGACCGAAGTTGACCCAGGAATTTTGCCCACGGGTCTCCGTCGTCATAGCTTTCCGCGCGTCGCGCGAGAACATCTGCGAGTGTGCGCGCCAGGCGTTCTCTTCCCCGCGTGGCCCGAACCCGTAGCCTCCAGCCGTATGCCCGAAGTAGTCGTGAATCGCGCGGAACTTATCGTTCAGCGACAGGCCGTTCTTGTCCGGCTCCGACAGGAATGGGTGCGGTTCCCCACCGGTATAGAAGTAGAGATGCTTGTTCGCGCGGACGTCGTCGGCCATTTCGACCGACGTCTGATAGGGTTGGCCCTCCTTCGTCCAGGGCTCGAAGTGCATCCCCTTCGTGGTGGCGTAGTCCCACTGCGCTTGAATCTCAGTGCCCAGCGCTTGGTAGGCTATCCGGACGGCGGGGTTGGCGCTGTCATCAACCGGCAGCTTGTCGTAGGCGTCCGCAATCGTTCCAGCTTTGTGCTGGTCGACGTCGACATAGCCGTGTTCAATCGGCGGCATGCCGTGCGTCGAGTTGTATTCGTTCGCAACCGACGCCGTTACGTGGTTGGGCTTGGGACGGGCGGCTTTGGACGCGGGGGCGGATACCTCAGCTCCTCCTCCTCCGACAGCTCCACTGGTTTTCGAATCGGCGGGCGCTCCGGCATCTGGGCCTCCTGACGTAAACTTACCATCATCCGAGCGCGGGTGCAGGTCTGGGTCAAAATCCGCGAATTTGATTTCGCCTCTAAGTTGAGTTTCCCACGTCTCGTTAGAATTGTGGATTAACCTCTTCCAGTCGTTGGCAAATTGCCGAGTCTGTTGTTCGAGCACTTCTTTTGTCTTCGACGTCAACGTCGCGCGATAGCCATCGACGTGCCCACCGTCAACAAGCCTAGCCATCATCGCGTGCCCACGCATATTTGTCACAGCTTGATCATGTGCTGGACTACCAGTCAACATGCTACGAGCTGTCTTCTCCATTGCTTGAGCTAGTGGGATGGCGCTCGGTCGCACCTTGGCAAATTCGAATCGGTCACCTTTTCCAGTCAATACAACCATGCGTCCGACGCCTGGTTGTAAGGCAAATTTTAAGTCACCGGCTGAGAACGTCGTGGCGTGGTATTCGTCGTTCCCAACTTGTGTCGGGTGGGTGTGCACCACCGTTAAATTGGCATCAGCAGTATGTAAAGCGCTATAGCTCTTTGGATATCCTATATCTCGGCTGCCGTAGGCACTCCGCTGGGACGCCCGTTCAATGACGTTACCAGTATGATCAATGACAATTCCCATCTCTTTATGGGAAGACTCTGATTTTTGAATTAGTGAACCAGCTTCGTTGGCAATCGTTGCTGTGACAGTCGTCACGTGCCCGCCGTCACCACCATTCGCTGTCGTGAACAGACCCCCGGACCCACGCGGGTGCAGGTCTTCATTCCAATCCGCGAAGGCGCGTGCCCCGCGCGTCCGGAACCCTTGTTTGCGCAGTTCGGTGAGCACTTGGGCATGCCCGTATTCGAAGGTGCTCTTCATCACCTTTTCGATATCGGACGCCATCTTGCCCACGAGGGGTGGCTTAATCGGGTCGCCGGATCGCGCGTGAGCGACTGCCGACGCGAGACGCAAAATCTGCTCCTCGCGGACGGCGAGCAGCGTATTTCTCAAGGCGTTGCGTTCGGTATCGAGACGGCGCGGGATTTCCCGTAGCTCCAGCACTCGCAGTTCCAATGGGCTCGGGTCCCTCCACAACGTCGAGCTGTCCAGGTTCGACTTGGCCCGGCTTGTAAAGGCCACTGGCCCGGTCGGGTGTGTGTGCGGCGCTGTCCCCCTGATGCTCGGCGTTCCGCCCATCCTCTGGTCTGGCGACGCTGCTGCGTGCGGCTTGAAGTTGGGCGGCAATGCCGCCTCGCTCCACGAGTGACCCTCCAGTTCGCCGCCGTCTCCCGAAGAGACGGTCGTCGAGCGCGCCATGTGCGCCTGGTGGTGCGGCTGCGTCGTAATCGTTGCCGTCGCTGGGATGATGTTACTAATCGCACTCCGCGCTGACATGGGGGCACGCACGTTGCTCACTGCCGGAGTCACGGTAGCGATAGTCGTGCGCGCGGGCTCGGTCTGATACACCGTCGACCTGGCCGGAAGTTCATTGGTCCAATTGGTCGACGCCATATCCTGCCCGCGTGGGTCATGGCTCGTCGGCGGTTGATGTTGCGGCGGCTCGACAACCATGGGGCGTCCGGAGACACCTTCGGCTGGAGTCACGTATTCCGGTTTTTGGGGCGCAATGAAACGCGGTGCGTTCGGTGTCTGGTCGACGTCGACCGGGCTCATGGCCAGAGTCGACGCGGCAATCGGCACGGTGGTGGCCGCAGGGACGGTCATCGGAGCCAACGGCTGGAACGTCTCCCCGTCCGCTAATTCCGCCCGCTGGACGTTCTGCGCCTTCACGGCCAGAGACGGGCCAGTAGCCGTAGAGACCGCTTTGGTCGGGCCGGTGACCATGGTGTTGGCCTGGCCGGGCCTCAGCGCTGTAGCAGGCGCTGGAGGCGCTGGCGCGGCCTTCCCAGGCTGGCCTGTCGTCTGGCCTGGTCGTGGAGGCTGCCCAGGAATCCCCGGTATCCCGACCGGCATTTGCATGCCCGACTGGCCTGGGGCTCCTGGTTGCACGCCCTCCAGCAATTCTTCCGAGACTTCCGGCAGGTTGAGCATTTGCCGGAAGGTGTTCTCGGTCTTCTTGTCGGGGGTCAGCAGACCTGCGCCCGCGAGCGCTCCGGCCGCTGCCGCGAGACTCGACACGTCGGTCTCGTGAATCCCGACCGGCCGCAACGTCGGATACTTGGCGACGTCGAAATTCATGTCGACCAGGTCTTTGATGAGCTGCTTGTTCAGCACGTCGCAGATTTGGTCGGCGATACTTTCAATGGCGTTGAGGAAGAAATCCATGGCTGACGAGCCGAGTGCGCGGCTTCCGCCCTGGCTCCGCCCGCCCATGTCGAGAAACTGCGCTAGGATGTTGCGCGTAATCTGTTCGTTCTGGTGTTGAATCGACGGCAGCAACTGCGCGCCACCCTGCACACCTTGCGGCATGAGAATGTCGACTTCCATTTGCTCCGGCTCAATCAGATACGCGTGCTGGTGACTGCTCAGCCCCTGCAACATCAGCGCAATGGCATTGCGGTCGTCTTCGGTTGGCTTATATCCAGCCTTCAACTTCGCGCGCGGGATACCCACGCCGAACCGCGTCGCGCGAATCGCGTCAATCAAATAGAGCTGTTTCTTGATCAGCCAGTGCGGATATGCGGACCGCAGCATGCTGATGCCCGTGAAGTTGTCACCCTCCTGTTGGAAGGTGAAGCGCACCAACTTGCTGACCGGCACATCGAGAAATTGATAGGTGCCCGCTTTGACAGCCAGCTGCTTGATACTAATCAGCCCCCCGTCTTCGTCGGTGAACCACTGCCAGATTGTCCGTGGTGGCCGTGCCGCCAGCTTAGAGAGAATGATGTGACCCGCGTAAGGACCGTCTTCCGCGACGGTCCACACCTTCTCGAACAGCATGAAGCCGAAGTCTAGTTCGAGCAGCGCTTGGCGAATGACGTCATCCCAGGTGGTGGTCATGCCTTCGAAGAGACACCACTTGACGAAGTCGGCGACTTCTTTGGCTTCGGGGTCGTCTGGGTCTGAGGGGTCTAACTCATAATCCGCCGTGCGGATAGGTTGCTTGACCACTTCGAGCGCCGCGTGCACCTGTGAATCCGACCGCCGCATTTCGTCGAGATTCTTGATGGCGGTTTGGGCGTCCATCTGGGGGTTGAAATCTTCTCCCCGAATGAAGCCGCCGAAGTTGAATGTGCCAGTGCCACCCAGCTCTCCGGTGAGTTGGATGTCTTTGCTGACTTCCCCGTCTGGGAATGGGGTGCCCGCAAACGAAGGTTTCCCCAGCCTGTCGGCTAGGGCACGCACCGCCAATGCGACTGAGGACCGGACGCTCATTGCCCAATCTGCGCGGTAACGTTGATCTGCCACGCCTGGCTCGACGAACAGCTCGTCGCCGGGACCGCTTCACAGCGCCACACCGGAGCCACGGGACCTTGCAGCACCGTGCCTGCCGCCAACGTGCGCGTGGTGGGCGTGCGGACAATCGCACTGCTGGATGGCGCAACGTCACGCACCCACACAGCAATCTGGTCCGCCGGGGTGCCTTTGCCCGCTACGAGAGGGAACGACACAAAGTCGTCGAACGTCACCCCACCATCGGGTGAGTGTTCGATATAGACGTTGATCGTCTGTGAGGAATTAGGCGGGCTCTGATTGAAGTTGAGATAAAAGAGCGCCGACTTGGGATTCTGCGCGAGGGTGATGGTGGACCCAATCGACGGCGCAGACGACGACAGCGGCGAGACATACACGGGGCTCGCTGAACTCGCCGCCGCTGTCCCAAGGATGCTAGCAGGCAACAAAGGCATGTGATACTCCACTTGCGTCGTGGGTTTGCAAGTCGAGTCGGGGCGGGTAGGTCAGGTAAGCTAAGAACTAGGCGGTCCAGCGTTTAAGGACGTGTTCGATATCTGAGACGGCTCCGAGATATTGCAGCCGTTCTTCTTTCGCTTGCGATTCTTTTTGAATCGCGTTGTTCATCATGTCGGTGAGCCACTTGCGCCGCTCGACGACCTGCGCCTTGAACACGCTGGCCTTTTCGTCTTCGAAGCCGTAGATGAAGGGGGCCTTGAGCAGGTCGCTACTGTTCTGCAACGACAGCTGAATCCCTTTCCCGTGAGCCACGCCCAGGAAAAATTCGCAGCTCGGTCGTTGGTGGCTGAACTCGCTGTCCTGGGCCATGTCAATGCCGAACACGTCAATCCGGCTCGGCACCGGGGTTGACTCCAGGGCCACGGCTAACATCAGGCTCGCGGAGCAGGTCAGGAACGCACGATCACACCCTTGAATTGTATAGCGTTTTTGCACAAGGTCCAGCGGATAAGCGACGCTGGTCGGGATTTCATCGTAATGCTGCTGCATAAAGACCGGAATCGTTAGGGTCTTCAGCCGGTCCCAGTGCCCCTCGGCCTTGATTACTTCCGGGCTGTGAATCTCAAACAGCACGTCAATCCGGGGCATGGTCACGATCTGGTCGTTCAAGCCCCAGATTTCGTAGCTCGTGTCGCCCCAGGGGGCGAAGCGGACGTTGGGCGCATAGCCAATCAAGGCAATCTTGCGTTGGCGAGTCGGTTCGGTCGTGGTCGTCGGGTCCATCAATTCGCCTTTCTGAAAGTCATGACCGCCGCCGGACGGCCCGGTTCGCTTTGTTGCGGGTAGTGCGACAAGCACTCCCACCCGAGACGCGCGAGGCGCTGCACGTAGTCGTAGCGCCATTCCGACACCCCTGACGAGGAAGGGCCTTCCCGTTCAAACTCCGGCGACACCGTCACTTCCTGAAGGACGATGGTGTGTGCCGCCACCGTAGTAATGCCCACCAACGCGGCGGCGACATCGTTGGGAGCCAGGTGGGCCAGACACGAACTCGATACCACGAGGTCCCACTGCCCCAGCTGGAGAGGCAGCCAGTCGACAATCGAGGCTTCGACCCATTCGTGTTTGGTCCAAATTTTTTTCGCGTAGGCCACCGCCTGGTGATTGACGTCGACCCCCGTAATCGCTACCTCGGTGCCGTGCGTCTCTAACCACGGCACCAACACCCCACAATTGCACCCGAGGTCCAACGCCGTGTGATAGGGCGCAGCCGCGCGCAAGGCCGCACCCAGCGGTTGCCGCGACGGATTGAACGTGCTTTCCGCATACCGCGCCAACCAGAAATCGCCGTGGTGACTCCGCCAAAACGTTTCAGCTGGTCTCATGTCAGTTGTGCCACGCGGTTGACGATGAAGTGCACCTCATGATTGCCTTGGCGGTTGCGTAATTGACTATCGAGCCACTTCGCCTCGAACAAAGCCACATGCTCTTCCGAGTTGAGATTAGGGTTAATAATCGTCATGTCGGCTGGCAACCAGTTCCACACGACGTTGCCGGACCCGTCCACTGTGACCTGATTCGCGTTGAGCACATTCTGGGCGGACCGAGAATTGATGACGGTGCCGGACGACAGATTGTAGAGCGTGAGCGTGAATGTGGTCAGCACTTGTGCGGCGACCGCTGCCCCATTCTCGTCGCGGAGCGTGGCGCGATAGATACCGCTCTGTTGCTCGACGGCGTTGGGCACGACAAACTTCGCCGGGTCAGACATCTGCTTCCTCCTTGTTGTTCGTGGCCGGTGGCACCGGCACGGCCGTTACGATTCTGGCCGCATAGAGAGCAGCTATCTGCTGCGGCGTCAAGGCCGTCGGATAGATGACAGTCTTCTCGACCCACCCGTCATACACCGTGCCTCCGCCCTCCGTTCCGCCAATAGTCACATGCGTATCCCCAGCGCAATTAATTGCGCCAATGAAATTCTGTTGCCCAACCTGGATGCCATTCACGTAGAGCCGGGCGGTGACCCCGTCGTAAGTGGCGACAATCTGATAGGTCTGGTTAATGACCACACTTCCGCCAACTACATCGACCAAACCATTTGAGGTATTCAACTGCACGTTGGCTTGCCCGCTATGAATCTTGAGACTGAGGCCCCCAGCAAAAAACAGCGAATCAGCTGCGAGCACTTGCGGTCGTATCCAGACTTCGCACGTGACCGAGGCCGTCCCGTCTACTTCAGCGAGTGCTCCCTCCACATGCACGTGCGCGGTGCCAGAACTGTCATTCGCGCCATTCAGCATTTCCCCGCCGGTAATTAGATACGACGTTCTCCCATCGTTCATGAGTCCGGGTTGCCCATACACGATGATTCCACCGTGATAGACAGCGCTGCCGTCGTCGGATGTGACGACTCCGCCGTCAGCTGTCCCGATACTATCCAGCACCTCCCGAGAGAGAATCGTCCGATCCACGATGTTCGGCTCGTCGAGGTGCCAGTAGTGTATGGCCCCCGCACTTCGAGCAACTGACTCATGCGCCACCGACGTTGTCGAGAGGCCCAACACGTGCGCGCGTGAACCAAACGACGGATGGGTCATATCCTGGTTGACCATCATCTGCCACACAGTGGCGTCTTCCTTGATATTGCCCAGTGGAACAGATACGGCATGCCCCGCGTTGTAGTTGCTCAACACTTGAACAGCGGTCAGTGCTGTCTCATATCTCGCGCACGGACCCAACAGACCGGCAAAACCAAACGTCGGGATGCCTCCGAGCGAGAAACTCTGTCCGCCCGTTGCAATTAAGAGTCCTGTCGCTGGCGTGCGAGCCGTTTCAACACCATCGATATATAGAACGAGGTTCTGGCCATCGTATGTCATCACAAGGTGATAAATCGTGTTCGCTTGTGGTGAGCCAGACACGGCGACGAAGACGCCCCCTGTTGTCGCAATTCGAGCGACAAAAAATCTGGTGGTCGCGCTGTTCACTTGGATCTTCAAGAAGCTATCGGACCAATAACCGATAATCAACTTGTTGGTGTTTGGATAATCTGATGGACTAACAGTCGACGGTTTAATCCATGCTTCAAGCGAGAGTGCGCTTAGCCCCCCAATGGTTCCATTGGACACAAGGATACGTGGCGGTCCGCTGGTATCTAATCCGTCCAAGGAAATCGCCCGGCTGAGAGGTCCAATCAGCCCAGGCTGATTAAAGATGACGTTGCCCGCCACAACGCCTGGACGCGTGTCAATGCTATCCCGTATGGTTGGCCCGGCCGATTCATCAAGACGCCACAAGGAACTTGCACCATTTGTCACGACAGCCTCGAAGGACGGGGCGTCTGGCGGCAGCGTCAATAGCAGGCGCGGGCCAAACGATGGCTGTGTGGTCGTGTCCGACGTGATCGACGGGAACGCAATCGTTTCCAGAGTCGTCCTGGGCTGCAAGGCCAACTGCGACATGAACCGAATCAGTTCCGGCCCATAGAAGACGGTCGGCGGGAACGAGTCGATAGACGCGCCAGGGTCCGATATGTAGGGTGCGGCGAACAACATCGGAATCGACGCCAGCACCGGATGTGGGAACCCCGACGGATAGAATCCCCGCCACGAGACAAGCGGAACTGGGTAAATGCTGCTCGTCGAGTAGGTCCAGAATTTCTGGCTCCCGTCGAGCAACCGCGCCCTTGACAAGACGATGCGATCTGGATAGACCCCAGCCCACGCGCGCGACGGCACCGGGTTGACCACCGACGTGCTCGACTGCCAGAAGCGCTGAAGGGCGTCCAGCAACCGTGCCTTCGGCCACACCCGTTCCGGGTAGACCCCCTGCCAAGCCAACATCGGCGACGGCAGCAGCAGACTGCTCGGGCTCGCCGTCCAGCCAAACATCGGCAGAGACAGTCTGTCGACCTTGTCGGCGTAGACCCCCTGCCAGGACAACGGGATGAGCCCCGGCCGTGGGAAGGCGTCCAGCGCCAGGAACGGTGGGGCGACCACACCCTTGGCCACGTCCACGCGCGAGGGATACAGCGGCTGCCAGGCCAACGGACGTGGCACCGGCAGCGCCGGAGACAACGCCCCGGTCGTCCATGCCGGGAACTCCGCAGGCCGCAGATATTGGAACCAGTCCGGATAACTGCCGCGCCACCCGAAGGTATTCAGCGGCTGGGCGAATGGCACCGGATAGAACGCGAGCGTCTGCCAATCGGCCAACGGTCGCGCACCTGGCGCGCGGTCCGCGTAGATCCCTTTCCATGAGAGTGCCGTCACCGGGTTGGTGGGCGCGAACGGAGCCCGTGCTTCGCTCAACGGCATCGCGCGTAGCCGGTCCACCCAATCCGCATACTGTCCACGCCAGGACAGCGGAGTCATTTCGGTCCGAGGAAACGCATCCAACGCCGTAAACGGTGGCACCCACACACGCGGAGCTGCGTCGATCTTGTCGGCATACACCCCGGCCCACGACCGTGACGGCACGGTGAAGGTTGAAGACGTGGCACCGGTCGCCCACGCGGGCAAATCTGGCGGACGCAAATACGTGAACTTGTCGGGATAACTCCCGCGCCACGCAAACTGGTCCAACGTAATGGAAATCGGCTGAGGATGGAGTGCCGCAAACGACGGCCACGACTCAATCGGCGTGCGCGCCGCGCGAGCACTGTCAGCGTATTTGGCAGCCCACGACACCGCAGGCACGGTGAACGTGGACGACGTCGCACCCGTCACCCACGCGGGCCATGCCTCCACTGGTGTGCGCGCCGCCCGTGCCGAATCAGGATATTTCGCTGCCCACGCCAACGCTGCCACAGGCAAGCTAGACGACGTGGAGCCCGTAACAAATGCAGGCCACGACTCCAGAGGGGTCCGCGCTTTTGGTGCGGTGTCCACATAGTTTGCCAGCCATCCTGGCAGCGACGGAATCGGATAACTCGGCGCGAGCGCCTGCGTCAACCATCCGGGCAACGCTGGACGTGGCCCAGGAGCCAGGTCTACGAACAGCGGCTGAAACCACGTGGGAATTTGCGTGACCGTGACCGGACTGAAGATCGATGGCGACTGTGTCGGCACGCGGGCCGCGAGCACGTCTTGGTATTCCCATTGAAACGTGCTGATACTCGGGTCGAATCCAGCGGTCGGTGTGGTCACCGGAGCTGTGTAAGACGGCGGATGTGGAAATGCGGGGAGACGCACCGCGTCCGGATACTCGGCCTGCCACGATAACGTCTTCGCCGTGACTTCGTTGAACGGCACGCCGAACGACCCGAGCGCTTTGAACCAGGCGGGAATGCGTGGGACCATCATCTGGTCGGGATACTTCGCTTGCCAGGCCAACGTTTTTGCCGTCAGCATGTCGAGTCGAGACCCAGAGGTGTAAGCAGGAAATTCAGGAGGTCGCCGCGCGCCTGGCGCTGTGTCAGGATACGCGGCTTTCCAGGAGAAGGTCTTTGAGGTGACGTCGGCGAATGGTTGCCCCATCGCAAACGCCTGGGACCAGGCCACACGACGCGGGGTCGGAATCAGGTCGGCATACGTGCCCAACCACGTCAGCGGAGTGAGCACAACTCCGCTGCTCGTTTTGATCAGTTCAGGATCGAACAGACCGCCACGGTTGTGCTCGGGGTCAAAGACTCCGCGCTTATCTATCTCCGGGTCAAAGAGACCGTCAGTCGCCATCTATTACCAGGTCATCACAACGGCATAGCCCAAGCCACCGACGCCACCTGCGCCGCCGAGCCCAGCGTTTTGTCCCACACCACCGCCGCCACCGCCGCCGCCGCCGCGTCCACCAGGCCCGCCAGCGCCACCAGCCGCTGCTGCTTGCGTCGTCGCGCCGCCGCCACCGCCCCCGGCTCCGCCTTTCGTCGAATCACCCGCCGCACCTGTGCCACCAAGGCCACCGGGCGCACCGGCTCCACCATCGGTCCCAGCAGTGCCACCACCACCACCTGTGTAGCTATTCGACGCACCGCCTTGTCCAGCGACCGTCGAAGTTGGAGTCGCCGTATGACCGCCGCCTGAGCCGCCGCCACCGCCGCCGAAAATCGACGAGCCGCCATCTGTTCGGGTCGCGCTTGGTGTCGCGGCTGAACCGCCACCACCGCCACCACCGTATTCACCACAAAATCGACCAATGGCTCCAGCGAGCTGCACGATACTGCCAATCGCGCCACCCCCACCCATCGTGCCGTCTGTTGGTGCGGTATTGTTCTGCCACGGCTGACCACCCACCCCGCCGAGGGCCGCAGCAGCCGTAGCACCGGCCGCACCATTCCCACCGCCACCGCCGCCGCCGGTCGCCAGCGCGGAAATTGCGCCACCGCGCCCACCACCACCGCCGAAGGCAATCGCATGGACCCCGAATGACGTGGTGCCACCGACGCCACCATCACCACCTGCCGCGCCCGCCACACCGGCCGCACCCGCCGTGCCAGCCGTGCCGATAGTCACAGTAACAGTCCCGCCCAAATCAGCAGCGTTGTAACTCTCGCGCACGAAGCAACCGCCCCCGCCGCCACCACCACCTTTGGCGACAACCGCCGTTGCCAATGAGGCTCCGGCTCCGCCACCGCCCCCACCGCCCCACAACTTGGCGACGACGACCTTTGGGGTAAACGAGGTTGGCTTCGTCCAGGTGTTCGAGCCACTGGCGGTGAACACTTGCACGTCGACTGGCTGCACCGGCACCGAGGAATACACGCCACCGGTTGCCGAGTAGTGAAACCAAATCCCTTCACGAAAGGTCAGCTCTTCGCCCGCGAGCAGCGAGACTTTGATTAATTCGTAGTCCGTGCCGTTCGCATCGAAAATCGGCGTAACGTCGCACGTGAGACTGGCGTGCTTATTGCGAATCGACAGAAATTTGACGTTGCGCGTCGTGGTGGCACCAGGCACGGCGACGATATCTGTGGTCGTCGCCGTCGTGATGGCCGTGTTCTGTTTCTTCACGCCACTGGTATCGAGCGTCGACTGATTCACGTCTGCAAACGACGCATGCACGTCGATGTTCGCAGACGATGAGGTGGTCAGCTGAAGTTTATCGGTGGTCAATTCAAGATTGAGCATGATTTTAGACCCTCTGCTGCGGTGCGAGGTCGAAGCCAACGGGAGGTGGGATAACGACAACGACAGCTGCCGCAAAATCGCCCGCTGCGAATAGCGAGAACTCGGTGCCGTGATTGACAGATGCACCCTGAAACCACCGGATACCAGGGCTCCCGCTACTAAAGGCGCTGTTCGTGGTCGCCGTGACCTTCTGCACGCCGTTGACCAATGCGCCGATCTGGTTGCCATTCGCCTCCAGGCGCAACACGTCGTTCGCCGCGATGACCATGTTGGTGCCTGCCAGAATGAGGGAGGGCACGCCCCCGGATACGCTGTAAGTCTCAATGGTCTGCGACGAGCCAAGTGCCACAGTGTCGGCGAAGTTGATGTCGAACATGTAGCCGCTATCTGCGCCGGATTGAATGCGACATGCGGGGCCACCGTCACTACCGGAGAGGTTGGCCGTGACCGTGACTTCCACATAGTGGTCATTGCCGCCCGTCCATCCCGCGCCCGTGAAGCGGCCTCCGAACGTTGCGTTGGTAGCTGACGTGCCACCCTTATTTGTGAGAATGGTGAAATTCGTCAGTCCCGTAACCAGCGTCCAATTTGCACCAAGGTTCGCGGCGTCGGCGCGGGTGAAATTATCTGTAACGATTTCGCTCATTTAGATAGAAACTCCGGCAATAACAATCGGCACCGACGAGTAAAAATCCGCTACGTAGCGCCAAATGACACGTAAGGTGGTTCCGGCCGCGAGACCAGACGTCGGAATGTTTTGGTCGGTCGCGGTGGCGAGCATCGACGCCTGGACTAACGCTGGCAACGATCCAAACGTGGAATCGAGTGTCACGCCACCCAAGAAGATGGATGGCGCAGCCCCGTTATTCGCAATGCTGTAGATGCCTTCGTAGCGTTGCAGGAATAGGAACATGCCCGCTACCCCGCGCACGACGCTCGCCCACGTGTCGGCTGTCGTTACCCACCCGGCTGGGATACTCGCAGCTTCGAGAAATGCGCGCGTCCCGGTGACTTGTCCGCCCGTCAGGTGCGGCGACAAATCGACCGGCAGCGCCTCGACGTCAGCTTGCCCAGCAATCGTGGCGTCATCGGCCGGTGGGAGGTCTGCGCCGACAAGCGCCCACGGCTCGGCCGCGTAGTAAATCACGCCGAACCCATTAGGCGGGCTCGGAATGGTGCCATCCTGAAAATATTTAGGACGTCGCGCGCCTTTGATATCGACAATCATCGGCACGACGTAAATGCGAAATGCCATTGAGCCTCCTACTGAATCGTCACAACCGTGTGCAACACCGGCGCGGTGCTGCCCGCAAATGCTCCGGTGCCGCTATACACCGCGTCCCAATCGTGCGGTCCGAGGGAGACGTTCATCACCGTCCACACCACCGTGCCCGACGGGCTCAACGGAATGGCCAATAAGGGTGCGCCGTTGTCCCGGAACACCACACTGCCGGTCGGAGTGCCCATCCCGCTCGTCACCGTCGCCGTGAAGGTGGCGGCCGTGGTAATGCCCGTCATGACGACCGTGGTGACGGTTGCTACGGGGTTCACCGTAGCGACAACCGTGTTCGACGGCGACGATTCGATGCCGTTGTTCGTGGCGGTCACCCAGATGTTGTGCGTGCCCACCACCAGGCTGGCCAGGGGAACTGGGGATGTGCAGGTGAACTGCGTCGGGCTCACGACAGCGCACGTCGAAGGCAACGTCGGCCCTTTGATGCTGTCGACATACGCGGTGTAGACGTAGCTCCCCAACGTCGTAATGTCAGCACCCATTTCGTCCCACAACAACTGGGAACTGGCCGTGATCACCACGCCAGTTGGGGCCGTGGGGACCACGGTGAACAGTCGCCCGGTCGTTGGGATGCCGCCGACGGTGACCACCACATTGCCCGTCAGCGCCCCGACAGGCACCGCCACCGCAATACTGGTCGTGCTCCAGGCCGTTGGGCTCGCCAGTATCCCGTTGAACGTCACACTGCTCGTGCCCTTGGTCGTGCCGAAGTTGGTGCCGGTAATCACCACCGACGACCCGACCACGCCACTGGTCGGTGCCAGGCTCGTCACTGTCGGCGGATTAGGTCCAACCACTGTGGGTGTCACACTGACGTTGCTGAACATCGCGGTGGTCAACATGCTCGCGTTTTGGCTCGTCACCGCCATCCCGGCTAACGCACTCGCGGGCATCGCAATCGTCTGAGCCGCCGCCAGGACCGTCCAAGCCGTTCCATTGGTCGACCAATACGCCGTGAAAACATTGCCCACGCGCGTGATCCGCACCCACTGGGGGGCGACGCCTGCGACCAAAGTGCTGCTGGTGCTGCTGGTAGCTCCGTTGACAGCCGTCCGGCGGGAGGAAATCAAGCCCTGACCACCGCTCAGATACGCCAACACGTTCTGCGCCCCGACAGCGGTGCTTCCCCTCACCATGACCCCGGCTTTAGCAAAGGTGCTGGTGTTGACCAGGCCATCCACCCGCGCAATGATTTCGCCATCGCCGACCAGCGGCTGGGAGATAAACCGGAATTGGTCCGACCCGGCCCAAATATCGGTTCCAGCAGCGGTGACCGTCCACGCTCCGGCCGTCAGCGAGGTCGTGCCCGCCAGCGCGGGCGATCCGATATCCTGCGCCGTCCACGGGGCAGGCACCTGAGCGAGCGCCACAGACGTCAGCATCATCGCCATGACGGTGACTAGAACCGTCCTAGTCACGGAGTGTTTAATCATTGGGTCTTTCTTATTGCGCGGCGGTATTGCCGCTGGCCAACTTGAGCTGTTGTCGTTTCACACTCGCGCGAAGATTCCCTGCCTTAATCAACTTCGACTTATGATTCCGTCGACACGCGTCGCACAGCACCATGTGATTGGTGTTGGGCACGAACGAGGTCGGGCAATCTCGACAGATGCGCTCTGGTAGTCGCTTCGCTTCGGCGCGCTCCGCATCGCGCTTCTTGCGCGAGTCGGCAGCCCACTTTCTCTGATGTTCGATTCGACACGCTGCGCAGATCCGTTCGAGTCCCACCCGCACGTTGCCACACCGGCAGGCTTGGACCGGTTTCCCATCAGCGAGAGCGTCCCGCCTGGCCAGGTCGCGCTCGATGCGCATGGCTGACAGCTGCCGCTGTAAGTCCTCGATGACCCACTGATACTGGTCCAGCAACGTCTCCAACGCTGGCAGCGGGTCGGCTGGACACTCGTGGCCTGCACGAGATTTCGGCACTGTCGCAGCTCTCATACATGCGTCGGATAACGACCGCCTTTGAGCACGTGGCCGAGAATCGACCGGTCTTCGTCGGATTGCTGGAGACAACCGGCCAGCGTTTGCATCTTGGCCACGACCGTCGCGTGCTCGTCTTGCAACTGGGTCAGCTCGGCGTCGAGGTTGGGTCGCGCAGGGTCCAGTGCAAACCGGATGGCCCCTTCGAGCCAGGCGATCCGCTTGGCGAGCGCCTGCTCTTCAGTCCGAGCCTCACTGAATCGCCGCTTTAATTTCTCGCTTTTCTGGCGGTAGACGTCGTGCACCAGGTGCAGCTGCGCGACAAAGGCTTGTTCCCCCGGCGCTTCGTAGCCGTAAATCGCCGTGGCGTTGAACGCGGCGGAGGTATCCGGCATGACTACCGTGATGCCGCGCCCCATGGCGAAATAGCACATGGCCTCGAAGCACGCCCGCTGGTCCCAGTAGGCGTCGTCCGGGTGCACGTCCACGCCGTAGCACAGAATCACCTCGTGCTCCGGTTGCCATTCATTCGCGCGGGATTTCAGCAACAGCATCGTGGCGTAGCCGACCATGAGGCTGACCTGAGACGTAAAGTAGGGCTGTCTGGCGAGCTTGGCGCATCGTTCGCCGTAGAGCTGAATCAGATCGTTAATAGGAAACCGCACCGCCGTCGGCAGCGCCATGCCTTCGTCCCGGACATACACCGGGCGGTGGCTCTCTCCGCGCAAGACCTCCAGGTGACGCAGGCTGCGCACGGGCTGTCCTGGTATTGGTGCCGTGTCGCTCGTCGCCAGGGCGTCTTCGTTGGCCACCACAAAGCGGTTGTGCAATTCGAAGAGACGATCCCACTTGGGATTTAGGGCGTGCCCATGGTTCAGCGTCCACTTTTCAACGGTGGCGTCGTCCCACGGGGCGTCCACATGCGACGCCCCATGCCCGATAATCGCAATGCGCCGACTGCGCAGCACCGGCTCCGTAAAGCCATGGGCGTGGCCCACGATTTCCTCGTCGGTATAAGTCTCGTAGGGGCTCATAGGCGCAGTCTCGCAATCTGGTCGACTAAGGCTTGCTTGGATTCCTGTAACTCAATCAGCCGCATGAACGGGGTGCAGATGCCTTGGTCGTGACAGACCAAGCAAATCGGTCCGTTACACTGGGGGCACCACGCGCCAGGCTCTTCGAGATAGTGGCCGGGAGGTTGTCGACGGTCGGGAATCAGATAAGTCGTGCACACCGTGCCGGGCTTCACGAACACGGTGGTTTGACAATGACGGCATTTGACCGTGTCCATCTCGCCTTGGGTTTTCCCGGTTTGGCGATCTGTCCACCGGCCGTAGCCCTCTTGGCGTTTCAAACTACACCGCTTGCAGCTCCGGCAATTTCCATCTGTCCCAGCTGTGCCCGCAGCCGATTGATTTCCAACGTGAGCTGCGCCATCTTCTCCACTTCGGTAGACACCACCACCGGTAGCTGATAGTCCGAGCCGTGCCGTTCCATGTGCGGCCGGAACACGTTGGTCTGATATTCCATGACCCGGCTCCGCAACGCGGTGAACGGCCAGTCCTGGGTGAGCGCCCGTTCGGCGGCGACCCGCGCTTCCGAGAGATTGCACCAAATCGAGTGAATCACCGGCATCGAGGCTTCGTCATCCGCCGCCTGCGTCGGCCCGCGCCCGAAGATTTCGACCACAAAAATCGAATCGAACGGGTCGACGTCCGCCTTCCGGAGGGACGGGTCGCCCCGTTCGTTGGTCGAGCCTAGTTGTCGCAGCATCAGGTCTCCTTCGGTCGCGCCCACACTGGCCAAACGCCAGTGTGGAAAAGATCCATTCGAGCGCGTTCACTTACAGTTCGTTGACCAGGGTATAGGCTTCGATGTTCACCGCGCTGGCCGTCGGCGTCGCAATGGCGAACCCATTGCACGCCGTCGCCGGAGCGACAAACTCTGACCCTGGCGAGGCGACCCAGCGAAAACTCGCGCGCTGGTTCAGCGGCACACCGAAGATGGTGCTGCCCGCGCCCAGGTTGGTCACCGCACTCTGGAGGCAGATGACCGTCGAGGCAATCGTGTCGGACGAATCGAGCGCGACGCCCGTCACCACTGACCCGAAGCTCGCGCCGGACGAGTCTTTCGCGGTGTGCGTGCTGATTTCCCACAGGAACGCGTTGTCAGCGGGGGAGGCATCCGACCCGAGAGTGAAATCGAAAATCTGAAAACGCCGGGGGCTCGCCGCTGCGGTCGTAATCGACGCCACGTCCAAGGTGGACGACCCTACACGGATTGCCTTGAAACCATAACGAGCCATCGCAACTCCTTGGCCGCTTCACAGCGGCAGAAAACAAAGGGAGTCGGGTCAGGTCTCAGGGCGGGTCAGTTCTGGCGGCTATCGTCGACCGGCGGCAACCAATGGCCTTGGATATCGAGGCCCCGCAGGAACATCCAGTTTTCCAAGCAGACGCCACCATCCATGCGTATCATGGTTTCGGCTTCTTCCGGGGTGACCACAATCACGCTGTCCCCACCGGATGCCATCATTTCCAGATAGGCTAAAGGTGTGAGACTCATTATACGCCACCTTTTTACGTTGACGTTGCTGCTGGCGCAACATTTCCGCCCGTGACCGAAGCTGTTTGACTCGGCAACACCTTGATTGCTCCCATGCTTTTCAACGGAGCCTGAGCGCTGCCCTTCGGCGCTTTCACGCCTAACGGGTTGGTGCGCTTCGCCGTGCGGTTGTCCACCGTCGCACGCAGCTCGGCACATTTGCGGCAGTAGCACACCGCGCTCATCGCGCGCTCCGCATGTGCAGCCCCCGCAGGCGTCAGGTCCGGCAGCCCGTTGGCTTTCAACAGTTCATGCGTGCCGGTGCCGAACCAGGTTTTGATGCGCGGGTCCCCTTCCTGCGCCGTCTTATACAACTCGACTTGCTGTTCGAGGAAGTTGTTCAGAGTGCCTCGGAACCCTTCCTTCTGAGCCGACGCAAATCCCTGGTCCAGCGCCTGGCGCTCGGCCTTGGGCATCGCCTTCAGCACGAGATTCTGTTTCGCCTGCTTCACCTCGGGCTTCATGGCCGGAGCTGACGGGGCCGACGACTTCGCCGACGGCTTCGCTGCGACCGGCACCGGTTTCGGCACCGGAGGTTTCACCACCGGCTTCGGCGGCACCTTGGGCACCGGCTTCGGCATCTGCGCCTTCGGTGGTTTGGCGACCTTGGGCACCACCGGTTTCGGCGCGATGACTTTGGGCGCAATCGGTTTCGGCGCGGGCACGAAGGCTTTCACCTTCGGGGCCGGAGCTGCTTTCGGCGGAGCCGCGTGGGTCGGCTGATGTTGGCCCTGGTGCTTCTGATTCCAGAGCGTCCAATCGAACCGCCGCGATCCCGCGTCCGTTTTTTCACGCAACGCGAGGCATTTGCCGCACGTGCACTTGGCTATCAGTCCCATGGGTCGCGTTTCCCAGACGCCGTGCCTTTGCCGTAGGGATACTCATCCTGTTGCCAGGTCGGACGATAATCGGTCGGCGCATTCGGCTTGTGACTCTCCACGGGTTTCGTGGGTTTGTTGTGCTTCGCGTCGGGCGAAGCGTTTTTCCCTGGGTGATAGGTCACGGTCGCTGGCCGCGCGCCCTTCTTCGCCATGATGTCATCGATCCGGTGTGAGGTGACCGGTGTCTCTTTGCCGGGGTTCCGCTTTGCTTCCACGATGCCCGACGACTCGCCACGCGGATACGACCCGTAGCCATGCTCATCTTTGTCGAAGGCTTTCTTGACCGGCTTGTTTTTGTCGCATTCTTCGCAGAGCCCCAGACGATCCTTGTCGTTGGTGCTCAACGCTTGGCCGCACGTCGCACAGCGCGATTCCATCTCTTCGATTTCCCACGCGGTCTTGCCTTCCGGAGGCTCCGGCGAGAGCCCGCCCGGCACGCCACTGTGTCCGTCGGCGCGCGGCATGTGCGCGGCCGGGGGCGCAACGTCGCCGCGCGTGCCGTCGTCATCGTCCAGGGCCAACGCGAGCCGCGCTTTACGAATCAGTTCACGATAGCGGCTCATCGCAGCACCCGCCCCACCAGCCACGCGGCCACGGTCCACCCCAGGCTCGTAAAGAACCCGACGCAGAACCAAATGCCCAGCAGCTGGGCGCTAATTGTTTCCGGCATGAGTTGACTCCTCCGCAGCATTCACCGCTGCAATGGTCGAGAGATTCTCCCGATCTTCCATCAGGTCCATTGGCAGCACGCGCTCGGTAATGTCTGCCGCCTTGCGCGCCTCCGCCCAGTAGTCAAGTCCGTAGATTTCCGGGTAGAGGAGAGTCGTGTCGGTCGGGAGATTCAGCTTCACGTCGTGCGCATGCAGCACGCCAATCCAATAAGCGAGGCCGACCCGTTCGACCGCGACCTCGCGGCCCCACCCGGTGCACTCGACGCCGTAAAGCCCGACTTCGGTATAGCCCATCAACAACGCCAGCGCCAGTTCGAGACAGAACGTGTTGGCGTAGCCGACCGCCCCAGGGAATTTCCGACGGAGCACGTCCATGGGGAAGGTGCGGAACAACAACCGCGCCCCGGCTTGCGGATACGTGCGCTCCCAATACGCGCGGTCCGCCTCCCGCACGTAGGTCGGCACGTTGAGCACGCCCGCTTCGAGCTGCGCCATCCAATCCAGTTCCGCCAGGTTGCAGGCTTCAGGCGGGTGAATCTGAAACCACGCGTCGGCGCGGAACCCGTCGGGTCGCACGTGGGCCTGCGGCAACATGTGCCCGCCGTTCAGACCCCAGATATGCACGGTGGCGTCATGCCAGGGAGCCACCACCCGACTCGGACCGAAGCCGATAATCGCCAGCGGTGGTTTCATCGTCCCCGTTCGACCATGTCTTGGGTGGTCTCGGCCCATCCGCGTTCGGTGACGGACTGCCCGTATTTGCTCGCGCCACCCCCACCCGACCCCTGCACTTTCACCGTCACGTGGGGCGACTCCAACGCTTTCATGCGCGCCCGATAGACCGCCGTGTGCCGGGCCGCTGAGGCTTCGCAGCGTCGCCGCTGCATCGTCATCCAAGCGGCCAACTGCCCGCGCGACGACTGACGTTCTTCGTAAGTCAATGAGTCACCCCTTTCCCGGACCCACCCGCGACGCGCCGCACCTCTTGCGTCAACGAATGCTGCCAGTGCGTGCACTCCACCACGTGACACCGAACCGCTTCCTGCAACGCGGCCACATTGCTCGACAGCTCCGTCAGGGCCTGCCGCTCCGCGTGCCGGTCCTGATAGAGTGCCGCCTGCACAATGACTAATCGCTCCACGGCATCGGCAATGCGCGTCAACGTGGCGAGCCAGAGCTTCACGATTTCTTCTCCGGCTTCTCGTCGTCGACTGAGACGACCTCGCCCAGCACGACCTTTCCTGCGTCGTGTTCGTCCGGCGACGCGACGTCGCCTGTGAGCACTTTGATTTGCTTAATGGCCATCTTCTGCCGCAAGTCCTGCTCGTCGTCGACACGCCGTTGCGCCGCCAGGCGGTCCGCCAGGAGTTGGTTCAGCTCTTCGATGCGGATCTTGGCGTCCTCGATGGCCTGCTCCTCTCCGGGGGTGAGGGGCACGCCGAGTTTCTGACTCAGCGCCTTCACATGCAGGAGTGCCAGGAGCGTCAGCCGCGTCTGGTCGCGCTCGTTCGTGCGGGCGGTGGTCATGTCGCTGTTGACGAGGATGTGAATCTTGCGGCCCTGTTCATCGATGGCAATCAGCTGGGCCTCGACGCGAACATTGGCCTCGGATGCCAGCCGCGCCACCAGATCCGTGCGGGCAATCAAATCTGCATTAGCGGTCATGTTGTTTGTCGCCACCGTCTCCACCCGCGCGGCCACGAGCCGTGCCGCCTCCTTCGCTTGCAGCGCGACAGCGGCCACCCGGTCGGCCACTAAATCCTGGCGTTTGTAGTCTTCGGCTTTCTCTTTCGCCCGCGCCTCAGCGTCGCGCTGATCTTTGAAATAACCAATCACCGCCTGCACGATGGTGAGGGTGAGAATTTGTATTGCGCCAATAATGGCGAGCACGCCGAGACTGTCGATATTCCACATGTCAGACTCCAGGTCATCACGTCAAAAATCTTTACAATGACGCCGGAGCCATCATGGCAACGGTCGTCGGACGCGTGCTGCTATTCGCCGCCGCCGCCGACGCCACTTGAGTGCGCACCCACTGTTCGCATTTCCCAAATCGAATCGCTAGCTCCGGGACGCCATAGCCCTCCCCGTGTAAGGTCACCAGGCGTTGCACATCCGCCACCGCGAGTCGTGAGCCGGGCAGCCTAGCTTTGCCCATTGATTAGCCGCACGTTTTTTGCACGCGGTCCCTTCGCCCCATCTTCATGTTCGAACTCGACGGTCTGGCCACGCACCAACGCATCGAAGTTGCACAGCGGGTGACACCCGCTCGCGTGAAAGAACCGGTCTTGCCCATCTTCCCCGCGCACGAAACCAAAGCGCTTGTCCGCATTGGTCGTCTTCACCATCCCAGTCATGTCGTTTTGCCTTCCTGTGCGGTCGTCGTCGACTCGCTCGGTTCTGTGTCCGACGGTAGTTGCCACTCGGTCGCTACCGGTTGATGCAACGGTCCCGTTGGGCGCGTCACGCGCGCAAGGGGTTCGTGGGCATCTGCCGCTGCCTCTTCTTCCCGCAGGGCCTGCTCTAACGGCACGCGACCCTCGGGTCCGACGACGCGTTGAATCCCGGTGGGGACCTTCGGGTCGTTGTCGTAGACGTTCTTGAATTTCCCATCCGCTGGTTCGGCCGGAGGCGTGAGCTGACGAATTTCGGTGAGATACGTGCCATGCGCGGGGTCCTTCACTTCGCGCCACTGCACGTAACTCCCCACGGCCGGGAACCGACCACCCTGTTCAGCGGCCAAGGCCCAGTGTTTGAACACCAGCTCCTTGCTCCCCCCGGCCGGGCGCACCCACCCCAGGTCTTTTTCAATGCGCGTGATATACCCTTGTGGCATCTCGCTATCCCTTTCCGTAGGCGCTATCCCAAAAGCCCATCAGCGCGCCGCCGCCACCGCTCTCCAATCCGCCGACCCGCACCCGCTCGCCTGCGATATCGGGGTCGGCATACGCGGCCCCGAAAATCCCCGCCACCAATCCGACGTTCCCTTGGTCATCTTTCATGAGCGACGCCTGCGACACGTGTGCCTCGAACGTGTGCAGCAGCCGCCATACGGCCATCGCACTCGCGTCCACCTGGTCGTTGAACCGGCTCTTGGGAAACGTGGTCAGCTCTTGCACATACGTCGGCGTCCAATCGAAACGGCCGTTGGCTTCGAGATACGCCTTGCTGGGAATCTTCACGTTGCCCGCGAGGAAGTAGGGCGACACCGCTTGCAGCTTCGACTCTTTGCTCCCCGCGCAGAACACCTTCAACACTTCGGTATCGTCATCGGTGGTCATGAGTCCGGCCACGCGGTTGCGCAACATCTGCACGACCCCCATGCCGTTCGCCTTCGCCTCGACATACTTGGCCGTCGCTTGAGGCTCCACGGCGCAGAAGGCGACCAACGCCTCACACGTGGCGGGTAATTCCAAATGCTCGCGCACCTGGTCGAGCAGATAGGCGTTGGCCTCGCGCCGCGCCCACTTCTGGAAGACGACAAATGAATTGTCCTCCTCCGCTTTGAACGCGCAGTCCACCACGATGATGATTTCGTCAATCCAGTTGGGCAGCGCGTCATACCGATCAATGCGCGTCACCACCTGGCCGTGTTTGGCAATCGGCCGTTGCTGCTGCTGCCCGTCGTAAATATCCGGGCGCATTTTCTGCTGCGTGTGCGCGGCTTCAATCGCCGTCGTCATCAACGGGTGCAGCGGTTGCCCCTCAATCGTGCGCGGGTCCTCATAGAGCAGCGTCGGCCCCAGGAACACGCGGCACTTCCGATCCGCCTCGTAGAAGTGCGGGAAGTTCAGGTGGACCCACCCGTCCTGCTTCAGGAAATATCCGCTCAAATCCTCCGGGTGCAGCCGCTGCATAATCAGCACGAAGGCTGACCCCTCGTCGAGCGCGCGGTGGACCAACGTCCGCTCGTAGACCTCCGACGCGTGCAGGATTTCCGCGAGCGTCTCGGCGTCCAGCTTCGTCGGGTCGTCAATCACCACGATGTCCGCGCGCTGGCCGCTGGGCGTCCCGTCCATGCCCGTCGACACCCGATAGCCCTTCTGCTTGTTCGCAAAGTAGCTCTTCGCATTCTGGGTATCCGACAGCTGCACCACCGTCCCCCACTGCGACTGGTAGAACGGCGACTGAATCAAATCTCGGCAGCGCTCCGCGTCGCGCCCCGCCGGACTCGCGTCGTCCCCCCCGTAGCTCAAACACAGAAACCGTGTGTGCGGCTTCAGGTTCGGCCCCCACTGCCACGCCGGAAACATGACCGACGTCACCAGCGACTTCGCAAACCCCGGCGGCTCATTAATCACCAGCTTCGCTATCTGCCCGTCCGCCACCGCCGTCAACATTTCCGCCTTCGCCTCGATATGCCAGTTCGGGAGAAACTTCCGCTTCCCCTCCACCGTCGGCCACGACTGCGCAATGAAGTCAATCAGCGGCAGCCGCTCCGGCTCCGCCCCCCGCGCCCGTAACGCGTCCTGAATCACCGCCAGCGGCAGCTTGCTGAAATCGTCCGGGGCTTGGGGATAGGGGACCCTACGCGGCATGGTGTAGACTTGTAGACATTTCAAGATGTCTGTGGCCATCGAACCAGAATTGACGGACGCCTTTCCAGAAGCTACCGGCCCAATGGCTTATATCTGGCAACGTGGACGACAGACGCTGTATGTGGGCGGAACGAAATACGGGCTCCGCCGTCTGCGAAATCACGAAATCGTGAAGCCGGAAGTTGGGGATAGGGTGTTGATGTTGCCCGTCGACACACACCAACAAGCCCTGGCGTTGGAACAACAACTGATTGATAAGTTGGACCCCCTCATGAACAAAATTCGTCGCCGATCTTTGGGCAACCGCCCGTTGGGACCCGCGCCGCGTAAATCGTTGAAGTGCGACCCCATGGTTCATGCTGACCTCAAACGATTGGCAGCCCACAGGCAAACGACTGTTGAGGCCCTCGTCGACCAAGCCTTGCGTCGACTCGTCACGGAAAAGTAGAAAAAGGGACTCGTGAAGACCCTCAAAATCCCCGACGCCCTCCACGCCGACCTCAAGCGTCTGGCCTTCGACCGCCACACCTCCGTCCAGGTGCTGGTCGAAACCGCCCTCCGCCGCTTCCTGGCCGCGTCCCCGCTGGACCCGCCTGCGGCCCTTCCCCACGACGCGCGGCTCGCGGCGTCGCGTGTGGCCTCGCAGACAGACGTCCACCAGGCCACTGCCCGCGTCCTCCAGAAACACCGCACATCCCTTGAGAAACTCGCTCAGCACGATTCCACTCTTCCACCGAAAGGACTTGACGTCCCCCAGCCCGTGACAGGATTTTCTGGCGGAGGCCGCGCTCGCACCCCACCCCCCCCTGTCGAGAAAAGGCCGGGGGGAGTCCCCCTCCCCTCGAACCCGCAGGTCTTCGGCCCACCGCTCAACACGAGCGTTGATGTGTGTCGCCGCGCCAGCTGCCAGCACGCGAAGGCATTGCATCGCGCGCACGCGAAACACCCTGACCAATTGGTGTGTCAACTCGCGCTCTGTAACTGCGCACGCTACATTGGCTAACTGACGCTGCATGCTAGGGTTGCTCGTATTGGTGCGTGTAGATTTTCCCGTCTCTGGTGAAGACGGCGACCTCACCACTCGGTGTGGTTTCTGGCCAGGTCCCTGAGATTTGGTTCGGTGCCCACGACCCAACGCTCGCTTGCTTTCCGCCCACTGTGACCTTCCCAGAGAGCCCACCAAACTCGTCGCCTTGAATCACAAACGACCCACCACTCGTGCTTTGAATGCTGCTAATCACTTGGCCTCCTGACACTTGAGCCACCGCGCGACGTGATCGACAGGGTCGACTTGCTCACAGAACCCGGCTTCGACGTAGCGCTTCGTGTTGATCACGCACGTCACGCACAGCGCCAGGACAATCAGCACGAGCGCCAACATGACCGACCGCCACACGCTCGCGCGATCTGTCGAGAATTGCTCATGGGGCCGATGCTGGTCCACACTTTCGCCTTCCTATGTCAAGCACTTACGCTGTGCAAAACGTAGCTAACTTGAAATCTTGTGTCTGATAATGCGGGCTATGTTCCCTGCTTGCGATTGTTACCAGTGACCCTGCGGTCTTTTACCCCGACCCGCCGCTCCGGCTCATACGCGTAAGAGGCAGCGTTCTCCGCCTGCGCCTCGGCACGCTGAATCGCTTTCGCCTCGGGCACCTGGCCGTCGTCTTCACGTGGCGCTTCGTTGGGAGAAAGAGGTGTGCGCATTAGTCTTTGTGCTCAATCACTTCCGCCTGGGGCAACAGCTTCAACTTGGCGGCACGTTCCAGCACGCGTAGCTCCTCGACGCTGAAGCGCTCGCTCAGCATCGTCACGACCAACGGTGCCCAGGCGGTGCCTTCCGCATTGGTGCTCGTGATCTTTACTGGGGCGTGCGCCCCAAGAAGTTTGGCGACTTCGCCAAAGGACTTGGTCAGCTCGGATCGGGCCATCACGCGGGCGGTGGCGCTGGGGGCGTTGGTGGCCAGCTCGAAGAGGCCGCGTTGGTTAATGGCGTGTTGCTCGACGAGTTTGTCTCTCCGGCGTTCGAGGGGAACGGCGTGGGTGCGGTGTTCGCTGAGGCGATAGGCTTCAATGTCATACCAGACGGTTTTGGCGCTAACTCCTAGATGCCGCCCGATTTCGCGGAGGGGGATATTTTGGAGCCAGAGGGTATACGCTTGGCGTCGCCGCTGTTCCCGGAGATGACGTAATTCATGATTGGTGTGCTTCGGTTTGGTGGAGGTCTCAGTAGGAACTGGTGCGTGCGCTACTGGTTGCGACGACTTCCCATCCCCATCGCTGCGCTCACGACTCGCAAAATCGACGAGAATCCCTTTGCTGGGCGTAGACGAATTAGGGGTCGCAATCGTGGGGGTAACGTCACCGTTACCTGACGGCGCGTTAGGCGGGTCTTTGGGCGTCTGCTCGTCAGTCACGCGACACAGCGGTGCCCTTCTTGAGCTTCTGGCCACACGTCGGACATGTGGGGCGATCTTCTATCGTGAAACTCACGGTGTCTTGGGGAGGAATCGCGGTCAGCGCCAGGTCTTTGAGCAGGTTGGCCACCGCCGCGTCTTCGGCTTGAATGGCTTTGAGTAACGTGCCCAGCTGTTCTTTGTCCGCCTCGGCGAGCGCGCTCACCGGGTCCAGGACGGCCAGCAGCGTCTGCTCTTCTTCGGGACTGACGTCGACCAGCAGGTAGGGAATTGGTGTGCTGTCACCCGCTTTGAGCGCCAATTGGACGCGAAGGTGCCCGTCGAGCACGTAGCCGGTGCGCCGGTTCTCGACCACCCGCTGAACCCAGCCAATCCGGGCCAGGAGCGCTTCGAGCACGGCCTGTTGCGCGGTTGGGTGGATGCGCCAATTCAACGGATGGGCGAGAAACTGCGCCGCAGGCTTCTCACCTTCACCGACAATCCGATTTTGCCACTGCATGTTAGGTGACCTAACGCCGTCCCATGTCTACCTGTTGTGGGTCAGGTCAGGAGCAACGCTAGCGCGAAATTCGCGTGTAGTAAAGCACTGCGCTCGGTTGGACGAAAATAATTAGAACTGTCCGTTAGATGACAGTTGTGCCGGTCGGATACGCGATTGGATACTGCACGGTGTTCGTGCCCTTGACAATGGTGTTGCCTTGCCAGATGTAGCCAGGCGCATACAGGTCGAGCACGGCTTTGCCTAACGACGGGGCTCCGGTGCCGTGGATGCCATAGAAGCCTTCGAGGAAGCGGCAATCGCTCACGCGCAGATTCACCAGCGGATACTCTGGCGTGTCGAAGCTCATGGCGGTGCCTTCGGGCTCAATCTTGCCTGCGAAGGAAATGTGGTCCAGCGTGAGGTTGCGCGGGCCTCCGGTAATAAAGATTTGCCGACCGCCTGCCGCGCCACCGGACCAGGTCGTGCCGATGTTCGTGAATGTGCAACGGCGAATCGTGACGCGGTCCATGACGCCTGACGGATTGGTGTAATCACGCCCGAGGATTTCGATGCCATTCGTAGTGTTGTTGAACGTGCAGTCTTCAATCGTGACGTCTTCTACCACCGACCAGGGCGCTTTCCCATCTTGGTTGCGCACGTTAATCAACATGGCGTAACCGGTTTGGCCATTCACCCACGAGTTTTCCATCCGACAATTGGTCACATGCAAGCGCTGCACACTCTTGGTCTCAAAGAGATTCTTCGCGGTCAGCCCGGCTTTGCCAATCCACGATAGCGGTTTGAACATCGTGCAGTTGTTGATCGAAATGTCCTGTGGAATGCCTGCGGCGGTCACACTGTCCGCGCCCCCGAACAGCACATTCTCCCCGCTCGCTTCGAGATAGCAGTCGTCAACCGTGAGGTGCTTGCATCCATCCCACCCGGCAATGGCCTGCGAATCGGCCGAATACCAGATATTGCTAATCGAACTGCGTGTGATGCTCACGGTGTCGCTGTCCGCACGAATCCCTCGGTGTTGGCCCTGAGCGCTGCCCAACACCACACATCGGTCAATCACCATGCGCGGGCTCGTGGTCACAATCGTTGAACCAGACACTTTGCCTTCGAGCCGCAGGCCAATCAACGAGACGTCTGACGCCGTGCTAGTGAGTGCACCACGTAGTGTGGCCCCTTTCAGAGACGATGAAACTCGTGCTGACCCTGGGTCAATCGAGGTTATGAGTGTGACCGGCTTCACTAACACTAGATCCGATTCGAGCACGAACAGCGGGTCCATTTTCACAATCGATCCCGCAGGTGCGGTGCTGAGAATGGATTGCAGATTGTCGCTGGGACCGATGGTGATGGGCGCAGCGCCGCTCGGCAGCAAGGCCAGGGCCGCGTCAATGTTGACTTTGGCTTGATTCAGCTGGATGCGGATATCGTCATTAGTGGACATACCAATGACGGTGACAGGGAATCCGCGCGTGCGCTAGTAAATTTGGCGGAGAGTGTGGGATTCGAACCCACATGCCCGTGAGGACGCCGGTTTAGCAAACCGGTGGAATACCGTTATCCGAACTCTCCGAGCTTGGCTGCCACGGCTGGATTCGAACCAGCATTTGCAGGGTCAAAGCCTGCCGTCCTACCATTGGACGACGTGACAATATGGTCCGGGCGCGGGGACTCGAACCCCGATAATTCCTCGTTCTGAGCGAGGCGCTTTGCCATTTTGCTACGCCCGGTCGAAACTCTCCCGCCCCGGCGCACCGGGCGGGCGCGGTGTCTCACACGCGACCTAGTCGAGGATGACGACTGTCGACTGACTCGGCTCGAACAGCGAAATCAACCACAACATGAAATCCATGACCCACCTCCTTTCGAGGCACGGATCATGGACGGTCGCGCGTCGCTAACTGGTGGTGCCGGTAGGAATCGAACCTACAGTAGGCTCATCGCCACGACTGCTCTACAGGCAGCCCCCGCTCCATACGGGTATACGTCACCGAAAAACTGGTCGGCCTGGTGGGAGTCGAACCCACAAAAGCCAGCGCCTCGGGCTGGTGGATATGCCAGTTCTCCTACAGGCCGACAAAACGAACCGTCTCACACGCTGGTGTTAGGGACAGCGCTTCACCAGTGAACGGTGGACACTGGGCAGAGCCATCTGTCAATGTTCACCGGGAGACGGCGAAGTTGGTGCGCCCGCCCGGACTTGAACCGGGATGCCCAAAAAGGACGACGGTGTTTGAAGCCATCGCGTCTGCCATTCCGCCACGAGCGCAAATCTTGGTGGCCCTGGTGGGAGTCGAACCCACACGCTTTTTGCAGCACCGGGTTTTAAGGCCAGCGCGTCTGCCAAGTTCCGCCACAAGGCCATCACCGAATATGAATGCCCCCACCACCCAACAGGCTGATGAGCACAAGAACCACCACCACGACTAGCAGCAGGTGCACGGCATTGCCGCCCACGCCACCAACCGCGCCAAGGAGCCAGAGAATCAGGATAATGACGAGGATGGTCAGGAGCATCGGCGTGCACCCTTTACCTATTCAATTGTTTGGCGGAGGAGGGGAGGGTCGAACTCCCAAGTCTGGTTAGGACGCCGGTTTTCGGGACCAGCAGGCTTGCCGACTGTGCCCAACTCCTCCGCACTGCTTATCGACTATACGAGCGTGAGCGCAAATACTGCGCTGAGCTAGATAGCGATAAGCGGCGAAGTCGTTGGGTCATAGCCAGCCCTGAGTATACGACAGTCGAATCTAGGATGCAACAGCCCCATGTTTGGGGGTGTAGGCCAATTGACAGCCCAACTTCTTGTGCCGCTGCTTCCGCCGATTCTCCGCGCATTCCTGGCAATGGGGCGATTGCTTCACCACCCCGGCCAGGGTCTGATACATCCAACACGGCCGCAGGCCGCACCGTTCACACAGCCCCAGCGCTCGCCGTGCCAGCTGCCATTGCCGTTGTCGGTTCATGCTCGTTGATCCACTTGGCCTTCAACACTGGCCTGGCTTTGATGGCGCTGAACAACTCCTGGCGCAGCACCATGCCATTCTCGAACACGGGCACCAACACTTTATCATCCCAGGTCCACGCTCGCGTATCTTCCGGCCCCGTGCGGAAACTCCACTGATTCCCCACCCACGAGCGCACCAGCTGAAGTCGCCCCGACTTCGAGGCTTTGTCATGCTGCATCGGGATCTTGTTAATCGCGTGCCACACATTGTCACGCTCTTGCGCTGACGATTTCAACGCAAATCGTTCGGTGTCACGATTCACCTTCTGAAGCAATCCGCCGCCCATACCGAAGACCAGGTTCTGCGTAGCGAAGCCTTCAGTCTCGACGACCGAGAGAATCTTTCGAATCTCTGCGGGGTCGAGCCCATCGCCCCACAGCGTTTTATACGGCACCACGCGATGACCAGTGACAGTCTGTGTTGACCCTAGTCGGTCGGCGAGTCGGTGCAAGGTCCATGCGACCACGCCTTCTGGTGTCGGATGGTTCGTGGTGGTCGAGTCTGGGCGCAGCACCAGCTGTGTATGATAACGGTCGACAATTTCCTTCGAGTCAATCATCTTCTCGACGAACCGATAATAGTCATACGAGTCGGCCACCAACGACAGAATCTGATTAGGGTGCGCCGCGATTAAATGTAAGGCATGGCCCAACTCGCCTGTGGTGCCCAACGACGTCATGACGGAATGCTCTGAAGCCGCGACACTGTCAGCGAATCCAGTCCCGGCCCCATAGTAGTATTGCAGAAATCGCAGCGCTTCCAAGGTGTCGGTGCCTTTGAAATTCACGACGTGCGCCGCGCCGCCAATTTGCGCGCTCTCTTCTGAGCTGACGCCTCGATAACCGAAGTCGTGCAGCATGTAGTCAGCCATCGCTGGCTCTCCGCCGGTCCTGGCGAGTGACGCCAAGATATCCTGCTTGGTGGCCCATGACCGGGTGGCCACTGTGGTCGGATACCACACTTTCAGCAGCAACGACTCGACGGCATTAGTCAGCCAGGGCACCGCCGGGTCGGTGTTCTCAATCGTCATAATCACATTGCCGCTGGGAATCAACAATCCTTCTGGCGCGGCCAAGATACGCAGCGGTAAACGTCCGCCGTGCTTGTTCAGAATGTGCTGCCACCCCGCCTCGTTGAACTTCGGTCCATGCAGGTGCCACGCGTGCAATGCCTTGGCCTCGGCGATATCCTCAGCGGTGACGACCACGCCTTCGAGATATTCTTTCAGGTAGTATTGCAGCCCGAACCACAGCGTCAGCTCGTGCTCAGCCCCCACGCGTGATTCGAGATACGAATACACGCGCGTTGTGCCCACGGGCAACATGTCGTGGTGCGTCCACTTGTAGGAATCTGTTTTGGTGATGAAGTTGCGTCTCACTTGGTCACCTCCTTCACCAGACGGTCGGTCACCACGGCGTTCACCAGCCTGGCACGCACCAGCTCTTTCCATAACGGGCGGTGCTCCGGCACCAGGCGATCCAGCATGCCTGGGTCGACAGCCGCCTCAATCAATCCAGCATTGAACCACTGCGCTTCTGACACATCGTCGGCCGGGCGCACTGGCCCGTAGACATACGGTGCAGTGAACAACGTCGTCATGATCTTGTCGGCCTCACCTCGATAACGCCAATCATCGATGAGCCCTGACCATTGGTATTGCGGCACCCCAATTGTCACGCCCGTCTCTTCGAGCGCTTCACGTGTTGCAGCGGCTTCGAGGGACACATCGGTCGGAGCCACGAATCCCCCGCAGAATCGCCACAACTTCTCGGTCGGCTTTCGCACGAGGAGCCATTCTCGACGAGCCACAGGTAACCGTGCTGGGTCAGAAAAGCCATCGTCCGGTGCGTCAATGTTGCGATAGATGCCAATATCAACTGTCGGGAACACCTTGGGGTAGCCATTCGACGCAGCCCAAATAACGCCCGCGCGAAAGTCTTCACTGCCCTTCACGCTCTTCGCAATCGTCCTGCGCAGCTCAGTGCCGCTGACATAGACGCGCGGTTCGAGAATCTCTACCGGGTAGCGCCCCTTGTAGTGGCTCACGAACGAATCGCGCCCGCCATACAGACACACCGTCTGCGCAGGTGTGACGTAATCGGCCAGCATCGCATCCAGCTTGGTCGACCAGCCTTCGTCCGACGGCTCGTCTTTGAGATAGAACACGGTGGCCAGCGGGAAGGTGGCCAGCACCAACTGCTTGCGCGCTTCGAAGTCGAGGGGGTTGCGCGTGGACACACGCGCCTGGCTCAAGCCCAGGACGAACACCGTGTGTTTGTGGGTAGTGTAAATCGAATTGATTAGTTCGAGGTGAGCGTCGTGGAATTGGTGGACCTGGAACCGGCCCACGATAACGCCCACATCGCTGGTCTTCGGCATCTGTAAACCTCCAGACTTAGCGTTGCGGATTTGGTTGTCAGCTGTGTCAATTATACTGCGCGGCCCACCCCGACTGAAAAGTGATCGTCTAATGCCTCGCCAGTCATCCTTTCATTGTGCCGAGGGTGACACGGGCCGCGCAATCTCTTTCTTCCGAGCCTCCACCTCGCGTCCGCGCCGCGCCAGCTTCACCAGCACCGCGACGACCACGAAGATAATCAGCGGAGTCATTTAACCTCTGTGCATCCCTGCGCAACGAACTGTTGCCGCAGGTGTTCCCGATGCGCGTCACTCACGGCCTGGGTCACATGCGCACTGGGCTCGCTGTCTGCCCAGAACTGCAACAGCTGTTCGCACGTGGGCTTCGAAGCCTGCGTCGGCCCCACCCACAAATTGTAGATGAACACGGCGAGCACGGCTCCCGCGATAATAACGACCTTATACGATACCGGCTTGTTCAAGTCAATCGCCCCCTTTCACCTGGGGGTTGACCCGACGCTGACTGGTCTCACTATGGGTTCTGGGCTTCGTGCATCCAGAACGCTTCCGAGGACTCACACAGCCTTGCGTTTGAACGGGCCAACCTGGGAAGAGGATACGACAACTATTAAATCAAAACAAGTGCCGTCTTTTTTTCGCTGTCTTGGTGGGTGTGTCCCTCACTCTCCGCTTGCGCGGTAGGCGCGGATTCAGTCGCCTCGTTCGTTCGAGTGATGCTGGGCCGAGAGGGAATCGAACCCTCATCTTGCTGCGAGGTGGCAAGCAACAGTGGCCAACTGCCCCTGGTCCGGTCGACACGCGTGGCCTACGCGCCCCTTCCTAGACAAACCCCACAGCCGCTCTAACCCTTTGAGCTATCGGTCCACACTGGCCCTTACGTTTCCTGGTAACCGTCGAACCACCGTCCGTATCGCCGCGTTCGCGCCTTCGCTGCTGCCGACGTCGCCGTGGAACTCGACGTGTTGGCCTCGCGGCAGTGCGCCTGGGCCTGTTCGAGCGTGAGCCCCGTCTTCACGGTTCGCTTCCAGCTCTGGTGCGACCCGTTCACCACCGGCCCGAGAAAGTGTCGCACAATCTTATACATTTTTAGTCCTTTCTCCTGCGCGAGCCCGGTGACTCGCGCAGGGAAACTTGGTTGTTCATCGGTCCCGTCTGTTCACGCGGCCACCTCCTCTCTCAGCACCGGAGTGCCCTTCGGCTTGTGTGGCAGTCCGTAGGACTTCGCGCACACCGGCCCGTAACCTACCTCCACCGAACCCGCGTCGGTCAGTTGCAGACCGCAGAACGAGCACCGGCCCATCAGCGCCCCGTAGCGCGCCGCCGCCGTGGCGGGGTCCTGTGCCACTGCCGTGAGCGTATCGACCATTCCAGGCATCGCCGCCAGCCTGGGCGTCAGGCTCCCGTCCGCCTCGACGCGGCCCACCCACTCCCCGTTCACCTTCACCTGCACCGAACCGGGATACTTCGTCCGGCCACCCGCCAGTCCGAGCCGCAGCTCGCCACCGCCTGGGGCCAGGAACCGCACCTTCGGAGCCCGCAGTCCGCGCCCCTGCGCAGCCTTCAGAAACTCAGTCACCGCGTGCGCCTCGACCACCGCCACCGGCACCGGCCGCACCGCCACTGCTTGGCAGAGCGCCTTGTCGGCGTGCACCGCGCCCGTCGCCCGGCTCCAGTCGATCATGGTGCCTGCGCGGAAGGGCTGCCTGCACGTGCGGCAGGTGCCTGCGAACTTTGAGAGCATCGTCATGGGGAACCTCCAGTTGCCCTTGCGGGCTGTTGGCTGCTTCCGACTTACAAGACCAGTCTACCAGAAACTAATAGTTCTGTCAACCACTATTTCTCTGGCGCTTTCATGAACGTCCACAGCACCGGCATCTGCATTCCGGCTGCCAGCCCGCGCCGCGTCATGAATGACTTGATCGGCGTCAGGCTCCGCTGCACGTCCTTCATCGTCGCCGCCGGGAGAATCGGATACGCGCCCATGCCCGCCCACATGTGCCCGTGCAGCAAGGTGGTCAGCTTGTTCGCGGCATTCGACGCGGCCCGCCAGTAGGGCCAGCCGTCCGAATGGCGATTCACTTCGTCTTTGAACGCGTCGAGGTAGCGCGCCGCCGGACCCAACACCGGGTCCTGGGCGAATTGCGCCACCGCGCGCTGAATGTCGTATTCATTCATCCACATGCGTCACCTCACCTTTCGGCAATCCGTCAGAGGAGAACTCGCGGCCACGACAGCGGCCAGGTGTGGCTTGACCCACCACACCGAGCCGTCCCGCGCGACCACCCGCACCAGGTCGCCGTAGAACTTGTCCATTTACCAGCCCTCCACTTCGTGGCCCATCTTCACGGCCAGCCTTTCCAGCGTATCCTCGAACAGCGTCTTCTCCAGCGCCATGTCAATGCGGGCCGTCCCCGTCGGCATGAGCGGAATCGCCGTCCACCCCCAGTAGGTCGTCGGCGCAATCCACTGGTGCCGTTCGACCTTGTAGCGTTGCCCGGCCGGGCTGGTCGCCTCATACACCGGGTTGACCGGCTTCGGTCCGTAGCCGTCGCTGCCCACTTTCTTGAAAATCCCTCGCAGTTGTTTGGTCATTCGCTCACCTCCAGGCTGCGCGCGGCCAGCCGGAACGCGTGCCGTGCGTTCGTGACCGCCAGGCCGACATATTTATCCGACACTTCCCTCGACCGTCTGGCGCGATCCTGCGCCTCCAGCACCAACTCCGGGTCGTGGCGGAACGCGCCCACCTCGAAGCGGTGCCACTGCTCGGCATCGGCCCAGGCGCTCTTCGCGCTGTCGACCGCGCTCAGCATGTGCTTCGCCCAATCGCGCGCCCGTCGCCGGTCGTCTTTCTGATCCCAGGTCAATTTCTTTTTGGTCATGTCCGCCTCCGTTGCCCTCGCGGGCTGTTGAGGATTTCAGATACCTGAAGAATCTGCCAGGGACATCCCGCCCTGGCTCGGTCACCCCTTCGGGTTCTTTGCTCAGGATTTGGCCGTCCCGGCGTCGGCGTAGGAGACTGACCTACTCAGCAGGGGCGAGTCCGTCGCCCCTCGGGCCGGGGCGTTCTGCCTCCCGGCTAAGCCTACTCAGGATTCCCTGGCCGGGTTAGGGTGGGTTCAGCGCTTCCACCTTCCCCGGCTTTTCTGCGGACCCAATCGGGTGCTGGTCTACGCCTTCCTTTGCCAGCACGCTTGCGAAGGGTGTGGAGGCCCAAACGTATCCCGGTCTACCACCTTGCCGGGCTTTCGGACGTTTTTGGTGGCCGACTCGCTCCCGGACGCTGAGTCTATGAGCCCAGCGCTCGAACTTTATCGGTGCCTGCCACCCGCTGGCTGGTCGCCTTGCCAGCCTCTCCGTTTCGGTGGCGCTCGCCACCAACAAGACCATTCTAGCAGAACTAATAATTCCTGTCAACCCTCTTTTTGGCTCTGTAACCCCCGGTTTCCCTGGGGGTTACAGCTCCCGCTTGCCCTTCAGTGCCACCCGCGCCGCATTTCTGGCCGCGAAGTAGAACTCGTTGGCGCTGTTGGAGATAGCCGCTTCCGACACCTTAAAGCCAGGGACCTTCGAGCCGTTTCGCTTCTGGGTCACCAGCCGTCGGAACGACGCGAGCCACTTGCGAGCCTCGTTGCTATAGTCCATCAGCCGCTGTTCGTCGGGGGTCAGATTCTTGGTGCTCATTCGGTGCCTCCCTGCTGCCCGTTGCCGGGCTGTTGGGGTCCAAAGCAAGACCAATTCTAGCAGAATTAATAGTTCCTGTCAAAGACTTTTCTGCGCGGCTGTTTCCCGCAGCACCTTCGCGCGAGCGACAGCCTCCCTCTTAAGGTCGTGGGATGAGTCGGCTTCGCCCTCCACAATCACTACCCACTGCCAGCGGCCGTGAGACACATAGATGCGGCCGTTGTGCTCTGTCTCGCACTCGTTGCCGTCCCAGCACTTCTCGATAGTGACGTTCATTGGGTCGCCTCCAGTTGCCCGTCAGGGCGGTTGGATTTATATGGACGAGGGGCCTCGCTCCGCGTCAGGGCGGTTGGATTTATATGGACGAGGGGCCTCGCTCCCGCTCACCGCTGCCTGGCTCTCAGTCCCCTCCAGGTCGCGCGGCCCCGCTTCGGCTATCGCCCGTGGTCCACAGATGATAACACTAGCGGGGCCTGGTTTATTCCCCCGCGAAGATGGTGGGCGCGGCCGGAATCGAACCGACCTGGGTCTGCTTAAAAGGCAGGTGCATCTGCCGCTCTGCCACGCGCCCTAATGTTGAAGTCGCTGCGCTCGGGCTCAGTCGTAGAACGTCACGTTGCTCGACACGATTTCGCTGTTCATGTAGACCGAATGCCAGCCGTGCAGCAGAATGGTCGCGTGGTCCGGGTGCTGGATCTTCCCCCGCACGTAAACCGTCATGTCCTTCGTGCGCTCTTCGACGCGCCCCATCTTCCCACGCTCGGCCGGGTCCAACGCGGCCCACTGCGCCTCGCTGTATTCGGAGCCATGCGCCAGGTAGACGCGCGTCCCGCCAGTCCGCACCAGCTGTTCGCACCGATGCGGCTTGGCCCGTGTGCCCCGCTGAATCGGCTCGTGCTGGTGAATCGGTAGCGTGGCCAACACCTCCAGCAACGGCGGGTCGGTCACCGGCACGAAAAACCATTCGCCCTGGCGCTTGAACGCCTCGTTGTGTCGCGTGGTCAGGGTGGTCTTGTTCAACCCCTTGTGCCGCAACACGGGCGGCAGCAAGGCCCGTCGCGCCGCCATGACGGTGGACACCGGTTCGCCGACCGCCGCCACGAACCAGTGCCGTTCGTCGTGCCCGCACAGCAACCGGGTATCTTCCCGCTTCCCTGGCTTGGTCGCATACAACAGCAGGTGGCGCTCGTCGCGCTTGGCCTGGAGCACGCGAAAGTCGGGCGCGTCGAGCCCGACGTCGAGGCGGAAGTGTTCGCTCCGGCCCTCACCGCGAATGTCCAAGGTGTAGCCGCCAGCGGGCGGACGCCAGCCGCCGAACCGTGGCTGGTCACCGACCGCATCGCCCATCACCAGGGGCTGGCCGAAGCGACGCGGCACGTAGCCGTGCACCTCCAGCGATGCGCCGATGCTCTTGAAAAATCCGGGCAGTTCATTCGGAAACATAACGCCTCGTCAAGTCGAAAATGGTGAGCCGAGAGGGATTCGAACCCTCACCCGCCTGATTAAGAGTCAGGGGCATTCTCCAGTTTTGCTACCGGCTCCCGGTGTTCCACACATCGGTGATTCGCGCCAGGGTCGCAGCCGCAGAATTGCGCGCTCACGTGCCCTGGTTGGGTTTCCAGCCACCGCGCCAACGCGTCGGCCCGACAGGTCTCGCAGTAATACGCCTGCACGCCGACCCACTGGCCCATTTTTAATTCGACGTTGTGGATTTTGCAGACCAGGCTTCGGACGGGGCGACCAACGTGCCAGCCCTCAACGCGGTCCGCACTTCCATCAGTAAGCGACCCAGCCAATTCTCCCCCTCGCCCACTGGGCACTGGCCCCAGAAGCGGTCGTTCCACCAATTGCCCTCGACCAACTCCGCTTCGCCGGTCGCCAGCAAAATCGCGCGCTCGGGTTCCTGCGAGAATTTCTCCCGCAGCAAGTCGCGCATGACGCCGATTTTAACATCAGCCCAATCCGCGCGCACCGGCAGTGACCGCGCCAGCTTCTTCGCCGCCGCCGGGGTGGCCTGGTCTCGAATCATCTTCTGCACGGCCGGGTCGGTCGACTTCTGCGCTTGAAACGCGTGCTCGACCGATTGATACGCGTGGCCCTCGTAGAAAATGCAGCAGACCGAATAGTTGCTCAACTTCGACCACTGCCCCTGAAAGCCCGTGATTGGTGCTGTGTGCATGTGTCGCTCCCATTCCGCGTGCGCGTATTCCGCGCCGTCAAAATAGCGTGTCGAGACCCACCCACACGTGCACCGGCACTCGTCGATCATGTCGGCCACTTCCACTATGCGTGCGGTGTGCTTCAACATCGGCCTCGCGGCGCGCTCCACGGTCACCCACGCCACTCCACACCCTACAGACACCAGGTAGCGTCGCCGTCCGCGATACCACCACCCCGTGAGCCCCATCCCGAACCGATGAGCCCCGCTGTGATTCGCATAAATGGCCGGACCTGCTGGAGTCGAACCAGCCTCTCCGCCTCTTCAGGGCAGCGCTAAACCACCTCAGCTAAGGCCCGGTTGTTTTGCCGTCCACCACCATTGCTGGCCGCTCAAAAATGTGAGCATCGGGTGGGTATCGTGACCCCGACGGTGGACGGCAATCTTTACTCGTCGTCGTCGTCTGGCAACACGAACGTTTCGTGCGCGCACACGCCATCCTCTTCGAGCCGCTCACAGGCTTTGCACACAAACCCGCCGCACTCACACGGCGCGGTATCGCCAATCGACACGTCCTGGCCACAGCCCACACACACGGTGCGCACCTTGCCTTCGCGCACCATCGTAATGCGCCGCTCGACTTCAACCGCGTGCTCTTCCGGCGTCTCCGGTGAGCCAATGCGCCGCACCTGGCTCTCCGGCTTCAACATCACCGACAGGATTTCGTCAATCGTCAGGGCGCTAGCTTTCATGGTCCAACTCGACGTTCCAGTAGAGATAATCCCGCCAGTTCTTGGGCGCATGCCGCAGGCCCACGGTCACCTGCAACGTCAGCAGCGACGATGGCCGCTTCGGCACGTGCCGCAGCGCCATGCCTGCCTGCTCGGGTGTCCGCCCGCCCTTCTTCTTGTTGCACGGCAAACACGCGGTGACAATGTTCTCCCAGCTCTTGATCCCGCCCTGGGTCGCCGGGTGCACATGGTCAAACGTCAAGTCGTCGCTAGCAAACGCCTCGCCACAATACTGACAGCTGTAGCCGTCCCGCGCGTAGATGTTCGCCCTGGTGAACGGCACGTGCTCCTTGCGTCGAATGCGCACGAACTTCAACAGCCGGACCACCGACGGCATCTTGAACGTGAACTTCACCGCGTGCAGCTCGCGGTCGTGCACCTCGACGATTTCGACCTTGCCCTGATACCACAGGGTCACGGCCCGTTGCCAAGGCACGACCTTGATCGGTTCAAACGTCGCGTTCAGGAGTAGTGTCTGCTCCATACTTCAACCAGTTGGCCACCAACCGCTCCGCGCGCTCCCGCGTCACCTCATAATCGGTGCGCACCGTGCGATTTTCTAACCGCACGAACAGCCGTCCTTCTTCATCGCGCCACAGCGTTTTCACGCCGATACGATTCACGACGCGCCGCAGCAACGTCATGGTCACGTCAGAACTAATAATACAGGCACCACCCAGGTGATTGTCAAGTTATGGTGGGAGAGGCGAGAATCGAACTCGCTTGATGTCCTGCTCCCAAGGCAGGCGGCTAGCCTTTGGCCCACTCTCCCCTAGTTGAATTTGGCGCGCGACCGGTGGACTGGTTCCACCATTAACTCCACGCCGTCGGCCAATTCGCGCAGCATGGCGACCAGCTGCGCCAACGACTCCCCTGGGATTGGGATTTCATCGTCGTCGTTGGCCGGGTCGAACCCGTCCGACCGAATCGCCACGTAGAACATGCGGTCCGGTGTCCACTTGCCCATCGCAAATTTGGGAGTTGCCATGGGCCAGTATAACAAGAATGGTGGGGATGGTGAGAATCGAACTCACTTGATACCCTGTTCCCGAAACAGGTGGCTGACCTTTGGCCCACATCCCCCATGGTAGCGACGACGGGAATCGAACCCGCGAACTCCTCCTTGAAAGAGAGGCGAGAGATAACCAGCACCCTCAACGTCGCCGTAGTTTGGTAGGGCCAGTGGGAGTTGAACCCACCTCTCCAGGTTGAGAACCTAGTGACCTGCCGTTAGTCGATGGCCCTGTGGTAGGCGCGGGTGGACTCGAACCACCGATATCCTGCGTGTAAGACAGGCGTCCTGGCCGCTGAACGACGCGCCCACAAAAACAAATTGGTCGACCCGCACGGATTCGAACCGTGGTTGCCCGCTCATCAGGCGGGCGCACTGCCAATTGTGCTACGGGTCGCAATAAAACACTAAGTAACGGTCAGGTTCTGTATCACGCAACCGACGCTGTGCGTCTCGAAGGCGCTGCCCTGGTTGCTTGAACTCAACGAAAAAAACCTTCCCATCCTTGATTGCTATTCTGTCACACACGACCGTCGGCGAAAACACCTCATAACCTTTAGCTCGCAACCTATTTGCTTCAGCCTCTTCGTGTGCTATCTGCGCCTTTCGCAGTGCACGCGCTTTCTCAGGTGTCCAACGATGTTCTACACCATACGTGCCCATCGGAAATCGGCCTTCAGCAATAGCCTTCCGAATGCCAGCGCTGATTTTCGCTCTCGATTCTTCCGTATGCTTGAAGCGCCCTTTAGGTATGCCCATAAAATCGCCCTTTAGGTATGCCCATAAAATTGGCTGAAGGGGAGGGACTCGAACCCTCATGTTCCTGATTAACAGTCAGGCGCGTCGAACCTGTTTGCGCTACCCTTCAACACTGACGCTCTCTATCGGCGGAGCCGGAGTCGAACCGGCGTCGGACGCTTATAAGGCGTCTGCGCTACCGTTGAGCCATCCGCCGTCACTGGGCGTCAATGACCACCGCTTTCTTGGTCTGCCCGCCGTCGGTGCGCGTCTTCACGCTCACGCCAACCGGCCACCACCGCGTCTCGGCCATCGCCACCGCTTCCCACATCACCGGCAGATCGCCGTGCTCCGCTTGGAGCGCTTTGAGTGCCGTCACCACGTCCGAAATCTTTGCGTCGTTCTTGATCATGTCTGGTCGACCCGGCCGGATTCGAACCGGCATTCTACGGTTTAGGAAACCGTCGCCTTATCCGTTGGGCTACGGGTCGCTCGATTCGCCACAGACTCCAACAGTAGCCGACGAAAAAGAACCGCCACCACCACGTCATCACTTGGCTGGCATGCAGGGATTCGAACCCCGATCTTCTGAGTCAGAGTCAGGCGTCCTGCCAATTGGACGACACGCCAATACCTTCTCGACAATCAGCCACGCGGTGCTCGCACTCACGCCGATTTCCACCAGGCGAATGCACGCGCTCAACACCGTCTCTGGAGTGACCGCGCGTAACACCTCGCGCATGATCCGGTCCTGCTCCAGCGCATCCACGTGACACATCCTTTCTTGGTCGGCGCGGGCGGATTTGAACCGCCGTCTACAGCTTCGGAGGCTGCTGCTCTATCCATTGAACTACGCGCCGTCAAATCTGACTCCATGCTTTGCGCATCCGCTCGGACTCGACACTGCCAGGGACGGCCAACCACTTTGTGGGTCCGGCCGGAGTCACCACGATGTGCACTTGGTCGCGCAACTCGCTGAACTTCGCGGGCGAGATACGGGATTCGGCCACCTTCGCTGCTCGTCTCGTCTTCGCCTTGAACCGTCGCCGCTTGTTCATCAGGTCACCGTTGGTGGAGGCGGCGGGAGTCGAACCCGCATTTCCTGGGTGCAAACCAAGCGTCGTCCCGTTGGACCACGCCCCCATCTTGGACCACGACGTCGGATTCGAACCGACCATAAGACGCTTTGCAGGCGTCTGCGTTCCCTAGTTCGCCAGTCGTGGAGAACTGGTGCGGGCGACGAGAATCGAACTCGTTCTATCGGAGTGGCGCTCCGAGGTGCAGCCTTTACACCACGCCAGCATAAATCACTTCACGCCATACAACAGAATCGCCCGCAAGGCTTTCGCCATCCATTGCGGTTCTGTCTGACACCGCTGCCAGCAAACAGTGTGCAGCCACGCTCGGTGGCCGTTCACCACGCGCCGCCCGCACACGATGCAGGTCAACTGGTGCTCGCGGAGGGACTTGAACCCCCGATTTCCACGTTCGTAGCGTGGCGTCTTATCCTCTGGACCACGCGAGCCTTTGGTGCGGGCGACCGGAGTCGAACCGGTGCTTACGGCTTGGGACGCCATCGTGCTACCCATTAACACCACGCCAGCACATTCCATTCCAACGTCACTTCGGATTGCACCAATGGATGCCGGTCGCTTGTTGTTTCGGCGTCAGCGGCTTCCCACACTGCGTGCATTTCACTGTCTTCATAAATCTGGCACCGCTGGACGGACTCGAACCGTCTAAACCGGTTTTGGAGACCAGTCCACCTCCCCAGGCTCAGCGGCATCTTCATCGACGGCTCCGGGGTGGTTGACGGGATTTGCACCCGCTATTATCCAGGGCCACAACCTGGCGCTCTACTCGACGAGCATCAACCACACCGCAACCGTCGAACTGGGGCCGGTGACGTGACTTGAACACGCACATAGCTGGATACAAGCCAGCCGTTCTGCCACTCGAACTCCACCGGCACGAAATGGCGCGGTCGGACAGATTCGAACTGTCGTCTCCTCCATACCAAAGAGGTAGTCTGCCACTGACCTACAACCGCGTGGCGCGGACGGCCGGGCTCGAACCGGCACCTACGACCTTACGAGAGTCGCGTGCTGCCACTCGCACTCCATCCGCAAAACTTGGCGCTCCCGACCAGATTTGAACTGGCGGTCTCCAGCGTGACAGGCTGGCGGGGACGACCAGACTCCCCTACGGAAGCGTGACGTAACCGATATCGCTACGGGAACTTGCTGGTAGGGAAGTCTGAAATCGAGGTGCGCGGAATCCTTACCAGCAACCCATCAATTGCGATGACCGGGCTGTCCGGTCCTATCGCAGATGACCGGCCACGTTTCAATCGTGGCGGCTGTGGTAAATGTTCCCGGCTTCATGACGGTCTTAATAATAATCAGCTGACCGACGCGTGTCAAGAGGGGTGGTTTTGCGGGCATGGAAATCGAATCCATCTAGTCCAGGTTATGAGCCTGGTGCCTACCCGAGTCGGCCCGCCCGCATCCACATACTACCCAAGAGTGCCCACCATGTCAACCGAGCACCAGCGCCAATGGCATCAGCGCCGACACAGGCATCGTGAACTTGTCACCATACCCCAGATTCTCCACCTGGGCCAAGGCGAGAAACCGCGCCGTGTGAATCGCGCCCAACACCGCGAACGGTGGCCCTTCGACCAGCACCAGGATATCGGACCGGACCAACTTGTTGTGATCGCAATTCACAATCAAGCGACAGCCCCGGCCCGTGCGCGGAGTGCCGTCCTTCATCATTCCCGCGTGCACGACGTCGACCTTCACCGTAATCCCTCGGCGAAAGACCGCCACATCGTAGCCGTGGTCCCCATGGAGACTCACGCTATCGTCCACGAGCCCGCCCACCAATCCAGCAAACCAACGCTCAGCGGTCTCCGCTAGTTCGTCCACCTCGCGCGAGTAGTCGGACCCGTCCGGCCGAATCCGAGACATGCCCGCTGCCGCTTTCACGTCGTAACGATCCGCCCCGCTTGTCATGCCCGCCTCCGCACCAGCTCTTGTCGCATTTGGAGATTGAGCCAGTCCTTCCGCATGACTTTACCCTCGCGCGCCGATGGCGACGCTGCGAAAGGAGAGCACCCGGACCTCCAGCAGGTCTTCTTGCTTGGCAAACTCTTCGGGCACCAACCGGTGGGCCTTCATCGCCGCCTGGGTTTCGTCCTTCGCCATGACCGCCTGGGGCTGCACGACAATCGTCGGCACGGCCCCCTCGTCATGCTTGGCCTTCGCTGTGGGATTCTTGATCACGATTACGAGATACGGTTCCATTGATTCACTCCTTGTCTGCTGTGGTGGTTGTGGTGGTCACGGTGACGTCATTTGCTTGCGCGTCGTTTGGGTTTAGGGGCGTTACGACGTCGGTAGACGCCCCGCTTGGAAAAGGGGACTTGCCAGACGCGGCGACGCGCTGGTCGTCCGAATAACTCATGGTGCTACTCACGACGTTTTTCCACTCCAGGTCACTCGCATCGGTGAGACTCTGACCGGTGAGGCCCATGGACGCGACGCGCCGCACGGAATTGACATGCTGGCCACGCGCGGACCGGAGATTCGCACTGGTCGCGCCATACGCCGCTGCCACTTGCGGCCCAGCGTTGGTGTAGCCCAGGGCAAATGCCGATGCGACACCCAGGGTCGCCGCCTCTGCGAAGGCATCGACGTTCGCGCCCAGAAACAGGAACGTCCACCCGGCTTGTTCTAGTTCATCCTTCAATGCCCGCACACGCGTCTTGGTCCACTCGGGACCGGTTCTGTGAGATTCGTTTTCTTCGCCGTCGGTGATGACCATGGTCACCACGCGCGATTTCGCGCGCTTCAACTTGTCACGCAGGTGCGAGACCGCTGCACCAATGGCGTGTAGCAACGGCGTGCCGCCACGAGGCACGAGCACGATGTCTTCGTCTTTCACCTCCTCCAATGGCGTCCGGTCGTAGATGATTTCACACGGGTTGTGCGTGTCGAACTGGACGAACGTCAGCCGCACGTCGCCTTCTAGTTCGCGCTGCTCTTTGATAAACGAGCGCAGTCCACCTTCGTGGTCCTTCTTCGCATCTTGCATGGACCCTGACCGGTCCAAAATCACTAACAGGTCGAGTGTGTCATTTTCCATCATTCCCTCTCAGTCAAAACGAGGCCCAGAATGCAATACCCCAACAGGTCCCGCAGCCGACTCTGCATGGCATCGGTGTCGGTCTTCTCTTGCTTAATCGCTTCGTGCACCGGGATGGCATGCCGCAACGCCCACGACTCCCACACGCTCCACGACGACGTGCCTTGCACCCGCGCCGTCGCGTCGATGAGCGCCAAGATATTTTGCGCAGGCACGAGGTAGTTCACCTGCTGCTGGGCCATATTACTGATTAGCTGCTCCGCAGCGGCCTGGATATACTGGCGCAGCGCTTCGAAGGTTTCCGGGGCCTGTGGGGAATCCTCCTCTGTGAATGGCCCGTCGTGTGGGTGATAGGGCACCCGTCCCGCTTTAGGGACATGGGGAGGCGTCACGGCTCGACCTCGCCCAGCGCCACCATGGCCTCAGCCAGACCAATCGCTTCCTCCCGTGACGCCCCGTCAGCAATCACGTGCCCGCCCCGCTCTGGGTGGCTCTTGCAACCAGGCGGAATCACATACCGAATCGCCACGCCTCGATGCCGCGTGGGTTGCACCTCCTCGGGTTTCACGTCTTCGCCCAGCGCCAGGCGAATCGCCGCGCCCACGAAATCAATCCCGGTCATGCGCGGGAACATCTCGGTGCACGAGTAGCCGCCGCTCAAGCGCAACGCCAGCTCGATGACCTTCGGGCCTTCTGGCGTCAAAACCATGTCGCCTTTGACCGTGCACGGATGCCTGCCGACCACCGAGCGTGCCGCGCGCACGAACAAGCCTTGCACCTGGTCGGCCTGCTCGGGTGGCAGGCGCGTCGGTCCGTCCGCCCCGTCTTCGATAATGAATGGCGCGAACTCTGCGAGCCGCGAGTAGTTGCGATCCAACATCAGCGATAACGATGTGCCGTCCGACAGCAGCAATGCTTCGGTTGATTGTTGGGGGCCTTCGAGCCATTCTTCCACCAGAACCTGGCCGCTCGGAGATTCTGCTGCGGCGGTCTTGAAGGCCCACTCGGTATCGACTTCAGCGCTCAGCCGAAGGACGCCCCTGGCACCGCGTGAGTCCGCAGGTTTCACAACGGCATCGCCGCGCATATTCATCCAGACAAACTCTAATGACTCGACGCTATCGACGCGGGCTCCTCGGGCGGTCGGAATCCCAGCCGCGATGAGCCACCGCTTCATTTTGATTTTGTCCGCACCCAATGCGGCCACCGACACCGGCAGGCCAGGCAGACTGAAAGCCGCTGCCACACTTGCTGCCGTCACTGGTGTATCGGTGGCAGCACACAAAACGCCGTCTAGCGGCCCGACGTCCTGTAATGCCTCCACAACGCCGTCCGCATCGTAGGTGCTCTGAACCACACGCACGTCAGCCGCTGCGAAACCTGGAGCCTGTGGGTTGCCGTCCACTACTACGGTGCGCAGCCCCATCGCTTTGGCCCGGCGAATAATGGCCACGGATTCGACCCCTGCGCCGATCAGCACGAGTGTCTTCACACAGACCCCACAGACAGGGCGACACCGGTCTGGACCGCCTCTGTTTCCTCACGGACATCAATGCGCCTCGGTTGTTCGATGCCAGGGCAGAAATCTAACGACGCCACGGTGCGCATGACGTTACTCAGAAAGTTGTCGTTGACCCAAAACGTCATATCACGACCATTCTGGGTGGTCACCGTCACCTTCCACTTCTTCACCGTTTGCATCATCGTCCCGCCACCTATTCATGAATACCTCGGGTCCACCACACTCGCTATCGTGCGTTGGTCACCACCCAACGCCCACAAATAATACAGGTCGCAGTCCGGCCACGCGACCACAGGATGATAACCGCTCGGCACTAGAATTAAATCCCCGTCCTGGACGTTGACAGCCTGCTCCGCGCCGTCGTCGGTATACCAGAATTGTGTCGCCTTCCCCTTCATACGGAAGTAGTAAATCTCTTCGAGCGCGCCCGGAGCGCCGTCGTGCTTGTGCGGGGGCCAGCTGCTCCAGCCCGCGCTGAACGTCTCGCCTACCATGAGTCGCTGGGCGGCTGCGTCGTCGACAAACAGGTCCCGCACCACGCGGGTGGTGAACCAGCCTTGGCCCCTCGTCCGGGTGACCGGGGTCGCGTAGAAACACCCGCGCCCCCCGCCCTCCACCGCTGTGGTGACGAGAATGGCTTCGATATCGTCGGTGAGCCCGGTGAGCCGCAGGACGTGCTGGGGCGGCACGTAGAGCGCACAGTGGTCCGCGTCCATGAGCCGGTCACCTCGGGCTAGCTCGCCTTGCAGAATGACCGCTTGGGTCTGACGGTTGGTGACGGTGGCCAGCACTCGACCGCTCAGGAGCACCAGGACGGCCTCCAGCGCGTCCAGCTTGAACAGGTTGGCTTCCTGGTCGGCCTTCAGACACAGCCGCCAGGTCGTCAGGAACCGCGCACCGGGGTCCTTGACATGTTGTAGAATCTGCCACCCGTTCTGTCTGGGCGTGCGATACCGTTTCACGATGACACCCCGTTACACAAAAAGCCGCCGTCCACCACCACCGACGTCCCCGTCACGAACCGGGCTTCATTCGACGCCAGGAACACGGCTGCCGCCGCCAGGTCTTCCGGCACGCCGAACCGTCCCATCGGGGTCCGCGCCATTAGTTCCAGCCCGCGTGGCGTCCCTGAAATCAGCTTCTCGTTCATCGGCGTCTGAATCACGCCCGGCACCAAAGCGTTGACAGTAACCCCGTGCCGCGCCCACTCCACCGCCAGGGACTGCGTGAGCGCCATCACTCCGGCCTTGGACGCGCCGTAGGCAGCTACCTCCATCATGCCCACAAAGGCCGTCAACGACGCCACGTTGATAATCCGCCCGTGGCCACGCTCCACCATGGCCGCACCGAACACCTGGCACGCAAAGAGGGTCCCGGTCAGGTTGACGGCCAACACCGCGTTCCACTCACGGGTCGACATGTCGGTGGTGCGCCGCCGCGCCGTGATACCGGCGCAGTTCACCAGGATATCGGCGGGCTCCCCAAACTCTTTATGCACGGCCTCGTGCAGCGCTTCGATAGAATGGCGCACCGTGACGTCGGTGGCTTGAATCACGCGCGGCAACGGCGTGAACTCATCGCACACGTTCTCGACACGCTGCCACACGCTCGACGTCGGCACCACCTCCGCGCCGCACGACGCGAGCCCTTGCGCTATCGCCAGCCCAATCCCGCTCGTGCCCCCAATCACCACGGCCACGCGGCCCGACAGGTCAAACATCATCGTCGGACGGTGACCAGCTGGGTCAGCCCTTCGACCTTGAACGCCCACCACTGCGCGTGCTTCAGCGCCTTGTCCAGGGCCGACGTCACTCCGGTCCACTCGGAGCCGTAGTCGTCCCATACCACCACGCCTCCGGGAATGACGCATCGGCTGACCATCTCCATAATGCTCAACGTCGACTCATATAGGTCGCTGTCGGCATGCACGAAACACAAACTCTTATCGAAGTCCGGCATTGTCTCGCTGAAGAGCCCCGCGTGGTAGTCGACGCCTTCCTGCCCGACTCGTGCAATCACGTTCGTCACCAGCGTGCTGTAGCTCTCCACCGCCCGTGCGGCCAACTCGTTCCGGGCGTCCGTATACAACGGTGTTTGCTTGAAGGTATCGAACAGGTGCAACCGTTTCTTCGGACTGACCATTTCAATGAGCGCTCGCAAGCCCACCGCCGTGCCGCCTGCCGCTACGCCACACTCGGCCACGTCCCCTGGCAAGCGCAAGGCTCCGGCCATCGCCGCGTAAATCACCGCGCCCCGCACCGGTTGCAACTCCGACACCGGCAGAATCAGATCGACGCGCGTTTCGGTTGGTTTCATACCTACCCCCATCGCTTCGGATTAGTGGGACGGACCGACGGGTCTATCTCGCCGTCCCAGCGCCGTCCTGGGGACTCGTGACTCCCGGTCGGCCGATAGTGAGCGTCCGGGTGTCTGGGTCGCATGAACTCAATCATGGCGAAGTTGGCCACGTCCATCAGCCATTCGGTGTTCCCGCTACCCACATACTTGGCCAGCCGATCCTGGAGGCAGGCTAGTGCATTGACGGGATGGGGAAATGCCTCGGCCAGGAGCCCATACGTCGCGTAGCTGTTGCCCATGCGGTCGACCATCCCCTGCAAGAATTGCAGGCTGTATTCGGACTCGGGCACGCTCGGCGGCGGCTTGATTTCCATCACCGCACCTTAGAATTGGGCTGCTGGGGCCGCTGCATGTCTTCTCGGTGCGCCTTGTCCATTTCCCGCGCTTCCTCCGCCCACTCGGTCAGCTTTTTCAGAAACCGCGTGCCTTGCCGCACTAACTCCACCAACGCTGCGTCCATGTCGTCGGTCACGATGTCACCTCGCTTGCCTTCAGGCGTTTGCCATACATGACAATATCGCGGCCCATGCCGCGCCGGGCCAACGTGCGATACGCTTCCCGTTTCAGCTCGCCCAGGCCCAACAGCTCCAAGCCCATTTCGAGCCGCTTGCGCCAGGCGTGCACTTCGGCCCCGACCTCGGGATGCCCGACATAGTTCTGTCCGGCCACCAGGAACAGTTCCAACGGGAACGTGCACGTGACGTCGGCCACCGAAAAGCCGCAGCGCCGCATCAACTGGTGCAGCGTTCCGGCACAAAAGTAATTCAGGTGCTGCGATGGCACGACCCACCAGGCGTCCTGCTGGCCCGCTGCCACCAACGCATGCTGAATCGCGTTGAAATCATTCGGCACAATCACGCAGACCACACCCCCCGGCTTCAGCACGCGATAGGCCCGGCCCAGCATGTCGGCGGGGTCCGGCACGTGCTCCAGCACCTCGCCCATGTTCACCGCGTCGAAGTCGTGCCACTGCTCGGCGGCGGCTTCGTCAAACTCGCTGTCGAACACCGTGAGCCCCAGGCGCTTCTGACTGTAGGTGCGGGCCACCTCGCTGGGCTCCAGGCCAATACCTTCCCATCCACGCCGTCGGCCCTCCGCCAGGAAATAGCCAGGCCCAGACCCCACGTCGAGGATTTGACGGCCTCCAGACGTCACCCAATGAGCCAGCTCGGTATAGCGCTCGGCGTAGACCAACTGCCACCACCCCGCGTCACGCTCGGCCTCGCTCAGATAATTCGGCTTCGCATCCACGTAATAGCTGGCCGAGTAATATCGCCGCAACGCAGCCGGGTCCGGTAACGGCACGATATGCGCGAAGTGACAACCTTGGCAGTCAATGACCGAGATGTCACCGACCGCCGCATATAACAACGGACCTTCGTGCGCAGTCATAGGTGGTCCAATTTGTCTATCGCTTCGCGCGCCCGACGGCCAGGCTTCCGCCCCAACGCCGTCTCGCTGAAGTCATCCATAAACTCGCCCGCTGGGGGGTCCGGAATGAACAAAATGGCAAAATAGCTTTCCGGGCGCGCGTAGAACTCCAACGTTTCGAGCGCGTCGGTCAGAATATCGTTGACCCGCTCCACCTGAGACCACATCGCATGGGCACAAACGGCGCACTTCCAGTCCCGGTCTTCGGCGGACTTCGTCGGTCCGCCTTTCGGAAACGGCCACGCGCGCCCACACCCGAGACATTCGTGCCAGAGCACCCCCGCTGCCTTGAGGCGCTTGTTCAACTCGGCGGCATGCGTCACAGCTCAATCACCGTGGGCTTGTTCACCATCAGATACTGCTCGTTCACTAGCGCCACGTTGTAGACGGTAAATTCCCAGGCGTCCGGTTCAGGCACCCACGCAGGGACGGGCACCACCGTTTTCCCGTAACCGCCGTGGATATGACCGCAGACCACAACCTTCGGTTTCACGCGCAGCACCGCGTCCAGCAATGCCCGGCTGCCCAGGCTGTCGGTGCGCTTCGTCTCCATGTCGTAGACCACGGCCCCGTCGCCGTAGCCGTAGGGCGGCTGGTGGCTCACCAGCACGTCGATATCGGTCGGGATACTTTTATACTTCTCGGCCAGCTTCTCTTCGGTGGCCATGAACGCCCAGTCGCGGAATTGGCTCGACCAGGGCGTCAGCCAGAACTTCACGCCGTCCAGCTCGAAGGCCCCGTCGACAATCGCCACGGTGTCGCCCGCTTCGCCGAAGACCACGCGGCTGTTCACAGTGTTGTAGAGATGCTGACCGTAGTAATCGTGATTGCCCCAGGTCACCAGACACATTTTCGCCGGTTGTGTTTTTCGCCATGGTAGCCAGGTGTATTTCCACCACTGCGCCTGCTTGTCAATCTGTGGACCGGAGCCCAGCCGGTGCTGCGCATGATGCGGGTAGTCCGGTATCTGGTCCCCAGCCACAATCAGCAGGTCGCAGGGAGGAATATCCGGCAAGAAGCCGTGTTGGTCAGACAGCGCAACGATTTTCATGAAGGGGCTCAGGCGTCGTGATTTCGTCCGCCCAGCTGATTGCCTCGGGTGGATAGCCGCAATACCACAGGTAGTCGTTGATCGCGTATGCAGCCTCTTGCGCTGTGGTCAGCCTCATGTTGTAGAACAAGACCTCTAGCGTGCGGCTGTGGGGGTGCATCCTCATCGACCCGGTGTCGCCGAAGCAGAGACGGGCCACCTGCAACCATTGCCCTGGTTGACGCTCCGTGCCGGAGACCCGGCACATCCATCCACCAATACACGCGGTCTCGCCGTTGTCCCAGTCCCGCATGTGGAACTGCGTCGGGTGTTGCAGAATCGCGTCACGAGTGTGCCGCAAAATACTCGCCCCGTGTGCCGTCAATCGCCCGTCGCCGTCGCCGTCGGCCATCCCATCGAGTCGCACGTTCACGTTGCCATCGAGTCGCACGTTCACGTTGATAAGGTAGTTGTAATCGCCCATTCGCATGCCCTCCTTTTGGTCAGTTGACCGGCCACCGTCGTGGGTCAATCACCGCTGGGTCGTCGCTCGCACAGAATGCCGTCAGAATCTGCCGCCAGATTGGTAAGTGTCCTTCAGCGATCCACCGCGCTGCCTGGGTCCACTCCTCGACCGTCCGCACCCCGACAATGACGCTGGCCGGGCCTTGGAGCGCAAACCGGAGCGCTAGGCGGGGTAGGTCGCGGTCGCGGGCCAGGAGGACCCGGCGGGCACGCTGTGCCGCCTGACGGGCTGCCGGAGGACACGGGCCACCCGCCAGTGCCCCGCGAAGCCAGGGCGACCGCCCCAAGAGGATCACCCCCGCGCGCCGGGCCTGCTCCACCAGGGACGGCCGCACCATATCCGCGTCGATAATGCGCTGGTCCAGTAGGTTGTAGGCGATTTGCACGACGTCCACTCCCGCCCGCAACGCGGCTCGCGCGTCGTCCACGGCATACACCGACGCCCCCACCCAGCGCACCTGCCGCTTCGCCTGGGCCTCGCGGAGCACGTCGAGCACCATGGCCGTATGGCTGAAATCGGTCGCCGTCGCGTTGTGCAGCTGCACGACGTCGAGACAGTCCCGGCCCAGCGCCGCGCGACTGGCCCCCAGCTGATGCCAGACATGCCGTGACGTCCGCAGGTGCGGGGAAATCTTGGTGGCCATCATCACTTTCGGTCGCCCGCTCGCCGCAATCCCAACCAACTCTTCGCTCCCATAACTAGGAGCCGTGTCAATCATGGTGACGCCGTCGTGCACCGCTGCCAGCACCAAGCGCAACGCGTCTTGGCGGGTCGGCGGAGGCAAGCCCGCATACGGCTGCACCAACGCGGCGGTGCCCAACGTCAACGCGGAAATACCTTGAATCATTGCGCTCGCGCCGCCAGCACATCCTTCAACCGGAAATACGGGTTGGTCGGATAAATCGCCGCATACAGATCGCGCGCCTGGTGATAGTCGTCTTCGGTGTCCACCGTCAGCCGCACGTGCCCCAGGTCCGGCCCATCGTAGGGAATCAGATACCGCGTCGCCTTGATCAGACGCTTCATCTGCAACGAGACGTGCTCCCGGTCTGGTCCGGCCTCAGCGGTATCCCACGTATCCGCCAACGCGGCCAGGTTGAAGATTTCCGCGTCGAGCCCGTCGGGATATTTGTAGCCAGGGTGGTGATTGGTGGGCGTGCCCGTGCTGACACACGCGTAGAGAGGTGTGCGGGGACGAAACATGGTCGCCATCGCGCCATATTCCTTAATCAGCTGGGTCAGCACGTCCGGGTCGATAAACGGGCAGTCGGCCGTAATCCGTAGAATGTGTTCGGCCTCGAAGTGCATCGCCGCCTCGTAGAAGCGGTCCAGCACGTCATCGTCCGCGCCGCTGTAGACCTCATGCACCGACTTGTTAATCTTCTGCCGCAACACGTTGTTGCTCGGGTCGCGGCCCGTCACAATCACAACTTGGTGCACCAGCGGACACTGCGCCACACGCGAGACGATATGCCAGAGCATCGGCACGCCCACCAACGGCAATAGCACTTTGCCGGGCAGTCGAGTCGATCCCATCCGGGCTTGAATGAACGCGGTAATTTTCAACGGGTGAGACTCAGGTCGCTCTGTTTTAATAATATTTCAAGTAGCGAGAGAAAGTAAAGCCCGCTGCGGCAACGTGGGCCGAAGCCCGTCCACGGGGTCTGCGCGCCAGGCCCGTTCTTCCTTTTCGCATGGCTGAGGCACCTTTAATCCGCTGCCCCGCGCGACGGCCCCACCCTGCACCAGCTGAATCACGTCGGTGAGTGCGCCGGGTTGCCAACAATGCCCGTAGGCCGACTCCACGCCAAGCCCATCGTCCAGGTCCAGGTGGCATTCGACGGTGGAGGCGTGAAAGCCCAGCGCCGCCAGCGCTACCACGGCGGCATTCCCCGTATGGTCCGACCAGCCGACCGGCATCTCATACCGCACGGCCAGCGCAGGAATTGCCTTCAGGTTGCATTGATCCAAGGGCGTCGGATAGCCGGACACACCGTGCAGAAGCGTAATGGGCACCCCGCCGCGCATCAACAAGCGCATGGACCGGTCAATTTCGGCGAGGGTCGCCATACCCGTCCCTAACACGAGGCGTTTGCGTAGCTCGCGCACCACCTCCAACAGGCGCTCGTCGAGCATCGAATAGCTGCTGATTTTGATTTCGTCGACATGTGGGGCCACCGTCTGTGCGCCCACCGGGTCGAAGACCGAACACGAGAACGCCAACCCATTCGCCTTCGCACGGGCGGAGAGTAACGGCAACCATTCACTCGGCAACTGGCGGGTGCGCACGAGCCGCCGTTGCGCCGTCGCTTCCACGGCATACAAGCGGTCGGCCACGAAGTATTGAAACTTCACGCCCGTGCAGCCAATCGCCGCTGCCACGTCCACCAAGGCGCAGGCTCGCCCGAAATCGCCGTTATGGTTCGCTCCCACCTCCGCCGTGAACGTCGTCATCATGTAAGCCTCGCAAGGTTTCAAGGGCACAGCGGGCCAATATGCCGCCGCCGAAGGCGACCATGGGCACCATCGCTACCCACACGCCGACCAGCACAACGCAGACGCCCGCCGTCGCCCACAGGTCGCGCTCGTGACCGGTCACCGCACGCTATCCTCGTAAGGGTCTCCGACCAATAACTCGGCCAGTGTGCCCTCCTTAATTCCCTCACACACCACCGCCATGGCGTCGGCTAGGGCTGACGCCCCACTTGTGGCCTCCTGCGACGTCATCGCTGCGCTGGCGAAAATCACCGACGGGTGCACCAATTGATTCCGCTTGGCGGCTTGCTGCGAAAACACACTGAGCGCCAACCGCTTGTCCACCGTCGGCGAAAAGTCCAGCCAGAATCTGGGCGCATGCCCGTGAATCACCAGCGTCAAATCGTAGCGTTCGGCCACCTGAAGCAACGCCTGCTGCACGATTTCTCCGTTGCGCCACAGCGACGTAATCACCGGCTCGTCCCGGTAGATATCCAGCATGGCTTCGGCTGCGGCTAGGGCCAGCGCGTCGCCGCTGAACGTGCCGCTAACCGGCCAGGCGTGCTTCATCAGGTCCGACCGACCACACACGAACGCGAAGGGCAGCCCCCCGCCCAATGCTTTCCCGAACGTCGCCAGGTCCGGCATCACCCCGTAATATTTCTGCGCGCCGCCGAGGTTCATCCGCCCCCCGCACAGCATTTCGTCGAAAATCACCAGTGCGCCATACTCGTGCGCCGCCTTGACCAGCCCGTCCAAATACCCAGGCTTCGGCGGCTCCCCTTGCACCGGTTCCAGCATGACCGCTGCAACGGGATTGTCTCGGAGGATTTCAGTCAGGCGACCCAACTCGTTATACGGCACCGAGAAAATCACTTCCTCGAACTGGTCCGGCACGCCGGGGTGTTTGGGTTTCACCGCGACGAAGCCGTCATGCCACCCGTGGTAGCTGGTCTCGGTCGTGAGGATCACGTCACGCCCGGTTGCCATGCGAGCAATCCGCACCGCTGCGCTGCACGCTTCGCTCCCGGTCTTGACCACGCGCACCTGATCGGCGCAGGGAATCACCTCGCAGAGCCGGTCAGCCACCTCCTCTTCGAGCACCGACGGCAGCGAGAACAACGTGCCTTTCAACAGCTGCTTCGAGACCGCCGCCATCACGTGCGGGTGGTCATGACCCACGGCCAACGCTCCCAAGCCGCAGATCCAATCCATCAGCACACGGCCATCGCGCGTCCACACACGCGGCCCTTTCCCGCACGTCACCTGGCCCCAGACGCCAGAGGGAAACGCGCGCGGGCGCTTCGACAACGTGAACGACGCGTCCGGAATCCGGTTCAACTTCATCACGCGTGTCAGCATAACATTCCCACCAGTTCGTCCTGCGTCAACCACAACCGCTCATCGTCACTGCGATAGCGAAACTCTTCCGGCACCGGGTTCCACCGGGCGGGCACATGGCTGGGCCAGGACGGATTCGCCGGAGCGACGACATACGCCAGCCCCGTATCGACCACGAAGCGCGTCTCGTCTGCTGCCACCAGAGCCTCGTGCAATTTCTCGGTGCCGCGAATCCCCACCACGTCGATCTTCGTGGTGCCACCGCTCAGGGCCTGGAGCACCGCCACCACCGGAGCTGCCTTCACTTTCGGCACCCAGATTTGGCCTGGCCCGAAGGACACCAGCACATGCCGCACGAACGACACCGCTGCGTCCAACGTCCACCAAAACCGGGTCATGCGCAAGTCGGTCACCGCTACCGGGGTGCCCGCCGCGAGCTGGGCCTTCACCGCAGGCACGAGACTCGCGCGACTCGCCAACACATTGCCGTAGCGCACCACGCCCAGCGCTGTCGTGTGACCGGTGGGTCGCCGCTCGGGGTAGACGACTGGCCCCATAGGTTTCTTGCCGTCTCGGTAGCCACGATTGGTGCGAATGAACCAGGACTCGGCCATCGCTTTGGTCTTACCGTATTCCGTCACGGCTTCCACCGCCTTGTCAGTGCTGACCAGCAGCGCTCGCGGCACACCACACTCCACCGCTGCCAGCGCCACGTTCCGACTGCCGTCGACATTGGTCGCCACCGCTTCGGACCAGTCATATTCGCAGGTCGGCACCTCCTTCATGGCCGCTGCGTGCACCACGACGTCGACTCCCGCCTTCATAGCCTGGCGCACCCGGTCGTAGTCGCGCACGTTGCCGATGAAATATTCGAGTCGGTCGCTTGGGGGAAACTTCGCCTTCATGGCGCTCTGGTTGCCCTCGGTGTCGCTGAAGGCAATGATGCGCCGATACCAGTGGTCGGCCAACGCGCGGGCCACGAACGCTTGACCGAACGACCCGGTGGCCCCAGTCAGCAGGAGTGTGCTCACAATGACCGCAGCGACAGCATGTTGGTGTTGGCGACCACCATACGCAGCTTCACTTTGTCGTCACCGTCAGGCACGACCTCGTAGATCCGATTGCAGCCCGTGCACCACCGCACGTCGCTGGCCACGATGGGATTGCCGTCGTCGCCCAGCACCTCCAATGAGACCAGGCGACGAATCCCGCAGTTCGAACATTTTAACGGTTCAGCCATGTTCTTCCTTACTTATCCCTGCTGTCCGGCAACGCTAAATTTCGTGACTATGCTGGTCGACAAGGAGGTCAGTATGCACTACGAGTTTTACGAAACGTATCTCAACTCCCCAGAATGGCAGTCGAGGGCGACGGCTGCAAAAGACCGGGCCGGTTGGAAATGCTCACTCTGCTCCAGGCGTCGTGGACTCGAAGTCCATCACAATACTTATGACCGCCTTGGGCAGGAAGACCCAACCGACCTGGTCGTGTTGTGTTCCCGTTGCCATCGCACGCACCATGGCACGTTGATGTCAAAATACGGGAACACAAACGACCAACCATTCCTGCCATTCATTGCGACCGAACCAGACGTAGACGGTAACAACTAATCGGCAACATCGTTATTATCGTCGTCCCAAGGAACCCGCATATTTCGTCCACGGCCGATTCGCTTACATGGGAGTCGGCCTTCCTTCACATCGCTGTAAATAGTTTTAACAGAACAACCCAGACGTTGTGCGACTTCTTTCGGAGACAACCAAATCCTCATCACAGCTACCACCTTACCTGCACGGTCACCATCATGTGTTAAGCTGATGCCTTCTGTCTGGTAACTTAACCTCCCTTTTCTATGGCGCGTCCGGCACCATTCCATCCCCTAAAATAGCGCCTATCCTAAGAATTTCCCGAGCATCCGGAAGACGAGAGGAAATCATTTTCTGCCGCTCTCTGTTTGATATCAAGCGCATACAACAGTCACAAAAGAAATGACCACGGCCATCGGTGAGTAATCCATCAACCACAGCGTCTGGCATTAATAGAATACTTTTTGTCATCATTTCTCCTCGACTGCCTGAACTATTCCGTGCAATGCGACCCAATCGCTGAACCGCACCATCACCAACGCGTTGTCAGTGTCGGCCCCAGGACGGCTCAATACCAAGACGCCCGTCTTCCCGACTGCCTCCGCTGTGCCGACAATGCCTGCCAACCACTCGAACAGCCAGGCCGGAATAGCCTCGCGGTATTTCGTCTGATAGTAGAAGCCTCCGGCCTCCACGTCACGGTCGGCCCGGCCCTTCCCGGTCACCGGCACGCGCTCGCCGCCCAGCTTCTTCGCCACGCGCGTCTCGAATCGTTTCCACTTGGGGACGCTAGGCACTTTTCTCCTTATCGTTCCTGACCACCTGCCACGCCATCACTTTCGACCGTGCCCGTGAGACACCAATCTGTTGGCGCAGCGTGCGCAGCAACCGCACGTCCAGTTCATGTTCCGACGTCGCAATCACCTTGTTACACCGGCCGCAGTCCCACATCGTCACCAGGCGACCGCTCACCTGACGACCCGGTCGCATGCGTCGCCCGTCCACCGGGTGCAGCCCGAACCGACACCGGTTCTGCCACAACATCAGACCCAGCAGATACACCAGCCCCACCAGTGCCGCCATCATGACCAACTCCATTACTGCCCCCTCAGAAGAGTGACGGCTGCGTCAGCGGTCGGTTATCGACCGGCAGCACGTCTTTCACGTCAAAGGCGAACGTCGCCTGCGCGAGTCTCGACACGGCCATCTCACAGTAACGTTCGTCCAGCTCAATTCCCACGGCCTTCCGGCCCAGGCGCTTCGCCGCCACCAACGTCGTGCCCGTGCCCATAAACGGGTCAATCACCATAGACCCGACGACCGTATGCCTGGCGATCAATTCCATCATCAACGCGAGAGGTTTTTGAGTCGGGTGATCGAAGCGCTCGCCGCCCGCGCAGACTGGATATCGCAAAATGTTCAGGGTGTAGCCGGTGCCATTCCAGACAGCGGGTGCCCCTTCCCGCTGCAACCACACAATCCATTCGGTCGCCGACACGTAGGCGGGGCGCGGGTGCGGAGCCGGATTCGTCTTCTCCCAGACCAGCGTGCCCCGTGGTCGCCACAGCAACTCGTTCCCCCGCCACCCGGCCAACAAGCGGTCGCTCGTGAACGCCAGCAACGTGCCGCCCGGTGCCACCACGGGCGCGGCCTCTTCGAGAAACGGGGCCACCTTCCAGTCCGTATCCCAGACGCCGAAGTCCCGCTTCATGGGACTCCGGCCTTCCAGTTCGATATCGTCGGTGCGCACATTGTAGGGTGGGTCGGTGACAATCGCATCGCCCCGCAGTATAGGTAAGGCATCGCGGCTATCCCCGTGGATAATCACGATGCCTGACTCTTCGTAGTAAATATGGGGCACGTGACCGAGGAATTACGCCTCGCGGGACGTCAGAACTTTATCGCGCTGGAATTTCCCCAGATAAAATCGCAGCGTCGCGTCGTTCATCTTTTTGCCGATTGTCTTGCGAATGTCTTTCTTCGACGGCGACCCGTGATACTGAATCGCCTCCAGGATACTGCGGCCGACCGTGCCAATCTTCACCGACTTGGGCATCCCATTCTTCAGCGAATAGGTTTTGTAGCCCTTGGCCTGGGCCGACTTCAACACGTGCTGGCGGGTGCGGGCCACCTTCTTCGCGCGAGCCCGCGATGACCGGCTGCGCACCGTGCGGGTTGAGCGTGCACTGCGGGCGGAGCGCTTGGCGGGCTTCTTCCGCTTCTTGGCTGGGGCTGCCACTGCTGGGGCTTCGTCGACTTCGGTTTCGACCACTTCGGGGGCGTCAATCGGCTCCTCGGCTTCTTCCGCCGCTGGAGCGTCCGTTTCCCCCTCTGGCGGCGCGTCGTCGGAGAAGGTCTGGGAATCCATCGTCTGAATGTCACTCTCACTACTGATGTTGTCGGTCGTCACGTCCATGTCTTGCGTATCCATGTTAGGTCTGTCTCCTTGAACGGCGGATCAGGTCTTTCTGCCCGCGCCCCCCAATAATAACGCGATGGCCCAGCAATTTCTACCTGAATCACAGTTCAGGTGCCTTCGCTTTCTTCGTGTGCTCGAAGCGTCGAACCTTCCGCCCGACCCGCTCATGTTCGGTCGCCACGATGTCCCGGTCCGCTGGTTGGTCGAAGGCAATCAACAGGAGATATTCCACGTGGGCCACCCCGCTCACCGCCCGCACCTCTTGCTTCAGCCGTCCGCTGCTCCACCGCACGCCGTCGTCCCCCTCCGCCGCCCGCGCCAACCAGGTGCGCTGTTCCTCCGGTGGTAGGGCTGCCACAATCTGGTGATGGTCGAAGGGCAGATCGGCACGACGATTCTCTTTGGGCACCTTTTCGGCCGTCCAGGCATACACCCTAACCGTTTCCGGTCGCCAGTTCTCGTGGTCAATCACTTGCGACGCCATCTGGTCATAGCGGGCCTCGCCAATATTGACCCAGTCCCCCACAATCCAGGCGACACCGCGTTCCAGGGTCTCCAGCGTTTGCCCTAACGCCTGCCACTCCGCGAATGTCGGGTCCCCCTTGACCGTGAGCCCCGTCGCGCTCAGCGTGAAGTGGTCTAGCTCCAACGTCCGGACGCCAATCACCGCCAATTCTTCGTCGGTCATGTCACTTCCACCCATCCCTCTATCCCGAACGGGTCGCCACGCCGTTCCCAGAAATGCAGCGGGCCGTCGGCTCCGGCCGTCGTCCCATCAATCCGCTTCCGCTTCCCACCGACCCGCACGTGCAGGTCCGCGTGACACCAGGCACAGAGCATGACCATCATGGCGGGGTTGGTCGCGTCCACTTTCGACCGCCCACCCAACAACTCATGCGCGTGTCCGGTGTCAACCGTAATCGCTCGCCGACACGTCGGCCACCGACAGCGGCCACCCTCACGTAAAAACGCCGCTTCGCGCGCCGCCTGCCGGTGCGTGCGATACCGGGTCCGCCGGGCCTGCCTACGCGACGGGGGCCTCTTCGGTTTCTTTGGAAACGACACCATGTAGTTTTTCGTTTTCCTCCACGAACACTGCGGCCAACTCCATGGCCACGGCGACGTTCTCAGCGGTCTGGTCCCGCGCATTGTTCCACTGGGGGATATCTGGCTGGTTGATGACATGCTTCAAGGCCCACTCAGCGCACTCAAATTGAGCCCTGAGCCTGGGGCTGCCGCAGATAAGGTCGATATCGTCGAAGTTGGTCAACCGGTGCCCAACGATGGCGCTAATCAGCGCCCCATTGGCACAGACGCGGCTGGGTTCGCCGCTGAGAATGTCCCTCGTATACAACTCGCCCTGAACCCATCCGCCCCGCACGTAGCCTGCTGCGTCGCGTAGAATCTGTGCTGTCATGTCAGGTCTCCTATGCTGCTTCTGTCAGGTTACTAAACCGCGTGCAGTAGTCCAAGAATCGCAGCTTCACGATACCAATCGGGCCGTTGCGTTGCTTGGCGATAATCACTTCCGCCTGGTTGTCGGCATCCTCCGGCCGATACAACATGAGCACCGTGTCCGAATCGTTCTCGATATCACCCGACTCGCGTAGGTCGGACAGCTGGGGCCGCTTGTCCCGTCGGCCCTCCTGGGCGCGCTTCAGTTGGGATAGCGCAATCACCGGCACCCCCATCTCCTTTGCCACGCCTTTCAGCCCGCGACTGATCGAGCCAATCTCTTGAGTGCGATTCTCGAAGCTGCCGGACCCGCGCATAAGCTGAAGGTAGTCGACCACGATGAGCGCCAGCATCCCGAACTGCGCACGTAGGCTCCGCGCGCGGGCGCGGACTTCTCGACACGACACGTGAGCCATGTCGTCGATGAACAACCGGAGCCCACCCAGGACCCCCACCGCCTGGCTGACCCGTGTCCATTCCACCTCGCTCAACCGCCCCGCCCGCAGCCGCCGTAGGTCGACCTCGGCCTCCGACGCGAGCAACCGGAGAAACAGCTGCTCCTTCGACATTTCGCAGCTGTGCACCAGCACCACGCCGTCCTTCGCCGCCACGTTGCGCGCCACCGTCAAGGCAAACGCCGTCTTACCGACCGACGTCCGGGCTGCAACCACGAACAGGTCCGCCGGGTGCATGCCCGACGTCAGTTCGTCCAGCTCGGTGAAGCCGGTGGCCAGGCCCGTGACCAGGCTGCCGGTCTTGTGGGCACGCTCAATCGAGTCGAGCCCGCCGGGCACCAGCTCACTCAACGGCACCGCACGTCCGGCCGCTGCCGCCCCACTCAACGCCAGGAGCCGCTCGGCTGCGTCCCCCAGCAGCGCTGAGGCTGGCTGCTCGCTGTCGTAGGCCACGCGGGTCAGCCGGGTCGCTTCGTAGATCGCCTGGCGGCGGCGGCTCTGCTCCAGGATGATGACCGCATGGTGAGCCACCGGAGTGCGCATGGGCACCCCGTCGACCAGTGCCGCGATATAGGCCGGTCCCCCCACTTCGTCCAGGTCGCCGGTCCGCGCCAGCTCGGCGCGCAGCGTCACCAGGTCAATGGCGAGCCCCGCTTCGTGCAGCCGCAGCATGGCGGCATACAACTTCTCGTGCGCCGCCCGAAAGAAATCGGTGGCCGTCAACGACTCCAGGGCGTCCAGCACCGAATTGTGCAGCAGCACGGCCCCCAGGACGACGCGCTCCGCTGTCAAGTCGTGGGGCAGCAGGCGCTCAATCGTCGCCTTCGTCGCCGTCACCCTTGCCCTCGGAGTTTGCGCAGGTATTCCGCCGTCGTCTCAGCGGTCGGCACCGGCCGCACCGCATCCTTCCGCTTGACTATCGCGGTGAGGCGAGACCAGGAATGATAGAAGGTGGGGATGGCGTAGCCGGACTCTTCCGCGAAGCGATCTTCCCAGGCGTGATACACCGTCAGGCGCTCGCGCACCGTCTCTTCGCCAAACTTCAGCACCAACGTCTTCAGCATTTGGCCGTCACGCTTCGTGATGACCGGCGGCTCGCTGAACCGGTCTCGGTAGCGCGAGATGTGCAGCCCAATCAAGCGTTGGACTGCACCGTTAGTGGTGGGCTTTCTGGCAGGAGACGGCTTAGCCGTGACCCCAAACAGGTTGGGCGTAGCAGGTTGTTTTTTTCGCATCGTAACCGGGCTCAAGTCGAGTCGGGACTGCGAACCTGTTTGGGTGTGAAGTGAGGCTACTCTAACGGAGTATTATTAAAAACGCAAGGTCTATTTCACATCGTCGCGCTCTTCCGCCAGCACACCGGGTAGGGCAAATGCCGTCCCTTGTTGTTTCGCTTCCGTTTTTAACCACGACAACACCGACGTCAACGCGCCCATCGCCGACCGCCGGGGTGGCTTGAAGGCTTCGAGCACCTCCTTCAACAACTCAGTGCCTGGGTGGGCGACTGGCAACATATCAATCATCTCGCGGGCCGCTACCGCCAGCACCAACGCCCGCAAGTCGGTCACCTCGACGTGCAGCCGCTTCGGGAACGAGACCCCCACCACCTTTGGCACCGCGCTGGCCACATACACAGGGGCCACCTCCACCGGGAAGTCGAGCATCTCTTCCGCCGCTGCCATCAGGGACGCGTCTCCAGCCAACGCCGCTTCCGCCGCCAACACCGACGCCGTGTCGAGCCGCTCGTCTTCCGCTCGGCGTTTGGCTTCCGCTTCCGCCAACAACTGTTCGGCCGCTTGCCGCCGGGCCTCCGCCGCCCGAAACGCCAGCAGCTTGTTTTCGATAATCGCTTCGGCCTGGGCAATCACCTGAATCGCCTTCGACTCTTCGGCGGTCAGCTTCTTCCAGGACGCATACGCCAGTGCCGTCGGGCCAGGATTGTCTTTGGTGCCGTGGAACCATCCCACAATGCGCTGACGCATGGTGCGACATTCCACCTTGAGGGACGCCGCGTAGGTAAACTCAGCGGGGGTGTTGACGCTCATCGCCACCGCTCGGGCCAATGGCGTCTTCGCTTCCTGCTGGTATTTGCTGATCGTCGTCTGGTCGTTCGGGGTCGAGTCTGGTAAGAACACCATGCTCATACCGCCATTGCGTCAGCGCTACCGCGCTCCGCCACAGAAAAGGGTCGCGGGGGTCGACCCGTGTTTCCCAGTGATATCGGCCGTTGCCAGGCAGGTAGAGATTAGCACGTCGCCAGGATTTTGCACCGCACCGCCGGGCGACATCCCGCAACTCTTCGTCCGCGTCGGCCAGGTCGCAGTAGCCGACGGTTTGAATGGCGTGCCAGGGTTGTTCGTCGCTGCGCTTCAAGTCGACGATGACCGGCTCGCCGTCGACCAGCACGCCCAGGTCAATGCGGCCAGTGACCCGCTGACGCCGGTTGACGACGCGCCGTTCGGTGAACAGCACCGTGGGCGTAAACTCATCAAACCACCCGCGAATCCCGTCCACGTATTCGTCGAGCCCAGGCACGGCATCCGGCCCTTGCTCACCATACGCGTAGGCTTCGAGCACCGCGTGCAACGCCGTGCCGCGTCGGTAGCCTGCCGCGAGCCGGTCGGCCGGACCCTGGAAGGGCTTCCGCAGTCCGGCTTCACCGAGAATCGTGCTGACCCGCCACACTACTCGTCGTGGCCTTCCGTGACCACGTGAGTCACCGTGCCGCTGTGGTCGTAAGGGCCGTCAGCGACGTGCTCGCAGACCGCCTTGCTGCCGTTCTTGTCGGCGAGACTCTTGGTCCAACCCCGCGCGTCGCTCTCGTTATTGTTGTTGACGTGGACCGTCTGCTTGCCTGACCACTTGTCCCGATACGTGATGCGCCAACTCATTTGGTCGCCTCCGTCCAATAGAAGTCACGACTCTGACAGCCACAGTCCGCACACCGGTCGTCTTCATAGCCCAACGTGTGCCGGTCGGCCAAATGCCCGCAGCGGCACATCAGCACACGTGGTGGTGCCTTCGGGCAAGGATAGGCCAACTGGCCCCAGCCCCCCGGCACCTCGTCGGTCGCCCCACAATAGACACAGATTTCGTCAAAGCTGGAGGCGTCAGAAATGCGAGTCTTGTGACTCGGGTGTGGTCCGGTAACCATTACCACTCCTGGAGCCACGCCCACAGACTCATCGGGATAAGCCAGGGCACCGTCACCAGCACCCCGGCTATCGCCGCCGCCAGCCAGACTTGCGCTGACCGTCGGTCCGTCATGTCACCACTCCTGAATCCAGTCCCATAAGCCCAGCATCCAGTCCATGTGCTACCTCCGGATAGTCGCGCACCCGCAAGTCCGCCGCCCATTCCGAGACGTCGCCACCCTTTCGGTCCTTGAGGATGACATGGATAGGCACGCCCGGCAACGTCGGCAGGGTCACCCGTGGGTCCGCCCCCATTTGCTTCATGAACACCGGCACGCCCGCAACCTTGCACTGGGCTATCACCGTCCGCGCCCAGGCCAAGTCGAACGGCCGCGCACCCGGCCCGCTCTCACCACCGATGACCACCCAGTCGATACCCGGCCGGTCGTGCTCGTCGGCCCACTCGTCGCAGGTCAGGCATTCTCCGTTGTGGTCCGGCCGAAACGTCCGACAGACGGGCAGTGTCACTGGCCCCAATGCCGGTTCGTAGCTCACCCACCGCACCGCCGCTGGCGTGTCCAACAGAAACGGAATGCGGTCGTCGACCGTTGCCTGGTCTTCCGTGCTCACGCCCAGCCACACGTTGGGATACGGCTGATACGTGGACCCCGCCGGACCGGTCGCGTCGTAATAGGCCCGCACGATATCCCGCATGCGCTCCGGCCGCTTGGTCAGCACTTGGAAGGTGTGCTGTTTGGCCGCACCCATGACGTTGAAGATGCGCCCGATATCGACCGCCGACAGCTTCTCGTGGAACAGGTCGCTCATGCTGTTGACGAAGATGCGCCTCGGCCGCTTCCACCGCAGCGGGTCATTCAGGTGCTCTTCAATCAGCCGCACCTCGCCCGTCCACCTCGGGCCGTCCGGCGTGTTGACGGCCAGCCCTTCGTAGGGCAAGCCCGGTCCGCTGAATCGCGCCGCCACGGCCTCAGCGTAACAATTTCTACACCCCTCGCTGACTCGTGAGCATCCTCTGACAGGATTCCACGTTTCCTCGGTCCAGGAAATTCCGCCACCGCGCTGGTCAGCCACGGGCCTGCTCCCGATTATGATGACACCGTGAACACACAGGTTCAACATACAGCTGGTGCTCTATGCTGTAGCCTTTCGCGTGGTCGTATTCGTGTCGGTATGGTTCCGTGAAGATTTCGTCAGCACAGTCCAGACACGGTAAGTCATCAGGATGCGGCAGCTTGCCAGCTTCAATCAGGTAGTTGATTCGAGCCCGCGCTTGTCGCTTGTCACCGTCCCGCGCCGCCTTCAGCCAACCAGGCTTTCTGCCCGTCTGAACCTTCCGGATTGTCACGCGACGGGACGCCAAGCAGCACGCTGCCAGGCCGTCCCACCGCGTCCGGTCGAGCCCGAAGGCGTCAACCGTGTGCGTCATTTTACAAGCCGTGCACCACTTCTCCACAACCCAGGCAGTATATCACAACTAATAATTAGAGCAAATCCGCTGCCTCTTCCTGGAGCACATGATGCACATGCGTCTTCGAGACCCCGACGCGCTCCGCAATCTCGCGCATCGTGAGCCCCGCCGACCGCAGATACCGCACCCGCTTCCGCACGTCCGGCACCATGACGCGGCACCGGCCGTGCCAGTCGTCCATCTCGGCGAGGCGCTCCGGCCGTCCTTCACGCGCCAGGGCCTCGTTGACGCATCGGCGCAGGTAGTTCGCGCTCGTCAGGTGAGCGCGCTTCGCGGCCTGCTGCACGGCCTCCAACTCGACCCGCGTCACGCGCACCGCGATATTGTGGCGACTCAGTGGCTTCCTCCCAACTTGCCGCCCTTCGCGTAGGTCATGTTGGACGCCGTCGTCTGATTGAACCAGGACCACTCGTTGCGCACCAGCTGCGCGAACGTTGTCTGGTCCACCTCGATGATATCGTCCTGGGCCATTTCGAGCATGTCAATCGCCCGGTCGTAGTCGGCCGTGTGATCGGACGGCGCGGTCAAGCCAACATACAGACGCACCTCACTCCCGTCGCGCGCCTTCTTCAACATTTCGTCCATCTCTTCTATCGCCCGGAGACGAAAGTTGGCCTGCGCTTTCAGAAACAAGTCCCGGTGCTCGTCCCGATTCTTCTTTACCTTCGTCAACAACTCCGCCTTCTTCACGCGCACACTGTCCATCGCTCGCTCCTTTCGACGTATCACTGGCTCGCGCGGAAACCGGAGAAACCGCGCGACCTCGCCCAAATCATACGGATTGCCCATTACGCTGGCACGGGCACCAGCCCTGGCACCGGCCTCGGCTCCGGCTCTGGATTTTTCTCTGGCAACGGAATCGCTTTAGGCACCGGATGCTCGACGGGCGAGACCACCGGCACAACGTCGTGCTCGCGCACCCACTCGCCAACATTCATGACAGAACCTTTCCAGGCACCATCGGTGCCAGCTGATATGCGGCACGCCATACGTCGCCGCGAGAATCTTCCCCACCTGATGCCCGCCCACCAACCGCCGGGGATAACCGAACTGCGCGCGATATCCGTAATCACATTCAATCACGCGGCCCCACAGATTGACTTCCCCGAAGAGGCAGTGTTTCTCGTAACCCAACGCGACGCCGGACGGCCGTTTCATCGCATAGACCCCAATGCGATTCGTCTCGGTGGGCACCTCCCGGTAGGGTCGCCACCGGTCCGCGACCATCGGAGCCTTGGGCAACCACGTCGAGTCATTCGTCACGGCATGCAACCGACCGCGTTCGACCTTCCACAGGCGATAGCCGATAATCGGGTGCCCATCCCGCCGTGGCGGTTCAGCGTCCACCCAATCAAACAGACAGACCACCAGGAGAAACACTGCCGTAAACAACGGGAAGGCCCACGTGAGGCGCATTCCCATGTCGGTCCAATGAAACACAAACCCCATCGCAATCAATGATCCCCACGCCCCAATGAACATAGAGAGTGGAGCCCGCACCGACTGCGTGAGTTTAGGCTGCTGCTGCCACCAGGACATCGGCGTCGACTCCTTGCCCGACGAACTGCCCGCCCGCCAGCTGGTCCCAGGTGTTGGCCGCGCGCAGGAAGGCCCGCTCGTCATACTGGAGCGTCAGCAACTGCGTGAACCAGTAGTCTCCGTCCGGCAACCACCCGGTCTTCGGGTCATAGGCGTAGGCGCAATACTTCCGCACCTCGTGGCCCTGGCTGTCCAGCAGATAGACATTGCCACTCCGGTGATTCTTGAGCCGGTAGCGCCGTCCGCTGGGGCTCCTGACCTCGACGTAGCCGTCTTTCTGCCAGGTGTGCCGCTGCACGTCGTTCAGGTGGGCCAGCCACAGCCGGTCGGCCCGCTGCCGCACCACCACCAGCTTCGCCTGCCTGGCCTCGCGTGCGGCAATCATCTCTGGCGTGTCCACCGGGCCACCGATAAACGTGTTGCCGCTCCAGACCGGGTTCACGTAGGTGTGCATGGCGGTCGTCAGTCCCGCCGCCGTCAGGTTCGGGTCGGTGCCCTGCCACTCGTAGGCCAGCGTCACGTTGTGGTTCGTTGCGTTGGTGATGACCTGACAGTTACCCAGAACGTTGCCTGCACCGGTCGCGTAGACCGTGTGGGCGTGCTCCACCACGACGTCGTCGAGCGTGGCGGGGTCGTAGGTGCCTTGCAGCTGGAAGGTGTAGTGCGTCGCCGCCGAGACGTTGGTCGCGTTGTTGTCGGCCACGTAGAACCGATAGCGCGTCGTCGCGCTGACCGGGTCGCGCGTCTCAATGACCGGGGCGTTGCCGAGAATCACCAGGTTGTTGTTCGCCACCGTCCCCTGCGCGTAAAGGGTCGCCATAGTCGCTCCTGATATCCGGGTCGCCGCTGCCGACACCATCATATCGCTGATACACACGTCCAACGTTTGGAACGTCGCGGTGTCAAGCAAATCTATCGGCACCGTGGCATCCGGCAACGTCGTGAGGTTCACGCGCCGCGCGACGGGGAAGTGCAGCGGTCGGCCCGACGTCGCCGCCTCGGTCAACCAATGCGGAGTCGACGCGACCGCCGCTGCAAGGCTAGCCACCGGCCATGGGCGGCACGAGGATGACTCGCTCCGCCGTGGGGTCGAACTCTTTGATAATGGAACCCTTGTCGCCGGTCTTGGGGTCGATGCGGTAGGCCGAGAAGCCCAGGGCTTTCTTCTGGTTGAAAATCTTGCGCATCTCTTCGACGTCGGCGGGGTCTTCCTTGTCCCACTCGTATTTGGCGTGACCGGTGGCGTCAGGCACGATAAGCGCGCCCGTCTTGCCCACCCCCGGTAACACGTCGGCGGGGTCGTAAATCTCCAAGTCCTGGGCGTCGCGCGTCAATTCATCTACTGCGTCGGTCGGGGTCATGTCAAGTCTCCTGTCGCGCATGGCGAGCACGCCCGCCATCAGCTCACGATACAGAGTGCGTTTCTTCCACGGCTTCGTGCCCCTGGGGGTCGTGTAGCCGGGTTTGCCCTTGCCGTAACCTTTCATAGCGATCCAACCAATAGCCGACGGTGGCCATGACGACCAACGCCATAAGTGCGATGAGTGCTTCAGGCATATTTGCGAATCTTCACTTCGACTGGAGCCGTCGGGTCGTCAGCCTTGATACCTTTCGCTATCGCCCCGGCCAGCACCAACCCGCTGGCCGTCGCTTCATCGCGTGCCACGAAGGGACCGGACGTGTGGACAATCTCCGACCTGCTGACCGACGCACACTGCAAATCCTTCCCCGCTGCAATCTGCGTAGTCTGAATCACGATGCCTTCGTAGACACTGCCGGTCATAATCGCCGCTCCTTCCGTCATGCCATGTCGGGTCGCCCAGCGAGCGATACTGCCCTTGAGCCCCTTGGTCGGTTGCCAGTCCTGCGCCACGCTTTCGACCTCGGCCGACCGAATCGCCGTCCCCATCATCCGCACCACGCGAAACGGACTGAAGCCAGGATCTTCGACCACCCAGCCGGGGCCGGACGTCGGCTCCACGCGGCTCCAGCCCTTCTGCGCGCCCGCGTGCTTGCGCGTGTAAATCATCCCCTCGGCTAGCTCGGCCCCGCCGGTTTCAATCCAGGCTTTCATTTGGCCTTGAACGTCGGCTCGTCCCACACCGCGACATACGCTTCCGCGCCCTGGTAGCTCACAATGAGGAAGGGGTCCATCACCATGCGTTCATACCGCAACGACTCCACCTGGAAGGTCACGTCGGTATGGCCATAGTTGGGAATCTGACTATTGCGCTTGAAGTCGTGGCGAATCATCAGCGCCGTCGCCAGCACGTCGGCTGGAACCTCTTCCTCGGTCTGCGACAGGCTCGCCCGCCGCCACCGCCAGGCCATGGGCGCAAGCATAATCCACAGCCCCACCGACGTGATGATCCCCGCGAGCGAGACGAAGAATATCAGCACCCCGCCTAAGTCATTCACCGGGTTAAACCGGCGGGCTACCATCCCAATGGCCGTCAGGTAGCAGAACAGAATGATCCCCTGGCCGACCACCGCCCGCAGCCACAGCTTGGCGCGCTGCCACCGTTTGTAAGCCACCACCACCTTCGGCTTGAACGGGGGCACCCCCAACGCAATGAGCTGCTCAAACAGATACCGGGCTGCCGCGCGCTTCTGGTTGTGCGCGAGCATCGGTTGGTAGCCCAACTCGGATTGGGCCTTGATGGCCAGGTCGGCGTCCAGCTGCCGGAGGTCGTCCGGCACTTCCGTCACACGAGTGAGCGTCGCTAGGGTCATGTCTGCCTCCTCCTGTTCAAACAAACCAACTGATTCGAAAGATGCCGACGGCGCACAGCAACGCCAGCCCATACCAGGGCCAGAACGCCAGCACACCCATCACGGGAATCAGAATCGCCATGAACAGCATGAAGCGGTAGGGCTCGTCCACGGTGTCGAACCATTGATTGAAGCCGGTGGGATCAAAACGATAGCGCATGAGGGGTTCGGGGTCCTGACGACGGCTGAATGTCGGTAAAACCACGCTCACCAATAAGTGGAATCACAACCATCTCCCGCAATTTCAACGGGACAACAACAACCACCAACCAGTTACATAGTTTCGGGGTGCAACCCGAAGGGTCCTTACGAAGCCACCGAGATTTTTTATCGTGGCGCTCGGGGGGCCTCCGCTTCCTCGCCACTAGACATTCCGCATCCGCCGCTGGACCCCGTCACTACACGCTTTGCTTCTTCACCATGCCGATCAGCCACTCCAAAATATACAGCCGGGGCGCGAACCAGACGAGCAGCGTATCATGCAGCTGCGACCCAGTGAACGTGCCCATCACGATTGACGCGAACGTCAGCGCCACCGCCACGCCAACCTTGTCATCATCGTCATCGAACTGGTGGGCGTTCCATTTCCGCCACGCCAGGGCCAGACCACCCACGCCGACCAGGAACAACACCAACCCGGTCGTCTCCCAAGCCCGGCCGAAGGCAATCTTCTCCTGCACGAGCAGCGGGATTTCGGCCTTGGCCCACGTGGCCGCGTCCTGCGCGTTGGCCAGCAGCGCCCGCAGCAGTTCCGCTAGTTGCTTCTGTAGTTCTGGGTCCACTTTATTCGGTCGATCACGACAGTTCGCCCAGGACGCTGTCATCCTGCTCGTAGCCGACGACCGGCGTTTGGCCGTTCGTCGCTTTGATTTGCTGGTCCAACGTCCTGATTTCTCGCGCGACCGTCGACACCATTTTGTCGAGCACGCGCACGTCGTAAGTCGGCTGACGCGTGGTTTCTTTGTCACCGCCCACGCCGAACCGGCGCGTGACCGTCGCGCTGTTCGCGTCGCGCAATTCGACCAGTTCCGCGTGTCGCTGGCGGAGAGTCTTCATCCAAACCAGTGCTTCGTTGACCGTGATTGTTCTCCCCGCCATCGCTCACCTCGCTTCGCTTGCTTTGCCACGCCTCGCCTAGCCGCACCGGGCCGCGCTTTGCCGTGCAATCCTCGCCTTACCTCGCCTGCTTTGAAATGGGTCGCGCCGAAGCGCGACCCGGTCGAGTCCTACGCGTCTACCGTGAACGCGGCTTCGGACGCCTTGCCATTGACCGTGACCACCACCTTGCCCGGTCCCTTGGTCGCGCCGTGGGGCACCGCCGTGACAATCGCGCCGTCGTTCCACGTCGCCACCACCGCCGCTACCCCGCCGACCGTGACCGTGCTGTTGCCCTGGGTGGCCCCAAAGCCGGTCCCGGTAATCGTCACTGAACTGTCCGCTGGTCCGTGCCCTGGGTTCGCAATAATCGTCATCTTCACTCCTCCGCGTTTATGAAGTTACGGTTGCGTCGGGTCGACCCTTGGGAAAAAAGAGACCGTGGTAGATAACGAGTTCAAATCGTTCCTGATTACGAATCATAGCTACCACAGTCATTCGGACACGCACTTGGTTCGCCAGTCGCCCGATGCCGCAGCTTAATGTCGGCGCTCTACCACTGAGCTACCAGGACATGTTTTTTGGGGTCCTGGGCGGGATTTGAACCCGCGCCTCCGAGTATTGGCCGCATCGCCGCCGACGTTCCGCCGTGTCACCCTGAGCCTCGCTGGTAAAAGCCTAAGCCTAACCCCTTCTACGGGAGGTAAACTTGAGCCTTAGCCTGAGCCTGACCCAGCCTCGTTGGACCACCGGGCGGGAGTCGAACCCGCAATCTCCGGGGTAGAAGCCCAGCGCATCATCCTATAATGCTTCCGGTGGTCGATACCTTGCTTGCTTTGCTTCGCCTTGCCACGCTCTACCAGGCCATACTCCGCCGACACAGCCTCACCTGGCCTGCTACGCTTTGCCGTTGCTGCCTTTGAACACGAAGTTGAACAACTTGTCGCCGACCGTCGGCAGCTTGTCGCTCTCCAGCGATACCTCGTTTGCCCTCATTCGAGCCGCCTTGATGGCCCTACGCAGCGACTCGGCACGCTCCAACATGTCAGCTTTCTGCACGATGGTCAACGCGCTGCTCCACTCTTGTGCCGTCACCGTGCCCACCGGCACGTCTTCGGAGATGACCTGCGCCTGGCCAGGGTGCTCCGGTGTCGGCTGCAACAGCACCAGCACACGCTGTGCTTTCTTCGTGCGCTGTGTCCGCACCTCGCGCGCCTTGTAGACGCCAGCTCCAGCGTCGGGGTCCGGCACGTAACTCTTGGCCGAGTCCAGCGTCGGCGCAGCCGTCACCAGTTCTTGAATTTCAGCACTGCGTTTTTCAAGTTCGAGCAGCGCCGTCGCCGGGACGTTGGTCAACAGCACCGTGCCGTCATCCAGGACGACGTCGGCCCGTGCCTTGGTATTGGCCTCCGCCACCTGGTAACTCACGTCCAGCGCTTTGCGCCAGACGTCGGCGATCCAATCCAACTCTTTGGGCACCGTGCTTTCCAGCTCCGAGTGCTGCTCGATCACCACCGGCATGTTCTCTTCCAGCGGCTGGAAGGCGAGAATTTTCTTTTCGAACAGGTGTCGCTTTTTTTCGAACGTGGCCCGCAGGTCGGTCCGCGTCGCCTGCGCTTGACCCTTCAGCTGACCCTCGACCGCCAACAACTCGTGCAACTTCGGCATGTCTCGCTCCTTCGGCGGTCGCGTGTAGGGAGAACAGCGCCACCAGTGCGACGTGATTGCTCGACGGCGCGCTCACCCACCCGCAGGTGCAAATCGCTCGGTCGAATCCGTCGTGATAGTAATACCCGCCATCGCCAAACGTGCATTGCCGAAAGTGCGACAGCTCGTGGTCCATTAGACGCTCGTCATCGTCAAACGTTGCAATGTCTCGCCGCCAGGGATTTCCGCCAATGTCACCCTGGTTATGGGGCCTTTAACTCCGCCCGTTTTGCCTCGGCCTCATCGCGTTGCGCCTATGACCACTGTCAGCGCAGCGGCTTTTGCCCCCGTGGTGTGGTCTTGCGCGTGGGAGTCGGATGTTAATTCACCCTTGGCGGACGCCGGGCTGTCCACACCAGCGCCCTCCCCCACCGCTCAAGCTGGTCACGTGCGTTGCTCTCAGTCCGAGAATTGCCCGGCTCTTCGTCCATCACCGGGCCGCGTCTCTTCCGCCACGGCGAGTTAGTGTGTATGACTCAATAACCACGCGCATTGATACGCGGGCGACGCACAGCCGCCGCAGTCCTTCCCGCAGAGATTGCACCCGTGGGCCACCAGCAACCGGCCGTCGTCACCGTCCCTGGTCGCCGCCAAGTTGACGACCACGTCGCTCACGACCTCGGCGTGGGCCTTCCGCACCTTGTGCAGCTGCGAGAACGCGTGGGCCGGACACGGCAGCCACCGCAGGCCGTCGCCTTCAAACGTGCAGCCGCATTCCAGCTGGTGAAAGTCCTGGGGCTTCATACTGTCGAGGGTCGTCATGCGCCCACCTTTCGTGTTGCGGCCTTCATCGCTACCGCGTGCACCAGCGCGTCCCGCAGTTTGCTTTCGATCAGCTCATACCAGTCGTTGCCCTGGAAGACGGCCAGCACCGGGCCTTCGCTCGTGCCCAGCACCTCCTGGAGCACGATGACCCGCTCCGCTGGGCGGTGCCGCAGCTTGAACTTCACGCCGCGAAACAGAAACCGCAGCTGCCGTCCGGCTGGCCCGAACGTCGCCAGCGAGTCGCGGTCGGCCAGCGTCAACGCGCACATTAAGAGCGTGCCCATAATCGGCAGGGCGTAGGACGCGTGGTGCTTGGCCTTCGCGGTCGTGTGCCGCAGGAAGCCTTGAATGTCGCCGACCGTGTCGAGTTTCACTTGGTCACCATTTCCGGCGGTTTGAAGCCGAACGCCGGTTCCGGCGTGGCCACCGGTTGGCCCGACACCGCAGCATACAACTCGGCAATCGTCATCCGCTGGGTCACCCCAGTCGGGTCCCCGCCGTGCGCCTGGACCCACGCCTGCGAGGCGTCTTTCCCTAACGACGTAAATTCAATCTTCGACGCGCAGCGGCCAGGTCGGGCCACCGCCGGGTGCAGCTTGCCCAGCGGCTCGTTGGTGGTGATCAACACCAGCACCCGTAGCCCTTGCCCCAAGAGCCCGTCAACCAGGTTCAGGAGTCGACTCAACGCCTGCCCGACCTGTTCGCGCGCGTCCGGCACCAGCAGTTCGCCCGCGTCTTCCAGGACAATCAACCGCCAGCGCGAGTTGCCCTTGAGAGGCTCCGCCGCCTGGGCCAGGGCCACCGGCAGGTCATCCTCCTCGTCTTCTTCCTGCCCGCCGAACACGGTCTGAATCAAATACGCGACGTGCTTGCCGAAGAAGTTGTCCGGGTCCGTCACGTAGTGGAAGTCACACCAGGGCTGCCAGGCTCGGGCAAGTGCCCGCAACGCATACGTCTTGCCGGTGCCGGGCACGCCGTGCCACAGCAGCAGCTGGCCCGCGCTCGTCGGCCGAAAGGCCATTTGGTCGTTCAACTGTGCCTGCACCGGGGTCGCGTAGTTTGTCTGAATCGTCGCCCACTCCGGCACCGTAATCAGCCGCCGCAGCCGCGCCGGACCGTGCGTGGATTGATACCAGAACGTGACCGGGGTCGCGTCGGGCTTCTCGGCAATCGGTAACCGCTCCCGCCAGGCTTTGATCGTGGCCTCGACCGCCGCCAACTCATCGCCGCCGACAATCAGTCGCACCTGCTCGTGCGCAATCGAAATTTGCACGGCACAGGTTTCGGTCAAATCCCCTGGCACGAACGCCGACTCGTCGCCGTCCTGCTCGTGGACAATCACGCGCGACTTCGGAGCCAGCGTCGCCAACGCCGCAGGCCGCAACGTATTCCACTCTGCGCCGCGCAGGAAGCGATACTTGTTGCTCATCACTTCGTGCATGAACAGGTAGTGCGGGACACTACTCCAGCTGGTGTCCGACAACGACAGGTTCAGGTTGGGACTGGTCATTGATGATCGTCTCGCTCCGCCTTACCCTCCGGAGCCGTGAATGCGGTCGCCACACGTGCCCACCGGCCCGCCCGGCCCGCCTTCCATTCGTAGGTCACCTGCACGAACGTGCCTAACGCGCGTGTCGCGCGTGCGGCTCCCGCCACGTCTTCGCTGTCGGTCAAATACTCGCGCTCGGACCCGCCGATGATGAACCACACCTTCCCGCTCGGGTCGTGGGCCTCGCGCACCGTCAACACCTTCTCGGGAATCGGCGGCTCCTGCTCTGGCTTCGCCTGGGGCACTGGAGGGGCCTCGGCCTCCGCCAATTCCATCAAGTTGGTGAACGTCCGCCCGGCCCGCTGCACGTCTTCGAACCGCGCCGTCACCGGCACGTTGCGCTTGTAGACGTCCTGGGCCTTCTCCACCAGCTTCGTATCGAATGTCGTGCCCGACCGCCCGTCGCTCAACGTCACCCGCGTCGGCTTCCCTTCCCCGCCCGGCACCACACTGGCGACCTTGGCCACGCCGTCCGGCCGGACCTCTTGCACTTGCGCCTTGGCCTTCGTGCGCCCGTTGCCTTCGGTCATCTCTTCGGCCGGGGTGCCTTGATACCCGGCCAGCACCACCACCCAGGCCAGCACGTTCCGTAGCGCCTTCGCCATCGCACGGGTCTGGGCCATGCTCTTTAACTGGAACAACTCACGATCCTTCCACCTGTCTTCATCGTCCAAGCACATTGATTCGGCGGCTGTGATTTCCTGGCCGTCGCTGCGCAACGCCACGGCCCGCGCTTCGAAGCCCCTGGCCGTGCCGTATTCCACGAACCGCACTTCGCTGACCTTCGCGGTAATGCCGTAGAACCGCGCCAGGGTCATCCAGTCTTCAAATTCCAAGTAGCGCTCCCCGTTGATAATCACCGGGCGGGGCTTGGCATCGACCACCCGCTTCAACGCCACCGCCGCACGTTGCGCTTCGGCCAGCACCTCCTCCGGGGGCCGTCGCACCACCAGGTCGGCCGTCACGTCGATCACTGCCAACTCTTCGGCCATGAACACTCCTCGTTAGAGCACCTAACGCTATGCCGCTGCGTTCTCCGACTCCGCCAGCTTCGTCATCGTATCGCGCGTCACGCTGTCGACCGTGTCACCGGTCAATAAACAATGTTGAATCAAGTCGCTCTTCGATTTCCCCGTTCGCTTCTCGGCCGCGCTCATTGCCAACCACGTTGACCGGTCGACGCAATACGAACTTAGAACTTTTTTGTTGGCATAAGCTGGTCGTCCCTTTTTCCTGGCCATTTCTGTCTCTCCCTGCGAGGCATTAGTAATTATTAGTTGAAGGCACCTCACGTGTCAAGTCGAGTCATTAATAGGGCGGTGACCACAACGATCACCGCCCACCTCGCTCAGCCTTGCTCAGCCCGTCCCTACTTCGCCACACCTCGCCTTACCTCGCCTGCTTTGAATGCGGTCATTTCCACCTGCGCTCGACTTCGCGTTCGAGCAACGGCAGAAATTGTTCCGCGTGTGTCGGGGCGATGGTGTCCCAATTCAGTTTGCGCAACCGCGCGCAGCTTTTCGGGAACGTCGGGCGACCGGCCGCTTTGAATTTCCGGTGCGCCACGTTGGCCAGCGCGATGAGAGGTAGCACCCGCACTCGGCCTGCGCCCGCTTGCATACCGAACACCGCTGCCACCAGCTCCACGAACGCTTCCGCCCAGGCAATCATGCCCGGCACGGCCAGGGCCGCGTCGGTGCGCGGCAGCGTCTGCGTGACCATGTCGCCACCCGGCTTCGTGCCCGTGGTGACCACCAGCACACTACGCAGCAACGACGGGCCGTCCAGTGGCAGCTTGCTGTTGTTCAGCAAGTCGACCATGCCCCGCACGGGGGATTTCTCGCTGGTGGCAATCCGTCGAATGAATTGCCCGGACAGCCCCGGCCATCCCTTGAGCACCGCCTTCGGTGTCAACTTGCGCCGACTATTGAGCGCGACGAAGAGGTTCACTTCGGCGTCCAGGCTGTCGACCTTGTGAATGAGTGCCTTCAGCGGCACCTTCACTTCGTCATGCGCCCAGAAGCGCTGCTGCCCGTCGACAATCCAGCGCGATCCGTCGCGCCGTTCGGCGATATCAATTGGGTCGGGAATGGACCCGCCCGACTTCAGCACGTGAATGAGGCTGTTGACCTCGTCGCCGATTCGGACACGCTGATAACGTTCGTCCACGTTCAGCGTTTTGAACTCCGACGGTTGGATAATAGTGACCTCGACCGCGTCGGTCACGCCGGTCACCAGCACGGGTTTGACGAGTCGCCGGGCCAGGTGCGTCGCCTGAATGGCGTCGCTGTCGGCCAGCTTGCGTTTGCCGAGAAGCGACGCAGCCGTCACCTTCGTCATGTCCTTTTTCTTCTTGGCCAGGGGGACGTCGTGCTGGCGCAAGTCGTGGCTCGAAGGCGTTGAAGTCATATTCGCCATAGCCACTTCACCGAGGGTTGTCATACTCATTACTCGCTCCTGTTCTTCAGCCTTTGGGTTACTAATAATTTCATTCTATCACAGTTGACGCTTTCCTCGCCTTCCGTGATCCGGGTTTGGCTTTCTGCTGCTTCACCGTGGTGACGGTTTTTTCATCGCCCCACCACTTCATAGGGTCGTGCCCCGACGAGTCCAGCAGCAGCATGGCGGTCCAGGCTAGGGCCACCCCGTGCATGCGCGGCCGAATCAACTCGAACGGCGACACGTCGAGCAACTGCGCCGACGTCTTTATGTGCTTGCGGGCCAGGTAGTCGCCCAACCGTCGGGCCGCAACGAAGTTGACGACGCCGCGTGCAGCCAGGTCGGGTTTGGTCATCGGGACCCCGTCCAGGACCACCAACGTCGTGGTATACAACTCCTCCATAAACGTTTTGCCGGTGACGCGCTTGCCGTCTTCACGGTCGATCATTTCTCGCTCCGTTTCTTGGCGGGATAGCGGCGGGCTTTATCCCGCTCGCTATGCCGCAGCCGTTGTTCCCGCTTCAGCCGTGCTTGCTCCAGTCGCCGCTGCTTCTCTGGTCGCCGGACGGCCATGGCTCAAACCGCCCGGTAGTGCCCAGGCGCAGGCCGCATGGCCTTACCTCGCGCCACCAACCGGTTCAACGCGGCACGCGCATTCGACATCGAATTGGCCCCCCGACGCGGCACGTAACCCTTCTCGTCAAGCGCCGCCTTCACCTGGGAGGCGGTAATCGTGCCGTTCTCGTGCGGCAGCATAGGCTCGACCATTTCCATGAGGCCGACGTCCGCCGTGCCCCGCGCCTTGGGGAAGGTCATGGCCCGCTGGTCGCCCGCGCCGTTGGGTTTGGCCAACGCGTAGGCCCCGTCGCGGCCTCCCTTGCCATGCCGCACGGCGCGACCCTGCTTCCGAAGCCGGGCCAACGTGCTGGTCAGTTGGTTCCAGAATTTCTCCGGCAGCTTCCGCCGCAATTCCCTGGGGGTTTGCGGCACCAAGGTCAGCGCCGAGTAAATGACCTCGGTCACCGGTCCCAGGGGCGACACCTTGCCGCCACGGGCCTTGTGCCCCGCCCACCGCGCTGCGAGCGCCTTCCGAATGGCCGCTTCCTTGGCGGGGGTCATCTTCCTCCGCCAGGGCTCCGACTTGTGATCGGCCACGTCCGGCTCGTCACCGAACAGCCCTTCGAGGGTGGCCAGCTCCACCCGCAGCTCCTTGATTCGTTTCTTGACGCCCAGCCTGGCAGCCGCCAGGACGAACGCCTGCACCTTTCGTGGAATACCTTTCATCACTCGCTCCTTTCAACAGGGAAAACCGCAGTATACACCGAACTAATAATTATGCAATGCCTAACTTGCTTTGCCTGGCCCCACTCAACCGGGCCTCGCTCAACCAAACGTAGCCACGCCTGCTGTGCCGTGCCTTACCGTGCCGAACCGGACCTGGCCTTGCCTGTCTCAGCCTGCTTTGCCTCGCCGTCCTTGCTCCGCCTTACCAGGCTAACCAAACCTGGCCGCGCCTCGCCTGCTGTGCCTGACCTCGCCGTGCCGTCCTTACCCGACCGCACGTAGCCATGCCTGCTTTGCTCTGCCTGGCCAGTCTCGGCCAAGCCTCCCTAGCGCCGCCTGCCTTACATGACGGCTTGGGCGAGCGCCATCTTGCACGCCGACAAACTTTCGAGCGCAACGTGCAACGCGGCTGACCGGTCGGCCAGGTCCGGATTGGCGTCCATACGCCGCTTCAAGTGCTCGATAAACCGCTGAAGCCCGTCCCGCTTGCCCATGGCTTCCGCGATGGCCGACGCCAACTCGTCGGCGTCCAACGTGTCGAGCGTCTTGTAGCTCTCCGCCTTCGGCACGTGAATAAAGACCGGCCGCGACGTAGTGACCGTCTCGCCTGCTGCCGCGTGGGTCACCTCGATGACTTCCACCGACCGCATCAGGTTCATGGCCTGGTTCAGCCGGTGCTGGTGCGCCGCGATTGAATCGCGCCACTCGAACGCGCCGTGCAACGGAGATGATGGTGGCGTTGCGGCCGTCACCACCACCGCCGGAGTCAGCGATCCGACTTCGTTGTGCAGGTCGGCGAGCGCCTCACCGGCCTGTTGTGCCGTCACACCTCGAATGCGTGATCCCTTCCGAAATGTGTAAGCTGAATGCTTCTGCCGCTTCGCCATCACTCGCTCCTTTCCTTGCTTGCTGTGCTCAGCCTCCCTCGCTCTGCCAAACCGTGCTCCGCCAAGCCTCGCTTGCCGTGCCGTGCCGAACCGTGCGGACCGAACCACACCTAACCGTGCCGGACCGGGCTAAGCCTGCTGTGCTCTGACTCACCGCGCCTCGCCATACCGCGCCGCGCCCAGCCGTGCTCAACGACCCTCGCCTGCTCTGCTCTACCCAACCACACCGCACTTCGCAGACCTAACCTAGCCTGCTTTGCTTTGACTGGCCACGCCGCGCCGTGCCTTGACTGACCTGGCCCGGCTTGCCTTGCTCGGCCAGGCGCGACCAAGCCGCGCCTAGCTCCGCTCGCTACGCCTGCTCGGCCTAGCCCCACCGCGCCTCGCAAACCTCGCCTTACCGCGCCTGCTTTGCTATGATGGATGACTTACGCCGCTTTCGAGACGACCGTCACCGCTGAACCGACGCTGAACATGCCCCACTCTTGGCCAGCTGATTCTTTCGAATCTGGCCGTCCCGCACCGACGCCAACTTGCAATCCGATTCGAGAAAACAAGTTGACGACGTCTTCCTCGGTGAATTGGTCGGCGTCAAAACGCACTTTGACGTTGGCTCGCCACTCGCGGAACCGTGCCCGTGCTCGCAGGTCGGCCACGCCGGTCGCGTTGCGCACCGCTGCGATGAAGTTGTCCGGCTCACCTTCGATTCGCACCAGGCTGGTGCCGTCGGTTGAAATGCCGTCGGCCACGATGAACACCGACAGCTTGGCGAACGTCATTTTGAAGCCGACCAACCGGCACGCCGAAATCGCCGCTTGCCGGAAGGCTGACGCGTTGATGCCATACCAGCCCTCGGTCGCCACCCAGAGACTGTCCTTGAAACCAGCGTCAAAATCTTTGGCGCTGCGCTGTTTCTTCCCACGCGTGGTGCTGCCCGCCAGCTGCCCCTTCATCATTTCGGCCTGGGACGCCGGACCGAATCGGTTGCTGACGTATTGCGTCAACGACTCGATTGGGATGATGATTTCCTTCATGTTGGGCGGGGTGATTTGCACCCGCGTCCCAGTGGTCTTCGCCGCCGGTTTACTTTCCGGCGTCGGCTCGCCCATGATCGGGTCGGCCTCTTCTGCTGCTGCCTTCGTTTTCATCACTCGCTCCTTTTTGAAATGAACCTTGCCTAGCTAACCTCGCCTCGCCAAACGTAGCCCTGCCCAGCCTGCTCTACCACGCCGTGCCTTGCCTAGCCGCACCACGCCATGCTTCGCTTTGCCTCGCCTGCTGTGCCACGCCTTGCCCCGCCGAACGTAGCCAAGCCATCCTTGCTCAGCCAAGCCAAGCCATCCACGCCTGCCGGGCCTTACTCGACCAGGCCGCACCTAGCCGTCCTTGCCGTGACCCGCCACGCTCCGCCTTGCCTGCTGCACTTTGCCGCACCAGACCGCGCTTGGCTCATCTCCGCCAGACCCCGCCTGACCGGCTGTGCTCAGCCCCACCACACCAAGCCAGGCACTGCCCAACCTAACCTTGCCTGCTTCGCTTTGACTTGCCAGACCGCACCGCGCTTTGCCACCCTAACTCCGCCTGCTGTGCTCAACCGCGCCGCGCCACACCGGGCCTCACTTAACCTTGCCTGCTCCACCGCGCCCGGCCGTGCCTTACCAGGCCGCGCTTTGCCCCACCTCGCCATGCCTGCTGTGCTCCGCCATACCAGGCCGGGCCGTGCCTAACTACACCCCGCCTGCTTGGCCTGACCTTGCCTCACCGTGCCGTCCATGCTCCGCCAAACCACGCCTCACCTCGCCTGCTTTGCCTGGCTCGACCGCGCCATACCCCACCGCGCCAAACCCTCCGCCCGACCTTGCCTGCTTTGCTTTGACTTGCCGCCCCAGCCCGGCCGCGCCGCGCCATCCCGCGCCTTGCCTGCTTTGCCACGACGTGCCTAACCCCGACGTGCCACGCCCACCTAACCCCGCCGTGCTGCGCCCCGCCGTGCCTTGCTGGCTGCGCCTGGCCTTGCCTACCATTCCCTCCGCACCGAACCTTGCCTGCGTTGCTGCGCCGCTCCAGGCCGTGCCTTACTCCGCCACGCTCCGCCTGCTGTGCCCCACTCTGCCCGGCCTAGCCTTGCTTCGCCTGCTTTGCTTTGCCACACCGCACCTTACCGCACCAGACTTCACTTAGCCTTGCTTCGCCTGCTACCGAAAAAAACGGGGCGGGCTGGTATACCCAGCTGCGCCCCGTCATCCTTACGCCGCTTCCGCAATCTTCGACCAGTCCTTCGGAGCCAGCGCCATCACTTCGCCGCCCGCCCGTTCGAGCGCCGTCGTGATTTCGTAATCGGCTTCGAGCACGTTGGCCGTCGCCGTGATTGCACTCGACAGCCCCCACTGACTCAGGTCGCCACCCGCCGCCAGCGCCTTGAGAATCCCGTTGCTCGCGCGCTCCGGGAGGCTCAGCACTTCAATCGTGGCTTCGACCACCGCAGGCAGGTTGTCGCTTTGAATCACCTGACCCTGCGCTTGGCGAATTTGCGTGATTGCCTTCTTGAAGGTGTCTTCGTTGAAGGCAGCCATCGTGACGTCCCGAACCTTGAGCCAAAAAGCCGCGTCGTCGGCTCGCCTGGTCTCATCCTTGAAGACCTCGTAACCCTCGTCGGCGCTATTCGCGCGCCCGACGTGGTATTTCTTCATCGCCGCCTGCGCGACAATCGCCAGGTTCGTGCAGCGCGTGGTGAACACCGAAGGTTCGACCCTCAGCGTGCCCGCGCCGACGTCGCTGTTCGAAATCACGATTGCAGCGACCAACCGGCTGTCCTTCATGATATGGTGCTCGTGCCCCGCCATCCTCATGTCGACCAACTCTGCATCGCTGAGCCCCGGCAGAATGCCCTTGATATAGAGTCGGGTTTCGGTCAGCTCGCTGGACATGACTTTCACGCCCGCCTTGAGCAACGTCGGGAGCACCGCGTTGGCCAAGTCGAAGTTGTCGAGCGCCCGAAACTTCGGGCTGAGAAACGCGCGCACCTTGCCGTCCAAGGTTCTCAGCATGCGTCTTTCATCTTTCGCCGCGTGCAACCAGGTGTTCAGGTTTTGCGCGAGCAGCTCCGGCTGTTCGGCGCGCATGCGGTCGAAATATTGCTTGGGAATCCCCAAATGTTGAGCGAACTGCCCGTGGGCGTAGTTCGTCACCGCGAAGGGGGTGTGATTGATCCCGTCGAGCACCACTTCGCCGTCCTTGACCACGGCTTCGATTTTGCCCTGGGGCGCGATGTAGTCCTGCCGGGAGTTGGCTTGCCGCTCCAGTTCGGCGGCAATGTCCTGAAGGCTGCGTCCTGCTCTCATGATTCACTGGTCCTTTTCCCCTCGGTCTCCGGCGGTATGCCGGTCTCACGAGGCTTTCGAGTCATCCAACGAAGGGATTGTCTCACAAACTAATAATTCGTGTCAACCCCTATTTTTCGAGCAGGTCCAACAGGGTCCTGGGCTCATCTTTGTCGGTCCAGGCCGCAGGCAGGCCCGCCGCCTTGCGGACCCGGCGGATCATTTCGAGCCAGAGGTGGTTGTCGGCCCCGGCCTCGGCCAGGTCGGTGAGCAGCTGGGGCAACCGCTCGTCGCCCACCGCCTCGCGCAGCACCTCGGCCACCGCTTTCATTCGGACCTCCGGGGGATAATGGTGACCACGTTCGAGACCTGGGGCAGCACGGCCAGGGCGTTGCTGCCCATAATCTCCAAGCCCTCCTCATTGGCGTAAACGTCGAAGCGCTCCCGGTTGATTGTAAATTCCAAGCGGGTGCCATCGGCCAGATAGGTGCTGCCGTCGTCGAGGTTCCCATCTGGGCCAGCCCGCAGATAGTTCTTAATCCGGATACTGGTCTTCACGGTCGTGGGCGCGTCGCGCTTCAAGGTGGCGACCTGGTCTTCGAGCGCCTGGACGTAGTCCTTGAAGCGTCGGGGGAGCGCGTCGTAGCCGTCAGGTCGGGTCATGGTCCATCCTCCAGCAGCCGGTCGATTTCGCGCTCTAGCTCCGGGATGCGCTCATACTCCAGCTTGTCAATCTTCACGAGCAGGTCGTCACGGGCACCCTCGGCAGCCTTGAGCCGGTCCCGCGCCTCGGCCACCGCCCGTGACAGGTGGTCGTCGTAGCCGTTGCGCAGTTTCAATTGCGCCTCACTCAACAGCTGGTCCAGGTCCGGCTTAGTCACTGGAATCCTCCGTCAGGTTCAACCCTTCCTCGAAGTGGGGGTGGTCGGGGGCCAGCACCGTGACCGGGGCGACATCGTCCAGGTCGGCGTCTTCCCACTCGTCAAGCATGGCCTGGGCGGCTTGCCCGGCCTCGCTCTCTTGCCACTTCTCGCTGTGGGCCTCAAATTCGTCGCGTAACTCCCCGGCCACCGATGCCACGAACGTGCGGGCCTTGCCCAGACGCTGGTTGTGGTCCTTAATCGCGCGGTTCACAAAATTGAGCCGCACGTCGATATGCTCCAGGAGATTCAGAAATTGCGCATGAATCAATTCCCGGTCCGACCGCAACATCTTCTGGTGCTCGGCTAATTCCGCGCGCTGTGACTTCGTCAGCTTCATTTGTGCTCTTCCCAGACGTCGAAATCGGGATCACCCTCTGTGGGTTTCACCGACTTGTTCCCCGCCTTGCGTAGGTCGTTGAGCAGCCGCACCTGGGCGTTCACCGCCTCCAGGCAGTCGGGATTCCACAACGTGTGCCCCTCCGGCCGAAAGACGTATTGCCGCCAGGGCGTGTAGAACGAAATCACGCCCAGCTGCTCGTTGCTGCTCTTCGAGACGACGGCCATCACCGCTGTCTTGGTGTCGCTGCGCCGTGGTTCGAACTTGAGATAAATCATCGGCCACTCCGGTTCAAAATTCATGGCCAGACCATAATCGTGGTCCGGCCCACCTTCGCTGCGTAGCGGACCGTGTGCCAGGTGCCGCTGCGCATCACTTCCTTCCGCTGCCTCGGGGCCGCAATCAACACGTCCACGCGGTCGACGATATCCTTGTTCCGGTCCAGGGGCGAACGCGGCCTCGCCACCACGTCGCCGTCTTCGTTGATCGTCAGCGTCGCCTGCTTGCTGACGTCAACCAGTGCCGGGTGCACCTCCCGCCGGTAGCCCAGGTGCGCCGCCAGGTCGTGGGCTTCTGCGTCCGCGCCGATACAGCCGCCGTGGTGCAGCGTCACGGGGTCCTTGGCGAAGGACTGGCCGTCGGCAATGTTGCGCAGCCAGAACGCGACCTCGGCCTTCTGCTTGGCCGTCATGCCCTCCTGGGTGCCGGTGAAGCCAACCCTCATGGAGCCACCCACCCGTCCGGCGTCGCAGGCATGCCCATGGCGATATAGCACGCCGTGCAGGCGAAGTGCCCGTTGGTCGGATTGTAGGTGCCCTCGTTCTCACGCACAAACTCCGCCGGGGTCATCTCTTCGCTAGCGGCTTGATCCCGATACTCGTCCAAGTCTTCGGCATTCTTGCCGCAGCCAATGCACACCGGCCGAATCAACGGCTTCGTCACGTCACACCTCCCTTGTCGAGCCACACGAGTAGCGCGCCACCGACAATCCCCAGCGCGCCGACCTCGTAGCCGCCTGCGGCCACCAGGGCAGCCCCGAGCAGGATCGCCGTCGCGCCGAACCACATCATGCTTCCTCCCAGAACCAGGTCGTCGACCAATTCACCTCAGCGATTTTCGCCGCCGTCAACCGCCGCGCGGCTGCGTCCATCGCCCGCTGCGACGCGAAGTAAAAGTTCATGTCGCGCTCCCCGAAGCCTGCGCCGCTCGACCCCGAGGCGCGGCCCACCGCCTCCGTAATGACACGGTCCAAGTCAAAGGCCCGCGCCAGGGGATACGACACGTCGAGCCGAAACGTCTTACTCGCTCCCTTCTTCTGTTTTGCCATCATCGCCTCCATTTCGACGGGCGCAGCACGTCGCGCCAACGGTGGGGCACCCGACTATACGGGAACGTCCACGCGGCCACGACCAGCGTCATAATTATCCACGTGCTCATGATTCTTACCTTTCTTGGGCGGGCGTCGGCTTGCCCGCGTCAGGAGTTTGGCCACCAACCATCACCGGCTAGGTTCAACGGGCTCACGCCCTCCCCCTCCGGCTCGGTCTCCCTTTCCCGGCCCGTCGACCGGGCTGCTCTTCGCGTCGAGCGCCGCCTGGCACCCGGCACACAATCGGCCGTGGCCTTGCGGCTCACAGCAGTGATAGGTGCCGACCCATTCTCGGCCGCACCAGTCACATAACAATTCAACCGTGATACAACTCATGGTCGGACAACCCCACCCTCACCCGACCTGCTGTCATCTCCATGCCCATCGTGAGTGACCACATGACAGCGCCTCGACTTGAGATCGGAGACTCCCGGACTACGACTCATGAGCCAGCACCAGGAGTCTCCCAACCGTCACTTGTTGCATGTGTCACCTGCTGGCTCAAACCCTAGTAGCCTCCTGTCTCGGCCGCGTAGCGCTCCAGCTCCGACGCAATGTCGAGCAGGCTGCGCCCGTGGTCGTGGTGCTCGCGCTCCGCCAGGGTGGCCAGGGCCACCGCCGGGTCGTGCTGGGCGACGCGCGCCACCGGGCCGCACTCGTCGGCGAAGTGGTAGACCTTCCCCTTCCCGAACCGCACCTTCGTGCCCACCGGCACTTTGCCGCCGCAGCGCTTGCAGGTGCCGGGATACTTCGTGACGATTGTTGAGAACGGGGCCTTGTTGAATGCCATGGATTCCTCCGTGTTGCCCTCGCGGGCTGTTAGCTGTCAGTTGCAATCGCGCTTCAGGGTCCAGCCGTAAATCCGACCGCGCCCCATGTCCGGCTCGGTGCTCACCACCACCGCCGCGTGGCACTTGTCGCAGAACGCTTCCCGTCCGTAGGGGTCGTGCGACCCGCGCTGGTGCCAGGTCGTGATCCGGTGGCCGCGCGCCTGGCTCGCCGCTTCCGCTTCGCGCTTCAGTGCGCCCAGTTCGGCGAAGTCGTCGACTCCCTTGCCCGTCACCTCCACCTTGCTCGTGCCGCGTCTCGCTTTCTTCATCTTCATGTGCATCTCCTGTGGCCCTCGCGGGCGGTTGAACTTCCAGAGACACATAGATGGTATCATGGAATTAATAATAAGTCAACTTCTCATTTTCAGCGCGACCACCGTTTGATCGCCTGGTCCTGCTTGGCTTCCGCCTTCGCGCGCACCGGGTCGACCACCGTTTCCTGCAACAGCGCGTCGGGGTCCAGCGTCGGGTCCTGGGCCAGGCGACGCGCAACCGAGGCCGCGTTCGCCGTCGTGGCTTCGCGCTCGGTATGGTCCGCATACGTCAACGTCAACACGCGCTCAATCTTGTCGTCGAACACGTCGGTCTCGGGATGCACCTCCGGCGTCCACTTCGTCACCACGACCTGCTGCGATTCGCCATTCACCAGCACCGCGAACTGCACCGTGTCGTTCTTGTTATGGAATACCCGTTCAATCCGAAACATGGTGCGTCACCCCCCACTCTTTTCCAGTTCATCCTCCGCCATTTCTCGGCGGTGCCGAACGGCCAACTCGATATCCTTGAGCCCCTCGGCGAAGTCCGCCAGTGAACAGTCCACGACTTCAGCCTTGCTGAGGGTCTCCTCCGCGATTTTCTCCCACACTTCCTCCAACTCCTGGTCCACGCAACACCTCCTCTACCGTCGCATTCCGCAACGCATCCACATAAAGCGCATTGGTGCGCCAAACCTGGCCGCACGTCAGACATTTGACTTCGCTGTAGGGCGACCACGTCCACCGGTTGCCGTTGAACGCCGAGTGATTCGAGTGCCGCTGCACCACGACCCACTGATCGTGGTGCGCCCGGTCGCGGCACGCCTTCCCCATGCTCATACGCCCCACCCGTAGTCGGTGTGCCCATCGTAGCTCGTCGCGTGCGTGAACGGCTTCGGCTCCACCACCAGGAGCGCCGACCGCAGCGCCAGCTTCAGCCCCTCGACGTCCAGCTTCGGCCCACCACCGATATGCACCGTCATGTCGGCCTTGTAGTCGTAGAGCGTGAACGGCTGGTTGCCGAACCGGCCCACGAAATCGAACGACGCCTTGTCGTCGCCGTTCACGACCATCGATTGGCCGCTGGCCGTCAGGAGCCGGGCCACCAGCTCCTCAAACTTCCACGTCGTGTTGTCCAAGTAGCCGCGCAGGGACGTGCCGCCCGTGTCGGCTTCAGCGTCCCATTCAAGAGTCTTCGTCGCCATCCTCCACCTCCTTTTTTTCGAGTAATGCGAGTGCCCGCTTGTAGGACGTGTGCACCAGCCGCTCGTCTTCGTTCTCGAAGACGGCCCGGCCCCCTTCGACGCCGACAAACATCCACTCTTGGCCCTTCATCGTGACGTCCTGGCCCAGGTGCTCCATCAGCTCTTTGACCAGGGGCGTCTCGCGGTAGACCATTTGGTGCCGCAGCATGTCGACCAAGTCGTCAGCGTCAACCCTCATCGAGCCCTCCTATTCCCACCCTTGCGCTTGTGCCCATCGCGTGCCTTGCTCCAACGCGAGAGTCGTGATCCGCAACATCTTTTCAGACGGGAACGGCTTCCGAGATTTACGAGCAGCGCGCTCCGCGTTTCGGAGTGCGGTTACTTCTCGGTTAATCTCCGCGTCCGTCATTTGCTGCACAGACTTACGTGCCATTGGTCACCTCCCCTTCAGCCACGGCCGTGTAGTGGCCGTCGACCACCACCACGAGGCCCCGCTGCACCAAGCTGTCGAGAATGCGCGCGGTGCCGCTGTAGGTATTCCAATACCACCCGGAGCCATAGCCCTTTTGGGTCCAGCCCCCTCGCTCACGCAACACCTTGAGCACCGCCGCCTGATTTTTCCCGAGTGGCCTGTTAGCCATGGACCACCGCCGTTTCCTTCGGCGTGGTTTCCTCGACCCACTTCTGAACCTGCCAGTCGACGTAGTTGATCCCGTCGGCCACCGACAACTTCCGCTGTTCGCTGTCCGAGTAGCTCCAGCCGCCCGACGCGCCCTGTTGGTGCACGAACTTCTCGGCCCCGATTGCCTGGGCCACTCGCGCGAGGTAGGCCCCGAACGTCGCCGCGCGCCCGTATTTCTCGTCGAGTTTCGCCATGCGGCGCTCAATGGTCTTCAGCGTGTGGGCCATCAGCTGGGCCTCGCGCGCATCGACCGAGAAGACGTTCTGATACCGCACCTCCCACCCGTAAAGGTGTCGAGGATTCCCCTTGCGCTCGCCCTGGCTGGTCACCACCAGGTCTTTGAGCCAGAGACCGTTGACGACACCGCGCGTGTTCCGCACGGAGTCGTAGCGCACGCCGCTGAAGGTCTCACCCTGGTCCACCTGCCGCCGCTCGTAAGCGTCGTAGCCAATCGTGACCACGCTCGCCCGGACGTGGTAGTAGTCCCCGTCCCGCTGCTCCGTCACGTAGAGCCCGAGCTGCGTCACGTCCTTCTGTCGCCTGGGTTTGTTCATTGCTGCCTCCTCTGTTGGTCTTTCGACCGGTTAAGGTTTGGTGGCTCGTGTCGGGGTCCGCCCTGGTCAACCGTCCAGGAGGTCTGCCCTCCGAACGCCGTCCACCTGCCACCACTATACACCTCGAATTATTAGTTGTCAACGCCTCCGTCGTCGCGGTGTGCGAATCTCGCGGTCGTTGTAAGCCGCCTCCTGGCAGTGCGAGCCCGCGCAGGTGACCGAGTAACCCGGTGGGCGAGGATTGCCGCAGTAGCGGCAGCGACCGGTCGAGCGTTCGTCCTGCTGATAACGCAGGTCGTCCTGTTCGGCCTTCTCGCGCAGCGCCTTCGTGCCGTCTTGTGAGCCGTCGTAAAGGATATACATGCTCGCCTCCTGTGGCCCTTCCAGGCCGTTGGGTTGTCGTCGAACTGCCCCCACTATACGCCTTTTTCCGAGGATTTCAAGCCCTATTTTCTGATTGACGTGAATTATTAATTATGAGACAATGTCCCTGTCGTTACCGAGGCACAGCGGTTGGAAGCCGCCAGTGACCAAGGTCGTGGGCGCGGGTGGCCACGTAAACGGACCACCTTCGAAACCCAAACCGCGCGCGAGCGCAACCTGGAGGCACACACATGATGCTCTTGACCAAAGAAAACCGCAAGGCCCTGCCTGCGCTCTACAGCCAGGACGGGAAGGGCATGGACGCGGTCGCCGTCGTGAAGTTTTTCGACCCGACCGGCAGCTGGACCTGGTATGCGACCGAGTTTGACGGGGTCGACACCTTCTTCGGCCTGGTCGACGGCCACGAGAAGGAACTGGGCTACTTCAGCCTGGGGGAACTGCAAGCGCTCAAGGGTCGCTTCGGCCTGGGCGTTGAACGCGACATGCACTTCAAGCCCACGGCGCTCAAGGACTTGATGAAATAAGCGGTGAGCCGAAACTAGCGGTTGCAATAACTAATAGTTTCGGCTACACTGTCTTCGCACTTCAGACACAGACTCGAACAGCGCGCAAGCGCAACACGGGAGGCACCAAATGAACCTGACTTGCCCGGAATGCCAAGGGACGATGACCGTCACGTCGGCACTGACCGAACGGCCGTATCACCCTGGCTATCACAACGCGGACCTGCCGCTGCCGACCAAAATGGTCGACACCGTGGTGGCCGCGTGCAACGAGTGCGAGTTTATCTACGAACTGACGCGCGACGAGCAGAACGCGTATTACCAGGAAGGGGGCCGCTAATGATGAAGCCGTTCCCAGCCAAAACATTGATCGACACCGTGCGCGCGGGCGACCGCGTCACGATTGTGGACCGCTTCGGGAAGCAGCATTCCGGCCGGGCCGTGATGCCATGCAGCGCCGGAGGCTGGGTCCTGAACATGGGCGGCAAATACGGCACGCCCGGTATCGCCGACGACACCAACACCGTGAGTGTTCGACACAAGTAGAAAGGAGCGAAAAAATGCCGCGTCTGGCGCTGTTTAGCAACATAAAAAACTGCCCGTTCACCATCTTCGCGGCAACGCACTACCGGCCTGACGGCACGTGCAAGTGCGACGACCAGAAGGAACGGGACCGCATGATCCGGCACTGGGGCTACCGCCCAGAGCATTTCAAGGATATCCCGCTGCGAAAGGACAGCGACTGACCATGACTCGACGCGTGTGCATGACCATCGTCGTCTTCCACTGGGTGGAGCACCTCACGCAAGCCTATCAAGTGTGGGTCCTGGGCTGGCCTCGCCCACACGCCATGGGCTTTGTGGGGCTCCTGATTCCGTGGCTCATGCACTCGGAGTGGTTGCACTACGGCTTCGCCGTCGCCATGTATCTCGGCATGTGGGCGCTGATCGACCAGGACGGTATCACCGGCCGCGCGAGTGGCTGGTGGCGGCTCGCCTGCTGGTTGCAGACCTGGCACCTGTTCGAACACTCGCTGCTGCTCGTCCAAGCGCAGCTCGGCGTCGCCGTGCCGGTGAGCATCATTCAACTGTGGTGGCCGCGAATCGAACTGCACTTGTTCTACAACACCGTCGTCACCGTGCCCATGCTGTGGGCGCTCTGGATTGAGCACCACACACGGCACACTGAAAGGAGCGAGTTTCAATGGCAACCGAACGGGTAATACTCCACGGCCTCCGGCAAAAGAATGGCGCGGAGGAAGTGATCGAGCGCCGAATTGAACGGCCGTCACGTATATATTTCACCACAGGTGGCTACGTCAGTGACCCAGGTCTGGCCTTCAAGGTTGGTGACACCGTCATCTTCTCGGACGTCAATGTGGCCGATGACACCGCAATCATTCGACACAAGGACGACCTGACGGTAGTCCCTGACTTCTCATCGATTTTCGTGCCGCCGACCGCTGCGCCGACCACGGCCGTGGCCCAACTGAAGGGACGACCGCTCGTTGCTCAGCCCAGCGCACGCGAAACCATTGACCAATGGCTGCGCGACAAGCAGTGGTTCCGACCGGGGGTGCGGGCACTCGGCCCACACAACCTGGGGAACATCATGCACCAATGGGTGCTGCATTCCGACGAGCCGATTACCGACGCGTTGCGCTACCTGCTCGCGTCGTCGAACGGCACGACGCATACGGCTACCTGCCGCCCGTATCGTGGCACACCGGACGAGAACCTGGCGATTGACGCAGCCACGTATCAACGCGGGGACCTGACGCGCTTCAGTGGCGTCGGGCTACGCGATACGCTCAAGCCGCTCACCAACCTGGTCGGCGCTGGCACGCCGTTGTTGGGAATCCCCAACATTCATTCGACCCCGATTTGCGTGATCGGCAACGGTCCGGCCGGGGCTATGGTGCATTACGGCTTGCGGGTCCTGGGCTTCAACAACCTGACCCTCTACGACCGGCAGGGCACATCGAAGGGCATCTGGACGCAAGAGAACGTCTACAAAGGCAGCCGCAATAACCCGCGCGAGCTGACCTTTCTCAACGTGGCCACGCTGAAGGCCGCGCCGGGGGACGGCGCGTCGGTGCGCACATTTGTCGACAGCATGGCCCAGACTCCCAGCAAAGCGGCGCTCAACGGGGTCACGCCGAAACCGTTCGCCCATCAAATCTTGTTCACCGGAGGGGCAACGCCGTCCACCTACCCCATCGTCATTAACTGCATGGGCGTGGGGAAACCGGCGGACGTTGACCCGCGACGTATGAAGACCACGAACGGCAGCAAGCTGGGCGTGCGTTGGCAGCAGATTCTGACGGCGGAGCAGCTGCGCCGGAAGCGACTGCTCTTCGTCGGGCTCGGCAACTCGACGGCGGAAATGCTGGCGCAAATGCACAAGTTCATCGACCAAGGGGTGGACACCGACTACCGCGTGCTCACGCACTACCCGGAAGACGCCGTGCGCAATCCGGCGTCCACGGTGCTCAACAACGGGAAGGACTACCGCGTGTTCCGGGACCCAACCACCAACCTGGTCGACTACCAGGGCGACCTGGCTGCGTCGCGTGCGGACTACTTCCGCGCGTTGCACAGTGGCCGTCTCATTAGCGGGGTCAACGGGTGGAAAGTCATCAACGGGGGACACCACGATCAGAAAGGCGTGTTGGCGGCGACGTCGGTGGTGCCGCGCCGGAATCTGACGCACGAGGTCGCTGACATTGCGCAGCTCTACACGCTGATTGGCTACGAGCACTCCGCCGACGTGCTCAAATCTTTCGGGATCGACCTGGACGCGCAGGGCGGACCGAAATACGACTACGACGGAGAATTTTTCCACGGCTCCGGCGAGAACCGAAAAATTCTGAAGGGCTACTTCGGGCTCGGCGCGGTGCTGGAGTCCGAATGGAATCCCAACGCCGTGGTGATTCCCGGCATGCTGCACCGCATTGGCGACCTGCTGTTCGGCGTCATCCTGCGCGCAGCAGAATATCAGCTGTCGAAGGAGCTGTAATGACGATCCAAGACAAGATCGCCCACGTCAACGACCTGGCGAAGGGATTCAAGATTCACCTCGCCACCAGGGCGCAGCTCCGCTTGCTGGCCCTCGCCTTCGGCCACGATGAACTGTGGCAGGCGTCGAAACATTCACGAGGCACGTCGCTCCCGAAGTTGCGAACGATCTTCACCGAACCGGTGACCGACGACGCGACCTATGCCATCACACTGCACGAAATGGGGCATATCGTCGCGCCGAACGGCCACCTGTATCAAGAGAAGGACCGCGCCACCAGCGAGGCGCAGTGGATGCGGCTCACGATTATCGAGGAAGAGGCTGCGTGGGCATGGGCCAGGTATCAGGCCCTGGAATGGACGCCCGCCATGGACGAGGCGAAGCGCACGGCGCTCGACTCGTATCAGCGGGGCCTGGAACGGGCCATGGCCCGAGACCCACGCGTCGTCGACTGGGCTGCATAGAAATTATGGGAGAAGAGACGCCGATGACGCAAACCGTCACGTTGACCGTCACGAAGGGTAGGTAAGTCCAAAGCAGCTTCGGCCAACATCGCGCCATGCCTCTTCAGCGTCTGGTCCTTGCTTCACCGGCGTCGGCGATCACGGAGCGCCTCCGACGTTAGGCCGTGCGTCGCTTGTAGACCTTCAGCCAGCAGTGATAGCACCGCCGGATCGCGGCCCCGTAGCTGGTGAACGTAATCGCCATCCACGGCTTGCCGCATTCGAAACAGTGGTCTTCTTGCACCTTACTCGTGGTCCGTTCAAACATCAGGTCAACTCCTCCCGCCGCGTCTGCTCACGGCTGTCACCCCGTGAGCAGACGCCACGCATCGCATCATACTACCGAATCGACTGACCGGGCTGCCGTCGCTGCTGCTCCAGGAACTGCAACGCCTGCTGCGCCGTCGTGAAGACGGCCGCTTCGCGCGCTGACACCGCTGCGCTCGCGCCCGTGTTGTTGTCACTGCACCAATAGGCCGGGGACATGCCCGGAATGTCGGTCGTGCCCAGCACGTTTACCAACTCGCCATCGACAATGGCGAATAGATCGCGCGGCGACAGACTAATCGGGGACGGAGACTTCTGTGGGTCGAGCTGTGCGCTCTGCGCACTCCCGCCTTGAATGTAGTGGCCGCTTCCACTGAACTGACGTTGGGCTCGATCTTGAAGACTCATACGAACCACCTCCTTCGCTCGGGTCAACGACGTGTCAACCAGCCGCGTATGCTAGACCCCTCCGCCGAAAAAAGCAACGCCGACAATTATCAATTTTTTTCGGGCGCTCGCCAAAATGTCGGCCAGCCGACACGTCTCGCGTTTCAACGACGCCGTTGCGCTCCTACTTGACAACTTTTTGCCCGCTCATAAAATCGCTGATAAGCGGCCGGGGGAAATCAAGTAGGACAGGTCAGGTTGGATTGGTCTTCGTCAGCCTTCCCTCGATGCTGGAATATAAAGCTGGCGTCGTCTCCTTTGAACGCAACACAGTTCGGTGGCCACGGCCACCAACACGACACATCCGTCTGCGAGTCGGCTCCTCACGCAGTCTCAAAAGCGACGCGGCCAAGTCGGCAAGCACGGTGTCGTGAGGTTGTCGTCTCACACTCCGCGCCGCACCAGCTGCGTGACGCTTCCGCCGACCTCGACATTTCCTGCGCTGGACGGCTCAGCGCCTCGACGCGCTCGCGCGCCTGGGGCGAGGTGTTAGGGGGGGGACTTGAAAAGGATTTCCGGGGTAGGCTATACTGCGCCGTCACCGGATTGGTTGCGGGGTTCCCCAAGTTCCGCCGCGCCAACTCCTGTTCAGCCGCGCGTGACTTCCTCGCCCGAGGTCACGCGCTTTTTTTTTGGAACGGCGTAGCATAACGCTGCGGTCCGACAAAGTCAAAGAGCCCGGCTGTTAGTCGACCTAACAGACCGGGCTCAATCACTTACGGCCAAAACGACGGATAGAAATAGCCCAGGTAGTCGACGCTGCTGGGACTTAGCCCAAAGGGACGGGGTGCGCGGCCAGCCAGGCTGCGTCCTTCGCCAGGCTCGACAGGAACGCCGAGTGGAACGCCGCAATCACCTCTTCGTCAGTGGGCGCGGGCAACGTCGGGTTCGCCTTCACGAACAACTTTCGAAACGCCGCAATCAGGGCCGGTGTCTCCTGAATCGCAAGCATGAGAATGGCTGGATTCATTAGTGCACCTCCTGGAGAACGGTTTGCAGCAACGCGACGTAAGGCCCAATCAGCCGCGATTCGTTAGACGGGAGGTTGTGCTGAAGCTCGGAGAGGCCCGATTGCACGCCCGCTTTCCAGCCGTTGGGGGCGTCGTGGACGATAGTGATCGCCGACTGGTGGTAGAGGGTCACCTTGCGGGCCGTCTCGACGCTGACCAGCGGTGGCACCTGTTTGTTGGCATCCTGGACCACGTCCCGGAGGAGGTCGAGGTTCTGAATGATGCGCGTGCCATACCAGGCCGCTGCCGCTTGAGGCGACAACGTTGGGGGCGCGTGATTGGCGCAAGCCGAAAGGCCCACGACCAACACGCCCAGCACGCACAACGACCGAAGTCGATGCAGCATGTGTTCACTCCTTTAGGGTGAAGCGCGAGTGGTGGTTAGGCGGGTCGGGTCAGACGCCTGCGAGCTGGGACCAGTCTGTCGAAATCTGCGACTGGATATCGGCGTCGGTGGTGGACGAAATGACGGCCCCTTCGTGGAAGTCGTAAGAGGTCGTGAAATTGTTGACGTTGGGGCGCATGACAATCGACAGCGCCAGCTGGGCGGCGAAGGTCGTCGGCATGCCCAGGACTTGTCGAGCGTAGGTCGCACGCTGCGCATGTCCCACGGTGCCGCCGTCTTCGCTGAGCACCTGCCAGGCCACCGTCACCAACGCATTGAGAATCCGTAGGCGGAAACGCGGGTCATTCGCCAGGGCTTGCTGCGTGAAAGCGTCATTCGCCATTAGCTTCTCCGGCCTCGGGCGTAATCATCTCACCCGGCTGCACCGACGCCCCGTCTGGATTGAGCGCTTGGTTGACCGCCCGATAGTTAGCCGCTGTGTCGAGCACGAGAAGCGTTTGCCCGTTGATTAAGCTGAGCGTCCGGGCCTGCACCGAGGGACTCCACGCAAACGCGGGACCGAGAGAGACGACCGAGTCATCGCGCAGAATCGCGGTAGCTCCATCAGGAGCAACGGTTATGACCACGGTGTCTCTCCTGGAAGGATTCGAACCCGCCTTCAGTATACGCCTTATATCGGGTCCCCGTTGGGATATCTTGCACCGTTGCCAAAGCCCCGTGGAGCCAACGGGCCGGGCGTGCATAAACACTCGTAACCTTTGAGGTCCCCGATATCTTCGTTGGCAAATCGGCCGTCACCATCGAGCTGGTTGTTGAACTGACACTGCGCGATGATTTCAAACGCAATCCAGTCGACCGTTTGCGGCAGGCCCCAGAGCCCACCCGCACGTAGCCGCACCGAGACGTCGTTCCCGCGCGCCTGCATCATGCCTGCACTCCACGCCGGGTCGGTCTTGTATTGGTAGAGCAGCGTCTTCACGCCGACCTTGATATTGGCTTTCCAGAACGTCGGCCCGTGCCCGTCGCCACCAGGGCCGAAGTCGGCGTAGCCCTGTTGCAAGTGCACCGCCCACCGCACCGACGGCCATCGCAACGCGTCGTGGTCAATCGTGGAGCGCAGCACTGCTGGGTCATACCACAAGCTGGCTTCCCACGCGTGTGAGGCCATCGTGATCCCATCGATACTGAGCAGCGCGTCGACCCACGGAGCCACGTGCTCCGGGTCTGGGTTGCGGCCGTCGTAGTCCTTCGAGCGTAGGAAGTGGCAGGGAATGAGGCCAGCGGCTTTCACGCGCGTCGTGAGGTCCAGGTAGTCCGACAGCGTCAACCGCGTGCCGTCCCGCGAGTCGGGAATCGACAACCAGAAGTGCCGATAGCCACGCGCCGCATACGCTTCGAACCACCGGTCCTGCCAGTCGCGCGGATAGCGGTCCACCAGGTAAGTCAGTAGCCGGTTCTGCGCGTCACCGCGTGCGCCTCCGGCCACGAACGGTGCGCCAGGAATTGTCACCGCCCAGAGGTTCGCGCGGTGGTAGCCGTCATCCTCGCGCGCCGGGGCGGTCCCATTGAACGTCGTGTGCACCGGGAGTGACGCGCCCGTGTCCGGGTCGGCGGTATCGCGGTCGAACGGCGGCAGCGGCCCGCGTGGTTCCAGCGGGCCGGGCTCAAAAGGGTGCTTAGTCCGCCATTCGTCGCTGTTCTGAATGCTAGTGCGAATCGCCTGCTTCGCTTCAGTGTCCGATGCGCCTTTCGCGCGCAGCGTCACGTAGACGTCGAGCAGCCACGCGCCGATGCCTTCCCAGTCGGGGTGCCCGTCAATCCACAAACCGTCCGGTCGTTGCAGCCCATCGTCAGCTCTGTAAAACTGGTCTAGCCACTCGCCTGCCTGGATGAGGTCGGCTCGGGGAATCAGACTCATTGCACAGCCTCTAGCCTTTCCATGTCGATAGTTTGAATGTGCACACAACGCGGGTGGTGAAGTCGCACTCGTGCCGTGCGCCGGTCAGCGGAGACGAAGGTGACCTTCGCCCAAATCCGCGTCGATTTCCCAACGTCGCGCCGCCGCCGTGACCAGAACCAGACTTCCGAGCCTTTGACAATCGGAATGGCCACCGTCATCGCCGCCGCCATGGACGCGTCCTCGCATTTGAAGGTGCTATCAACGGTCTTACACGTGAGTAAACCAAACATGGCCCGGCCAAGGGGAGTCGGCGTGCTCGTCGATTCGAACGAACACGCCGTCGTCAGCGCCAGGAGCGCTGCCCACTTCATGGAATTTTCAGCACCTGGCCTGGCAGAATTTTGTTCGGGTCATTCAGCTGGTCCCGATTCGCGTCGAAGATTTTCGGGTAGGCCGTGGCCGACCCGTAGTAGCTGGTCGCAATGCTGCTGAGCGTATCGCCGGGCTTCACCGTGTAGGTGCGATAGCCGGTTGCCGAGAACAGTCGCTGCCACCAATCCATAAGACCCATGTGTCATCTCCTTTACGGCACAACAAGTAGAGAGAACGTCAGTGCGCGATTTTCCAAACCTTCTTCGAACTTCGCATCGATACCTTTGCGCCCGGCCTTTGCCGCGTCGGTCGCCAGGTCAATCATCTGGAGCCGCGCCGCAATCAAGGCTTGGTTCAGCATGATTTGAAACCGGCCGGTCGCCGGGTCGTTCACCGCTTCGACGGTCGCCGCGTCCATGACGCTCGTGCGGGGCACGTTCAGCACACGCTGGAGCCACCGGATTGCCAGGCCCTCTCCACTGTTGTAGCAGAAGTCGACCATTTGCACGCGCACCGGGGCGAACAGAATCTGGTCGAGTCCGTGCTGCACGGAAATCTGCGCGAGTTTCCATTTCACCGCCGCCCGCGCTTCGACAATCGTCAGCTTCTTGAGGTCGGCCAGGGTCACGCTCTTGCCCTGGCGATAGCCCTGGAGCACCGGCAGCGTGATGCCCCCCGGCCCTGTGGGTTGGTCAATCTTCGGTGGCTCTTCGTAGCTCCACCCTTCGCGGGTGAACGTCGCGTCGACCAGTTCGTCTTCGGTCACATCCACTCCCAGACTTCCATTAGGGGTCCGCCAACTGCCAACTAATCGTCGAGACGTAGGTCGGCGCGTTGCCGTCGTTGTTCATTGTGCGCGCAACGGTGAGCGTCTTCTGGTCCGTTAGGGTCACGTCAATAATCGTCCGTCGGATTTCTTCCGTAGACACCTGTGCCGACGTCATTCCCAGCGACATTAGGATGGCACGCTTGGGATTGACAGGATGGTCAAGCGTCACCGTCACCGAATTGACGTTCCCTGTAATGGCACTCTCCCCCCGCTGAATACTGCTCCAGACGCCGGGCCAAAACTCGATGACGGAATAGTCGTAAATCCAGGCGTTGGCCCCGACAAACGTCCCCCCGCCAGTTTTGAGCGTCACCGTCACGCTGTTTGTTAGCACCAGATACAATTCAGAATGACCGGCATCCGCAAAATACGGCACTCCGGCATTGTCCGAATAACGTCGCCCCGTTTGAAACAGCAGCGTATTATTCATGTCCACCGCAGCGATAGTCACGGTCGTCGAAGTGACCGATTGCGGCATCGTTATCGTGCCATTCTGCACCGATTTAATGAAGTTGCTGACGCGCCGCCCCGAAAAGACCCGAGGGAATTTCATTAGCTCATCTCGTGGTAATAGGCTTGAATCCAGCACACCGAACTGGACGCCGCTTCCACCATTTGAAACTGGTAGAGGTCGCTGCTCTTGCTATACAGCGGCCCTTCAAAAATATAGGTCGTAATGGTCGACCCCAACGTCGACGTGGACGTGGACGCCCCAGCCAACTGAATCGACTCAATCAGATTTTGTTGGCTAAAGGAACTACTACTCGGAACGCGATACACCTTGATGGTGTGCGCGGCCGAATCGTTGTTACTGATGACGAATCGGTCGAGAACGCCACCGTAGCCAGACGATCCATCCGGATTCTTGAGGCTAGTGCTGTGCGTGAAGATAGTGGTAATTCCTCCACCACTGGACGCGGGAGCCGCCACGAAGAGATTGACCAGACTTGTTGGAGCACCCATTCAGACCCTCACTACATCGCGCCAGCGGGAAATCACCACTGGGCTGTTAAATCCGGCTGACGTAATCGCGCCGCCAATGCCGGTTGTTGCGCTCCCGCCCACTTGTGCAGCCATGACCATGTCAATCACGGTCTTGGTCTGCACCAACGGGTAGGTCGCCGACTTCACTTCCGCGTCCACGTTGTCGTAAATCTTTTGCAGCTCCGCTTCGTCAATCAGTGACCCGGTGGTGCCGCTGCCATCGTCGTCGGTCCAATGTGATCGTGCGAGTGTGCCCATGGCTCTCTCCTATTGCGTCGGCTGCAACCGTCGTAACACGTGGATGAGGTTCCGCCACAACGCGCCGAACTGCACTTGGAATTGCCAAGTGCTGGCGGTATAGAACGTGCGCGTGACCTGCTGAATCGTGACGTCCAGGACGATGCCCCGCACCGGCAGCTTGATACTGAGAATCTTGCCGGACCGCATTTGCCGGTCCAACGACCACAAGCTACCCGTCACCACCGCCGTCTTGAAGGCCGACAATTCCGCGAGCGCCGCCTGCGTGCATTGCGCAATCGTGCCGTTGTTGATATTGATAAATTGTTCGTGAATGCCGTCAGTGGCCGCGAAGTTCTGGTCCAGCTCCAACAACCCCAACGCCGCTTGCGCCGCAGCGTCGTCGACTACCACCCGCACGTTGAGTTGTTCTCCTTGTTGGCAGGTATCGAGAATGGACCCGACGCCAGAGGTCGGCACGCCCGTGATGTTGCCAGGGCCAGACGAGGCTGACCGGCCCGTATAGGTGATAACTTGGCCTTCACTGGGCGAGAACAGCTCGCCACCGGTTGCCGAATACCAACTGGTTTCATCGACAGGAATAGACGACGATCCCGCTGCCGTCGGTGAGCTGCATCGCCCGCCGCCTCCCAGGACAATCATGCGGGTCCGCACCTGCGTCAGGTCCAGCGTGTAGTCCAGGGTGTTGTAGTTGTAGACGCCAGGAGCCAGCGCCACGGGCCGCTGCGACGTTTCGGTGAGGAAGTAGTGCACGTCCATGTCGACGTCCACATACCAGTTCCAATTGGGCGCAGTGGCCGTCGCCACGCTCTGAATCGCCGTGCCCACCTTCGCTCCACGAAAGGTGAGGGGCGCGTCGAGCACTGGCCCGCCCGGTTGAACACCGTGCGACGTGAACCCGGTGGTATACGAGGCCACGAGGTCTAGCACAACGAGAGTGCTGCTCTGCCCCGCTTCGTAGGTTTTGCTGACCGTGCGCCGGTTCAACAACCACGTCCAGTCGGTGGCCCACACGTCATATTTGAAGACGTTGGCTTGCACGCCACCCGGCGTTTTGATCGGTTGCTTCCGCGTTTTGACAATCGTGCCGCCGAAGAAGCGATTGTTCGACGCCCCGTCGGCGAGAATCAGCGTGTTGCCGTATTGCGGCATCCAGCCACTCAGCGCGTCGGTGGACAAGCGCAGCGCATAATGACGTGCGATTTGGGTCAGCGTGAGTGCCGTCGGGTAGACCGCCACTTCGTCGAGGCTTCCCGCGAACGGGAGTAGGGCCGTGAGCCGTGCACCCAACGAGAGCGCCGACGTGCTGGCCACCAACGGGCCGTCGTTCTTGGTGATGGTCTGAGCCACGAAGGCCCCGTCCACATAAATTTTGGGGGTCACTCCGTCAAAGGTGCCGACCGCATGATGCCAGTTCCCATCGTTGTAGCTCGCCGTGGTGGCGACGTCGAACCCGAGCGACCCTACGAAGCTGTAGGTCGACCACCGGAGTTGACCCGTCCCCGTGTTGACATACAGCTCGTAACCGTTGTAACCAAAGCTATCGGTCTTCGATAGAAAAAACATGTAACCGGTCAGCGTATATTTCACCCAGACTTCAACCGTGATGGCCGTCACCGGATTGAGCACGGTGGTATTGGGTATCGTCACATAGCCGGTGCTGCCGTCAAAGATCACACCCGTGCTGTTATCACTCAACGGACTCACCTGCGCGAGCTGGACTCCGCCGACGTAGGTGCCGGGGTGTTGTAACTCACACGAGTCGTTCGCGGTCACGCCCACTAATTCGCCTAAGCGCCAATACCCCACACATCCATCCGCCAACACCGTGTCGGCATAGCCGTTCCGGCACGACGGGGACGTCACAAATACGGTGCACTGCACGGTGTCTGGCTGGTCACTCAAAATATCGGTGGCGCTCAACGTGTGCTTCAGGATGTTGTCCATGATATCGATCCCGTTGAGCATCACGATGGGCCGAAAACTGAAAAAGAACGACCGCCCCGCATCGGCCCGCAGCACGCTGGCCTTTGACTGCATAAGCCCTTGCCGACTCGTGGTCGCGGTGCGCGCCGTATACATACGCGTCACCTGCGCAGCGGTGAACGTGTAGGAATACAACGCGATTTCGTCTAAGGTGCCGTTGAACGGTGCCGTCGTGTTGTCGCTGTATTGGCCGATGCGCACCGGCACGGCGGGCTGCCCCGGCACGAGGTTCGCGGCCGTGGCCTGCTTTACGAGCCCGCCGTCCACATAAATGTTGAACCCATTAGCCGTGGTGGTGCCGTCCCAGGTCACAATCACCTGATGCCACGCGCCATCGCGGTAAGTGAACGCCCCACTATTGGTATCCACCACCGGCACGTTGCCGTTGTAAATCCAGGTGCGAATGCTGCCGTCCGCATTGAGCCCCAGAGACCACCCGGACCCAGACGTCGACACCGTCTTGTTCACAATGACCTGGAACACGTTGTAGGTCGTCTTGAACGACGCCATAATCGTGAACCGCGAGATGTAGCTCAGCGCCGCGTTGTCCGGCACCTCGATATACCCCGTGGTCCCGTTGAACGTCATGGCGTCGTCGCCGTCCGACGGCCACCCGTCGACCTTCAGCGTCACCCCACCGTTGATCGTCCCGTCGTAACCGTTCAGAGTGTCGTCAGTCGCCACCAGTCCCGTCTGGTCCCCAAGTCGCCAGAACGCGTCTGGGGTTTCCTGGACCATGGCTGCCATGCGCCACCGATTAGTGAGCGCCGTGTAGCCGGTCGGCAGCTTGAACGTCGCAATGCAGATAATCGAGCTGGGATTCGGCGACCCGAGCCCGGCCGTCGCGTTGTAAGCTGATGCCGCACCCAGCACCCGGTCTTCGACGAACACCCAGTCGGTGAAGAAGGTGGTTTCGCGGGTGGTATATCCCACGCCCGGTGTAATGACCCGGTTCGCTACCACCACCGCCACGAGTAATTCCGAATCCGTTGTGGTGATGGCGTTCGCAGACGTCGCCGTCGTGCCGCCGGTTTGATACGTCTCGTTGTGTTGCGCCAGCGGCGCGGTGGTGGAATACCCACTGTATTCCATGATGACCAAGGTCGACGCGCCCGCCGACGGGGTCATCGTGACAGTGTTCGCTCCAGCGTTGCAATTTTTGGCGTAATACATTTGCACGCTGAACGCCTGCCCTGCGCTGTGACGAATCGACGCGACGGCGACCCAGGTGTTGGCTTGGCTGTCAACCAACGTCGTCACTGTCGCCGTGTCACTTTCAAGCATGACCGCCGCTACAAGGAGATGCGTAGCGATGTTGGCAGAACTGTAGGCTAAGGCATTGGCCCCGGCTGCAACGCGTTGATTTCTACTCTGAACGTAAGGCATACTATTGAAGTCGGGACGCCATCAAAGCAAAGCAGGCGTGGCTTGGCAAAGCTGGGTTTAGCGCGGTGTGGCTCGGCGAGGCGAAGCAGGCAACGCGTCCCGACATTTAGTTCCCAGTCCTAGCCAGTGGCATGCTGCCACCTCTTTGCATCCAATCGTCGGCGATCTGCTGTGAGATGACGTCGGCCAGTTCGTCCGCAGCCCACACGTTGCCCTGCACCGTCACGTAGACATTCCCGCCGCCCCCCACACCACTTAGTTGCCCGCGCCCTGGCACACCAACCACGTCGCCAGGATGTAACATGGCAAAACCTGCTGACGTGACTCGTTCCAGCGGACGATTGGCAAAACTCGGGACGCCACCTTCGGTGTCCACCTTAATGCGCACGTGTTTCTCGGTCGGAATGTTGTTGATGGCGGCTGAGAAGTCCTTCGTGTTCGCGGTAATGTTCGCAAACATGTCGCGGATATCTTCGAGCACATCCAACAGTTGCTTGTTAATGTCTTCCATTTGCGGGCCGACGATACCTTGCTCCTCCGCCTGCTTGAGTAGATTATTCGTGGCTTCATCCGTGAAGTCGCCAAACTTCTGTTGTTCTTCCCACAGCCTTTGCAACGATGGTTGCATGGTCGTCATCGCCGTCTTCACGCTCACACCACGCTGGACGAGCGTGTTAAATTGATTGCTCGTGTCTTCACCAAAGGCGTTGAACATTTCCGCCGTTTCGAGGCCAGCCGTCTCCAGGTGTTTCATCATCTGCACGTTCGCCGAGGCCGCGTTGTAAATGTCCTCGTTGGCCACCACCGCGTCCTTCACGTCAGCGAGTTGGTCAATGGCGGCTTTTGCGGCTCCACCGAACTGGTCTTCCTGCTCCTTCAGCACGTCAATCGAACCGCCGAGCGCCTTGATGGCTCCGATGACGTCGCCGTTCTTTTCGACGAGCATGCCAAACGTAGCGAGGGTGCCCTGCGCGGCAATGTTGTAGGATTCTTGGGTTGAAATTCCAGCGGCCACGCGCGCGTTGACGTCGTCCGCCAGGTGCGACTGGGCGTCTGCCACAGCGGCGGCTTTGGCAGCGGCGGCATCCATGACGTCAGTGATATTCTTGATGGCCTTCTCGGTCGCCTCTGCGCCTTCTTTCTCGGCGGCGAACATCGCCAGAATGTCAGCTTCGGCCTTCTTCCCGGAGAGCCCCATGTCCGCATAGGCTTTGGAAATTTCCCCGAGCATGTTGTCGAAGCCGCCGAATTTCTTTTCGAAGTCGGCTTCTGTTTTGCGTCCGGCCAATTCCTCTTTACTGGCTTTACCAATACCCATCAGCGCCTGGACGCCGAGTCCAATCAGTGGACCGATGATGGGCACGACCTTGCCGATAATGTTGCCTACCGTCTTACCCATGGCGTTGCTGACGGTGTCGGTAATCGCCTCGCCGAACTTACTGCTAATCGAATCCCCAATCGCGGTGCCGACGCTGATGCCAATCGCTTTCCCCGCGCCCGAGAGCCCGCCACCACCCGTGAAGGCATTCTTCAGCAGGGACGGGATTTCCTTGATCACGCTCGTGAAGTTGGCCTCCATTTCTTCGCCGAAGGTCTTCGCGGATCGCGCGGCCTCGTTAATCGCCACGTGCGCGTCCTCGACACCTTTGACCAATTCGCCGATGACTGGCACCACCGTGCCGCCGATAATTGCGCCCGTCTCCGTCTCGACGACGTTGAAGTAGAGGTTCTCCGAGGCCAGGTTCTTTAAGGCTTCCCGCGCGTCATCGAAGGGGGTCGTGAGTCCTTCGGCGTTCCAGTGGAGGTCTTCAATCGCCACCGAGAGCTGGGGCAGGTTGTTCGATATCGGCTGGAGGGTCGTAAAGACGTTGCGATTCGCCGCTGCCCACTTGGCCAGCGCGTCGTTCATCGGCAGAATGTGCTGCTTGACCAGCTTGTTGATTTCGTCTCTGACTTTGATGATTTCGTCGGTGCTGAGGTCTTGCGACTGGATGACGATTCGCAGGGCTTCAATCGTGTCCTTGGATTTCTTGTTCTGTTGGTCGTAGCTGGCGACGAGCCCGTCAATCGCCGATTTGTGCTGCTTGGCTGCGTCCGAGGCTTTCTTATCGTTGGCGATAATTTCGGTGACTTGGGAGGTCGTCAGGTCCAGGGCCTTGGCAATTTTCTCGACCGAGATGCCCAGCTCGTCATAGTGGACGACCTGACCCTTGACCGATTTGTCGACGTCTTTGGCGGTCTTTCCGAAGTCGGCTTCGGCCGCGACAATGTCATCCCACACGTCGGCGAAGGCTTGGGCGGAATCTTTGGCCGCGTCCAGGGCGGATTTGAGCTGGTTGACCTGGGCTTTGGTGAGCCCCGTCTGCTTCGCTACAGTCTCCTCGCTGTAGCGCATGTTCAGCATCTTCTCGGCGGCTTCTTTTACCGCGTCGCCGAGGTCGGTGTGGTGTTTCTTGGCGTCGGCCAGAATGCGGTTATACGATTCCTGGACGGCTCCGGCGGTTTCGGCTTCGAGCTTGGCGTTGTTGACCGATTGCCGCCACTTGCTGAAGGCAATGGTCAGCTCCCCGAGCACCGTGAGCGCAATTCCAAACGGGCCGAACATCGTGGAAATGGCCAGGGCCAGAACGGGGGCGGTATTGACGACGGCTTGGACGAAGCGGTTGAAGGTTTGGATGGCCAGCGTCGTCGCCGGAATCAACTCTTTCCCGATGGTCGTAGCCAGGTTGGCGAACATGACCTTGGTCGTGGCCATGGATTGCTGAAGCTCTTCGCCTGCGGCCAGGTCTTCCTCGGTCCAGACCACCGCGAGGTCTTTGCCCTTCTGCATCAAGTCGTCGAAATCTTTGGTCAGGAACTTCAGGTTCTGCGCACCCGACCGGCCCATCAGGGCAATCGCGTCGGACATGAGGGTGGTCGACCCGGCGGCATCGTGCATGCCGCGACTCATCATGGCGATTCGTTCGGTGGGGTCGGCCGCGCGGAAGTCGTTGACGTTGATATTGAGGTCGCGCAGGGCTGCGTCGAATTTGTCCGCCGCTGGCCCGGTGGCGTCCATTCGGCGCGTCAGCTGTTGCAGAATGCTCTGCATTTCGCCGAGACTGGACCCGCCGATTTCCGCCGCCGCTTTGATCGCGCCAATCTTCTCCACCGCCATGCCGGTCATGTGGGAGAAGGTCTCGATTTCTTCGCCTGCCTCAGCCGCGTCTATGGCGAGCTTCCCGAGTGCCCCGCCTGCCGCCGAGATACCGCCGCCAATGACGCTGAGCCCCACGCCCATGGGTCCCATGAGGTCCAGGACGCCCTTGAGCGCTTCACGACCGAACTGGGCAGGGTTGGCTATCCCCGAGACGATATCCGCGCCCACCTTCTCGCCGAAGGTCTTGACGGTGAGTCCCAGGTCGGCCACCGCGTTGTGAGTTTTGGCGGTGACGTCGTCCCACGCCGTGCGCCAGTTCAGCCCGGTAGTTTCCCCTGCCTTCTTGACGGCTTCGGGCACCTGCTCGAAGGGCAGCGAGAGCTGACCGCCTTTGTCCTGGGTTTCGGTGTAGAGGGTTTGCAGTGCATCTGAAAATTCATTCAGAGACTCCACGCCCCCACTCGAATCACCGATGATTTGGAGTAATAGTGATTGTGTGAGATTGGTGGAAGCCATCTACGACCTGGAAATGTGAGTTAGCCCATGGCCAGGAGTAAGAGGCCGAGCATGGGATTTGACTCGGCGACGGCCTGGGCGCGCGTCTGCTCTTCGAAGTGGTGCACGGTGGCCATGGCGAGGTCGAAGTCGAAGGCGATTTCTGGGTCGACGATGTGACAGACTTCAGACGGCCGCTGGCGATACCTCCGGCACATCCGATCTACTTCCCTCGCCAGGTCGCTCTTCAGGAAAGGTCTCAGCCGCTGCGGCCACCTCTGGGGCCGCTGACCGCATCGTCACGGTCACGAGAATATTCTTGCGGGTGGCGAGGGTCAGGTCGCTCACATGCAAGCAGTTCTCGTTGGCGTCAATGGGCACGTCGTCGGGGACGACACGGGGTTCGACCATGGCTTCACAGACGAAGATGTTGACGAAGGACAGCAGTTCGAGACTGGACTGAAGCACTTCTTCCGTCAGCGCCTCGGTGCCTTTGCCCGCCCACTGCCCCACCATTTTCATGACGCCGTTGAAGAGTGGGGTTGGGATGAGCCCACGCAACAACATGAGCTGCATATCGGGCCGTCGTGCGCGGACTTCAATCCCATCCCCGAGGTCAATCGTAAATTCCGGTTGCTCGCGCGCTTTGAGCGCTTTGGCAGTAATCAACGCCACATTCTCACCTCGCTCAGGTCAGTTAGATTTCGTTCTTGGCCTGGAATACTTGGTCGCCGACGGTGCGTGACGTGTCGGCCAACGCCTTCATCGTCACCTGGTAGGTCGTGGGCTTTGTCTTCTCGAACGGCAGCTTGATGCCGTCCATGCTGTAGGCTTTGTAGATGCACACCCACGAGAACTTCGCGGTGTTGTCCCGGTGAATGCTGCTCATGAAGACCAGCTTGAATGACGGAGCCAGAATGCTGGTGCCGTTGCCGCCGTAGTAGAGGTCCCCGGTGGCGTCCGACTGGGAGCCGACGTTGTCGAAGGCCGTCTTGAGCACAATAAACGTGCGCTCATACGCCGTGAAGACAATCTGGGCCATCTCTTCCGTCGTGAAGACGTCGACCCCGATCAGCGACTGTTCGGGCATCAGCTCTTCCTTCGTCGCTTTGTAGTCGAAGGTGGACGGCCCGGTGGTGAAGCCGACTTCGGTGAAGCCGGTCTGGAGACCAGACGGCACTCCCGCCGTGTGTTGGAACAGCACCGGAGGTGCCCCGCTTACCGGTGCCACGGCCGTGCCGAACGCGCCGACGAACACGCGCGCTGGCCCGGCAAGAATGTTGGACGCGACCTGTGCCATGATGCGTTACTCCTGTAATCCAGTGTTTGGGCGCTCAGGTCAGTTACTTGATCGGGTCGACGGTGTTGTCGGAGTAAGAATCCGCCTTCGGGGTCTGCGGTTCTTCCACTGCGTCGTCCCCACCGACGACTTCCACGAGCGCCTTCACGGCAGGCTCGTCGGCAATCGCAGGTTCCAGTTCGACGGTGGTGCCGCTCGCGTAAATTACGCCGTGGCGCGCGAGCACCTGGCCTTCGCGCACGCGCACGGTGATCGTCTTCGCCGCCGCTGGCGCTGCTTTGGGTTGCGTTTTTGCCATCTGAAAATCTCCTCCGAACGAAAACGTGTTACGACCGGGCCGAGACGCTGAAGACGCCGACGTTGACGTTGGCTCCCGTGGTCAGGGTGCCGCCGTTGCTGCTGCTGTAGGTCACGTTGCAGAACCCGTTGGCGTCGTTGAACAGGCTCGGCGGAAACGGGCCGACCGCCGTCAGGCCGAAGCTGCTGCTCGGAATCATGAGCGACAGGTTGTGGATACTCGCCAAGCCGCCGAAGTTGTCCACGACCTGGGCCACGACCGTCACGAGAGTGTTCACGGCCACGCCGGTCTGGCTGGTCGATGCCTGAATCACGAGAATTTCACGGCCCGTGTTCTGCCACTTGTCGCCCGTGCTCGACGACGGGGCGGTGGTCAACGTGAAGCCTGCCACTGAGGCTGGAGCCATCGTGATTGGGGTTACGGTCAGGGTTGCCATGTCTACTCCTCTGTTAAGAAACTGCGGAAATCGTGCGCTCCACGCGGCTGCGCACTTTGAACGCGTCGCCACTCGTGCCGCCGGAGATTTGGATACTGGTCACTTGCCCGTAGCTATCCCCTTGCACGCCCATCACGCCAATGTTCACCGTGGTGCCCACTGAGCTGTTCGCCGAAATCGTGATTTGCTTAATCGTCGGCGACGTCGCGTCGAATTGCAGCCCGTTGATCGTCGCGGTAATCGGAATCGTGCCAATCGTGGCGGTCACCACGGCTTGCAACCAGGCCCGCCCATACTGCGTCGTGTCAATGTCCGCCACGTGCGCGTAGGTGCCCGACCCGCTGCCCGTCACCGTGTAGGTCGCCATCGGGTCGACCGCCGGAGACATGACTTGTTCCGGAGCCAGGGGAAACCCCATTTGCTGCACGTGCGTGCTCGCCCGGATATTGTTCACTTGCATGTAAGTGTCGAGATTGATGACGCCGACCTGACTCGAATTAGCGACGTGTTTATCGAGCGCCCACCAGATATCTGCCGCCCCCAGCGCCGCATAGAGGCCCGAGGCCAACAACGTGTCGTCGCGCATTTTGAACGACGGCATCAGGTCGGAGAGCACTTCGGCATCCGCAATCGCCGCCAAGGTCACGGTGTCATTCAACGCCGCTTTCGACACGGTGTTCGATTCGGTGCCCAGCACGCCAACCGCGTTGTCGAAAATCAACTTCCCCGACGCCAGGCTGTCGAGAATCGTGATTAGCGTGTTGGTTGGTATCGTCCCCACGCTAGTCTCTCCAGGTCTGCACGGTGACCATCACCAGCGACGACTTCAAATACGGGTGTTCCACCGCTGGGACTAACGGCGAATAGTCCACTTCCTTCACCAGAATGGGTCCCGAGTGCACGCGCGGCAGAATCGCGCCCCAGAGCAAATCCACCGTGGTCCGGGTCAGCACCTCGATTAACCGTGTAACCGTGTGCTCGTCTTTGGCGACCGCCGTCCACCGCACACCGACGTCGTGCTGGGTGTATTTCACAATGTCCTGCTCGACAAACGTGCTGTGATACCCAATCAGTTCCGCCATCGGGAACACCAGGTGGGACAACCGCTCCTCCTGGTAGATTGCCGCTGGCAGTAACGGTAGAAACCCGTCCTGCTGCTTGTTCACCACGCGGGTCATCTGTTGTCGAAACGCCGGACTGCGCAGCAACCCCGAGAGGTCCCGCTTGACGTCGTCCATGTCGCCGAGAATCACTGGCATAGCACGTCACAGCTGCCCGCGAATGAACTTCACCGCGTATTCCTGAAGCATCCGCCCCATCAACATGGAAAATTCGTTGTTGATTCGCAGCGGGGGTCGCGCAGGCGTTCCGAAGCCCGCGCCGTAGCGATAACCGCGATACTCTTTCAGCCCGCTGGCCGCACCAGACCGCGCCGTGCCCAACTGCTGATACATGGCATACGGCACCGCCGTGCCGACTTCCAGGCTGTCCTTCTTCGATTCCCAGATCGCATTCGTGTCATCAGGGAACGTCAACGACTCGCGTAACGCGCCCGACAACACGCCGACCGGCAGGCCCGGCCAATGCTTTTGCTTCCAGGTCCCGTAGGCTTCCGACAACGGCTTCCAGGTGTCGCCCGTCGACCGGCCTTGGGTCTCGTAGTGCACCTGAACGTGCCGCACCCAGGCATCTCGAAACCAATCGTCCCAGAACGGCTTCCAGTCTTCGATTTCGTCCGCGAACCGCGAAATGGCCCGGATATATTCGGCTTGCCCCGGCAGGGCCACCGAATACTGGAATGCCACTTTCTGCGCCATCAGAACTTCTGACCCATGTAGAAAATCGGCGCGGTCAGATAATCCGACGGATCAGACGACAGCCCAATGTCGACGCTCATGGTCGTCGGGTCGGCCATCACTTCCCCGACCGGCTTGATCACCGCCTGGCCCGTGCGTGGGGCATCGGCCAACTCGAAGGGATTCCTGGGGTCCCCCAACGCGTCGAACCAGGTGTTGAACATCTTCGTCCAGACACTCAGGCCGATAGCCTGGTCTGGCGCGATAGCCGTGATACGCGACTGCTGCGCCAAGCCCAACGCCCCCCAGGCGTTGGCCTTGCGCAACTCGATTAGCGACATTGGCCCTTGCACAACCGGGGTCGTATACCCCAGATTCTTGAGCGTCAGGTCAATCTGGTTCGCCACCTGAGAAATGAAGCTCTGCACCATCGCCTGCGTCGGCACGGTTGTCGACGTGAATGCCGATTGGGGAACGTAGCTATTGACGTCCGAAATCGTGCAGTAATGGTCAGACATTCAGACCCCCGTGTTATGCGTGGGTCGGGTCGGCCGCGAAGTAGTAAATCTCCATGAGTGCGCCCGCCGAACTCGTCGCCGCACTGGCGAACTGTGCCGTCGCGCGGGTCACCGACGTGGCTCCGGCGACTGCCAGGAAGGACGAGGAACTACCCGCTCCCAGAATCGGAGCCGTGGATTCGACTGTGCCGTTCTTCACGCCACGAATAATGGCGGTGGCCGACACGTTGGACCGGTCCAGCCCGAAGATGTTCGACAACCCAATCGTAATGACGGGGCCACCGACGGCGGTCGCCGTGCTCATGCTGGTCGACGCAGGCAAGACCACCGACGTAATGGTCTTGAAGGCCACCACGCCGTCAATCACCGAACTGCCCGACCCCAGGCTAATGGTGTCCGACACGGTCTCGCCGAATTGGTTGGTGCCGGTGACGATGACGTTGCCCGTCCCGACCTGTGAGGTAGTGGCCGCAATCTTGACCGCCCGAGGGTAATCCGGCTGGGCGACCAACTGCGACGATGCTGTGATCGTAATCGCCCCGCTCGACGTGCTCGGCGTCGGCAGCATGACGCGCACGCTCGACGACGGCGGTAGCGGGGTGGCCCAGCTGTTGTAGCGAGGCACCATGAAGCGCGACGTCCACCCGGTCGTGCCGGTGACAAACGAGCCACCGTCCGAAATGATTTCGCTGACGACCTTGCGGCCCGGTAGGAGCCTGTCATATCCGGCCATGTGTCTACTCCTGGACTGATGAAAGTGAAGGCCGCGTAGAACCAGTCATCCCGTCCCGCCACCATGGCGGTCAGGAGGTGCGGCCGTCAGTTCAAGTGCGTCAGGTCAGAATTACGTGACTGCGCCGGTCCACAGGTAGCCGCACTGGTCCGCAATCATCGCTTCGGCGGTGACTTCCGAACAGCGGACAACGTCGCTGGCCCGGAAATCGTCACGATACTTGTAGACCTGGCGCGGACGGCTCTGGAACATGTAGGACAGCGTCGGCTGCTTGATTGCCGGACGCGGGTTGATCCACGCCAGCAACGCGTTGTTGCCCCAAATGTCGGTCAGCACGTCCGTCTGGTTTTCGTTCGACGACCGATAGAGGGGCAGGCCCACCAGGACCCGGTCCACCTCGAACAGGTCGGCCAACGCCCCCAGCGAGCCGCGCGCGGTGCCGCCCGGAGGGTTGTATTTCAGACGGTCGATAATCAGCGGGTGCTGCTTCAGCACGCTGAAGACCTTCGCGCCGAGGATCAGCGTGTTTGGATACACGCCTGTGTTGGCACGAATGACTTCACGCCCGGTCACGGCAATCGCCGTAATCGGGTCCGACGTAGCGAACTGGTCCCACGCGGTGGCCAACCCAGTCAGCGCGGTCGTGTTGCTGTGCGTGTAGTTTGCCGCCGCCATCACCACGTTCTTGACCCGCACTTCACGGTCGTTCAGGACCATGTCCGTGAGGATTTCGGTCGTGTCGATATCGAGGCTCAACGGCTCAATCGCGTTCTGGCGTTCACGGTCATCGATCAGTAACTCCAAGCCGTATTCCTGCGCCGAATACGTGTTGGTGGTCACCGCCCAGTCGACACGGGCATACTGCGCCCGCTCTGCACGCAGCGCCGGAGGCGCGTCGAACCGCGACTTGTCGTAGGTGAAGTATTTCGAGGTTTCCAGCTTCACCGGAATTATCGGCATCACATCCTCGGCAATGTAGCCGGGGTTCTTGAACTGAATGCTGATGTTGGTCAGCATTAGGTCAATTTTGACTTGTGAAATAAGAGGCAATTTACTGACTCCAAAATCAGCGCCACCATCCGCAGTTCCACCGACAGACAGTGGCCAGCACTAGGCCAGGCCACTCATCGCAGCGTCGCTAGGACGCTGTTAGCTGAGGTGCGGGACGGTCTGAGGTCGGGTCAGGTCCGGCAGGTCAGAAACCGAACGAAAGGGGCAATACGAACGCCGAGATAATGTCGCTCGCCGCTGCGCTGCCCTGGAGCGCCAGAGCGAACGCCGCTGAACTCGACGACGCCGCGCCGATAGCCACGCCACGTCCTTGGTTGTCGCACCGGAGCCACATCCCAGGAGTAATCGCCGTGCCGCTGCCGTCCACCACCAACTTGCTGATGCCCAGCATGCGGACCACGGCCGCGCCGTTGAGCGTCGGCTGGTTCTGAAGGATACCGATGCACGCCGTGTTGACGGCAATCGTGACGCCGAAGCTCGACGAGGGAGCCACTTCCAAGTCATTCGGCGTCGCTTTCACGGCGCAATACTGGAAGGTGCCCTGCGGACCGAACGCGCTGGACGACGCCGCTGCGCCGTAGTTGAACGAGAAATCGAGAACTGGATGTGCAGGAGCCTGAGCAGCAGCCATTTGCTTACGCCTCCGTTTAACAAACAGCGGCCAGCGTCGGGACCTGCCGACGCCAGACCGCTAAGATGGTTTGTCAGGTCGGGTCGAAGGCGTTAGCGAACGCCGGTCCGGAGCGAGGTGGCCTTGATTTCGCGCGGCCCGTTTTGACTCATCTCATGGTCGTAGTCGTTCTGGAGGCGAGGGTTCTCGCTGAGGACGCGCATGGTGGCCGACTTGTAATCGAGACTGTCGTCGGCCTTCATCTTCTCGCGTGCGAGTTTGTCGATATTCTCCGAGAGCTGGAACGCGCCCGCGTTCTC
>Ga0068860_100000121_pt1 | contig 125436 bp, 136 predicted proteins | sample KBSSwiS32_FD_66597 | JGI IMG/M metagenome (GOLD analysis project Ga0068860, IMG submission 66597) | Switchgrass rhizosphere microbial communities from Kellogg Biological Station, Michigan, USA - KBS Switchgrass S3-2 | ecosystem: Host-associated > Plants > Roots > Rhizosphere > Soil ... | reverse complement strand
TCATTTTCAAGCGCAATGACAAAACGATGGGTGATTTCCCTTATCCAAAAACGACTCCAATGTTTCCTTTTTCTGACCAATACTTGAAAATACGCGTCCGGAACGTCCGGGATCCATTATCTGAACATTCACACGCCTGAGGCATCCCCCAATGCTCCACGTTCCATCGGCAGAGAATTTGATACAGAGGAGCATTGCCGCCATTTTGAACACGGTAGGTTTTCCTTCCCCGAAGCATCCGCAGTCGACGTTTAGCCCTTTGGATCGTGCGTTAAAACGTTCTGATGAAAGTGAACGCTGATCCGTCGTTGTTACGGACCGTTAATAGCGAGAAGCTGCTTTCATGCGACATTTTTTCAATAGGCGATTTTTCGCGCTATGGTTGCCTCCTTTTACCACGTTTCGGACTTATCCTCCCAGTTACTAATCTGTTTTAATTCATTATAGTCAGGGCCTGGATTTGGATAGATAATTACTGTTGTAGTCTGCTGATGGGGATAAAAGTGTTTGCCAACCGGAAGCATTTTTTTATTACCCTTGAGATAAATAACATGACCATCGAATGCAGAGATAGGAGGCATCGTTTTTGTATCAGGTGCCTCTTTCCACCAAAATTCCCCTCTCACCCAAGGGCTTCCATTATCTTTATAAATTTTTATGGCCCATACATTGGCGATCCTTTTTTGTGAACTAATAATATACCAAACCCCACCATCGATTCCTCCAGCCCATATGGCATCATTAGGCACATCAGAAGGCCGTTTGGGTACGTAATCAGCAGCAACATAATTTACCAGTTGACTTCTGTAGATTATCAAAAGAATAAAAATGATAATGCTAAACAGTGTTAAAACTCGCATCTTCATAATCATTATTCCTGTTTTTGAGTTTGTTCTTTTTCTTTAGGAATCGGCGCAGAAGGTTGGCCTGTTTTATCTTTTGCCGGATCATACTCCATTTTAGTCCCGTTTTTTTGTTGTTCGATATCGTGTTTTGGACGGGGATCATTAGTCGGCAGCTGTTTATCAGCGGGAAGCCCCTGATTGACCGTGTCACGAGCAAAAGTGCCGCAGCTTTTGGCTTTCGGATCATACGGTGCTCGATTTGGATTATCATTTTCTTTCATCATTTTATCCGCAAAGGCCTTCTGCTTATCATAATCTTCTTTCGAACTAGTAGTAACTACCACCTTGACTCTGCCACCTTTACCATCTTCTTTTGACAGTTGCTTCATAACTTTCTCCATAGATTCTTTGGTGGGATTCCCGTGCTCATCCAATTCCATTACTGGACCTTGTTTTGTTCTGACAATACCCTTCTCTTCCTTGTCGTAACGGCCATACTCATAGTAATTGGATTGCCCTGTAGTTGGGTCAATCAATAGAACCCCAGAATGACCAAGGTCTTTGCTTTTTGTCTTTCCATCTTCTTTGTATGTAGGCGATCTATACCAAAAAGAAGCGACAGTAATCTTCGCGCTCCATGAGTCTGATACGGTAATTGGATAATCTGGGTATACAACATAAACTGCAGCCAATCCCTCCGGATCAAAAGCAGTCCAGGGATTTTGTTTAACGTAAGTATACACATTCGGCCCATTAACGAACCCAGCCGGATCTTTGGTCAGAAACACTCCTGTCTCTAAGTCTCTATACCTTTGGCCCTCGTTGAGCAATCCAGTAGTATCTTCGTCCTTCGTATTCGCCTTCTGCCGGTCGAGCGTAGCGCCCTGCTCCTGCGTTCGTTTACCAAACGCCTCGTACGCAGCCTGATAAGTCAAAGAACCGCTTCCGTCCGTCTTGGCAATCACATCACCCCGACGATTTTCGTGAGTATAGCTGGGGCTTCCGCTCCGTAAAGTGTAAAGGACGCCTCCCACCCCTCCCCCGTAATCGCTTCCTCGCACGTATTCCACCGTCAGGGCGCCCGTGGTGCCGCTCAGGGAATACTCCTGTACGCTGGTGGCTGCACTAAAGACGAGCCGTGTTTTCTCTCCCCCGCCCGCTCCCGATTCGTCCCGCAGCACTCGCCGGGTACGGTAGTCGTACGTATAAGCATACGTGCCGGTCGTGATGCCGGTGCCGCCGATGCCCTTCACTAGACCCACTAGGCGGTTCTCGAAATCGTAGCTGTAAGTATCGGTGCCGCTGCCGATGACACGCGTCGCCCGATTGCCATTCGCATCGTATGTGAGCGCCACGCCTGTCGTTCCATCGGAGTAGGCCGTCAATTGGTTGATGCCATTGTAGGTGTAGCTAGTGGTCCCGGCACTGGTGCCACCGATGATGACCTTCGAACTACGGTTGTTCGCGTAGTCGTAGGTGTACGTGCTGGAGATTATCGCCGTTCCAGTGGTGATCGCCTCCACTCCCAGCCGGTTGATGGCGTCGTACGTGTTCGCCACCGTGCGATTGTTCAATCCGCCGGGGTAGGTTTCAACGACGCTAAGGACATTCCCCGCCAGATCGTAGGCGTAATCATATTCGTAGAGCGATACGCTCCCCCCGGTTTTGGCAATCTGTGTGAGTGCGCGGTTCAGGGCGTCGAAGGTATAGGTGTCAGTGTCGCCGTTTGGCGACGTTTTTAGGAGGATGTTCCCATTGAGATCGTAGGCATAGGCCGTGAAACGGTTCGCTCCTGTAGGATCTTCTGTCATCGTATCCAGCCGGTTCAGGGCGTCGTAGGTCGACGTGATTGTCCGGGTCGTTCCACCGTAAATCGTCTTGAGCCGGTTCCCGGCCAGATCGAGCCTATAGGTGTGGGTCAATCCCCCCGAAGTCTCGGTGATCTGGCGATTCAACCCATCGTAGGTGTAGGCGACATCCGCCACACCACCCTTCGCAGGCTCGGTGACAGAGAGAAGGTTGCCCACTTTGTCATAGGTGTAGTTCCGTAACGAGTTGTTCGCATCCGCTGAGGCATACGACACTGCGAGCAGTCGGTTGCGGTCATCGTACACGTAGCTGGTCACCTGATGACGGGCATCGATCCGCTGGATCTTGTTCATGCCGTCGTAACGGAATTGCGTCACGAAGCCCCCCGCATCGGTCACCATCGTGTTCCGGTTCAGGGCATCGTAGGCGAAGATGGTGCTCTGGTTCTTGCCATCCTTGACCCGCGTGCGGTTGCCCACTTCGTCATACTCATACGTGACCGTGATCGAAGCGGCATCCTGAGTGGTATGAAGGCGGTTGAGTGTGTCGTATGTGTTGGTTGTGGTGTGGCTGTTGGCATCCGTCAGGGTCAGGACGTTGCCGTTCTGGTCGTAAGTGCTGTGCGTATTCGGCCTCGCCGTACCACCACCGGGGGCAGCCACCGCCGGAGCATTCACATCCGTGACACGATTTGCCGCGTCGTAAACGGAATCCGTCTCATTGCCCCGGGCATCGATAACCGCAACCACCCGGCCGGCAGGATCGTATTGCCAGGTCTTTATGGGCCGCGCCGTGACATTACCATGCTCCGCGTCCGTCACAGGAGGATCGAATTCCTGCAGCTTCCGGTTGCGGGCGTCATACGAATAATCCCACTCGTTCCCCAGCGGATTGATCGTCGCCGCCACGTTCCCGGCAGCGTCGTAGAATGTCGTCGTGACTTGCATGGTCGGCGTGCCATGGCCGTTGTCCACTTGCGAACCGAATACGGCAACCTGGCGGCCAGCGCCGTCAAACTCCATCTGGCTGACATGCCTTAGCGGATAGCTCGCATTCCAGAGTTCATCCTGCGCCTTCCATTTCAAGCCGGTGGACGTGTATGCGGTGGTGGTGAATGTCCCATCCGCATACGTGGTCATGACTGGACGATTGAGCGCATCGTAGGCAACAGTGGTCTGATGCCCCAGAGGATCGGTAGTGATGGTGGAATTGCCCACCTTGTCATACTGGCTCGATGACGTGGACATGACATTGCCACCCGCATCCTTCACCGTCTTAACCAGAGGACGGTACAGGCCGTCGTACGTCACATCGGTGACCACCCCTCGCGGGTCGGTGCTCTGTGTTGGCTTGAACCCGGAGCTGTCGAAGCCATTGCCACCGGAATTCGTGCCGTATACGAACGAGGTGGTATAGTGCGCACCATTTACCAACGGTTCAATCTTTTGGGACAATCTTTGAATCGGATCATAGACCATCGTCGTCGTGTTGCCGTTTGGGTCGGTAACCGTGAGCTTCGAGTTGACGTTATTGTACGTGTAAGAAGTGACCAGATCGACGCTCCGGGCGTTGATTGTTCCGCTGCCGTTCATGTCCCGCGCCTGGGTGTCCAGCCTATTCAGGCTGTCGTAATGATAAAGCGTGGCAGTGCCGTTCTCGTCATATTCGATCACCTTGTTGCCACGAGCGTCATACACAAACTGCTTCAGCGTACCGTCGGCAAATGTCGTGGTGATCAACCGGTTGCGTGAGTCGTAGCTGAACCACATGGTGTTTCCCTTCGGATCAGTGGCCGTCAGTTTGTTGCCATTGGCATCGTAAGTGTAGGAAGAGACGAGATGAAGGCCGTCCGGATCGACGATCTGCTGCGCCACCCGGCCATTCGTATCGGGAACAAACTGGGTGACCAGAGGCTTGACCCAATCCGGATCGCTGCCACCAAGAGCCTCGACCGTTTTCTTCGTCTGGAAACCGGGATATTGTTTGCTGCCATACTCGAAATCCGTGACTTGGACCGGAGAGGTGGAACCCGATAGATAAATCGTTTCTTTTGTGCGACGCTCCAGCGCGTCCACGTCGTAATGTGTATGCCGCCCCTCCTCATCCGTCACGTCGGTCATGATCCGGGATCCATTCGTGTAGACAAAGGTCTTCGTTCCGCCTAGCGCATTGGTCTGCTTGGTGGGATCGCCATAAAAACCATTGACGGAAGTGCCGGTCATGATCTGGCGGTACAGGTCGTCCGTCCAAACATTGCCATGTTCAAACGAGGTGACATTGCCACTAAAATCAGTGATTTGCTTGATTGCCATCGATGCGTTGATATCGAATACATAACGCTCAACGCCCATGTAATTACTGTCCGCCGACAGCCCGTAATCGATGTACATGGCTTGATAGCAAACAACTTTTGAATCGCTGGTGCTGTTTGGATTCAGTTTGGGCAACGGAACAACTTTTGAATCCTCAAATCGATACGTACGGACAAAACCAGTGGCATCCGTCACGGCGATTTGGCGTTGCCCTTTTTGGACAGCAAGCCCTCCTTCATATTCCACCCACACTTTGGAATTATTCGCAAAAACAGCGTAATGGCCATCGGGTAAGGTGATCGCCGTAATGTTACGAGGCAGACCGGTTTGCGTGAAATAACCGGAATAAACTCCCGGCGTGTTCATGTAATTCAGTTTCGTTTTGTCGAGTCCGTAATTGAACGTGTAGGTATGCCCCAATGGATCGGTAATTGATTTCAGATCTGCATGGGTGAACGTATTGCCCGGATCAGCAGACGCATGCGGAGTCGCATCGGTCTCGTCCTCCGTATCATAGTCGTAAGTAGTGGTTGCACCGTCAGGAGTGACGACACTGGTCAGTTTATAAGCAGTGCCGGTTCCGTCATTAAAAGATGTGTAATTGAAATCCGTCTCATTTCCTTTTGCATCCCAGATTGCTGTAATAAGGCCATGACTGTTTTGCTGTATAGAAACGCTGGTGTTGGGTTGGTTTAGAACAGTAATTTTTGAAGGAACCAGGTTGTTCATCCCTATGAACTGGTAATTAATGGTATTTCCTAAGCGGTCAGCAGCTTTCACCAGTCGTGCGTAGGTGTTTACATTCGCAGTTGTGCTGCCAACCACACGATCTGCGCTTATGCTTAAATTCAATGGAATCGCTTCGTAGGTAAGCGTGCCACCATATTTTTTCTTGAATGTGTACCGGGCAACGGAACCAGTGAGGTCCGCTGTCAAGCTTTCCAAATTAGGTGTCTGCTCATTTTTGGCTGTCGGCATCGGGAAATACCTAGGATTGAGATGAGAATAGTCGTCAGTAGCGTACCAAATGACGAACGTGTGCGTGGCACCTGTCTCGTCGGAGACATAAGCTTTACCCGGTTCGCCACCGGTCCCTGGCGAGAAATGAATATTCGGCGCCAAATTGCTGCTCCAGCAAATGCCGAAAGGATGATCCGGTTGTTCATGCGGCCTAAGACCATTCCTCTTGCTCCAGACCTCAGACCGTACATCTCTCCTTGACGACACTGAAAGGTCACTGCCCGCCACTGGCAAATAAACGTCCGTGGTGCTGTGGCGAAGCCCCAATGTCAATGCATCAACGAATGTTTCCTCCTTTTCCTGGTCGGTCTCTTCCGCGTGCTGCGGTTTCTCGTCGGGCATCGGCAGTCCGTTCATCCCAATCTTGCGATATTTCGGCCCGGAAGCTTCATCAATGGGCAGCGAATAATCCTTTACAGGCACCGGCACATGGTAAACGAATTTAAAATTCAGGGTATTAATTGCTTTTCCATCATTGTCGTAGGCTTCAATCTTTACGTTCGTGCTTGCGTCATTATTTGGTGGAGGATTATTGACTGCTGCGTAATAAATGTTATTGCCGTATGTTTTGTAGCCGCTGGGAATGGCCTTTCCAAGAAGCCCATCACTCGCTTCTATTCCCCCCATTTCATAAATCGTAAAATTCGTGTCGTCGTAGGTAATAACATAGTATGAGGCATCACCATCCATAATATCATCCTGAGAAAGCACGAATGGCAAAGCGCCCTCTGCACTAGGCCATGGCGAAGTAAGAGTAGATACTTCGATCCCCTTGTTCTGCATCTCGCTAGGATCGAATCCAGTAGGTCCGATGGATGATGTTGGATCGCCATCCAACCCGATAATCACAACCGGCATCGGATTGCTCAGAGGATATCCACTCTTGTGCTTTTTCATTTGAGTCGCAATGTCGGACGGAAACGTTACATAATCACCCGATGCTGAAGGAGGTGATTGCATCCCATCCCGGACAGCTATCAAACGATAGGAATAGTGGGTTCCATCGTCGATGGAATCATCGTAAGAAGTCTCTGTAGCTCCAAGAGTCGCAACGGTAGACCAGTCGCCTCCACTGATTTGGCGTTGAACAATAATATTGTCAACGTCACTGCTCACACTAGCTGTCCATGAAAGAGTAATTGAGGTGGGATCCTCTTCATCCGGCGCTTCCACTGCTAACCCTGTCGGCGGAAGCAGAGGATCCGGATCAGAATCTTTAGTAATATTCGCTATACCAGATCCGTTCGCCGAGTTCGTTGTGTTTGTGCCTGTGGTCGCCGTTAAATAGACAGATGCTGTAACGCCGGTTGCAGAAGTCCCCGTGCAGGACACTTTATTGAGCGCACCATTGGTTCCACTCAATTTGATATAAATCGCAGCCTGACCTTTCGAATCGGTGGACAGGGTCATGGAAGTCCCGCTAGTTCCGGACGACGAACTTGAAATGCCGGTCGTTGAACCAGAAATGACGACGAAATTCAAAGGCAGAGAGCCTATCGGCTGCCCCAGATGATTGGCTGCCTGCACAATTACCGGATTGACCAGGGTTTGTCCCGCCGGACCGGTCTGATTTGCACCACTCGCAATTGAAAGCACTGGCACGTCATTGCCCAATCCACTTGCCGTACCGGAAGACGATGCCACCGATGTTTCAACGAAGACCACTGGCTGTGCTGTACCGGAGCTGGCCGTGATCAGCGTGGTTCCCAACGTTTGCGGCATGATCAGGTAAGCGGTGGCGAGACCGTTTGTTCCGGTGGGCACCGTCAATACTGGATACGCAGGGAGGCTGCCCGTATTAGTTGCGGACAACAATCCCAACCCCTGCGGGGCCGTAAATGTCACCAACGTTTGAGCCAAAGGCACTGATGACCCACTGGTGAGGACACTCGCCTCAACAACCAGCGGATAGGGAGCAAACGTCCCGGAAACACCACACTGGTTTGTGCCGCTGATCAACGTGAGATCGGTCGCCTTAACGACACTATCAATGTTCAGAGTGAGAGCCATTGTGCCGGTGCCGATAGCGTTCGTTGCACTTCCAGTAAGAACAGTGCTGCCGACTGCTGTAGCCGTCCCTGAAATCTCTCCAGTAGTCCCATTTAGCGTTAGTCCCGAAGGCAGATTACTCGCTCCAAAACCAGTAGGCAGGTTCGTGGCGGTAATCGTATATCCAAACAACGTTCCAACGGTCCCTGTCGAGACGGATGGACTCGTAATTAAGGGGCTCGCGGTGGGTGAACCCATGGTGTAAGTAACAAATAATTCCGGATTAAACGCAGAATTGGATGCCCTGGTGTTGAAACCGATGTAATTGGCGGTGGTTCCGCTCTCCGCCATCGGCGATGCGATGTTCAAATAAACCATGCCCGATTCGGTCACAGCCTGCTGCAGAACCTGAGTAAAGACACTCGTGCCGTAAAAGATATTTGTTCCAGAGGTCACTGCGGGATCGACTGAAACGCTCCCCAAAAGGCTTCCTTTAAACGCGCTATTATTGGACCAATTCGCCTGGTTCGTGTCGAATGGTTCACCCGTTTCATGGATTTCCACTTGCAGCGGGCCTCCTGATGAATTCGATCCAGATGAACTCAATACGAGTGATGCGCTTGTAATTATTGTATTTGGAGGTAACGAACTGACATCAAACCCCAATAATGCCCGCTTCAAGTCCCCTGTGCTGCTACGACCTACAGGAATCATTGTCCCTGTATTAATAGTTTGGTCTTCAGTCGCTGAACCACTGATGATCGAAAGTGATGCCATTGTATAACCTGAAGAGGGACTGACACCCTGCTGAAAGACGGTTTGCTGGTCTGATGGATTCGCCGTAATGACAATCAACAGCGATTTCGTGTCGACCCCTGCCTCATTTGAGGCGTTCAGACTGACAACCATGGAATCGGCGGCCATCGCCGTGCCACTGATCAAACCGGTCGTCCCATTAATCGTTAAACCCTGCGGCAATCTGTCCGCACTGAAAAGTATTGCATCATTATTGGCTACCACCTGATAACTCAATACATCACCCACAGCAGCAAACAGGGTACCGGAATTCGTGATTGCCGGTGATGTTTCAGCCGCTTCTATGGTTAAAACCAAACTCTCGGTATCGGAACCAATGGCGTTCGTCGCGCTGATGGTTACATTAAAAGTTCCCGTTGAAGATGGGGTGCCATATATTTGACCGGCAGTGTCGTTTTGCTGTTCGAATACCAGCCCGGTTGGCAATCCTGTGACATTCATAACCGTGGAAGAACCGGAATTCATGCAGGTCAGATAGTATTGGAAGTAGTCGCCAACAGTTCCAGACCCACTTAATGGGCTGGTAATGTATGGTCCGGGTGGCAAAACAATGAATGTCCACACCGCAGGATCACTCACGCCAGTAGAGTTTGATCCAGTAAGTGTTACCGCAAATGTTCCAGTAGTTGAAGCAGTGCCCGTAAAAATAGCTGAATCGTAGCCATAATCAGTAAACGTCATCCATGACGGAACGCTTGATGCCGTGAACCAGATATATGGATTCTCGAAAGACACAGGGTAACTAAATGAGGCTCCTTGGGTAATCGTATAGCTCTGTGAAGAGATCACGGGCTTCTCCGGGGCAACATTCACGACAAGCGTTCCACTCGTGGTCCCATAGAGGTTGGCAGCTGCAATTGTCACGTTGTAATTACCAATGTCCACTAAAGGCGAACCGCTAATTACACCCGTATTGCTATCAATAGAAAATCCGGAAGGAAGTCCCGTGGCCGTAAAAGTGGTTGGGGCGTTCGTTGCCGCTATCGTGTAATTGAACGCGCTACCGATTGTTCCGCTGGTGGCTAATGTGCCCGTAATGGTTGGCGCATATCCCACATTGATGGTGACAACGCCGTTTCCAGTGCCATTGGCATTGGTAGCCTGAACCGTTGCGACAAACGTTCCTGTAGTCGTCGCGGTCCCGCTAAGAATTCCGGTGCTGGTGTTAATAGAAATTCCGCTTGGCAATCCGGTCGCACTCCACGACGCAGGCGCGTGAAGCGCGGGAATCGAAGAATTCAAAGAATAACCGGCCTGTTCATACAGAACTGTCGGGAAAATCACCGGGGCCGATGATGTCGTATAACTGAGCGAGAGCTTCGGCCTGTGATCAGGGGTGCCATCATTCTTGTCCGCCAACCCAACGAGACCAGTTCCGCCTGACTCGGCGGTCGGTGCGACGAGCATCAAATCCAACGGCACTCCATCCTGGGTAGCATTTTGGGCGGCTGATACAAAGTTCGAACTTGAAGCCCATGTTCCAGAAACGCCTCCCCCATCGACTATTGTGAGGCTGCTTAGCAGATCGGATTCGTAGCCGTTATTAATATTCCAGCACGCAACACCCTCATAAAAATGGGCGATCGCATGCAATTCGACAGATATCGAGTCCGGCCCGCTGGAAGGAAATAACTGAAGGTTTGCCGTCACAATTGTGGCGTCTTGCGGCAGCATGGAAGGATCGAAACTCAGCAATCCGCGCATGCTCTGAGTGCCATCGCCACCCACCGTTAATCCGTAGCTGGCAAGATTGGCAATGTCAGAATCTTCAGTATCGTTTTTGATTGTGGCTGTCGACATCTGGTAGCTTGAGGTGGGTTTTACGCCAGGCTGGAAGCAAATAGTTCCCGTTACCATCGCGCTGCCGGATTCGATTGACAGCATCATTTCCTGAGTAGATGTTCCGGATGAATTTCCAACACCTAATGAAACCGGATACACGCCCACATTTGCAGACGTTCCGGAAATTACTCCAGTCGTCGCATCCAATGAAAGCCCTGTTGGCAACCCACTCGCACTGAATGAAGTGGGACTGTTATATGCTGTAACAGCAAATGAAAAAGATGTATTTACTTTGCCATACACTATTGATCCACTTGTAATAAAAGGCGGTGCAGAGGCATTTGAATCTATTGTCAAAGCAAGGACACCAGTGCCAGTGCCCAAAGCATTCGTTGCGCTGAGATCAATCGAATAGTTTCCCGGAACCGTTGGTGTCCCGAGAATTACTCTTGTCACAGGATTATAGGCAAGCCCTTCGGGAAGGCTCCCAACACTAAAGCCGGTGGGATCATTGTTTGCTGATACCGTGTAGCGGAAAAATGATCCGGCCTGAACTTCGGCTGTCAAAGGCTCCTGAATCACCGGATGAGCTGGATCAACGTTTATGGCGAGGCTAATATTGTTGGAACCCGACAATGTCGAAATACCAATCGTAACGGCATACGTGCCGGTTGTCGTGGGTGTACCAAAAATAACTCCCGATGCTGTGTTAAATGAAAGCCCAGGTGGTAATCCAGTTGCTGTGAATCCGGTAATATTGGAGCCGGCATTCACAGAATAATTATAATACGAGTTTTTTACGGCGGTCAGGGATTGGTTTACAGTTTGGATATTGACGTTTAACGCCCCACTGCCTGTACCGCTTCCGTTGATAGCGTTGATCGGGACAATATACAAACCCGCCGAGGTAATTGTGCCGGAGATAACCCCTGTTGCGGTATCGATATGCAGACCCGTTGGCAAATTGACGGCATTAAAACTGGTCGGGCTGTTCGTTGCCGTAATTGTATAGCTGAATGGTTGACCCGTTGTTCCGGTGACTATCAATGTCCCCGTCAATACGGGAGTCGATGCTCCGCTGCCGGTTCCGTCGTTGACGACTAAGGAAAGAGCCGCCGTGCCGGTACCTGCAACATTCGAGGCGCTCAGATTGATGGTATAGGTTCCAGAAGTGGTCGTTGTTCCACTAATCACGGCACTCGCCGGATTGAACGTAAGATTGCTCGGCAGGTTCGTGGCCTCGAAACCCGTGGGGTTATTGCTTGCCGTAATCTGATATGCAAAACTTGAACCCGCAGTGGCAATGGCGGTTGTCCCACTGTTGATGACCGGCACGGAGGAACCAGACCCTACGCTGATCACCAGCGCTTGCGAATCCACGCCGGATGCGTTACTCGCCGACATGGTCATGTTGTATATACCTATGGCGGTCGCTGTGCCACTGAGGAGGCCCGTGGTGGAGTTAAATGTCAAAAAACCGGGCAGACCGGTCACCGAGAAGCTGGTCGGGGTGTTTGTTGCCGTAAGCGTGTAGCTGAAAGGCACGCCAGTCCCCGTCGTTACGATCACGGGACTGGTGATCAGGGGAAAATTCGCAGGGTCAAAGCTGAACAGGTTTTTTACCTGGCCGATATTGGCCATTGCGTAATCATTAGCAGTGCCCGTCCATGGATACTGGCTGCGGTATCCCAGGGCGATGAGCCGATCGTAAAAAGGCTTGGCCAGTGCTTTGAGCTGCCCGAGGTTTACCGCCGCATAATCATTAGCGCTAACGTTTGTCCCAGAGAGCACCGGAAGACCGTTTAATTCATCGCCAGCTCCACCCGGCAAAACCACGTTCATTTCCGCAACTGCCGCTTTAGCGATGTTTTTCACCTGCCCCTGGTTTGCCGCTGCATAGTCATCCGCCGGTCGCGGGTCGCCCGTAACGGGGTCCAAACTGATAATACCCCGGTCTGCCCACCATGACGGTCCGTTGGCAAAAAGCAGGATCGGCAGCGCGCAGAATACCGCCACGCCTACCATTTGCAGAAAAGTGGTAGAACCCTCCGTATTTTTATCCGGTTTCGTTTTCATGAATAGCCTCGTTTTGGAAATAACCCGAGGCTTAAGGCACGACTGGCTGTGCGCCTGCGGTGAATGCCCCCATTGAGAGATCCCCCTGCTCGGGGATGAGGACAAGCTGATTCGTGCCCGTGGAAACGATCTTCGTAGTGGTGCCACTGGTGATCGCGGTGCCGGTGACGATTAAGCCGCCATTGATCATCGTATTTCCATTGATCCTCGTGTCGCCATTCTTTTTGACCACAAGCGCATTGGACGGATGGTCGCCATCCACACCGTTGCCGATCTGGAAGAGATCATCAGTTGCATACCAATTATTGGGATCACCTTGAGGATTATTCCACTGGCCTATGACAAATTGACAATACCCAGCGGTCGTTGTTGTAAATCCCGCCGAAATTGAAAAATCGCCGTTCGTAATGGAGTAAGGCCCCAATGTAGTCGAATAGGCTCCATAAGCCAGCGAGCGGACTCCTCCTGCTGTTGAATAGCTAGCATACGCTTCAGCAGCGTTACCATAAGCCATGGAATTGCTTGCATCCGCTGCAGAGCCATACCCAATTGCCACCGATGCATCACCGACGGCAAAAGAATTTTGAGCACAAGCTAAAGAATAATCACCGGTGGCAATTGCAAAACTGCCAATAGCAATTGAGTGGTTACCATGGGCTTGGGCAACATCTCCACAAGCAAATATTCCACCACCACTCAGACTGCTGCCACATAAGCTGAGCGTAGCAACGGCAAGGCTACCGGATCCATCCGAGACGATGTTTCCATTGTCAAAACTGACATTTCCATTCACTTCCAGCAGATGCGTGGGATCTGATGAAAACGTTCCTATGGCGACATTTCCGGAACTGAAAATGGTATTTGTGCCACTGGTGGCCCAACTTCCACCATAGGGTTGACCATTCATAAGAATCTGCGCGTTGTTTGGATCAAGCACGATTACCGGCGTCGTGGGATCGGCGGTCCCATAAACATCCATCTCACCATTCTTCTTCACCACCAAGGCATTCGCAGGGTGATCCCCGTCCACACCATTGCCGATTTGGAAGAGGTCGTCGGTCGCCACCCAATTATTGGGATCGCCTTGTGAAATGTTCCATTGGCCTATTACGAATTGATTGTAGCCTGCTGCTGTGGTGGTGTTACCTGTAGCGGTGGAGAGATCCCCGCTTGCTGTTGTATATTCACCCAAGGCCAGCGAGTATAGCCCGGTCGCCTGTGAGCCAGGGCCGAACGCGAATGCCCCTCCTCCGGTAATTTTAACCACGGGATTGTTTTGCGCGTCACTTCCCCCCATCCCTATGTCACCGTAATTGGAGTAGAATGGCACCCCCGCACCCGCCTGATACAAAAAAGCTCCCGTATCGTATGATTGATCGATGTTCGTTCCGAATTCCCATATGGAACCGGAATTATTTGAAGTAAGCACAATTCCTACCTGCTTGTCTCCTTGTAGACTGAAATGCGCTCCGTTGCCTGTCCCGTATCCGCTGGTGATGTTTAACACATAGTCGGTGTCAGGCCCGTACGACGGGCTAGGCCCGAAAGTGGAGTTGAGAATCGTGTGGCCGCTGCCATCCACAATCTTGTTCACTTTGGTGTGTCCGCTGCTGTCAATCGTCATCGCCCCGGCGGCGAATGATGCGGAACCATCGCTGTTTACGAATGCATTGCTTGTATCGAGCAAATGCGTCGGGCTGGAAACTCCGATCCCCACTTTCCCCGTGCTGAGCACTACATTTGAACCGCTCGTGGTCCAGATGCCAGAGCCGCCGCCGATTGTCTGACCATTGATCGTGATTTGTCCGTTCGCAGGATCAAGCACGATGGATGCCGTGTTCGTCGTCGCGTTGAACAATGTCAGCGCATTGGTATTATCAAGTTGCATCATCGGCAGCAGACCACTGATGGAATTATGCTGCCACAGCCAGATCTGATTCGCACGGCTGCCGCCGATGCTGAATGTAGCGGTACCGCTTGATGAGATCGCGTCCGTAAACGATATCACCACCCCGGGCGAAGCCGTGCCCGATGTGCCGATGTTAAAGGTGTTTCCCTGAAAGTCACCAGTGCCGGTCACAATCAAATTACCCGAAACAGTCTGATCCTGGGAAAAGACTGGAATGTTGGTCGCAATCAGGCCGATGACAGTGACGAATAAGCAAGCAATTGTTTTTTTCATGATGATTTTCCGATTCAAAGTGCTGCCGCGCAAGAGGCCGATGGCAACTGATTTAGAGAGAACGAGTCTTTTGTAGCAAACTGACCGATTTACGTCGGTGAAGTGTTTATCAGAGCGCCACTTCATAATGCAATAGGTGAAAACCACTAATTCTTGAAACAAAAACCGAGTGGATTTTCACATGAAACTTTCATTCGTTAATAGGTAAGACCTTAAACATCAGACTATCGTGAAACATAAACATAAAACTGCCCCGTGAGCGTCACTTGAGAGCAGGCGTGTAAAATTTACAATATGACGCCTTACGGACACCCCGCACGGATGTTTTCGAGTGGTGAATAATAATTCGGATTAATGGGAATTAATGGCTTGTGCCGCTGAAAGTGCCGCTGCCGGAAGATTCTCCCCTCGAACTTCGCATGCTCTCTTCCTCCATGCCTCCGCCACCCTGACTGGAACTGGGGTCGGCCGTGAAATCCCCCATGGAAAGATCGCCCTGCGGCGCAAGGTACACCGGGCCGGTGAACCTGCCGCTGCCGGATACATCCACCGTGTAGGCTGGTTCCGTGGTGCCGATGCCCACGTTTCCCCACATTACGTTGAGGGCAGGCGTGCCATCATCAAATCCTGAGATGTAAACCTTTGCGTTCGGTTCGTTCCAGCTTCCATAGTTTCCATAGCTGGTATTCTCAAAGGCAAATCGTCCGCTATCGGTGACGCTCATCAAATTTTGCCCTCCGTAATTTGTCCATATGTTTAGAACTCCGCTGTACTTATAGAAACCCCCAACATAAGAGCCATCTGTATAATTTGCCCTGTCTGAGACACCTAAAAAAGCCTGACTCCCGTAAAAAAGGGTTTCGCCCAATTGCCCGAACATTGCAATCTTGGCACCATTTTTATCGAACAAATCCAGTGTCTGGCGGCTGTCCACGGCGGTATCACTGGTGTTTACCAAAAATTTATACGCCATGCTTCCATGGCCCTGGTTCCCCCCGATCAGTGTAAGATTTGGAGTCGTGCCGTCCGCATAAATTGCGCCCGTGGAAGTGAACGTGTTGGTGCCCGTATTGATGCCGACATGCGCGGAACTGATCAGGATACTCGTTCCGCTTTGTACATACCTGCTGTCGCCCGTCGATTGGGTAAGATACAGACCGTCCGCCAGTCCCTGGGTAAGAATACTGGAGGAGTTGAGCAGAAGCTGGTTCGGTAGGCGGCTGTCTGTCCCGCTCACTGTGAGGTTGCCGCCGATGGCGCTCGCGCCAGCCGGGTCAAGCGTGATTCCTGCAGTGCCCGATGTGCCACTATAGAGCAGCAGCCGATGGTTCGGATCCAATGCCATGGATAGCACGTTCTGCGAGCCGCTGTAGTGCCACCATTGCCATACCGCCAGGTTGCGCGTAGCAATCAGGCTGATGTTGGATGTTGTTCCATCCGTGTAGAAATACGATACACCCGGTTGGCTCGCATCTCCCGCCCATGCTCCAAAGGTCAGCGTATTCCCTTGGAAGTCGGCAGTGCCTGTTACCGTGAGATTTCCACTCACCGTCTCGTCTGTTGCATGGACGGGAACGGTGGCAACTCCAAATAAACTAAAACCCACGCTAAAGAAGTAAATAATAGTTTTTTTCATGGTATTTTTCCGATCCAAGGTGCCGACATGCCGGTGACAATTTGTTTTGAAACGGGACAATGGTTTCGAATTAAAGAGAACAATTACCCCCAAAAAAGTGTTTATCAAAACGCTGCCCAGCGATGCAATAGGTGAAAACCACTAAATGTTGAAACAAAAATCAGGTGGATTCATAAAAGTTTCATTATATTACAGTGAGTGAAAGCAGAACGGCTGATTCTCCTGCATCTCAAGAATTAAAAACATTTTTCCACAGCCTGTTTGCGGACGTTCCGGACGGGTATTTTCAAATGGTGAATGAAAAATATAAAATCTGGTCCCTGCTTGATGGAAAAATTCTGGATAAAAGTTGAAAAATGGCGTCCGGGGTGTCCGGGAATGAGAGTTTGAGATTTCCTTGGAGTAAACCTGACAATTGGCATTTAGCCCGTGCCATATTGCTGGTCGTATGCTAAACGAGGGTCTCCCCCATGAAAATAAAACGCATTCGCATTGAACACTTCCGTTGCTGGAATGACCAAACGATCGAGTTGGATCGCTACAACTGCTTTGTTGGTGCAAACGGAGCAGGAAAATCAGCGGTTCTATGCGCACTGAACCTGTTTTTCCGTCATTCACAAAACTCACCAACGAATGTCTTGAATCTTCACGAAGAGGATTTTTACCAAAAGGATGTTACGAAACCGATCAGAATAACAGTCACCTTTCATGAATTAAATCAACAGGCTCAGGCAGAGTTAAAAGCCTATTATAGGCAAGACGAATTGACCATTCACAGTGAAGCAGTATGGGATGCAAATACTCGCTCCGCTATTGGACAGCATTATGGCAGTCGGCGAATAATGGTAGCCCTCTCCCCCTATTTTCAGGCTGATGAAGACGGGAAGGCGGCCACGGAATTAAAAGCAATTTATAAAGACCTCAAAGAAGTTTATAAAGATTTGCCAGCCGCGGTTACAAAAGATGCCATGAAAGCGGCGTTACGCAAATATGAGGAAACTCATCCCGATCAATGTGAACTCTCAGCAAGTCCCAACCAATTTTATGGTTGGACCAAAGGGTCAAACTTGCTGCAAAAATATGTTCAATGGGTTTATGTACCCGCCGTCAAAGACGTGACTCTGGAACAAGACGAAACCAAGGCATCTGCCTTCGGTCAACTTTTAGAAAGGACGATACGCCAGGAGGTGGATTTTTCTCCACAGGTGGAAGCATTGAGAACTGCATTGGGCGGTCAATACAAAGAACTTCTTGAGGCAAACAAGGGTGTTCTCACCAGCATATCCGACCGTCTTCAACAGCGACTTCGCACATGGTCAAGTCCAAGGAGTGAACTAAAACTTGATTGGCAATATGATGAGCAAAAAGCAGTGCTTATTACTCCTCCGTCTGTGCATGCTCAGGCGGGCGAAGACAATTTTTTAGGAGAAGTTTCCAGGTTAGGACATGGCTTGCAGCGGTCCTATTTGGTGGCTTTATTGCAGGAACTCGCAGAACAGAAGGGAGCAGAAGCACAGCCGACATTGATCCTGGGATTCGAAGAGCCCGAACTTTATCAGCATCCACCTCAGGCGAAATATCTGCGCACAGTGCTGGAAGAATTGTCCGCCAACGGTTCACAAGTGTTAATCACAACGCACAGTCCTCATATGGTATCAAGCCAGGGATTTGTCACCGTCAGACGCGTAACAAAACAGCGTGGGGATAAACCAGAAAGCAAAGCAGCCCATGCGACAATAAAACAAGTATCTGATATTTTGGCTAAAGCTTTAGGTGGAATGCCCACCTCACATTCCAAGATGATGGCTGATATCGAGCAGATCATGGAGCCGTCATTGAGCGAATTGTATTTCTGTGATGTCGCAATATTGGTGGAAGGTTCTGAGGATGTGGCTTATTTAAGCGCCCACCTAGCTCTAACGAAACAGCTTGATTGGTTTCGCCGTTATGGATGCCATTTTGTGGTTTGCCGCGGAAAGACCAACATCAGCAGACCATTATCAATTGCTAATTGTCTCGGCATTCCAACATTCACCCTTTTTGACAGCGATAATAATCACAAGGGCGACGAACTAAAAGCAGCCAAACGAGACAATTCGTGTTTGCTTTCGTTGACAGGCCACAATGATCAAGCCCCACTCTCCGCGACATTTATTAAAACTAATGTTGCGATGTTATCGCCAAATATCACTGTTGTTGTGAAGGACGAATTTGGTTCACAAGAATGGGAAAAACTCGATCTTGAGGTTAGACAACAATTTGATTTGCGCGATGGCGTCAAAGGAAAAAATGCTTACCTCATTGCGCACACCCTTGAAACAGCCTATTCAAAAAAAGGCACATCCGCCATTTTAGAAAAGATCACCGCCGCCATTCACACATACGCGAAGAAAGCGCATAATCCAGATTAAATTTACAGCTTTATCCAAAGAACCGGACAAATATTCTTCGAAACAGCTATGAATTCACGACTATCCGACCTTATGGAAAGTGTAACCCGCCTTCTTAATATTGGCATCAAAATAGCTTCCATGAGACGACGCTGCCATCAAAGCCGCATATTTTGACGCGGGCACGTTCAAATACTGGTATATGCCCCCATGTGCAAATTCCACTTCAAGAGTGCTGCTGGCGGAATCATAACCCACTGCTTTGAGATTTGATGATGTTACGGGCGTTCTGTTCATAGGTATTGTGGAGGTTTAGGCACTTTGCATCATCGATACATATCATGATGCCGCTTTACATTGAATGGTTTTCCATAAAAAGGCAACCATTCTTGCAGTAGTTTCATTGCGTTATGCTAGCAAGATCGTCTTCAAAAGCAGGCAATTGCCCTTTCAGATCTGAGGCAAGATAAAAGTTCATGAGTTCCTTTTCATTGAGATTTCCTTCCGCAAAAAAGCGATTTATAAATTGAGCTGTGAATTCTATCGAAAGCATACTTTTTTCGATTTGGGATAACATTGATCGACAGTTGGCTATGTTCTCGTCCACCAGTCTTTTTATCGAACGCAAACCCTCGATATCCTTGATGATTCGTTTCAACATCAAAGCGAGAACTTTTGGATCACATTCAACCGGCTTTGCTCTTAATGCGATATCTCTTGCAAGGTGATATGCAATAAAAAGATTGGTGTAATCGTTTCGTTGCGAATCAACAATTGCAACAAACCCTACTGCATCGATAAAACCGATATTCTCAAATGTATTTTTTATTTTTGGATCCACCAATGCGTCATCGAATACTATGATGCCAAGTTTTGCATCGCGGTTTGCACGCGCTTCCAGAAGTTGACTCCATGCGGTATCTGTTTGACGCATATATACGTCTCTCTCAGAAACATCGCCAAGTTTTAGCGATCGATCAAACTTACATTCAATGACAATACGAACGCCTTGTCTATCGTTCAACAAACAGACAATATCACCCGTTTTGTTACGAGGCAAATTACCCTGCGTCGTTCCGGTAAGCTCGGCAACGTCCTTTATGCCTCGTTTTTGAAAATGTTGATTTAAGGCATCACATATTTCCTGCTCCGCGACAACCCCCTTACCCGTCCCCGTATAAAAAAGCTCTTTCTTCAATTCAAAGGTCATCTTCAGACTCTCAAGTTGAGTTCCAAGTTCATTTTGAGTCTTTGAGAAAAAAGCCGAAAGCCGATCTTCAACAAGCGCGAGTATTCCAATATAAAGCGCACGCTTTAAACTCTCATCTCTCTGATCCTCCTTCAAATTGTCAAAGAATTTGAAGACGATACTGTTGTCGCTCTCAAATTCTGAGAATTTCACTACCTGCCTCTGCTGATCTAATCTTAGAATCGACATAATAAATAAAAGCTTGATCGGTTTTTACGATTCGATGATCTCTTCACGCTCCAAAACTAGACGAATCTCCTCAAACGCAGCCTTGATATTCCCCTTGGAAAACCGAATTTGCCCAAGACCGTGAATATTGCTGAACTCCTCACAGCCCTCTTCTAGCACAACAATCGCTTTTGTGAATCCGAGCTTGCCCTGAAAAAGTCCAGCCTCGTGAATGACATTCATTCGCGCTCGCAAACTACCGTCCAACTGTTCATCCTCTGCTGTCATGATTAGAAAAGCAATTGCAGCTTCATCAAGCATTTGTGAGAGACGTCCAATATTTGTTATCCCAGCGATTGGCACCCGGTTAAATTCATCCCACGGCAGATCAAGCCGGTCTTGAATAAAGTCCTTCAATTCTTTCCACATGGTAGACCTGCCATGGCCGAGGAATACTTTTGTGCCAACAACTCGTCTCTCCTCTTTATGCAATTCTTTCGCTTGCAGATGAGAAGCTGTTCTTCGTAATGCTTTGGCAAGTTCGGAGCACTTTTTTGGCGCATCTTGAAGAGCTGTGATCTCCGCTAGGACGGACAAATGAGGAGGAGTTTGAATACCTTGCCCCATAGCGATCATGTCCCGCGTCATGAACTGACCTTTAGGCTGAATCGCGCGGGCGTAATCGAACTTCCCCAATATTGTCATTTTTTCGATTTGTGTCTTTAATCGAGAAAGAAAAGCATCGGTCTTATTTTCCAGCATAACGGTAGCTGTGGACAGAAAATCTTCACGGGCAGATTCAAAGACTTCTTTTGCACGAGAAAGCAACTTCTCATTAGAATCAAGTGATCTCACCCCAGCCTTCGAAAAAATGAGATTTCGAACATCTTCAAAAGCGTATTCGCGCCAATCACCAATCGTGCCCATTGAAAAACACTCCTCCAAACCCCATTCAACGCTGAAATGAGCACCTGGAGGAACCGGCAGAAACTCGCCATAATAAACTCGAGACTGATATCCCAAGAATGATCCGCTCCATGATTTTCCTATTTCGTTTGCTGCATCACGTAGTCTGCTTAACGATTCAGAAAACGTCTTGGTTTTAGACTCAGATTCTAATTTTTCTAATTCTGATGCTAAAGTCGACAGATTGTCCGGTAGTTCACTCATTTGTTAGACCGATTGATAATATCCCTAAATCTTGGATTTAAGTCTTCACGTGCAGGGTGTGCTGAAATGCTCCATTTTGCGCTGAGTCATATGTTGGGCCACCTCCCAAGGAAGATTGACGCGCTTAGCAGCAGAACGAATTTTCTCAGTAGGAATCGCGATTTCAACTCCAATTTCGACCAAGTGTTCATCGAATAATTGGTCAAGCTTAATGGCAAAATTCGAGATTGCACATACTCGAGGATCAGAGCTCAGAACCATATTGTAGCCAGCAGTATACCCCCGCTTGATCGCGACACGCGGTTCTGGCAAAAACAATATGCGGCGTTCAGGAGGCAACTCACGGGGCGTTATATCAACGCGACGACCCTGCGGCGTGATCCAGATTGCATGGGCCTCAGTATGTATATCAATACTTTCATATTCCCAGAAAACCCAGCCAGTTTCCATGTGGCCACCTGCGCGTTGCACTTGCTCCTCCACATTTATAAAACAACGCAACCGAATGGCACCCTTCATTGGTGAAAATTCAACACTTTTTGGATCTCTGAGGTCATGCTTTTTCAAAAACTCAGTCAAAAGCGAACTTCGCCTTTCTAATAGTCGCGCGCGTGGGACTTCGCGCAACAATGCTTCATACTCAGGGTCCATTTCGTTTAAATTACCCTTCACCGCCGATTGTAAACAAGAGAATTTCAGAAATAGAACTGGTTCCCTGCAAGACAGGAATTCTGAAATAGGGATTCAGAGCTAAAGAAAAGAGGCAACACGAAGTGCCCCCTCTCTTCTTTGGATCAATTCAACCCGACGAACGAATCCATCAGCCCGTGCAGCCTTTCCGTTCTGCGGGGCAGCTCGATCAGGTTGCCTTTGGCAACTTCGGTGAAGGCGTTGAACAGTGACCAGATGTTTCTTCCTTCAAACTCCTGGTGCAGTGGCTCCCTCCATTGCTTCAGAATCGCCGGGATCTGCCGTGGTGTAGCGGCTCCCACGTCAGTGGACCGGATGATCAGATCATGAGCAGCACGGTCATTCACGTTCTTGGCCTTGTATGCCTCGATACGCTGGTCTTGATGATGCCACCGCTCCATGAGGCGTCCAATGGCCTGCTGGGTCAGCGCCGGCATGTCACGCAGAATGAACCGTGTGTGTTTCCGCGCGATTTTTACCTCTCCACTGAATGAGAGGTTGTCGCACACAAACACTGACGCGCCAGCAACCAGCCCTGCTGGAAACCGCTTGTCGTGGGAATTCCTCAGTCCCAGGACATAGGCATAATCAGCATGGGAGACGCCGTTGTGGATCTCCATGAGGCCGAAATACCGGGCTTTGTCGTGCGTAAGCGAATGGGCTTGGTTTGCTATTTTCAAGCCATTGGCCTTGAGCGCACGTTCGACTTCCTCGATCAGGTGAATGTGAGGAATAGGTGTCCACGTTGCCGTGGGCCGTGGAGTGGATGTGGATTTGACCACGTTCCTGCTTGTGGACTGTGCGCCGCAATGCAGGACGAGGTTTGGATGTCTCCTTGGGGAGACGGGTGGTTGTAGTAGTTCTACCATGGTGTTTTTCCTTTCTGTGTTTGTTGTTTAAAAATGGAACGGGCCGAACATGCCTATGAGCACATGCCCGACCCGTGTTGTTTCCGTCGCCAGATTTGACTAAATGCGAAGGCCCTGAAGTTTCTCCAGCGTCGAACGAACCGACTGGATCTCCTTCACGCTGGTCTTTTGATCACGCTGCACCTGTTTGAGGGTGTCCGTGAGCGTGTTCAGACCCCGGATCGCTTCACGGTATGAACCTTTGATGGTTTCGATTTGATCCAGTGCTGCATCAAGTGTCACAGGCTGGATTTCCGGGGCGTGATGACCGTTGCTGCCATTCCCGTTGGTGGGTGGCGTGGATGTCTTTGGCATGGTGCTCCTTTCTGCTGACGTTTCAATGGATTCCCGGGCGACTGGTGGTGTGGCAGGGGTCGATGCTTGGGCTGGTCCAGCCGGTGGCGTTCCATTTGGTGGTGCCTCGCTCGGTCTAACCGGCATGACGATCATCCGCCTACCCTGACCATCGCTAAAACGCATCGGTGTCAGTGGGTCGATGATCTGCAACTGGCAGAGTTCAAACCCCAGCGCCTTGGTGAGGAAGTTCCGGTTCAGGTAAACGACTACGTCTTTCCCCTTCACCGATGTCTCTGGCACCTCGATTTCCAGCTCCTTACCATCTGCTTTGCTAAGGAAGCTGACCTTACGACCAGCGACCCTGATGCCGATACGATGATCTTTTTCATCATCGCAGGGCATACGTTTGATCATCTGGATCAAATCCTTCGTCGCCGCTGGCTCGATCTGGACGCTGGTATTGAACTGGTCATCCCTTGGAAGCACCTGACGGTAGTTGGGGTAGTTCCCCTCGATCTGGCGATGAATGAACCGCCAGCGCCGGGAGCTGATCTGGATGTAGGCCCGAGTACCTTTTTCCTCCGGCTGCATTCGCAACTGCCATTCACCATCAGCGTTGAATTCCTTCCATCCCAGGAATTTGTTGGTGGGGATGATCACCGATTCCTTCAACGGCAGTGAGAAGGAATTGCTGCTGTATAGGTGTCTGCCGTCTGTGGCAACAATCTGATGGCATTCTTTCCGGGACACGTCGATGAACGCGCCTTGGAGGATGTATCGGGTTTCGTCCGTGCTGGCGCAGTCGAAGGCTTCCAGCAGTGATACCCGGATGTCGTCATTCAGCGGCACAGGTTCCCCCTTGATTCGGGGAATGGGAGGGAACTCCTCGACCGCGCACGATTCCAGTTTGATCTGGGCGGTTTGCTGGCCGACCGGATAATGCAGAACCACCGCATCTTTGGACGTTTGCTCAACGGTGATGGTTTCACCGGGCGAACACCCTTTTGTGGTTTTCGCCAGGTCATCGTATGGCACAAGGACCGACGCAGGCTCACCCTTGGATGGCTCCTCCAGGCGAACCGTGACAAATGCATCGAGATCCGTTCCTGTGAGAGTAATCCAGCCGTCTTTGGTGCGATCCACCCTCACAGTTCTGAGGACGGGAAGATTGGCAGTTTTTGATATTATTTTGCCGAGGCCAGCGAGTGCTGGTTTGAGTTCGGCGATGGGCAATATGAATTTGCTCATGATTTACTCCTTTCGTTGTTGAGGTTGAGTCGGGATCAACCGATGTGGATTGTCCTAACGGTATTTCGACGACTGTTTTGTCATCCACCAAGAGGTGGACAATGACGTCGTCATTTTGAGAATTGCTGGCGAGGCAGTCTGCGACGGCAGATGCGCAACGCATGGATTGTGCGTAAGCAGCGTACCCATGACAGGGTGTTCCGTAGTAAATGCCACCGTTTTTCTTGGCCTCCTCGAATGAGGGATATTGGCTTTTGCGCCAGAACGTCGGGGTGTATTTCTGGCCCTTGAGCGGAACAATTGGTTTGCTCATCTTTCCTCCTTTCTGGATTGAGGTTTGAAAACAAAAAAGCCCACACACAATTACGTGTATTGGCATGATCTGCTCTGAAACTATGGAGTGCTATTGCTCCGTAATTGACAAGTTATCCCGCTTGGGATTCCTTGGAAGAACTATCAGGGGGAGTGGTAGCTGGATTTGAATTGGAAGAACCGGGTGATTGTTGAGTAGGATGTGCTGGAGCTGAAACTGGTGTCTGCCAAGGGAACATATTTTTCTTCGCTTCAGCAACCCACTTTTCCTCAACGCTTCCTGGATCTGGCGCACCCCACCCACCGTATGGAGTCCAAAAAAAGAGGCATTTTCGTTGATGGCCGATAAGCCATTTTGCAAATTCTACACCCTTTTCCGTCAGACGAAGAAATTGCCCTCCTCCTGCGGCCTGAATATAGCCCAAGTTTTGAAGTCTGTTTTTGTCAAATCCCACATAACCAGAACCACCCCCACCATTTGAGAGTCTATATACATAACGAGAGGAAGTGGGAAAATTCACCGACGGATTTTCATAAAGGAAAATTGCGAGTTGACACTCCGTGTCGTCTACAACCGCGTCAACAAGCTTAAATTCTGCTTCAGAATCTCGCGGGTCATTTTCTACTTCTTTTGCAAGCGTAACAAACTCTTGAACAGGAGATTGTTTTACTGCTGACGCGAATAACCTTGGATCCTTGTCTCCATATTCTGATGGCGGATAGAGAACGTGCGCTCTGTTCCAAAGAATTGCAAAGAAAGCGATGAGAACAAGCACCGGAAAAATAATGACGAATGCACCGAAGGCGTATTGGAGAATGCCTTGGACTTGAACCACGGCAATGGCCATAACCGTTTCTGTAAGACCCAAAAACGCTCCTATAATCACCAATGGTGTTATTTTTGACGGCGCTTGGAGGCTGTCATTTACGGACATAATTCGATGCTGATGACTCCGCGGATTGATGTCAAGAAGTCACAATCAACACCATTTATTGATGCAAGCCCACACGCCATGGAAGACGTGTAGGCCCCGGCAATCCAGCCTGTGACGAATTTTCCACAGGCTGATTTTCAAATGATCGTTTTTCCTTTCGACGGCAGGCTGTTAACGTATCGGCGGATGAAGTCCTTCATCTGTGCTTCGCACTTTAGATAGAATTCACCGCCGACCCGTGTGAGCTTGTGCGCTTTCTTTTCGGCACATGCCAGGGCGAATGCCTTGACGTGCTTTTTGCTGATCAGTTTGACGCTGATTTTGAACTCCTCGCTCATGCCGCCTGTGTCTGCGGTTCAGCTTTGTATTTGAGCTGATCCACGGAACACTCCTCCGGGTCGATGTCGTCCCTTGACGATTGATAAACGGGCTGGAAGACGCTGCCGCCTTTGAAGGCATACAGATATTTCACTTCCACGATGTCTCCGGGTTTTGGGATCTGTTTGTTTGGCGGGATCGTGACATTGCCCACGGACACCAGTTCGGTTCCATCGAACAATTTGAGCGACACGCTCCGTTTGCCATTCACCTTGCCGACGATGAACGAGGCGGATTCACAGAACTTGAATTTGAACTGCGTCCCTCCCGATGCCGGTCGGCCCGGCGTGTAGGGGGCGAGGAGGTTTTTGAATACCACGCCTTCCGTCCCTTCCTGTTTCAGCCGATCCAGCATTTCCTGCTTTTGCTTGGGCATATACGTCGATTCCACGAGTTTGATCTGATTCTGTTGCCCGGTGAAAAGCAGTTTTATCAGGTGCAGGTAACGATCCGTATAGGCACTGGCTGTCACCAACATCCCATCGACACTCAGCAAATCGAAGGCATGGAACACTTCACCGACAATCTCCCCATCAATGATGAAGTCCTGGCGAAAGATTTTCGCCGCTTCTTCGATGGTCGATGGGATGCCAACCGTGAATCCCAGCTTGTTGATGCCGGTCACGATTCCATCGTGCTTCTGAATCAACAACCGGCGACCGTCCAGCTTTTCTTGCATCCACCATGCTGGATCACGGATGAGCCGGGAGAGATCGGCTTCCTCGATGGGATTCAGCAATTGCGGCAGAATGCCAGTGTGTCGCTTTTCGGTGTTCTGATATGGCGTGCCACCTTCGCCCGGTATGTATCCCTTGCCGGTCTTTTCCTTCACCAGCTTGTCGTAGATGGCCTTTGCAGCCTCGTAATCAACCGGTGTCGAGGTTTTGGTGCCGGTCTGTAGGGTTGCTCCCCTGCGGCCATACGCGAAATTGACGACGAATCTGCCGTCCTGCGCTTCGATGGATGCCTGATACACTTTGTCAGACGATCCACTTTTGAAATAGAGAGTGATTTTCTCCATGTGTTTGCTCCTTTCTGTTTATTTGAGAATTGCCCTGGCGATCTGGTAAATGATCAGGATCACGACTAGGGCAATGAGTGTGAGGATTGGCAGGATGATCAGCTTGCCGGAGATGGAGACCATCAGCCGGAGCCATGACGAGAGTTGTATGAGAATCCAAGTGATAATCGGGACGACGAGGAATGCTGGAATTGCCAGCCATACGGCAACCCTTCCGTTGTGTCTTAGCCATTCTCTCACCTGTCCATTGGGCGAGATCCAGAATTCCGTGCTTAGGATCGAATACCGGATTGTCTCTGCCGACCGCTGAAGCGGATCGAGGGTTTCAATCTCAGGATCGACCTTTGGTGGATCAATTGGTTTCGGGTTCCAACTCCGTTTAACCCTCTGCCACAACGACCAGCGCGGCTCAGTTTCGTTTTGCATCGCGCCTTGCCTTGCTACCAATTGCAGTTCCGGCCACCAGCACCAGGACACACCCGACACCCAAAAGGAATGCCGTGATCTGCCAGTTGCTCGTGAGCCGCTGCTGCTGGATCAGTTTTTGTTCGGTTTCGATCCTGCGTTGCTTCTCCGCATCACCAAACCAAGCCTTTGCCCGGGGAGTGGAAACCCCAAGGGCGAACACTGCCAGGATCATCAGAATGATATGCTTCATGAATTACTCCTTTCGTTAAAATTAAAGAGGCCAGCTCTCACCGTTGCGGCAAAAGCTGACCTCTCGTGATTGTTTGTTTTTTACCTCATCACCAAGCCTTGCATTCCGTGAGGAACTGGCACGAGGAACATTGGAATCCTGGCGATGGAACAAAGTCGTTCGCCTGCAACCCATCGACGTAGGAAGACATGACGTGATACAGGCGATTTTCCTGCACCTGACTCACCGGCGGCAGTGTCGTCACCACCAGCTTTGGGTTTTTGGTTTTAACCAGGTGATGCAACTCCAGCCCCGATTCCCTTTTCCCTGTCACATCCCGATAGAGGACACCGTAGCTTGAAAGCTGAGTGTCATTGAGATGTGCCACCTGTTGAGGATCAGGAGATTTGCCGGATGTCTTGAAATCGACAATTCGACCAGTGGGACGAACCAGATCAATGACACCGACAAGCACGGGCAATCCCCAGCGAGACAAATCCGTTTCCACCGTCACTTCAACGGCTTCAGGTTTCTCCTCGGCTTTGATTGGCGACTCACGGAAATATGTTTCCAAGAGCCGCCACCCCGTTTTCCTTTCCTCATCCTCCTCACCTTTTTCCCACTGCACGGGCTGCTTGTTCTGTTCCTCTCCCCATGAGGATGCATAAACGTCATGCAATTGCTTCAAACTGGATGATTCGTTTTTCCAACGAGCCTTATTCCAGAACTTCAGAACTGCATGAACACTGCTGCCCACGTGGAGCGCGGCCGATTTTGGCTTGTCGAGGCCCAGCACATACCTGAAGTAAAACTTCAGGCGGCACTGTGACCATGTTGATAAGCGTGAAGCCGAGACATTGGTGAGCAGCTCTTTAATGGTTCTGGGGCCACGCTTGGGATCGGCAGGAGCGGTGACGATGGCATTCATCGCCGGGTTTGCTCCCGTTGCTGATATTTACGCGGATGGCCGTTGTTCTTCCCGTATTGGTCGAACAGCTCGTCGATGAGGTTGCTGGCCTGCATCCGATTGAGCTTCGAGACTCCGGCCCCGAACAACTGGACCGACAGGTTTTCAACCTCGGTTTTGTCCACGTTGTTTTCACGGACGATCTTGTTGATCAGATCGAGTTGCTTGGGTGTGATCGGTGTCCCTTCACCGTTTGGGCGGTGCCCGTTGCCATTGCCTTTGTTCTGCTGGCCTGCACCGTTGCCATTCATTCCATATCGGGTAGCGTCAGGCATGAAGCCCACGGCTTCAATATCCTTGTCCACCGCTTCCTGAAGCATTCTGTAGAGCTTGGCGCTCTCCTCAGGCACCTGGCTTATGTCCTGTAATTCGACCCGAACGCTGACGACGTATGAATGACTGCTGTAATTTGGGAGGCCCAGTTTTTTGCTGTAAGCCGCCTCGAATATGACTGCCATAGGATTGTTTCCTTTCTGGTTTGATTTGGGCACAAAAAAACCACCGGGGTTCGGTGGCTGATCGTGCTGATGTATTGTGGTTTGAAATCCCGGATTCAGCGACCGCTGCGCGGGGATGATGATGGATTCTCCTGAACCCTGCTCGATTCAGCTTTAGCCCAGGATTCAGAACCCTGGAGGCTCTGTGCCAACAGGTGCTCTGTCAGCTTCGTCATGGGCATTCGCTTCGATTTGGCTTCGTGATACAACACGGAGACCATGAATCGGGAGAGGACCGGAGTGTAATGCCTGGCTCGCGCCATGATTGTCCTCCTTTGAATGGTGAGACTATTTTGACGGAAATCGAGAAGCCGAAGGCCGGATGATTCCCGTCAGAATATTATACCACAATCACAGCGCGTTTTTCGCGCATGTAACTAATCCATTACGCCAACAATTTCTTCGTTGTGATAACACACATTGTCAGTGGATATTTCATGACGACGCAAGGCGAGTTCCTCCAAATTAATGGAACAGCCTCCATAATCCAAAGTCGCGTGGTGGTTGGGACACACAATTATAATATTGTCTGAATCATCAGTGCCGTTGTGAGGAGCGCCAAGTGGGCGGATATGGTGGGCTTCACAATACCATCCCCTACCATGTCCTGTTCTAATTGAAACTTCACAAATCTGGCAACAATGTCCGTATAGTTTTTTCAGTTTTTCCACCAGATCAGTGTCTCTCACCTGGCGTTCAACCCGCGTCGTAATTCTCTCAACAGGCGCAGAAAAAGTGGGGGAGTTTCGTGGAATAGATACTATTTGAGGCGGGGGCGGGGATTGCGGAAGCGGTTCCACATTAAATACGGTTTCCTGCTGGCGTTTAGGATTTAAATTGCCTGTAGGCTCGAGGGTAATCAATTCATATACCTCTGTGTTGAACTCCTCCAGGACTCGATCCGCTACCTGCTCGGGACTTAAATACGAATTTGCCGGATGAATCGAACGTCGAATGAATGGTTCGACGTGACCGCGAAGTTCATTTTCAAAGACGGTCGACGACATCGCACCAAATTTTTCAAAGGCTCTACGCAAAATGCCACTGAGTAGCCGATGCAATTTATCTTCATGATTGCTGTCCTCCCAATGAAAACCATCGGTCAGGCTATCATATATTCGGCCAGCTTCTCCTGGATCTTTCAAAAACGGATGCCAAGTTTCAGGGATCATGTGGGTGAGACTGAAAGTGCTTACTACAAAACTTCGCGGAAGTTGAGCAAAAACTAAGAAGTGACGCGTCAATAGCATTTCGGCGGAAGCCACTCTGCCAGATCGGTCAGCTAAAAAAGAGGCTTACGGGCCTAAGCCCTGCTCTTCATGGATTAGTTTACTGGAACGTCCATTTTAATATTCTTAAAATGATCCGCACTGGAGGCAGGACTCACCGTAACGCTGCTGCCTGGGTCTATCGGGATTCCCTCAAACCAACCTAGCTCCTTGGATTCCCCAGCATTCAATGTGAGATTTTTGACATTTTTCCCACAGGTGATTTTCATTTGGAATACCGATTCGCCAGTATTTTTCAACTGAACGACGTATCCGGAGCCCATTTTTGCTTTTCTCATCGTCACGTTAACTGGCATCGGGCGGAGCCTGTCTTGAGCATATTGTTGGAGACCATAATTCGGGTCATAATAATCGTGTGATTTCCGTTTGCAGCCAGAACATGACAAGAAGACGGCTGCCCCGCCCACCAATGTAAGAATGATTTTGTTCATGAGTTAATTTTTCCTTTCATCAAGGTTTTATACCCATGAAGGGGCAGTGTTTTTGGGGAGGGGATCGTCCCATTCCACATGGTCTCCAGTTGCGGACGGGAATACGGGCCTCGCTGTTCCCCTTGGATCCTCACGAAAAACTGGTTCATATCAGTGGTGGATGGCATCTCATCATGTTCTTGATCAAGAACAATAAAAGCAGGTTTCTTTTTTACGGTCAAGTTCCTGAACAGGAACATGAAAACCATCCGCAATGTAATCGGGCCACAGGTCAGACGCATTCGCTATGCGCAGGATTTGACCCAGGACGAGCTTGCGGCCCGGCTTCAGCGAGCAGGCTGGGATGTAAGCAGAACGTCAGTGGCCAAGATCGAAGCACAGCTCAGGTGGGTGGCAGACTGCGAGATGTTTATGCTGGCGAAAGTGCTTGGGGTGGGGACTGACAAATTGTTCCCATGTGATGCCATTGTGAAGAAGTTCGTCGGCTCGCCAGAATTCAAGAGAAATTGATCCAGATCATTCGTATACTTGAACACGCTCCACGACCTGATTCTGTTGTGAAGAGTAAACGTGTACTTCGGTGCCAGGCGGTTTTCCATCCGGCCACCGTATCGTAATGATCAGGGAGCTGTTGTCCACCGGCGCTATATATTTTCTTATTGTTTCCCTGTCATCTGTTCCAATTGTTCCGTTACCCAAAGCTTCAATAGTGCGACTCGACGGCTGGAGATCAGGAAAGTCGGCATCCCGTTTCCATGTTTTTAATGCGTCTATTGTATATCCGAAGCAATTCTGCCATTGAAATCTGCTCAACTTATGTCTTTGTTTGTCTTCATAAGCATATAAAACAAGGGACGTGTAGGCCAAACGTTCTTTCAGCAAATCCTGCTGAGTGGTAGTCAGTTCGTCCCATTTACCGTTCTCCATTTTAAGTTTAGCCTGCGCAAGAAGACCTCGCTGATAATCATCTATGCGTAGGGTATAATCATGATCTTCAACTTGAGGACGTACGAGTAAAAGACCAAAATCGCCTCCAGTAGTCCCCTCGGTTGAGCGCCCGTGCCACGTTACTTCAGCGATGAGTCCATTGGCTAGCTCTGTTAATTCTGGAGCGTTTTGCAAATCAGGGAAAGCTTCATTAAGGTCAGCCAAAAACGCGTCAGAGAATTCATTCAAATTGTTGGCAGTACGGAATTGTTCCGCAAGTTTTGCTCGAATCTGCTCAGTGATGGATTCCTCATTGGCTCCAGGGGCGTTTAGATCGATGTTCTCGGCAATGGCAACCTCGGCTGCCTCCCAACACTTTATGAGCAGCGCGATTGTGTGCGGAATGGGTAATATCATATGGTCAAAATATTTTTAGGTAGAATTCATTCCACTTTTCCTTTGTCCAAATATTGTTTTGCTCGTAAGGCTTGCAGAGCCATACCCCGTTGAATGACAGAAAGGAAGACGGCCGTCACGAACGCGAGCACTATGTAGCCAGTAAAACCTTCGGATGCCGCAATGAATCTAGTATCCTTGCTAGGTGTAACGTCACCATAACCTAGATTTGTGAATGTGACCATGCTAAAATACAGACATGAGATAAAGTCTTTAGATAAGATGGAATTTTCCATCACACCAATACTTGCATATAATCTTGCGAATATTACAACTAGAGTAGCCGTATATACGAGAGGAACAATTAAACTTCGATTATGTCCTTCATGAACAGCTATTCTGCCCGCGAACCCAATTAGCATAATTAGGCACAACAGAATCCCAGAATAAAATACAAATAGAGTCGTAACGGTGTTTTCGACATCTTTGAAGTCAATTGAGAAAGTGTGATCGACGCAATACCAAATCACCCAATATGCAATAGCGATAACGATGCAATTTTCTAAATAACTGGCTTTTAGCGCCGTTCCCCACAATCTCAATAATTGTTTTTGTATCCACGGTGATTTTAGGCTTTCGGGCACTGGTTGATTCGTGTCGATACGATGCAGTCCGTACATAACACCAATTGTAAAAATGTAGGCAAAAATAAAGTCTGGTAACATCGATGGGGATTATGTATCAAGTTGACTCGATTTCGAGCAGGATTTTGGGAGATGATTCACTGAGGTGCCTTCAGCATCAGCGCCGAGCCTTCGTCACCTTTCTCTGTCGTCTTGCGAAATGACTTCCTTGTCAAACGCAAATCCTCTCCCTTAACTCTAAATGCCGTCTGTTTTTGGGCTGCAACGCAAATTCGCCAAGAATGTTTAACGGAATCCACCGGCCAACCGGCACTGTAATCGAATCGGTTAATTCTGCCCGTATGAAGCAGGAACATCCAGACGGCAGTCAATGCCCCGCCATCCATGGCTCTGCTTCCCTCGATCATCAAGCACATCATTTTGTAAAAAAGGATGGGGATTCTTTTTTAACCATACTCCCTCCTCAACATCCGACTGGCGTTGAGGTTTTTAACCTCTAACCTGCGGGCATTCTGCACGGGCACTGTTGCCGATCCTCAAACCCTCGGCCAAAGTCATTTTGTAAATTTGAGGGGGGGTTGTCCTTTACGCATATACACCGGCATTCAAGCCATTCAGCGCCACATTGTTAACCCCAGGTTCATGGGCATTCTGCGGGAGCCGTGGATTGAGTGTTGCAACGTTAAAAACGCCGCAATTGTTTTTCATCGGCTCGTGCCTAGGGCAAATTAATCACGCTAGCTGATTTCGTGGTCCCATCAGCATCGGCAGTCTCACTCCACCAGTGAGACTGCCGATACCGACGAGGTGGAACTACGAGGCGATCAACCTGCCGGGCTTGTAAACACCAGTCACGTCCACGAATGGCTTTCTCTGGCCTTTATAAATGTGAGTGATCAACAGGTCAGCCGTCTGCCCTTCGAGGTTATCGAGATCGATAAAACCATTCTCATCCTTTAGGAACGAGAGGTCTTGCTCAAACCAAGTATCGAGTTCCTCACGAAGGACGCTACCTGTCCGGAGATCCGCACAATAATTCTTTGCAACCAGGTATGTGAGGCCATCAATTTCTATTTCCCAGGTGATTCTTACCTGTTCACTACACCCAATTGGTGTTGGCTTTTTTGGTGCCACTGCACGGACTACCTTACCAAGCCATTGTCCTTCAGGACAATCAAAGGCTGAATTGTCATTTATCTTTAACTTCATATTTATTTAAAAAACAGCCGCTCAGAGCGACCCTGCTCCAAACGGCTGTTTACCATTATGGTTCTTTATTTAAATTGTGGGTCGTGGGTGCAATAAATTGAGACGATATCGCAATTCACTGACTTATAATTATATTACCATAAACACACTTTTCGTACAAGACCTAATCCCTCAACAGGTAACTTTTTTGTCTGGAGTGTGTCAGTATAGAAAAGAACTGTTTATCCGTCATCAAAAGCCACAAAGTCAATCAAGCCAATCGTTATAAAACTCACAAGGAGACAATAAATTCACATTGTTCTTAATATATGTTAAGTGGTTGGCTTTATTGACTTGGTTGGCTTTTTGTTTCATGCGGTTCTTCCCGAGCGCGGGTAAAACGATAATTTCTGGTCTGATATGGATTCATGGCGGATGACGTCTCCGTCGTCACTCGACGGGACACCACGAAAGTGTCCACGGCTATCGTTTCCACTTTCGCGAATAATCTCCCCATTATTTTTCCAATGACCTTGTTAGCCGTGTCCTCATTGTGCTTCTGTTCTCCCGTGAGCCCGGGTATTAATATGTCTTTTTCTTCACATACTTCAAAAATATTACGTGCACGAATGTCCACATCTAATCGACCCTCTGCGGCCAATTCGACAGCTACCGCCCGTATAAAGGTGTGGTCCGGGCTCGCTACCCTAGTTTGCGCTTCCTTATGACCATCCATGAGGGGAGCCGAATTAAAGATGTTCTGAACAATCCAATCCAAGATCTGGCACCATTCCCGGAAGTCGTGTCTCGTCTCCGCTGTGCGAGGCTTACCTTTTTCAAACCACTCACGGACTATCGCAAAGACGCAACCGAGCATTAAGGGTTGACCATCATTAATGAAATCAAGCATCCCACCTTTTACTTCTCCGTCTCTTTCCCATTGCTTAAATTGGTATCCTTGGCGCTTAAATATGCGAATAATGGATGAGCGGTTGGCCAGATCCGGCGTAGTCATATATCCATTGGAGCTGATCATGATCATAAATTTGGCTGGATTCACTCGAATGACTTTGGAGTATGCCGGTCTTGCATCAAAGAAACCCGATGCTGTCATAAATGATTCCAACTTCTGGAAACTGAATTTTCCACGGATATTGTCGAACTGAATAAAAGGTTTGCCTTGAACAAGGCAAGTGCTAAATGCTTCCTCCAGGGAGCCAACTCCGCTCCCCTCTGCCTTGTTTATGACGTTACAAGTTTCGTTGAAGACGGCGGCTACCATCTTTTGTCGATACGTCTTCCCGGATTGGCTAACATCAGCTTCGGCCGCATCTGCTGGAATCGGTCCTTTAATAAAGCCTCCAAATTTAAGAACAGGAGTGATAAAAGACGCAAGAGCACGGGAGCGATCCCCAGGAGTTTGGAAGTTAAAATCTTGAAGTAGATATTTCAGCACGTCGATTGCCGTGCTGAGGAACACTAGCGGAATCGTCTCTTCACTAGTCACGAATAGCTTCGTTGCGGAATCATACCCCCCTTGAACAGTGATCAAGGCCTTGTTTCGCTCAGCCAAAAGTGGACAATTAATGATACCCTCAATTTCCGGCAATAATCTGCGCTCTTCCGCCGTCAGGTATTTTTCTGCCGTTTCCTTGGAGATTATTGTGGGAACATATTGGATTTCACCGTCGGGATTCTTTTCTGGCTTTACGAAATGAACGTATTTTTCAAATAGCGAACATGCGGCAGCCGATTTGAGCAATTCTACTTTCAATATACCGTTCTCTTTTGCGATCTGGCATACGTTGCCATCAAGGAGAAACAGTTTTCTAGTCGGCGCGATAATTGAAAAGAGTTTGCTTGCAGATTTCGTTATTGACTGCATCCCCCCGGGAATAATGACATGTGGTTTCGACAGCTCTGCTTCAAGCCCTGCTGTGGCTGCAAATTGGTGCAGCTTTTCGACTTGTTCATCCCTATGAGGATTCTCTGGATTGCTCATAATGAAATAATAGGGGTGCCGTCTGCTGAGGGATTTAGATACAAGAGTTTCTGCAGCCGATCTCCACGCATGGCACCAGGCAGGCGCGAGAGCCTCACGGCGGTCAAAGCACTTTCATCAGCCCCCAGGGCGACGACGATGGGTTTGATCTCGTTTCGTTGAAGATCCCAGTCCGCCTTGCTTATGGCGTCGATGCGCACCAGTGCGTGAACAGATTTTTTGCCCGACGTGTAAATGGCGACGATCCTCAACGGCAACTGGGCGAGGCAAGCCAACCACTCACCATGGTCGGCAACATCACTCTCCAGCAGCAAATACCGAAAACTGGTGATGGATTCCTCGCTGCGGCGGGAGTTTTTATTTTCCTGTCTTGGATTGGGATGATACTCACCGCTGACGGGATTAATGAGAAGCCACACGCCTTCTGGTCCCCCTCTTGGCAAAAGTGGCTGCCATCGCCCACCAATCTCGTATAGACACTGGCCCTGAGACTCAAAGAGGGTAAACATCAAAACCCTCTCACCGGGCATGTATATGGATTCCAAGAATCGTTGGCTGGAGACGGTTGATGGGTCAAGCGTGGATCTTTTTGCCAACCAAGCCTCGTCAACGCCAGTGACCGCCGAGGCTACCTTGTTCAATGTCTCCGGAGAGAACGATGCTTTAGGGGGCCTGACGATCGCGCCCATATCGCTCGCCCGATTGTTGACGAATTCATAGGCCCTTCGAATTTGGTTTTCCAATTTGCTAGGATTAAACGTCCCGCCAGACGCTTCAATTCGTCTCGCGACCTCTTTGATGGCAAAATCCGCAGGTATCCCGAGACTCCCAGCGCGGAGAAATGCCTGATGACTCGACTTGTCGCGCTGTCCAGGCCCCCAATCCAAACTGGCCGCATAAGCCAGCCAAGTATCAGTAAACGCTTTCATGATTATTGTGAACGAACTGCCAATGTTGTCCAGAAGCACGGACGGCCCTTCCCGCGTGTTATTTCGCGGAGATTTTAATCCCCACCTCCGCAAGAAATTTTGCGATCTGATCGCCTACTTTCTGCCACTGTGTTTTCTGACTATCGTTGAGTTTGGCCGCCTCCCGACCGCGCAGAAAGGTGAGGACGTCGTCAGCCGCATTTATTGCCGTTTCATGCGCTTCACCGTCAGCTCCAACGCCAATCTCTGGCCTCTGGACCTCCTTTTTCTTCGACTTTGTCGTAGTTCTTTTCCCTTTGATCGCTCCTTTTGCCTTTGCTGCTTTATGGCCCTTCGACACACTCTTTTGGAGTGCCGTTTCGACTTCCGCGGCATCCTCCGTTTTACCCTCCTTTTTAAGTGTTGCGATAACCTCAGTCGCTTCCACGAGATGTTGGGCGGTTACTCCACTCACGCCCAATTTTTCACCAACCTTGTCACGCGCTTTCCCTGCTTCTCCCTGTGAAACCTTTTGCACACCCTGAGCGCTCTTGGTAGCCATGCGCCGCCTTGCCAACTTTTCCTCTATTTCCAGCAGGAGTTTGGCCTCACGACCGAGCATCACATTGTCACGCGGACGGCTTTTGTTACTACTGACGAGCGCGGCCTCGATCTCCAACTCATCGGTCGAATCGAAAATCACAACAGGCACCTCGTCGATACCAAGCTCGATGGCGGACCGCCAACGCCCGTGCCCGGCGACAATCGTGCCATCTGGCAGAACTAATATGGGCTGCAAGATACCGTATTTCCGTATATTATCTGTCAAATCCGGATTGAGTTCTTCTCCGTAAATTTCTTTATTTTTGGGATGCGCCTTCAGTTCCTTCGTTTTTTTGAAAACAACATCTGCTCCGAACCTCCTGGGAGGCGGGACAAATGCGTCCTCATGATCCGATGCCATCGATTCTTCTGATGAGGTGTCTTGAGGAATGGGTGTCGGATCTTCACACGAGTTGTTGACGGACGCTTCGTTGTCCGTCTCAACGACCGATGGCGGCTTGTCAGGGCCGGCCTTTGCCTCTACTTTTGGCGACGGCTCAACTCCTTCGGTTGTCACGACTGCTGGTTTTGGATCTGAGGCTGCACTCGTGGCAGGTTCGCTCTTGTGTTTAGTGGTCATATGATTTTGTTTGGTTGTTTAGTGAATTCGCCATCGACTCGATGAATTCCAGAAGGCTGCTAAGGTGGATCAGGCGTGTCCCCCGAACTGCATATCGCTTTTTGAGCGAGACACTTTTCACAGGAGGATTTGGTCCGAGAATCAAGGCGTTCATTCCTGAACGACTAAGCCCAGTATGGGGACACTGATACCCAGGCTTCGGGAGTCTAATCCAAATAGGCATCACCGAGGGATGAGAATCCTTTGGTGACTCAACGAGATTGAGCGTATAAAGCTCGCCTCCGCTGAGCGCCTGCTGATTTCGCTTTTGTGATGGCCTCTTCATTACGTGAAGAAGCAAATCACAATTATAAAATTGCTGGTTTCCCCTTTATTTTACTACCTGTGTTGTGGGGAAGATTTCCTCTGAGAAGATCTACGCCACCAGATTCGTTCAAAACCACATGGTAGGCTTCACGAATTCTAGTGAAAATTCCATCACTGATATTAGTTTCCTCAGTATTCTTTGCTTTGGCGTTCTTTTTTCTCTTCACAAATTCACTAAAATTATTTGTATCCTTACGATAGTAAGCGTCTTTGCGATATTCACCCAGTGGTCTTAGAACAACATTTTGTTCCGGGTGGTTGTTGGTCAATGTGAGAATTACATTTTTGCCGAAATCAGCCCACTTGCAATAGGTCTTCGCCGTAAGATGTGGAAGCGTGCACGCTTCTGCTGGAAAAGATCGAAACTGTTCGTGATGTAATGCGTGTGAAATACCGATGATTGAAGCAACTTGGGCAAGCATCTCATTCGAAGACTTTACACGTTCTCGTTTGTCCTCGTCATGCCTCCTTATCTGGGACTTGGTGAGCGATATTAAAGTTTCGGCATTCTCCGCTTTGGCGTCTAATAAATCCTGCAAAATTTCCTGCATTTGTAACTGCTCAAAACAAAGTTTGGCAAACAGCCTTAGATTTTCGGTGTAGAGAATCAAGAATACCGCTATTTTTCTAGGGATTGTCGCTTCACGAAATGTTTTTTTAAGGTTGAGTGGCACCTTTGCGTTCTTTCCCAACTCCAACTGTTTTACAAGGTCGGGAGGCTCTTCGTATAATTTTGGACTTTGAGAAATTAATGTGGGCCAGATTACTGACGTCCGTGCAACTTCACGCGCCGCCGCAAGGTTTTGTTGCGTTAGGTTTTTAATTGCAAGGACTGAACTTATCGACAAATCCAACAGAAGGGCGAAGCTCCTGCTTTCACCGTCAGCAGCTTGAGCGGCAAGGCGGGCGATCCACTGATTTTGAAACGCCTGTATTGATCGTAAATTCGCAGCCGCTTCGAATTGAGAAATGGCATCGTCACCGTCACCAATGTTGGGAGATTTCTTGGAACGGCTTGAGTTGTTGGCAGGCTTTTTCTTCACGATTCTGTTTTTGAAATATCCGGCATTAAATCAGCTGCCTTCCCCAACGATTCCGTTTCGATGTGCGTGTGGTTTGCGCGGATGGCTTGACTGTCATGGAACCTCATCTTCGTCGTTGGGCGCCTTTAGCATTGCAGATCGAAGTGCATACAATTCGTGGTGTGTGTAACGCTGATGAACTTCGCTCGTGTGACCCGAAAGCTTCATCCGCATTTCTTGAGGCACACCTGCATTTGCAAGACGGCTAACAAATGTATGCCTCAAACTGTGGAATGTCAGATTATTGAAGCGGCGGCCCTTACCTGTGCGTTTTCGAGTGTCTTCCTTTGAGAACACGCCGGCTTTTGTCATGATCTTTTGAAATTGTGCGCTCAATCCGTTGCATCCACTCAGACGTTGTTTGCTCAGAGTGGGGAGGAGAGCAACATCACCCTCTTTGCTTTTCAGAGGGAGGTTCAATAAATATTCCTGAACTTTTGGATGTAATGGAATTTCGTGTTCCCGGCGAACTGCACCACGACGAGTCTTCTGCGGATAAAAGCGGAAAACCATTTCACCATTTTCTGTATGAACGTTCCCCCAGTTGAGTCTGGATGCATCCCCAAGTCTGAGACCGCAATAACGGGCTATCAAGATCAGTCCACGCCATTCGCTCTCGCAAACTTTAAGCAATTTACGAATCTCTTCAGGAGTAAAAACGTCTTTGCTGGAACTTTCTGCGGGGAGCATGTCAACCGCTTCAGCAGGATTTGTGAAAGTGAGGCCCTGCCGTCTAGCCACGTTAAACGGAACCCGCAGAGTTTTGATTACCATGTTGGCGGTTACGGCGGATTTTCCTTCCTGAATTTGCAGATCACGAAATCCCTCAATTTCGGCAGGTCGCAGGTTCTGCAAATTTGTGTCGGCACGTTTCCCCAAATAGTTAAGAAATGAATCAACCGTGTGACGATAACGTTTTGCCGTGCCACTCGCCTTTGTCACAGATTTTGAGTTGACCCATGCAGAGAAAAATTCACGCACCGTGAAGGTGTTGAGTTTCTCTCCGGAACTTTTTTCCAATATTTCTGAAAGAACCTTTCTCGCCTGTGCCTCGCTCAAGTTTCCTTCTCTCGCCATTTGTTCCGCACGTTCCCACTCTATACAAACGGTCATTGCATCATTACGATTTCGTCTCTTTGTCGTTTTTTTTAACTGGCGTCCATCCGCCGCAACGTAGCAGCATACCCAGTAAGGCGATTGAGGACGTTTCCAGAGGCTAGCCATAAATAATGAGAATCAAAGTGAGAATATCGTGGATGTTTTTCGATGTCAAGTATGTCTGATAATGAATGACTTATGAAATTTATGTTGATAGAATCGAATCGAGAGTTCGAGTCTCTTCACCCGCTCCACTCCTGAAAAAACCGGTGGAACCCTCACGGCGGCAATGTGATGCCGGCCACTGGTTGAATTTTAAAATACGCCGCGTGACCACCCTTCCCATCGATCTTCCCGGCCTCATAGCTTTTTGGGATTTTCAAGATGACAACCTGCAATCCCACGGCCCGGGGCCGGTCTCCCTGCGGGCGTTTGGAGCCCCGCTGGAATATGCATCGGAGGGGGTTTTTGGCCCCCGGTCGCTGCGTTTCCACGCCGAGGGTATCCTCGCCGCCAATTACCTTTTCGCCACTGCCGCCGATGCACCCGCGCTGAATATTGGTGGACCCGGTGCGCAGGTCACCGTTGTCGCCTGGATCAAACGCGAGCCCACCCCCTACCGGGGTTGTCAATTCATCGCGGGTGTGTGGAATGAGCATGGCCGCCGCCAGTACGGCATGTTCCTGAACCTCGCGATCTGGGATTCCGCAGAGCAGGTAGGGGCGCACGTTTCCAGCCATGGCGGCCCCACACCGGGCCACCCCTATTGCATGGATGTCGCGATCGGCGCGACGCCCGTTTCCACCGGAACATGGCACTGCATCGCAATCACCTACGACGGCGCCTACGCCCGCTCCTGGCTCGACGGCGCGCTGGACGTGCGCGAACCGCAAGGCGGGCCCGGGCGCAACCCGTTCCACTACCCCGGCGGTCTGCTCAAAGGCGACGGCAACTTCACCGTCGGCGCTGTCTCCCGGCCGGACAAGGTCACTAGCGATGGAAATGGCGGCTTCGTCGAGTCTGGCGGCATCATCGCCAATCCCTTCACGGGCCTCCTGGGTGGTCTTGCCATTTACGATCGCGCCCTTTCCCCCGCTGAACTGGCCTCGCTAAAAAACACGCCCGCCAATGCCGGTTAAATTCCACTGCCTTCTTATTCCAGTCGTCGCGACGCTATTCGGCGTCACGCTCTCGATTGCCGGGGACATCGATACAAAGGCACCCCATGCAACCAGCCTCTCGATGGCAAATTTAAGGAGTGTGGATGTGATGAAATACACGAAGGACGTCATGTCGCATCAGCTTACCGATGAGCGGATCAAAAATCTGGTAGCAACGCTAAAGATGCTGGATATCAATTACATCGCACTTGCGATTCCGATGGATGCGAGTGCCGATTATCCGGAAGGAAACAAGCCGGCTCCGCGGGATGCATACGTTTTTACGCAAAAATGGGCGGACGCTGTCCATGCGCAGGGCCTTCACATCCTCTGGCGCGGCACATGGTCCGGGCTTGAGGGGATCAATGGATTCCCCAAGCTGGTCGGCGACAAGCGGTTTCCTGCCGGAACGGCGGACTCAGCCCCGAAGGATGGCGATGCAACGTGGCTCGGAAAGACCTGGCGATACATCGTGGACAACCCCCGTTTTTTCGAAGCCGGGGACATATGGGCGCCTTTACCCGAGCGCACGGAGGATATTTTTCAGGATGCCAGGTCCTTTCTGCCTTACACGGGCGCTGGGATTCAAGCCAACTACAGCAACTTTTTCACCGACCTGAAACAGGTCTCGGAAATGGCTTTTGCGAAAATTGGAAAGCCGGTGATCTGCGGCCTCACGACTAATAATTACACGGAGGTCAAAAGCGGATGGATTCCGCAATCGCTGTACGATGCGCAGGCATTCACAGTCATCGATTACTACGGCAGCAATCATTCGCCGGGGGAGATGGAAAGCGACATCCGGCAGATGTACACAATGCACAAGAAACCGGTGTTCGTGCAGGAATGGAGCGACTATTGGAACAGCCAGCTTTCTCCATCCGGGCGGACCGCCTACCTGAACCAAATCTACGCCATTTTACTAAAACTCTCGGGTGAAGGCGTGCTCGTCGGGTTCAATTACTGGGGTGGATGGGACAATACAACCGAGAGTGTGATCACCGAGGACGCGGGTGGTTTCCATCTGAACTACCGTGGCGAACTGCTGCGGGATTTCTTCAGGAAATGCAAGGCTTCGAATGTAAAACAACCGGGTAATGTCGCGGGCAAAATACCTTGAGGTCACCAAAATTCCCCTGTAAACCTCTGGCAACGTGATGAAAACAATCCTGATTGTCACCGGCATTGCCTTGCTTTGCTTCAATGCGTCCTCACCGGTCTGTTTTGGCCAGAAGGCCGATGAGCCCATACCGGACGCGGTGATAGCAAAAAGCATCGCGGAAAACCCGGCCAACCACGCCATCCGCATTATTGCCGGATTTCATTATTTTGATTCGGGGGATTTCGTGAAAGCCGTGGAAAACTTTGCAAAGGCATCCCAACTGACACCGGATGATCCTTACGACCAGTTATGGCTGTATATGGCCCAGCTTCGACAAAATCCAAAAACACCGGACAGCACGATCAAAGCATTCCTGGCGCGAAAGGAATCCCAGGAATTTGTCTATACCGATATCAGGATATTGACAGGTGAACTCACGGCGATGCAGGCCATCGAAAAAGCCAGGGTATCCAAGGACTTGGGAAATCTTTGCGAGGCATACTATTATTCAGCCCAGCGCCTGCTGGCGAATGGCGACAAATTCAAGGCCCGGGAATATCTGGTGGAAGCAATCAAGACTAAAAAGGAAAAATTCTGGGAGTATAAGAGTGCCGTCGCCGGTCTCCAGGCGCTAAAGTAACCGGATGAGGCGGCTGATCATTCCGTCGCCAAATATCATTCGACAATCACCCGTTTGCGGTTAGATTGGGGCAGTGGCTTTCTTCGCCACTATTGCAGAACCGGCGGCCAGCGCGACTGGATCAATTTCCTGAAGCTTTCTGGTGCAGCCAGTTTTGAAACACTGTTAGACACTGATTATATATGGCATTTGATATCAACGAGGCGCGAGCCATCATCGAAGATGCGAAAAAACGCGGCATGATCCGCAACGAAGGCGCTGCCGAAAGGCCTGCTGCACAGCCCAAGGTGGCGAAGGAAGGCGCGACCGGCGCCGTCCTCCCCGACTGGCTTCAGGAAGGCATCCGGCAAGGTCCGCTTTCACGCGAAGACCAGGATCGCCGCTAGAGGCTGCGACTCGAAAACAATAGTTTGCGATACCAGCGGTTCCAATCGGAAACCGCCACAGGGCACCGTCGCCCCGCTTCAAAGCCCCGTCACTCGACGGTTGACACCGGTCGCCTCCCCGGCTCAGAATTCCAATATCAACCGGCCACGCAGTACAGGTTCTCTTCCAACCGGTTGACTTTCAAAAAACAGCAACCACGTAACGCAGGTTTTTCGTTTCAAAAGGAGGCACGCATCCCATGAATGACGACACCAAGGATACAAATGGACTGAGCCGCAGAAACTTCATCCGGGTCGGCGCGGCGGGCGCCACAGGCATCGCGCTCACCGGTCTGGGAGCGCTGACCGCTTCCGCCGATGACCCCGAAAAGGCCATGCTTCCGAAACGCCGTTACGGGCGGACGGGACTCGAAATCAGCGCGCTGGTCGGCGCATCCGACTGGAGCGCGGATGTGATCCCGCTGGCCGTGAACGCCGGAGTGAACTACTGGCACAAGGCGCACCGGTGGACAAAGGACACTATACCGGATGCAATCAAGAGCCAGCCGCGCGAGTCGTATTATCTTGAGGTCGTGGTGGACCGCGTGGGCGGCGACCACAACAAAGGCCGCATCGATGAGGAGCAGCATTATCAATTCGTAAAGCAATGCGTGGAAAAATCCGGGCTCGGCTATTACGACGTCTTCAAGTTCCACTTTGGCTACCATTCGCTGGATGAGGCAAAGAACGACCTGGGGATGGTACGCGCCTACGAACGTCTCAAAAAGGAAGGGCTCGTGAAGCATCTGGCGATCTCCCAGCACCATTACAATAACATTGGCGGCGACATGGCTTATGACATCGTTTCGTGGCTGATCGATAATTCCCCCTACGAAGCCGCGCAGTTTTTCTACACCTACGGCGACAAGAAGGAAATTGAGGACGTGCTCGCGCTGGCAAAGAAGAAAGACTTCGGCGCCATCGCCATGAAGACGATGGGCGGCGTGGGCAGGGCCTCGGACGACAAAAAATTCCAGGCGATGCTTGCCGAGCCCCGCTTCAATGGCAGCAAGCCCGGCGCGGCGATGGTGAAGTGGCTGATGTCCAATCCGAACCTCACGGCTGCCGTGATCGCGACCAAGAATTTTGACCAGTTGCAGGAGAATTTTGGAGCCGCGCGGCAAAGCAAAGTAGCCTCCAACGACAGGGAGACCCTCGGTCTTCTCGCCGCGTATAACAAGGGTCTCACCTGCCTGCTTTGCGCCGATTGCGTTTCCAGTTGCCCGGAACACATCGCGGTAGCGGACATCTTCCGCTACGAGCGGTATGCGCTCGACTATCACGATCTCTCCCGCGCGAAAGCCGAGTACAAGACGCTCACCAAGGATGGCACCGCCTGCATCGCCTGCGGAGATTGCATGCCCGCGTGCCAGGCGGACATCAACATCATCGCGAAATTGAAGGAAGTGCACGACCTGCTCGGGTAGTCACGCCGGCAGCAGTTCCGCAATGAACCTTCGCGCAGCGACAGCATCCGATCGCGATGCCATCTGGGATATTTTTCATGCGGTCGTTGCCGCCGGGGATACCTATGTGTTTGATCCGCAGATGTCCCGCGAGGAGGCGCTCGCCTACTGGTTTCGCGCGGACACGCATACCTATGTGGCCGAGGCCAACGGGCAGATCGTAGGCACCTATATCCTGAAACCGAACCAGCCCGGGCTCGGATCACATGTCGCCAACGCCGCCTTCATGGTTTCCCCCTCGGCCCGGGGACTGGGTCTTGGCGGACGCCTGGGTGAACACTGTCTTGCGGAGGCGCGACGGCTTGGATTCCGCGCGATGCAATTCAACTTCGTGGTTTCAACCAACGAGGCAGCGGTGCATCTCTGGAAACAACTCGGTTTTCACATCGTCGGCACGCTGCCGGAAGCCTTCCGCCATTCCCGGCTCGGCTTCGTCGATGCCTACGTCATGTTCCGCAAGTTGGAAGACGCCTGACGGACGAGGAATTGCTTCCGCATTACCAAAAATGCCAGCCGCTTTTTGCACGTGGCGATAGCTTTTTCACAGCTTCGTTGTCGCCGACGACCGTAATTTTAGCCACCTCTTCGAGGCGTTTGGGCTGATCTTCCTTGAAAGGATATAATTTTCGTGGAAGTCCTGTAAGTTTTTCAAAGAAATATACCTCCGCAAACTCGCTATCTTTGCCACGGACATCCGACCGCTTGATAGTAACGTTCGCATACGACCTCCCATTCCTGGTAATTTTGTATGAATTATCGTCCTCCAGATTTCGTTCGATAAGATAATTCCCAAGTTTCCGGCCATCGTTATCGTAAGCCGTCGCCTTTAGGGTCGGGTTCTCTCCGGTTTCATCTCCGTCGTACCAATAAGCCTTCTGTACAAGCTTCTTGCCGTTCCATATACGAAAATCGTAGGCCTGAAATGTCGCCCGATGTCCGGAATCCTCGTAAAGCCGAAGATATCCGCCGACCGGTTCAGCCGTCTTGGTCTCCTCCAAAAGAAACAGGGATTCAGTAACCGGATCAAACCGTGCAATGAAGTGTTCCTGCCAGTATTTCCAAATCTCGCCCACGATAATGACGAGCGGCGGTTTGTCCGGGGTGACCTCCAAGGTCCAAAACGGCTTTGTCGCCGGATTAATCGGAAAATTCTCTTCTGGTGTTTTTTTCCACCCCTCGGGTTTCCAGATTGGCTCGATTTTCCATAATCCGCGCGGTTGCCAGCGTTTTCCGTTCCAGACTGCAAAGCCAATGCCGCTCTGGGAATGCTCGTCGGGAGAGGTGTCGGAATTGAGCTCCACCAATGCGCACAATTTTCCCTGCCGGAACAAATCCCCGCACAGCACATACCTGCCATCAGTGGTCTTGGTCACCCGTTGGCCCTTCTTCGGCGGCACGACTGCCAGCAAAGTTTTCACGAGCCGTTCTTTTGCCGCGGAGACCTCCTCCGTCTCGCTATCCAGTGGAACAATTAATTCTGTGCGCCAGTCATGCTGTTCCTGCGCAACGCAGGAAACCGGCAATATTGCCAGCACCGCAGCCAGTATGAGTAATGCCCTGTGCATGATTGCGGGCTCACGCGCGCTACGCCCCGATGCGATGTTTCTTCGTGTCCGGCGTGAGCACACTCTCAGGCGGGGCCATGTCCTTCGGGTCGGCTTTCGCGCGGACTTCGGAGAAAGTGGGCCCCTCGGGGTATGCAGGGATCTTGTCCGTGTACACGGTGAGCGGTTCGAAACCGAACATGCGCACGGAAGGGTCGCCCCATGTTTCCTCTGCCACCAGGCGAAGGCCGCGCGTTTCCACGTTCAATGGCACGCGCACGAGGCGCTGGATGTTTTCGCTCTCGCGGAATGCGGTGCTCCACTTGCCGTCGGCGTCGAGCGTCTCGATGCGGAAGGCGCGCACGAGCGATTTCGGCACCGATTCCGTTCCCTTGTGCGGGTAGGTGCACGGCAGGCGCTTGTGCAGGCTCAGGTTGCTGTCGAAAACGAGGCGCGCCCCGGCAATTTTCACGGGATCGTTCCAGTGGTATTCCATCTTTCCGCCGGGTGAGGCTGTCCAGCCATGGTGTGAGTCGGGCCGGTCGCGATCGACTCCCTCGAGGACTGCCGCGGCGTGTTCGCCATCGGCGGTGAGATTCGCGGTGCGTGCCAGCGGGGAAATCGGGCGGGTCAATCCGGGCAGCCAGCAATCGTCATCCTGCAATGTGTGCTGCAACTCCAGCAGGCGGTCGCCACTGCTCAGGCTGCGCGGCTCGCACTTGTGTTTTGCGCAGAGGGCCGCCGCAGTTCCCACCGCCTGGCCGAGGATTGCGCACGTGCCCATCACACGCGTGGAGGAAAGTGCCGCGTGCGTGACCGAAATATTGCGCCCGGCAAAGAGCAGGTTCGGGATATTCCGCGAATAGAGGCAGCGATACGGAATGCCGTAGGGCGATGGCGCCGCGTGGAAAATTGTGGGCTCGCCCGGATAGAGCAACCCGGCGGGGTGATGGTCGTCCATCGACCAGCCGCCGTAGGCGATGATGTCCGCAAAATCGCCGCCACCGCGCACATCGTGTTGCGTAAGGATATGATCGCCCACGTACCTGCGGTTCTCGCGCTTACCCGGCAGCGCGCCGATCCATTCCAGCGCCCAGTTGTCCGCCTTCGCGCGGGCGGGTGAGACATTTTTTAAATAATCCCACACGCCATAGGTGATTTTCATCAATTCATCGCGGATCGCTTCCGAATCCTTGATCGTGTCTTTCAAGCCGCCCACCTCGAGCCACCAGAAATTGTGCGCGGACACGCCATTCACGCGATGCTTGAGATCGCTCTCGCTCGTGAATTTATAGGCCCAGCGCGGGGCGATGAATGGCTGCGACTCCTCCGTGCGGCGCACCTGGATGAGCAGCGTGTTGCCCATGGTCTTCGCATCCGCCTCGGTAGGCTGGATATCCTCGTCGAATTCCGCCCGCGCCTCGCGCCCCGACCGGAATTCCGCCCCCGTGAGCGCCGCGAGAATGCTGTCGCCCGAGCAATCAATGAAAAACCGCGCACGCACCGTATGCCACGTCTGGCTCGTGAGCTGCCATGCCTTCACCGCCGTGATCCGGTCGCCATCCATGCCGGCCTCGGTACATGAACAATTCAGGAAAACGGTCAGGTTAGGCTGAAAAAACGCCTTCGCATAAAGCACGCTGTCCCAGATCGAGTAGTTGCCGCCGGGATTGCGGTATTCATTCTCAAGCTGGATCTCCTCGAGCAACCCCGTTTCCTTGTTATGTGGCCCATGCGCGCCGCAGATCCACATACGCACCTCCGAGGAGGCATTGCCGCCGAATACAGGTCGGTCTTGGATGATCGCGGTCTTCGCGCCATTTCGGGCGGAAGCAATGGCAGCGCAAAGGCCGGCCATGCCGCCGCCGATGACGCATACATCAAATTCGTGTTCTTCGTAGTTGAGATGGTTCTTTTTCACAGAAGGGATAAGGGAAAAGGATGAGTCATTGGGTGAAGAGATACTGCCTCCCATTCATCGATTCTAAGCCGAATCCTGTAAAGGCAAAACAGCCTGAACCCTGAACACTCGAATCCCCTTGACTTTCCCTCTCACGGCACCAACGACCATAGGCATGATACAACCTCCAGTCGCCTCACCGGTTTCCCCGTACCAGTTCCCGTCCACCATCATCCCGGAAAAATTTGGCAAAGTGTGTGAAAACATACCCACCGCCAGAGTAACAGACACACGGCAACCGTGTTGTTTTGTGTTGTTTTTCTCCGAACGGGCAACATCAATCAAAACCAAAGTGCGCGATGCGCTCCAGCCAGCCATCACTGGAAATAATGAAGCAGCAAGCATTTGACACCGATGATTGTTTTGATACAATCCAATCATATTCGCTCATAAACGCGAGTTTTGATGTAAAACTGAAAATGCTCTGAAATTGCTATGCAAACCTACCGTCTCAAACGCCTCTTCAACCCCAAATCCAACCGCTGTTTCGACGTCGCGATCGACCACGGATTCTTTAATGAAGCCAGTTTTCTTTCTGGAATCGAAGACCTGGGGAAAGCCATCCAGACCCTCGTGAAAGCCGCGCCGGACGCAATCCAGTTGACCGTCGGGCAGGCGCCGATTTTGCAGGAGATCCCGGGACGATTCAAACCGTCGCTCGTCCTGCGCACTGACGTGGCAAATGTCTATGGCAAGGACCTCCCGAGGACACTTTTCAGCCGCATGATCGAGAGCCCCGTCGAGCAGGCATTGCGTCTCGATGCGTCGTGCGTGGTCGTGAACCTCTTCCGCATCCCGAATGAACCCGAGGTCAGCGACCAATGCATCCGGAACATCCTCAAGATCAAGCCCGAGTGCGACCGCCACGGCATGCCGCTCATGATCGAGCCGCTCGTCTTCCAGTCGAACGCAAAGGCCGGCGGCTACATGGTGGATGGCGACCCGCAGAAAATCCTGCCGCTTGTGCGCCAGGCGGTGGAACTGGGCGCGGACATCATCAAGGCTGACCCGACAGACGACGTGAGCGTCTACCACAAGGTGGTGGAGATTGCGGGCCGCATCCCCGTGCTCGTGCGCGGCGGCGGCAAGGCTCCCGACAAGGAAATCCTGGAGCGTACCGAGGAGCTGATCAAGCAGGGCGCGGCGGGTATCGTTTACGGGCGCAACGTCATCCAGCACGAAAATCCTGCAGGAATGACCAAGGCGCTGATGTCCGTCGTGCACGACGGCGCGACCGCCGCGCAGGCCGCGCAATTTTTGAAATAAGGAGCCGCTCATGAAAACAATCGTAAAAATCGGAATCATCGGCGGGGGATTGATGGGACGCGAAGTGGCCAGCGCGCTGGGGCGCTGGTTTGTGCTCAATGATTTTCCCGTGAAGGCGGAGTTGACGGCCGTGTGCGACGTTGCGGAAAATGCGCGCGAATGGTTCAGGCAGGTGCCGAGCGTCAAGCTGCTCACTGCGGATTACCATGAATTGATTGCATCGCCAGATGTGGATGTGGTTTACGTCGCCGTGCCTCACAATCTGCACGAAAAAATCTACCTCGACGTGCTCAAAGCGGGGAAGGACCTCCTTGCGGAAAAACCGTTCGGCATCGACCTGGCAGCGGCGCGCTCGATTGCGGCGGCCGCGGAATCCTCCGGGCGTTTCGTGCGGTGCAGCTCGGAGTTTCCGTTTCTTCCCGGTGTACAGTGCGCATTCGACATGGCGAAGAAGGGCGGGCTGGGGAAACTTCTCGAAGTCCGCTCCTGCTTTCACCACAGCAGCGACCTCGATCCCACGAAGCCGGTGAACTGGAAGCGCCAGATGAAAACCTGCGGCGATATCGGCGTGATGGGCGACCTCGGGATGCACACGGTACATGTACCGTTCCGGCTCGGCTGGAAACCGACGCGCGTTTATGCGCAGTTGCAAAAGATTTATCACGAGCGTCCGGATGGCAAAGGCGGCATGGCCCCCTGCGACACATGGGACAATGCCCTGCTGCACACCGACGTGAACATCGATGGCGCGGAAGTGCCCGTGCGCTTCGAAATGAAGCGCCTCGCCCCCGGCGAGACGAACACATGGTTCATCGAAATCCTCGGCACGGAAGGCGGCGTAAAATACAGCACGAAGGAGCCGAAGACGCTCTGGACATTCCAGCGCGGGAAAGAGCAGCTCTGGCAGCGCACCGATCTCGGTTTCAACGGCCCCTTCCCCACGATCACCGGCGGCATTTTCGAGACGGGATTCCCGGATTGCTTCATGCAAATGTGGGCCGCTTACCTCGCCGAGCGCGCGGGGAAACTCGACGGACGGTTCGGCTGCGTGACACCCGGGGAAGCCGTGCGGAGCCACGAACTTTTTGCGGCGGCATTGGAATCCCACGCGGAAAAGCGGGCCATTGACCTGAATTGAAATCCAACTTTGAGCAGTTCATAGTAAAAATCCACCCTCCCTATTGCCCATGAAACGCAGCGCCATCAATTCCCTCGTCCGCTCCGCACAGGAGTGCTTCACCGCCCACGGCTGGGCGCTTCCGCCGAACCCGCGCTGGGATGTCACTGATTTCGGCCTGGGCGAATGGCAGAAAGCCGGGCTCGTGCTGGTGAACCTCGCGGAGGAGGTGGAGTATTGCGAGAAACTCATGTATGCGCAGAAAGGGATGCGCACTCCCGCGCATTGCCATCGCAAGAAAAAGGAGGACATCATTTCCCGGTGGGGCGAACTTGCAGTGCAGGTCTGGGCTGGCGTCCCTGCGGAGAGTGACGGCAAGACTTTCAGCATTCCTTTGAATCACGAACCGCACGAGGTGCGCTCCGGCGATATCATCAAGCTTCCGGCCGGTTCGCGCGTCACATTGGTTCCCGGGGTGTATCACGAGTTCTACCCCGTCTCGGAAGAATGCATCATCGGCGAAGTCTCGACGGCCAATGACGACCTGCACGACAACTTTTTTGTAAACACCGAGATAGGCCGCTACCCAGGCATTGAGGAAGACGAGCCCGCAATCCTGCGCCTGCTCAGCGAGAAAGCCCGATGAGCAAGCATTCCGGAATACTCGCGGGAGGGAACTGGATCGTCGACAAGCTGAAATTCATCGACACGTACCCGCAGCAGGATGCGTTGGCAAATATCCTCACGGAGTCCATCGGCAACGGCGGCTGCCCCTTCAATGTATTGATCGACCTGGCCAAACTCGGCGCAAAATTTCCACTCTCGGGCATCGGCCTGGTCGGCGCGGATTCCGACGGCCAGTGGATCACCGGCCAATGTGCTGAACACGGCATCGATACCGCGCAACTCCGCGTCCATCCACATGCGCACACTTCCTATACCGACGTGATGACCGTGCAATCCACGGGACGCCGCACATTTTTTCACCAGCGCGGCGCGAATGCATTTCTCAACGCGGAGCATTTCGATTTCGCGTCCGGCACTGCGAAGATTTTCCACCTCGGCTACCTCCTGCTGCTCGACAAACTCGACCAGCCCGATGCCGAATTCGGCACGGTCGCCGCGCGGGTATTGCACGCAGCCAGTGAAAGCGGATGCAAGACCAGCCTCGACGTCGTGAGCGAGGACAGCCAGCGCTTTGCGGAACTGGTGCTGCCCGCGCTGCGCCACGTCGATTACTGCATCATGAATGAGTTTGAAGCGGAGCGCACCACGGGCATCAGGACGCGGCGCGGCGAGGAGATCGACATGAATGCCCTTGAAAAAGTATCCCGTCAGCTCCTCGATGCGGAAGTTCGTGAATGGGTCATCCTGCATTTTCCCGAAGGTTCTACCGCGATGGGCCGCGACGGAGTCTTGCGGAAGCAAGGCAGCCTGCGCGTGCCACAATCCGAGATTGTCAGCACCGTGGGCGCCGGCGATGCCTTTGCCGCCGGAGTCTTATATGGCCTACACGAGGATGTTTCCATAGAGACCGCGCTCCAATATGGCGTATCTACCGCCGCCGCCTGCCTTTGCGGAGCGGGCACGTCACATGGTATTCTTCCGCTGGAAGACTGCGTGAGTCTCGGGAAAAAATACGGCTTCCGCCCCTAGTGGCTTAGGTATTCCACTGCGGGGCGTTATCCCGCATCCGGTGGAGCAATTCCCTTTTCAACGGGAGATTGATGGGCGTGGGATCTCCTCCTTTTCCGCCCTCGCTTTTGCCGGCTTGCGCAATCTCTTCATCGGAAACGACCGGTTTGCCGGCCCATTTATTGACGGCACCGGCGATGCTCGCAAATGTCATCCGGTCCATTTTTACATCGTCCAGCCGTTTGTCCTGTAAAATGGATGCGATCAGTTTTTTGCCGGAGGGATTCTGGATTGCGGCGATCCCGCCGATGAACTCCATCCCCCATCCGGTGTGCAACGAGTGGGGATCCAGCGCCTCGCGGTAGAATCGATCGGTAAGAAATGCCACCTGCGATTCCCCAGCCAGCCGCCAGAGGGCAATGTCGAGGACGATCCGTTCGGACATCCTGTAGTCTCCCGAAAATTGGTCGTATGCCCGATGCAGTATCTCCACCGCTTTCCCGGGTTGAAGGTCGGCAGCCGCCACGAACCACCATGGGCTGGCATTTTCGCCCGAGCTCAGCGTGACAAGAACCGCAGCGTCCTCCGGGCGCAGTAATACAACGGCATTTTGCAGGATAAAAACGACTGTTGAGGTAAAGCTGTAATGGTTGCTGTTTCCACGCTGCAGATCAGGATCGTCGCTGGGAAGCCGGTGCTTCTTCAGGGAGTCCATCAACGTTTCCGGGCCGAGCTTGCGGCATATCCCGAGAAGTTCGGCCTTGGTATACAACATGTCGCCCAGCCAAAGGGCGATCCACGCCCGGTCCGGCTGCGGCAATTTATCAATTTCCGCGCGGACACGGGCCTTTGCCGCGTCAAATTGCCCGGGGCCGGAATGGGATGCGCGGTCCACCCGGACTGCGAACCAACTGGCGCAGTAATCCCTTCCCTTGTGCTTGCTCCAGTAGTCGTCGAATTCCTTCCGGCTTTTTTGGTGAGCTTCGCGACGGCCCACCAATTGGTATCCGGTGTAACCCGCCTGACTGAGGTAGAGAAAGAGAACCTCCTGCGCGTTCTCGCCCACCGTCACATCGTTGCGCAGCGGGCGCGGCCCAATGGATTGCTGCGAGGGTGGTTGCTCTCTCGAAAAAGTAATTGCATCGTCAGCCAGCAAATCGGCGATAGCCGGAAGCACCGAAGGATCATCCAGCGAGGCAAGCGCTGCAATCGCGAGCGTGCGGACTTTTGGATCCTCATGTTTGAGCAACGGAATCAGGTCTTCATTCTTCGCGTGAATTGAAAAGAAACGCTCCATGAACGCGGCATATTTTCCATTTTCAGCCGCCGACTGGCCCATTGAAAAACCTGCGCGCCTGTGGAGCACGTCATCGATTTCAAAGTAAGAGGATTGTGCCGCCAAGGCTTCGAATTGAAGCCTGATGGAACTCTGCGACGGGAGATTAACGCTCTTTTGGGAATCATCATCCGCGAGGGCCGGATGCAGACCACCAAATAAGACACACACGAGCAGCACGGACGTTCCGACCGCTTTGACCGGTATTGCGAACAACCCCATAGGACTATTCAAGCACGGGAATTGATTCTTCCAAGCTTCAAAACAGTCATGTCTCTGCTTTGTAAGCCCTGGCAAGCAGCGTGATCGGGTGCATCACTTCCAGATTGTGTCCTGCCATGCGCACACCGTTTACAAGCTGGAGATGGCAGCCTGGATTTGCGGTGGCGACCACATTCACCCCGGTTGAGAGGATGTTATCGACCTTGCGTTTTTGCAACTTCGCAGCCATTTCCGGCTGGGTGATGTTGTAGATGCCGGCGCTGCCGCAGCACCATGTGGACTCCGGCAGTTCGACGAGTTCGAGGCCGGGGATTGATTTCAGGAGTTCACGCGGCTGTTTCGTAATTTTCTGCCCGTGGCAGAGATGGCAGGCTTCGTGATAGGTAACGCGGAACGGCGCGGCAATGGAGCGTGGTTTGCGGATGCCGGTTTCGGCGAGCCACTCGTGCACGTCTTTTAACTTACGCGACCATTCGGCAGCGCGGGCGGCGTAGGCGGGATCGTCCGCGAGGAGGCGGCCGTATGTTTTCAGATGGGAGCCACATCCGGCGGCATTCGTTATAATCGCATCGAGGTTTGGGAGATCGAATGCGTCGATCAACCGGCGCGCCATTCCGGCGGCGGTCTGCATGTCGCCGTTGTGAGCGTGGAGCGAGCCGCAGCAGACCTGCACGGACGGGGTGTGGACTTCGCAGCCATTTGCGAGGAGGACGTCGACGGTGTCGCGGTTGACGTCGGAGAGAACGATGTCCTGCACGCAGCCGGTGAGGACGCCGACGCGGTAACGCCGGTCTTTGGGCGTCTCGACGGGACGGATGAGATCGCATGAAAATTTGCCGCAGGCGGTGGGCGTCTGGCCTTCCAGGTTTTGAAAACGCTTCGGGAGCAACCGGTTCAGCTTGAGAACCCTGAAAAGCCATTGCGCCCCGCTGGCTTGGTAGAGCCAGAGCATACGCCCGACCAGACGGAGAAGCCGGGGATGCGTGAACAGCCCGCGCAGAAGAACGCCGCGCACGACGGAGCGCGTGGGATTGTCCAATGTTTGGGATTTCTCGACTTCGGCACGGGCCACCTCGAAAAGATGCGCGTAATCGACGCCTGCCGGGCAGGCCGTCTCGCAAGCGAGACAGCCGAGGCAGAAATACATCTCCTCGCCGAATGCCTTGGTGGCGTCCATGCGCCCGTCGGCGATCGATCGCATGAGCGAAATGCGGCCGCGCGGACTGTTCCTCTCGTTCTTCGTCGCGTCGTAGGTCGGGCAGGTCGGCAGGCACATGCCGCAGTGCATGCATTGCTGCAGGATGGAGTAATCGAGCGTGCGGAGTGATTCTGTAGAGGACATGTGTTGCGGCGGGTCAGAGATCGAACATCTTGCCCGGATTCAGAATGCCCTGCGGATCGAAGACCGATTTCATTTTGCGCATGATCGAGATGTTCAACTCGCCGAGCGCGCCCTTGAGAAATTCCTTTTTTGCCATGCCCACACCGTGTTCACCCGTGATAGTGCCGCCGAGTGAAACTGCGAAATCGAATATCTCCTTCATCGCTTTCTCGACGCGTTCCATCTCCTCGTGATTGCGTTCGTTGACAAGGAATGTGGGATGCAGGTTTCCGTCACCCATGTGACCGAATGTGCCGATCTTCAGGTTGTGCCTGACGGCGGTTTCCTGGATGAATTTCACCATCACGGCCAACTCGCTACGGGGCACCGTGGCGTCTTCGAGGATCGTGGTGGGTGCCACCCGGGCTAGTGATGAAAACGCGGCACGCCGTGCCGTGGCCAAGGCCGTTGATTGCTCCGCGGTCTCCGCGATCTGTACGGAACTCGCGCCGTTTTTCTTCGCCAGGTCGGCCATGATTGCGCCTTCATCGGCGACCTGAGCGGCGTGACCGTCCGCCTCCATGAGCAGGATTGCAGCGGCTTCACGCGGGAGGCCGATCTTCGCGTAATCCTCGACACAGTTGATTGTCACGGAATCGAGAAACTCCAGCGTGCAAGGGATGATGCGCGCCTCGATGATTGCGGAGACTGTGCGTGCGGCGTCCTCCATTTTGTCGAACACGGCCAGCAGGGTCTGCCTCGCATCGGGCTTGGGGATCAATCGCAGCAGCACTTTGGTGATTATGCCGAGCGTTCCCTCGGAACCGATGAACAGATCGCGTATCGTATAACCGGCAACGTCCTTCACGCATTTGTTGCCGGTGAAAAGTATCTCGCCGGATGCCATCACCACCTCGAGGCCCATCACGTAATTTCGTGTCACACCGTATTTCAGCCCGCGCAGGCCGCCGGAGTTTTCCGCGACGTTGCCACCGATGGTGGAAATTTTCATGGAGCCGGGATCGGGCGGATAGAACAAGCCCGCCTCCTCGGCCGCCTGCGAAATCTTCGCGGTGATCGCACCCGCCTCAGCCCACATAGTGAGGTTTTTGCGGTCGACCTCGATGATTTTGTCCATCTTCACCAGGCAGAGGACGAGGCAATCCGCGATGGGAAGGCTGCCGCCGCTCAAGCCGGTGCCGGAACCGCGGGTCACGATGGGCAAATTGCGCTCCGCGGCGAATTTCACCAATGCGGACACTTCTTCAGTGGTTGTCGGGAACACGACAGCGCCCGGCATCGTTTGATAGGTTGCCGTGCCGTCGAACGAATAGGGAATCAAATCCTCCTTTTCCTCCAGACAGACGACTGCCGGAAAGCGTTGTTTTATTTCAGCGAGTAATCCGGGATTCATGCCCAATCGGGTAGCCACACAATGATCATTATGATAGTATCTGACAATGTTCGCTCAGGAACGCCACAATGCCATCAAAAGAATCGTCAGCAAGCAACGACGAATTAATTTTTCCGACCTGCAGCGGCTGGTGAAAGTTTCCCCTGCAACACTGCGCAGGGATCTGACGGAACTCGAGATCGCGGGGGACATCGTGCGCGTGCATGGCGGAGTGCTCGACCGCAGCTACCTGCGCTCGGAGATTTCGTTCGACGAGCGGCTGCTCCGCAACAGCAGTGCAAAGAAGGCGATCGCGGCGGCAGCGGCAGCCATGGTCCCGCCGGGCGCGAGTGTGCTGGTGGATGCGGGGTCGAGCTGCCTGGAAGCCGGCAGGGCATTGCTCGGCAGGAAAGATGTGCGGATCATCACGCATTCCGTGGGGCTCGTGGAAGCGGGCTTACGCGGCGAAGCAGAGGTACTATGCATCGGCGGCAGCCTGCGGAAGGTGAGCGGTGCATTGACCGGTGGCGCTGCGCTGGGCGCACTCGACAGGATCAAGGCCGACATCGCATTCATCGGCGCATCGGGGCTCGATCCCGGGGAAGGTTGCTCCACCACGGAAGCTTCCGAGGCGGAAATGAAAAAGGTGATGCTGGCGCGCGCGACCCAAAAAATTCTCCTCGCCGATCACACAAAATGGGGGCACCCGAGCACAATCCGGTTCGCGGATTGGAACGACTTCGACGCCTGGATTACCGACAAAAAACCCGGGCAAGCGGAGATGGATTATCTCGCTGCCAGTGGTGTAAAGGTTACGATCGCCTGATCCCAAGGCTGCTCTACAAGTCCTTTTGCCAGGCCGGCTTGTTCGCGTAAACCCACCGGTAGTAATCCGCGCGATCGAGTTCCGATGCCGCTTCCTCATCCAGGATGATTTTTGCGCGTGGGTGGAATTGCAGCAGCGACCCCGGCACGGACGCGGTTACCGGCCCCTCGATGGCGAGACGCACTGCGCGGGCTTTCGACTTTCCGAACGCCAGCAGCAAACACATGCGGCTGTCCATGATCGTGCCAAGCCCCATCGTGATCACATGGTGCGGCACCTCGTCCTTGCCGGAAAAGAAACGCTGGTTGTCCGTTCGCGTTTGATCGGTAAGCGTTTTGATCCGGGTGCGGGATCCGAGGGACGAACCGGGTTCGTTAAATCCAAGGTGCCCGTCCGTGCCGAGGCCAAGCAGTTGGAGATCGATGCCGCCGACCTCGCGGATCGCCAGCTCGTAAGCCCCGCAATGCGCGGGGACATTGTCCGTGAGCCCGTCGGGAATATTTCGCTGCTTCTGCGGGATGTTCAAATGGGCAAAAACATTCCGCTCCATGAAATAATGATACGAGGCGGGATGATCCGGGCTCAGCCCCACATATTCATCGAGGTTGAATGACATCACTCCGCTGAAATCGAGCCCCTCCTCGCGGTGCATCTTGATCAGCATTTCGTAGAGCTTGAGCGGCGTGCCTCCGGTGGCGAGGCCGAGTACGGATTTCGGCTTTTCCCGCACCTGCCGGGCAACGAGCCGAGCAGCTATCTCACTCGCCTTTTCGGCGTTTGGTTGAATGATGACTTCCATAAATCAGTTCCCCAGGCGCGCACGGAGTTTCCCGCGCACATCGTCCCGGAAACGCGTGATGAATCCATCAGCGTAATCCAATATATCCAGTGACGAATCGCGCATCAGCGGAGTAAGATCCATGGCAAAGGCGATGCTGTCCGAGCGATCCACCGCGTGTGATTCGAAGAACGTCGCATTTGCCCGGCGTCGTCCCATCACGCCCAGATCGTAACGTTTGCCGCCGGCGATCTGCGATGCGAAAACGCCGTTCAATGCCGCCGCGAGTTCGTCGTGCCCGCCATTATCGTGAACGATTTTTTCACCGTCCAGCATCCAGTCGAGATTGCGCCAGCCTTCGCATCCATAGGCAGCTTCCGGGCGTTCTTGCGCCGGCAACATGCGCAATGCCTGTATTGTGGCGACAACAATGCCGATATGGGTGTCATGTTTATCGGCAAGGTTATGGGTGTAAACCACGCGCGGCCGCGTTGCGCGTAATATTTCAACCAAATCATCGCGCAGTCTGGTATCGGTCGGGTTCTTCACCACGCTGCTTGCATGGTCGAGTTGGATCATGACGCCGTAACGCCCGATCCTGGCGGCCTCATTTTGCTCCTCGCGGCGGATACCGCACATCTCCTCACCGGTGAATCTGGCGAAATCTCCCGTGCGCGCACTGCCCGCGCCATTCGTGCACGTTACTCCGCCAAACCATTCGCTGTTGCTTTCGTAACACGCGATGATCCCGTGGAATGCCATGAACTCCAGATCATCCTGGTGCGCACCAATGCCCAGATGCGTAATACGCTTGAGCGCACCGGGTTGAGGCAGGCCGTCCGGGATGAAAACCTCTGCGGCAGGATTGGCAAACTTCATAAGGGGACTGCGCACTTTGATATCAACAAGCAGTTACCCCTTCTTCGCTATTTCCGTTTTCTTCTGAGGCGAATGCCTTTTCGGACGGCGCAACCGTAGCCAGTTGTTCCATGTTTTCCGCAGGCTGTCCTTCGGGCTGAGGTATTTCTGGTTGAGATCGTTGCTCTTCACGATCTGCGCCACGAGGCCCTTGAGTGAAAAATCCTCAGTCTGCAAGATCGTGTAAGCCGTGCCGATTGCTGCCTCGTGGTGCGCGTCGCTGCCGGCGGTCATCGGCAGGTTGCGCATCTCCGCATACTCGAAAGCCTGCCGATTGTAGCGTTTCAAGGTCGTCGCGGCGTTGAAAACCTCCAAGCCGTCGATTTCCAGTGTTTCCAGCACACTCTGCCGGATTCCGGCGCGGAACAGGTCGTAGGGATGCGGCGGGATGGCCAGGCCGCCATGCTCGTGGATGATCTTGCAGACTTCGATCGCGGGAGTCCCCTTCAAGTTCGGCAGCGTCGCACCGATGCAAAGCAGGTGCCCGTCGTCCGTTGTAACCTCCACGCCGGGCAGGACCAGGAAGCCATCCACGGGCAGCCCGTCCTCGCGCATCAGGCCCTTGTCCAGCATATAGGAGACTGCGTCGCACGTATTGTGATCAGTGATCGCAAAGCCGTGCAGCCCCTTTTTGCGCGCGGATTCGATCAATTTCTCGGGGCTACTGACACCGTCGCCCGAAAAAAACGAATGCGTATGCAAGTCTATGTTGTATGGCATTGGTAATGGATGTTAATTTCCCCGCGTAAAATGGCAAAGGCGAAATCGCGGGGCCTTAAAACTTAACCTGACTGTAACAATATACATCGAATCTACCATGAGCACCGGTTTTAAAGAGTGGACCCTCGTCTGCGAGGCCCTCGGGCGCGGCGAGCAGAGCATAATTCTCAGAAAGGGGGGGATTGCGGAGGGACGCGACGGTTTTCGCTTCAAACACGACGAATTTTTCCTTTTCCCCACGCTTTTTCATGAGCAGCTTTCGAAAACGAAGCTTCCGGCCGGCACTCCCCTGCCCGCGCCGGAGCCTGGCACAGTGCGAATTCAGTATTCAGCCAAAGTGGAATGGACGGAGCTGATTACCGATCCCGCGACCGTGGCAAAGCTGGCTCCGTTCCATATCTGGAAGGATGAAGTGATCGAGGAACGCTTCCGTTACGACGATGTGCAGGGGGTGAATCTGGCTTTTATCCGGGTATTCAGGCTGGAGCCTGAGTGGAGTTTTCCCGATGAACCGAAATATGGCGGCTGTCGCTCGTGGCTGACCATGCCGGATCTGCCCTCGCAAACGGTGCTGACGCCGGTGCTGGATGATGCGACTCATGCCGCAAGGGAAGCTGCGTTGCGCGAGTTGGTGAAAGCATCGACGCCGGTGCGCTAGGCTACGCCCAAAACGAGTTCCTGCTGATTTTTTTCGATTTCGAAAAGGACCGGCACATCCAGCAAATCCTCGAGTATGGATTTGTTCGTTGTCCCGGGAATGTCATCGGTTGTGTCCATGTTATTCCAGATGATACCGGCGCATTGCAGCCCGCGTGACTGGACGTTTCGTACGGTGAGCATTGCGTGGTTCAGCGCGCCAAGCCTGTTGCGTACCACCACGGCCACCGGCAGCCCGAAATCCGCCGCCATGTCGCTCACAAAATAATCACGCCGGATCGGCACCAGCCAGCCGCCCACGCCTTCCACGATAAGCGAGCGGTGATTCTCTCTGAGCCGGGCGAATGTCTCGCGGATGAGATCGAGGTCGATATTGCGATTCTCAACAATGGACGCCGTGTAAGGTGCGGCAGGCGGTCGCAGCCATACGGGATTGACGTCGTTCAGTTCCAATGAATTTCCAGCGGCTGCTTGCAGCATTTCCGCGTCGTCCCGGTCGCCGCAGCAGATCGGTTTCATCGCAACCGTGTCGAACCCCGCCTTTCGCAATCCCCGCACCAGGAGCGCGGAGACGTAAGTCTTGCCCACGTCCGTATCGGTGCCGGTAATGAAAAGGTTCACAAAAAAATTCCGCCTGGCGCCAGGCCGGCTCTACTCCGCGCCGATCTGTGACTGGATTGACTCGGCGATGCGATCGGCCTGGATGTTAATGCGGTCTCCGTCGCGGCCTTCGATAAGGAGGCGTATTTTCGGTTCCGTGCCGGAATAGCGGAGCAGCACGCGGCCCTGTCCGGCAAGTTCCTTCTCGGCCTCGGCCACGAGCGTCGAGACGCCTTTCAATTCCTCCACGGGGATTTTTTCCCGCACCTTGAGGTTGCGCTGCGCCTGCGGGTATTTGCTGAGGCATTTTTTCAATTCGCTCAGGGGTTTTCCGGTTTCCATCATGATGCGCAGGATTTGTAGTGCGCTCACTATGCCGTCGCCGGTGGTGGTGTAGTCGCCGAAAATCATGTGGCCGCTCTGCTCGCCGCCGAGGTTCAGTTTGTTTTTCATCATCTCCGCGATCACGTAGCGGTCGCCCACTTTCGTGCGCACGACCTTGCCGCCCTGGGAGTGGATCGCCTCGTCGAGGCCGAAGTTGCTCATGATGGTGGCGACCAGCGTATTCTGCACGAGCCGCTTGTTTTTAATGAAATCGATCGCGGCGATTGCCATGATCTCGTCGCCATCGACGACCTCGCCGTTCTCGTCGCACAGAAGCGCGCGGTCCGCGTCGCCATCGTGCGTGATGCCGATATGGGCGTTCGTCTCCTTCACTACGCGCTGGATTTCGTGAGGGTAGGTGCTGCCGCAGTCGCGATTGATGTTGCGGCCGTTCGGCGTGTCGTGGACGACGATCGTGTTTGCCCCCAGCTCGCGCAGGATGCACGGGGTGGATTTGTAGGCGGCGCCGTTTGCAACGTCGACGGCGATGCGCATGTTTTCGAGAGAAGCGCCGCGCGGGAAGCTCCTTTTAGCGAATTCCACGTAGCGGCCCAGGGCGTCGTCAATGCGTTTTGCCTGGCCGATCCTGCTGGCGGTGGGGCGGATCGACTCGATCTCGCCGCTGAAGACGAGGCTCTCGATGCGATGCTCAATCTCGTCGTCGAGCTTGTAGCCGTCGTGCCGGAAAAATTTGATGCCGTTGTCCTCGTAAGGATTGTGCGAGGCGGAGAGCACAATGCCGGCGTCCGCACGCAGGGAGCGGGTGATATAGGCCACACCGGGTGTCGGCAGGGGCCCGATCAGGATCACATCCACGCCGAGCGACATGATGCCCGACGCGAGCGCGTTTTCCAGCATGTAGCCGGAAAGACGGGTGTCCTTGCCGATGACAATCTTCGGCCGGTGCCCGGGGTGATGACTTGCGTGACCAAGCTGGGCGATAATATGGGCGGCGGCCCGCCCCAGCTTCAATGCCGTTTCCGCCGTCACGGGCTCGATATTCGCCACTCCACGCACGCCGTCGGTGCCAAAAATTTTGCGAACTCTGGGTTTGTTTTCCATGTCTTTTTGGGGAGGCGCTGAAGGAGTTGGCTTTTCGAGCTTAATGGTTTTGTTTGGCATGACTGCTTTTTTCGGGAGTGGATGTCTTCGGCGTGCGCGCGGGTGAAGGCGCGGGCGTGGAAACAGGCGCCTGCTGGACTGACTGCGGCTGTGTAAACTGGACGACAGGCATCGGGTTAGAAGGCAATCGTGTCGTTTCTACGTTCTTTTTGATTAGAAACCAGAGCGTTATCGCGAGCACCAGCGACGCGATCTTCACCGCCCAATTGTTCAGAATCAGTTTTTTCATATTTCTCGAGCAGCAGCAACTGGCTGAGCCGTCGTTTCAAGCTTTCGGGATCAAAGTTACGTTCGATACGCCCCCGATGACAAATCGAAACGATGCCGGTTTCTTCCGAAACCACGAGCGCGATGGCATCCGACTCATCGCTGATCCCCAGCCCCGCGCGATGGCGCAGGCCCAGATTGCGGTCGAGATCCTCGCGCTGGCTCACCGGGAAAATGCAGGCTGCGGCAAGGATGCGGTCGTTGCGGATGATGAGGCCGCCGTCGTGCAGTGGCGTTTTCGGCTGGAAAATCGTGAGGATCAGTTCCTGGGAGAGATCGCAGTCGATGTTGACGCCGCTTTCGGCAAAGACGCGGATGTTCGTGTCACGCTCAAGGGCAATAAGCGCGCCAAACTGGCGGTTTGACAGTTCGAAAATTGCCTCGATGAGGATTTCCATCGTCTCGCGGCTCTGGCTTGCCGTGGAAAAAATGTGGTGGCTCCCGAGCGCCGCCAGCGCCCTGCGCAATTCCGGCTGGAAAATCACGACAAGCGCGATTGCAAGAAATGCCACGAGACTGCGGATCAACCAGTTAATGACCTCGAGTTGCAGCAACCTTGAGACCAATGTCAGCGTGAGGAAGATCAAGGCAAGGCCGGTGAGCACCTTGGCACCACGCGTGCCCCGGAAATACAGGTACGCATGGTAAATGACCGTCCATAGAATACCGATCTCGATGGCGGACCGCCAGTTGTCATCGGCGAATTGGAGAATGCCGTCCATCATACCACCCCCAGGATTGCCTCCGTCATCCGCAGCGCCTGCACACTCGGTTGCACATCATGTACACGGAATACATCCGCCCCGTGCTCACGCCCAAGACTGGTGAGCGCAACCGTGGGCCAGAACCGGTCCTCCATGGCATCCGAACCCACGATTTTTCCAAGGAATGATTTACGTGAAACACCCACAACCAACGGACGGTTCTGCACCCGCAAGGATTCGATATTTTTTAGCAGAAGCATATTGTGGAGGACAGATTTTCCAAACCCGATGCCCGGGTCGAATGCAATGTTCCCGGGGTCGATGCCGCAGGTTACCGCACGGGTAAAACTTTGTCGAAAAAAATCGCCCACTTCCGCGACCACATTTTCATAGTGCGGGTTCCTCTGCATGTCGCGCGGAGTCCCCTGCATGTGCATGATGATCAGGCCCGCGCCAGTCAGGGCCACGACCTCCGCCATTTTTGGATCACCGCGCAGGCCGGTGACGTCGTTAATGATGCTTGCGCCATGAGCGATGGCTTCGCGGGCGACTCCGGCCTTGCTGGTGTCGATTGAGATGACGCACCGGGATTTTTTTGCCAGTTCCCCTATGACCGGCAGCACGCGACGCATTTCCTCCTCTTCACTCACAGGCTCCGCTCCGGGCCTCGTGGATTCCCCCCCCACATCGATGATATCCGCCCCCTCCGCGACCATCTGTAAACCGTGTGAAACGGCCTTTTCCACAGAGACATACTTGCCACCATCCGAAAACGAATCTACCGTAACATTCAACACGCCCATGACCCGCGCACGACCACCGAGATCGAATTCTCCGCTGTTATGTCTCCAGATCATGGGGTTTCAGTATTCTTTGCAAAAAGGCCGCCTACGGTTCATTTTTGGAGCATCCAAGTAAAGACCACAGGCGAATTTCCTAGAACAACAAAAAACGAAAGGGTCAGTCATGCAAGCCACAACCAACCAAGCTGCCAGAAATTCCTCCAGAACATTCCCGCCTTTCAGCCTCTCGCGGCTGTTGCGCACCGTGTTCCAGCCAAAAGGCGGCGAGAAAGTCTGCATCCTCATTGATCTCGACGATCCCAAGGAAATCGCGGCATTCGGGTTCCTGAACAACCCCGATCTTTCCATTCAAAGGCACGCCTATGAGGTATTTTACCAGGGGCTGCGCGATGGCGTGAACAAGGAGTTGAACCTCCGTGGCGGCGAAATGTTTGCCTACCAGGTCACCGGCGGCAGCAACCTCGACCTGCCCGATGAAGCATACGCGGTGGATGGCACGAAACTCAGCCTTGAGAAGGATATCTACCCGAATTACGACATCATCCTCTGTATCTCAACCTACTCGGCCACCGCTCCGCTCACTGCGTTTGCGAAAAAATACGGATTCCGTGGAGCGACGCTGCATGGCCTGAACCAGATCATCCTGAGCAGCGGTCTCTCGGTCGATTACGACGAAGTCAGCCGCCTCGCGGAAAAGCTGCGGCTCGGCATGACCAAAGCCGATTTTGTGGAAATCGATTTTGTGATCAACAACCAGAAGCACACGCTCAAGCTCGAACTGGCGCAGCAGGAAGCGCAGAAGAGCCACGGTCTGTGTCGCGGTGGTCCCGATGTTGCCAATCTTCCCGCCGGCGAAATCTACTATGTGCCGGCAAATGCCGAGGGAACTTTCCCGATGAAATACCACGATGGCACCATCGGCCTCATGCGGGTCACCGGCGGGCGCATCAAGACGGCGTCGCTCATCAGCGGCAACCAGGCGACCATCGACGAGCATAATCAAAAGCTCACGAGCGACCCCGTCACCGGCGAACTGGGCGAACTCGGCTTCGGCACGCAGGAGCTCCCAGTATCGGGCCGCGACATCCAGGATGAAAAAATCCTTGGCACGCTCCATGTAGCCACCGGCCGCAGCGACCATCTCGGCGGAAAGCTCACTCCCGACCTTTTCGCGAACAAGATGAACGCCACGCACGACGACGTCCTGTTTTCCCCGGAAAAGACCCCGGAGATCACCGTCGCCCAGGCCCGCATGCGCAAGAATGGGGAGACGAAAATCCTCATCGAAAATTACGAGCCGAAATACATGCGCGATCTGCTGGATGCCTGAGCATCCATGCCAAACATCTACGAGACTGAGCGTCTGCTCGCGGAATATCTGCTTTTCCACTACGGAAACGCGGCGGATATTTTCACGGAGAGATGGGGCGCGGAATTAAAGGGCGCGCTCGATTTTCCGGCGCGGTGCGCGAAGCTTTGCTTCGATGTCCCCGGCATTCCACCGGATGCCCGCGCGCTTGATGTGGGATGCGCGGTGGGGCGGGCGAGCTTCGAGCTGGCGGCGGGATGCGCATCAGTCACTGGCATCGATTTCTCCCGGCGTTTCATCGACGCGGCGGATGCTTTGAAAAAATCGGGTGAGCTCGCATTTAACCGGTTGGATGAGGGGACGCGAGCTACGAAATGTATGGCGCACGTGCCAGCGGGGATTCAGCGGGAACGGGTTTCATTCGAAACCGGGGATGCGATGAATTTGCGAGGCGATCTGGGTGAATTCGACATTGTCCTGGGCGCAAATTTGCTCTGCCGGCTTCCTGATCCGGTGAAATTTTTAGACCGGCTTCCTTTGCTTGTCAGGCCCGGCGGCCGGCTCGTTCTCACCACACCCTGCACGTGGCTGGAGGAGTTCACTGCCCGTGAACGCTGGCTGTGCGGGGAAAAGTCCTCCACGCTCGACGGGCTTCACCGCCATCTCGATGCACATTTCGATCTCACCGGAACGCACGACATGCCGTTCGTCATACGCGAGCATGCGAGAAAGTTCCAGTGGACCGTGGCGCTGGGAAGCGTCTGGAAACGCAAGTAGCTACGGGGAGAAATCCCTGCCCAGCATGCGCTTGCGGAACGCGGTCGGGTTTTCACCGGTGTGTTTTTTGAAACGCAGGGTGAAATAAAAAGGATTCTCGAAGCCGAGTTCCTGCGAAATTTCACTGACCGTCAGGCGGGACATCACCAGCAAATCCCTTGCGCGCCGCAGCCTTTGCTGTTCCTGGAAATTGCGCGGCGAATCCCCGGTCTGGGCATGAAAAAGATGACGCAAATGCGATGCCGACAATCCAGCCGCGCACGCCAGCGCCTCCCCCGAAAAAGGTTCCGCAAGATGCGCGTTAATGAACTCCATGGCTTTCCTGACGCGGGGATCGAATCCCGCATCGGTCCGCCGGGGATTCGCCGAGTCGCACCAGAGCAGCGCTTCCTCCAGGGCGTTCAAGCCGAGTTCCTCGCGCCTCGGCTGAGCGCCCCGGGCGAGATGAACCATGTCGCGCAGCCGGGACACAACGCGTTTGCACAAGGCCGGGTCTTTCAATTGCAGCGCCATGAAGCCCGCGCTCTTTTCCGGCCAGTTCAACCACGCGGGCCATTCCGGACGTGGAAGAAAATGGGCGAAAAGCAGATCCCATTTTTCCATCCCGGGCGCACACTGGTAATCTTGAAACGCGCCGGGCCGAAACAAAGTCACATCATGCGGCCGGCTGCGATACTCCCCGCCTTCATACCGGTAAAGACCCGATCCGCGTAGAGTATAGATCAACAACCAATCCCCTGTCCCTCCAGTACGGACGGTGTGCCGGATGGTATTTCCTCTGTACATGCCGGGATTAAGAGGAGTTACAGGCGGACAAAATGATGTCGCTCCCGCTGGAGTTTTCACGGATAAAAGCCATATATTATAGGTTTTCCGTCGCCAAGCCAATTCCAAAACCCACCTTGGTAACGTATAGTACCTCCCATGATCTCGTCACCGCAGGGAATCGATCTTCAGGCATTAAAGGAAACTTACGATCGCGATGGCTACGCCATTGCCCGCCAGCTTTTTTCCGCGGAAGAAGTGGAGGATATCAAGGAGACGTTCGAAAATATCCACCGCTATGAGATTTCGAAGGCGCATGACGATGGCATCCGCGATCCCAACGATCCGCTTTTCCAATATCCGAGGATCGTTCATCCGCATCGCTTCAACGCAGTGGCGCGTCATTACATGCTCCACCCGGGTGTGCAAATGTGCCTGCGTGTTCTTTTCGATGAGGAGCCTGTCGCGACCCAGAGCATGTATTATTTCAAGCCGCCCGGGGCGCGGGGGCAGGCGATGCACCAGGACAACCTTTACCTGCTCGTGGATCCCGGCACGTGCCTCGCGGCATGGACGGCAATCGACGGGGCTGATCGCGAAAATGGCGGCATGATGCTGGTGCCGGGCTCACACCGCGGGAATATTCTCTGCCAGGAAAAGGGGGATATCACCACGTCGTTCTCATCCAATATCACACGCATCCCGAAAGGCCTGAAGGCCGCGCAGGAACCGATGGAACCGGGCGACACCCTGTTCTTTGGAGGCTCGGTGATCCATGGCTCGGGGCCAAACCGCTCCAAGGATCGTTTCCGGCGTTCCTTCATCGGGCATTACGCGGCGGGATCGCTGGAGAAAATCTCCAAGTTCTACCTGCCACTCGTCAAAATGGACGGCACCGATTACGAGGTGGATGCAAATCTCGCCGGCGGCGTCTGCGGCGAAAGCTGGCAGGGAGCGCTTCACTAGACGGCGGAAACGACGAAAATCCCCTCCTCCCTTTCAAAGTCCGGGATCGTGGTTTATTAAATAAGCCATGAGCACTGAATGGGAATCCCGCTACCAGACCGGCGACACACCATGGGAAAAAGGCGCGCCAAGCCCGGGCCTTGTCGAATACCTTGATGGGAACCCGCCGCTCGATGGCAGAATCCTCGTACCCGGCTGCGGCTGGGGGCACGATGTACGCGCCATCTCGACCCCGGCCAATGAAGTGGCGGGGCTGGACATCGCGCCCTCGGCGATAAAGGGCGCGGAGTCTTTTCCAAAAACCGGACGCGAAAATTACCGGCTCGCCGACTTATTCAATCTGCCGCAAGAATTGCGGGGGTATTTCGACTGGGTGTGGGAGCACACATGCTTTTGCGCCATCGATCCCACTATGCGCCCGGCATACGTGCAGGCCGTTACGGACGCGCTAAAGCCCGGCGGTCATTTCCTGGCGGTCTTCTACCTTGATCCCGGCAACGATGGCGATGGACCTCCCTATGGCGTAACGATCCCGGAACTCGACTGTTTTTTCCAGGAATCATTCGACCTCGTGCGCGAGTGGATGCCCGGCCACACTTATCCGGGGCGCGAAGGCCGCGAGTGGATGCGCCTGCTGCGTAAGCGCGCATAAGCCGCCGGGGCCATTTTGCGCTTTCCTACAGTGTGCTTTTGGCACAGGCTCGGCCTTGCTCTCCAGCATCATCCACCTCAACCAAGGACTCTCATGAAAAAACTCGCTGCAGTCTGTTTACTCCTCGCCTCGCTTCATGCCCGCGCCGACATGACCATTACCGAGCTGGTGGATGCCGGTGGCCAATCGCAGAACATGACCATAAAAATAAAGGGCGACAAGATGCGCACCGACATTGCCGCACAGATGAGCACCATCACCGACACGAATACCGGCGATGTGATCACGATCATGCATCCGCAAAAGAGCTACCTGAAAATTTCCGCAAGCAAGACAAAGGAGTTGATTACGAAAATGCAGGCCATGCAGGGCCAGACGGCCGCAACGGCCACAGAGAAGCCGAAAATCGTGGCCACCGGCAAAAAGGAAAAGGTGAACGATTACAACACGGAGATTTACACGGCGGAATCCCCGACCATGAAGTTCACCTACTGGGTCGCCAAGGATTTTCCCAATGCCGCAGCCGTGCAGGAGCAAATGAAAAAAATGCAGGACGGCATGCAGAGCAAGATCGGCACCGCCGGAAACAGTGTTCCGGACATTTCCATCCTGCCGGGGCTGCCGCTAAAAACCGAGATTGTGACAGGAGGACAGACCATCACCACGACGCTGATTTCAGTGAAACAATCCCCCGTCGATGACGCCGATCTTCAAATCCCCGCCGACTACAAGGAAATGCAGATGCCTTCCTTTAACGGTGGTGGAGCGGGTGGCGGCGCAACAGCCCCCAGCCCGTAGTTTCCAAACAGCACCTTCTGCATTATAGTGGGTTCGTGGCTAAACGAACCATACTCCTGGCTTCAGCGTCCCCGCGTCGCCGCGATCTTTTGCGCGAACACGGTTATGATGTCGAAATCATGCCGTCGCATGCGGAGGAAGTAATGCCCGATTTTCTAACGGTAGCCGAGACCACTTTGTTGAATGCAAAAAGGAAGGCGGTCGAAATTACACATGCAAAACCGGATGCCCTGGTGCTTGCTGCCGACACGCTGGTTGCGTTCGAGGGGGAGATTTTCGGTAAACCGAAGGATCTGGACGAGGCGTTTGCCATGCTGAGGCGTCTGAGCGGCCACACACACGAAGTTTACTCGGGCGTCTGGCTCTCCCACCGTGCTTCACACCGGAGGCACGGATTTATCACCATGAGCCGCGTGCGTTTCCGGAAGATGACGGTCCCCGAAATCCGGGAATATATGGCGCGTGTCGGCCCGCTCGACAAAGCCGGAGCCTATGCCGCCCAGCAAAACGAGATGGGCCTCATTCAATCCATAGAGGGCTCCCGTACGAACGTCATCGGGTTGCCAATGGAGCCGCTCACCGAGGCACTGAAGAGATTTTAGAAATCCCCGGAGCTACCACCCGTATTCATTCTCCTCACCGTCGCGGTCGAGGAAAAGCGAGGTGTGGTCCAGGGATAACTTGACGATCGTGCCGGCAATTGAACGCGCGGACTCCGCCGGCGTCAGCGGCGCATTCGGGCCGCCCATGTCGGTTTTCACCCAGCCGGGCGAGAGCGCGACCACGCAGATTTTTCGCGGCCTCAACTCCGCCGCGATCGCGCGCGTGACCATGTTCAGCGCAGCCTTCGACGTGGAGTAGGCGTAGTAGCCGTGATCATCCTTGTCGGAAACGGAACCTGCCCCCGACGAAATGTTCACGATGCGGGGCACCTTCGCCTTTTCCAGCAAAGGGAGAAACGCCCGCGTCACGCGCACAGTGCCCGTCACATTCGTATCGAATGCGGTTTCGAAGTGCGCAAGATCTATCTCCACGATCGATTCATTGCCTTCCTCGGGAAAAACCGCCGCGTTGTTCACGAGCACATCGATCGCGGGATATTTTTCAGCAACCACCCGTGCCGCTTCCCGGACCAACGCATCCGATGTCACATCCAGCTTCACGATGAACAACGCATCGTGGTACGGAATCTCCAGTTCCTTCAATCCGGACGAAGCATCCGGGTCGCGGCTCGTGGCGATCACCTTGTGGCCCTGCTCAAGCAACTCACGCGTCAACGCGAGCCCGATGCCGCGGTTTGCGCCAGTGATGAGGATGGTCTGTGACATAAGACGATAAATTTTACGAAGCGACCCGCGCTTCCTGCACCCCTAAACCCACGAGCCTGTCGGGATGACGGCGTTTTTCGGCACGATCACGATTCCATCGCGCACGAAGTAATGCTCCCCGTCGTAATTATCCGGCTTGCCCTCCGGTGTGATCACCACGCCGTCGCCGATGCGCGCATTTTTATCGATGATCGCGTGGTCGATCACGCAATTTTTGCCCACGCCGAGCTCCGGCCCGCTCTTGTTCTCCTTCTCGTTGGCGTCGTAAAAATCAGCGCCCATCACGATGCTGTTGCGGATCGTGGTGCCGCTGCCGATGTAGCTGCGGACGCCGATCACACAACGCTCGATGTGCGCATCCGAAATCACACATCCGTCGGAGATGATCGCCTGTTTCACCGTCGCGCCGTTGATCTTGCTCGCGGGCAGAAAACGCGCATGGGTGTAGACGGGCGAACCCCTGTCGAAAAAGCTGTAGGAAGGAACCACATTGGTCAGGTTCAGGTTCGCATCGAAAAATGCGCGGATCGTGCCGATGTCCTCCCAGTAACCCTGGAAAATATACGCATGCACCGCGTATTTGTTGATCGCGGTCGGGATGATGTGCTTGCCGAAGTCCGCAAAATCATTGTCGAGTGCCTCGATGAGCACCTTGCGGTTGAACACATAAATACCCATCGACGCCTGGTAGAGTTCCTCGGTTTCGGCGTGTCCCAGTTCCTTCAACAGATTCGCCGGGATGCGCAATTCATCGAGTAGCTTGGGTTCCTTCGGCTTTTCCTCGAACCGGAAGATCTTCCGGTCGAGATCGGTGTGCATGATGCCGAAGCCGGAAGCGTCCGCGCGCGCGACAGGAATGGTGGCCAGCGTGATATCGGATTTTTTCTCGATGTGCTGCCGCAGCACTTCGCGGTAATCCATGCGGTAAAGCTGGTCGCCGCTCAGGATGATGAAATATTCGTAGGGCCGCTGCAAAAAGTCGCGCAGATTCTGCCGCACGGCATCCGCAGTGCCCTGGTACCAGTGCGAACCGCTCGGCGTCTGCTGCGCCGCGAGAATCTCCACGAAGCTGCGGGAGAAATGGTCGAACTTGTAGCTGGCGGCGATGTGCCGGTGGAGCGACGTGCTGTTGAACTGCGTAAGCACGTAGATGTGGCGCAGCCCGGAGTTGATGCAGTTGCTGATCGGGATATCGACGATGCGATACTTGCCACCGAGCGGAACCGCGGGTTTCGAGCGGTCCTTGGTGAGCGGGAAGAGGCGCGTGCCGGCGCCGCCCCCCATGATGATTGCGAGCGTTGATTGGGAGACGGAGGACTGATTAATGGAGTTCATAGGGCGGGGATTGGTTTATGATCGTAATCGTCGAATCACGCCCGCTACATCCGAGCGTGCATGCATCTTGCAGCGTGCGGCAAAATTTGTCACCATTGAAAAACTTATGTGTGGCATCGTTGGATATATTGGAAAAGCAGAGGCAGTCCCCATTTTGCTGGATGGATTGAGGCGGCTTGAATACCGGGGCTACGACTCCGCCGGTGTGGCCACCATTTCCAATGGCCATATCGAAACACGGAAGGCCGTGGGACGTATCAGCAACCTTTCCGAATTGCTCCAGCGGAGCCCGATACGGGGCCACGTCGGCCTTTGCCATACCCGCTGGGCCACCCACGGCAGCGTTACCGATGCAAACGCGCACCCGCATTTCGACCAGAGCGGCAAGCTGGCCCTTGTCCACAACGGCGTGATCGAGAATTACCAGACGCTCCGCGACGAACTGCTGCGCGAAGGCCACGTGTTCAAGTCGCAGACCGATACGGAGGTGCTCGCGCATCTTATCGGCAAACACTACGACGCTGCCGCGAAGTCCGGCGGCAAGGATTCCGGCCATAGCAAGGCGCGCCTCGTGGAGGCCTTGCGCAGCGCCTTGAAGCAGGTCATCGGCACCTATGGCATTGTACTCCTTCACCAGGACCTGCCGGAGTGGATCGTCGGCGCGCGACGCGGCAGCCCGCTCGTGCTCGGCATCGGCAAGGGCGAAAATTTCCTCGCCAGCGACGTAAGCGCCGTTGTCGCCCATACCCGCGACGCCGTCTATCTGAACGACTACGACATCGTCGCCGTGAATGCCGAGCAGTTTGAAATCACCACGCTGGTGGGCGGCGCCTCCGGTTACGAGGTGAGCAAGGTTGAGTTCAGCGAGAAGGACGTGGACAAGGGGGAATACCCCCACTACATGCTCAAGGAAATCTTCGAGCAGCCCGACACCGTGCGCGACGCCATGCGCGGCCGCCTTTCGCTGGAGGAAGCCACCGCGAAGCTCGGCGGGCTGGAAATGACGCCGAAGGAATTGCGCGAGGTGGAGCGCGTCGTGATTGCCGGCTGCGGCACCGCGTTCCACGCCGCAATGGTCGGGGAATATCTACTCGAGAGCCTCGCGCACATGCCCACCGAGATCGAGTTTGCGAGCGAGTTCCGCTACCGCAACATGCCCATGACAAAAGACACGCTCGTCTTCGTGATGAGCCAGAGCGGCGAGACCGCCGACACGCTGGCCGCCCTGCGCGAGAGCCAGCGGAAAGGGCACCGCACCCTCGGCATTTGCAACAACGTCGCCTCCACCATCGCGCGCGAAAGCGACGGCGGGGTGTACATGCATGCGGGACCGGAAATCGGCGTCGCCGCCACGAAATCATTCACCTCACAAGTCACCATCCTCACCCTGCTCGCGTTGCTGCTCGGACGCATCCGCCATCAATCCACCAGCGAGGGCATCGCCGTCATCGAGCAACTCGAGGCCCTGCCGGATAAAATCCGCACGATCTTAAAGCTGAACGACCACATCAAATCCATCGCCGACAAATACGCCGAGGCAAAGGCCATGATGTTCCTCGGCCGGCAGTTCAACTACCCGGTCGCCCTCGAAGGCGCGCTCAAGATGAAGGAGATCAGCTACATCCACGCGAGCGGCCACCCGAGCGCCGAGTTGAAACACGGCGTCATCGCCCTAATCACGCCCGAGGTGCCCAGCGTCTTCATCGCACCCGACGACGTCATCTTCGACAAAAACGTGAGCAATATTGAGGAAGTCAAAGCTCGCAAAGGCCCCGTCATCGCCATCGGCACCGAAGGCAGCAGCAAGCTGGAAAAAGTCGCCGACGATGTGATCTACATCCCGAAGTGCCCCGACTACCTGTCACCGATCCTCACCTCGATCCCCTTGCAACTCCTGGCTTATCACACCGCCGTGAAACTCGGTTGCGACGTGGATAAGCCCCGCAATCTGGCAAAGAGCGTGACTGTGGAGTAATCCCCGACTGCAATGGAAGGCTCTCATACGGACCTGGTGCAGATTGACGGGGTCATGAAGTCTTTTGGCGATAAAATCGCCCTTAAGAATGTCTCTTTTTCTGTTCCGTCCGGACAGATTTGCGGATTGCTCGGCCCCAATGGTGCGGGAAAAACCACCTTGTTCAGACTCCTCATGGGAATCCTCAAGGCAACGGAAGGAAAATTGCTCGTTGATAACCGTGATGCCTTTGAGGAACGCGTTGAGGTCAAACGCCTCATCGGATTTCTTCCGGACGAACCGGTTTTCTATTCTTATCTATCCGGCCGGGAAACACTCGAGTTAAGTGCCGCCATGCACGGCCTCGACGTGCGTTCCACAATGGATCGAATTGCGCCCCTGATCGCCAGGCTGCGCCTTGCCGAGGATATCAATAACTACGCCGAGGATTATTCACGCGGAATGAAGAAGAAGCTCGGCTTGCTGCTGGCCATGCTGCATGAGCCCAAGCTTCTCGTTCTGGACGAGCCCACCAACGGCCTTGATGTCGAATCGACACATCTCTTTTACAGCCTGATCCTCGATGAGGCAAAGCTGGGAACAACCATACTTTTTTCGACCCATCTGATGGATCACGTGACGAGGCTTTGCTCCCATGCCGTGATCATTAATGAGGGTACTGTTGTCGCAAGAGGCTCTTTGGATGAACTTCGCTCCAATTTTGATCAATCCAGTCTCGAGGATATTTTCCTGAAACTGACTTCCAGGCCGTCACAGACATGAAAAGCGAGCTTTGCAGCCCGCCCGCCCCATTTTGGAGCACTGTTAGATTGCTTCTCGGCGCAACACGAAAACGGGCTGCCGGCCGGCAAAAACGGCAACAGGAGTTGATGCGCCGTCGTGCCGGCAAGAATTCATTCAACTGGGGCGGGTTCGGCTTCTTCATGGCGGTTATCATGATGATAATTCTGAACATCTGCGCAGCCTTTGTCGTGTTCACTGCCGTCACTTCAGGTGAGCACATCGAAGCCGAACGTGGCGGGAAGATCGTGGTGGACAGCTGGTTCTTGAGAAGTGTGGAGATGCGTCCGGATTATTCCTCTGAAGCCAGGAGTATCGTCACGAAATACGGAGGCACGGAAACAGCCGTTGAGAAAAAACTTCGTGATGCAGTGAGTGCGCATGGAACCCGGGATCTTGTCGAAACGCATGTTGCGACTCCTGGATTGAAAGGATTACCAGGAGCCGGACCTTATCCCGCAATGTTTGGTTCGATTGTACTCATCTGGTGGGGAGTGATGCTGGTTTTTCAGGGGGAAGGTCTCGAACTCGATCTTCAGCGGCGCAGACATCCGATGTGGGAATGGTTGTTCACCCACCCGGTGCCACCAGGAGCGATTTTTCTGGCGGAAATGCTCTCTCCTATTGCCGCCAATCCCATTTATTGGGGAGCACCCTTGTTTGCCGGTTTTTTGTATGGCTGGATCCATGGCCTGGTGACGGGTGTTCTGGCAGCGTTTCTTATCGGCGTACCCGTATCAATGGCGGCGGCTTGCCTGGGAAAGGCGCTGGAGATCGGAGCCATCCTCCGGTTTTCCCCGCGTTCACGCGGAGCCATGATCGGGTTCATGAGTTGGATGGGTTACGCATCCATGATGATGTTCTTCCTTGGCGCAGTCGCAATGCCCAAGATAATCACCGCCACCGGGAAACTTCTTGAACCTCTCACCTTGTTACCTTGGCCGTGGCTGGGCATGTTTCTTGGCGCACGGACAGACGGTTCCTTTTCATTTCTACTGGGCATGCTCAATTGTTGGATCGCGGCGGGCATCACGATTGCGGGATCGGTCTGGTTTAGCGTCTGGGGCGCGCAACAGGGATTAAGCGGTAACTTTGGCAGGGCTGATTCGGCGCCACCAGCATCAAAAAACCAGGCAATACGGTTTGGAAAGGAACCTCTCTATCGCAAGGAATTTTTATGGTTCATCCGGGATCGCAGCGCAATCGTCCAGACCATCCTCATTCCTTTGACGGTCGCGGGCTTTCAACTCTTTAATCTGCGCGGTCTCTTGAACACGGCCCAGAGCGAATGGAACTATCTCTGCGGTACCGGTATATTGTTTGGAACTTATTTCCTTTGGATACTCGGACCGAAATCCCTCACCTCGGAGGGCTCAGCCCTGTGGATTGCCCTTACGTGGCCCCGGGGTTTGGAAAGTTTATTAAAGGCCAAGGCATGGCTCTGGTCGCTGATTTCCTCGGGCATCGTGGGACTGGTTCTCTGCTATGCAGCCTTTCTGTATCCGGCCAGCGCCTGGAAAATTGTCCTGGTGGGGATCGGCTGGTTCTTTTTTGGCCGGAGCATGGCGGAAAAGGCCGTGACTCTTGTTACCGTTACTTCCCCGTCCGGGGAACCGGAAAAAATTTCCCGGGGACGCCGGTGGGCGGCCCAACTGGGCATGTTGACTTTTTCCATCGGAATCTTAACCCAGCAATGGCACGTCGCGATCATGGGCATTGTTTACTCCTATATGGCGGCTGCCGCCATGTGGGAGAATTTCCGGGCCCGTTTGCCATACCTCTACGATCCGTGGTCGGAAAAACTGCCGCCTCCCCCGACGCTGATGCATGCCATGATCGCAATCAGCCTTTTGGTGGAAGGAGGTGCCGTCTTCACGGGCTTTACGATGGTTCTGGTCGGAAGAGAAAATATCGCGGTCCTCCAGGCCGTGATCTACGGGATCTGTGCTGTGATTGTTTCCGTGGGATTATCGAACTTTCTAAGCAACCGGGGCGTTTTGCTTGAAGACGTCTGGTGCTGGCGGGAGGCTGGAATCTCTGGGAAACAATCGAGACCATGGTGGAATGGTGATGGCACCGGAAAGAGACCTCTTCTTTTATCTTTCATGATGGGAACTGCCGGAGGGTTGGCGCTGGGCTTGTTTGCGCATGGTTATCTCGCGCTGCTGACTCATATTCCGTTTACCGCCGAACTCATCCAAAAATCACAGGAGCAAATAGCAAAAATTCCGGGCTGGAGGTTTTCGTATGCTATTATGGCGGTCGCATTTGCGCCGTTTGCGGAAGAGTATCTTTTTCGCGGGCTCCTTTTCAGGGCACTGGATCGTGAGTGGGGCGGCTGGCGCGCAATAGTGGGCAGCGCGGCTTTTTTTGCAATCTACCATCCCCCCCTTTCCTGGTTGCCGGTTGGCCTGTTGGGAGTTGCCAACGCCCTGCTGTTCAAGAACACGGGCAGGCTTGCACCAGCCGTAATCCTGCACATGGTTTACAACGCCGTGGTCTTGATCTGACGATCAGCGGCCCGGACAACACGAGGACGGTGGTCAGGTGAGCGCCTCAAACACACTCCTGCATGACCGGGTGAATTTTCCTTTGGGTGATGAACACGCCTCGTCTGGTCCCTGACCGGGCAATTTTCCACTTCTCGAAGGTAAAATTTTAAATGCTGATTTTTCTCACCAACGCCTTTTCGAGTGCCTCTATCTGCCATTTATTTCACTTTTTCCTGCTTGACTTCCTCCTCCGCAGCATCAACGACCCCGGAGTATGAAAATATTCCCCGGAAAGTCACAAAGCCTTGAGCATTACAGGTCCTCCCGGTTCATTTGGAATCTGGAGAAAACCACAAATGCGGGTAAAAATTGGAACGCCTCTCGACCCCTCCTGAACCAATCCCTTTACCCCGCGTTACGGAGAATTGCCCCAAAATTGACAAAAGCGATACCCCCTCTTCTCTGTGGAGTGTCCGGAATAATTTTCTCCACCAGAGTAAACCGAAAAATTCCGCCAAAAGTATGTAAAAACATACCCATTGCCCTTATGAAGCTTGAAACCCTGTTCGCATTGGTTCCCGGATCTTCCTCAGATTGCGCGGACGAACGCCTTTTCCAGCGCCTCGATCACCACCCGGCCCGGCTTGTTGGTCCGGAAATGCTCGCCGCGCCGGAGCACGATGTCGCTTCCGCTGTTTTCCTGCGTGATCCACACAAGCCCCTGCTCGCAATCGATCTCAAACCCGCGCCGGTCGCTTTCCATGCTGCGGACTCCTCCCTTGGCGATTTCGAACCCTTCCCCCGTCGAGGGGACGCGGGCGGAACCGGAGACAAGGCCGATGCTGAACTGCCATGGAGTATTGAATGCTTTCATGCATCAACCATAGCTCGCTGCGGTGTACATAACAGATTCAGGCTACATGATACCGGACAGGTACAGTACCCCTCTGGGGCAACTGTACTCTTTCGTTTTTTTAACAAGTGTGACTGTATCTATTCGCCAGGTTATGCAATATAGAGGGATGCCCACCTTGCTTCGCCACGAACCGCCGGCAGACACGCTCTACCGGGAGGTCGTGAACCAGATCCGGGGGTTGATCGATTGCGGCACCCTGCGGCCCGGTGAGCGCATCCCGTCCGTGCGGCGTTTCAGCTGAACCTGAGCAAGAGGTTTGAGAAGGGCAAGGATTAAGCGGAAGCATCCGGAAATAGACGGTCATACGAGGAAAAAAAGCCCGCAGAGCGAAAAAAAGACCGGAAAATTCAGGTTTGAGAAGATCGGGCCGAAAATCGGGGTATTAGCAAAGGTTTGAGAAAAAATCCGCCCATTCTCTGAAACACCCATTCATGCCGCTTGAACGGCCGTTTCAAAGCCCATACACTGCCGGCGCGATGAAGGAGACGCCGACCATGACATAAGCTGGCAGAAAGCCGTTAAAACGGCCGAGCGCTGGCTTGCATCACAGGCCCTTGCCAGGGGCGACATGGCCGGTAAAACGGTCGATCTGAGCAAAGCCGGGGCCGACCTGCCATTCGATACCGAGTTCAAGCGCATGGTCCTGGAGGCCGCCCGGCGCAATCTGAAGAAACGTGGCGCGGTGGAGATCATTTTGCCGGAGTAATGATTACCTCCCGATAAACCCGGTCCGCCGCCTTGCCATTGATCCCCTTGGCCCGTTCCACCGCCTTGATGGTGCAGCCGGCGAAGATCGCCCGGATCGCGGCGGTGTCATTGAGCGTCACCAGCCAGCTTCCCCGCAGCCTGGCCAGCCGGTCCCGCAGCATTTGCACATCCGTGTTCGTCCAGGCGGCATACATTGTCGCCCCGCATTCCGTGTAAGGCGAATCGATGAAAAAGAACGTCGTCGGGCGGTCATAAAGCTCGATGCATTTCTGCCAGTCCAGATGCTCGATGCACACCTTGTCCAGGCGCAGATTCAGCGCCCGGATCGCCTCCATGCGTCCCGATCTGGACCCGAGCGCCGCGCCTCCACTCAATGCCGAGATCCCGAAAGAGCGCATATCGGCCCCGCCGAAACATGTCTTGTTCCTGAAAAACCACCGGGCGGCGCGTTGAATATCGGTCAGGCCCGGCTGGTCTCTGAAGTCGTGGAACTCCTCGCGGGAATTAAGGACGAACTCCAGCTCGGTCAGCAGCACGTCGGCATGGAATCGCACGCAACGATAGAACGTGATCAAATCCCCGTTCAGATCATTGACCACCTCGATCGTGGAGCGCGGTTTCGCCAGCAACACGGCGAGGCCGCCGGCAAACGGCTCGCAGTAGCAGGTGTGCTTCGGAATCAAGGGCAGGATATGTTTGAGCATCCGGGTTTTTCCACCCGGCCAGCTCACCGCAGGACGAACAACAGAAGAAAGTTTTTGCATCCCGATCTTATAACGGGCCGGCGCGGTTTCGTTCACAAAAAATGCTTCAGCCGGTCGCGCAATTTCTTCAGCGCCCGTTTCTCGATCGCGTGGATGTAGCTCTTCCTGCAGCCGCACACCTTGGCGATCGTCTCCAGGGGCAGCGGGATTCCGGGATTTACTTTCGACAACACCGCGAGGCCGTGGTCGATCCGGTTCCGCTTTAAGATTCACTGGCTGCGCCTTGTCGCGTTTCAAACAGCCCTAGCTGCTCGTGCTTCTCCGGGGCGATGTCGGCGTGGCGCTGCAGGAGCGTTCTGGCCAGGGACTCGCTGGCGAGGCGGTAGACGCCAATGTTGTTGCCGCCGGGATTCTTCACGGTCCTCGGGCAGAACCTCTGGTCCGCGAACACTCCCACGGGCGCGATCACGCCGTAGTTTTTGAGCTGGAGGATCGCCGATCCCGCGATGCCGGTGCCGCCGTGCTGGTCCGCGCCGTGGACCGCAAGATCGTTCGCGGAAAACTCGCCGCCCTTCAGCGCCCGTTTTAATACATGGGCGATCATGTCGCTCATCGGGCCGGGCTTCCACGCCCACTGCAGGACCATGGCCTCGTTGATGCGAGCTTTGGAGGCGGGTTCGCTCATGCGGCGGCCCTCATTTCATCCAGCAACCGCACGGCGCGGCTGTAGGCGAAGTCGTATAGTTCCATGCTCCACAGCGCCTTCCTGGTGCCGGCGGGGAGCTTGATATAGCAGCTCGTGCAAAACGACGCCCTGGCGCGTTTCTTGCCCCAGCAACCCCGGCACGTCGTGCCCTTGAGATCGCTGATCACCAGCTCGTGCCCGATCGTCAGCGGTTCGGTCCGCAGATCGGGATCGATCGGAACCTTCCTCCGCTCGGCGCGATCGCGCAGTGTGTCGATCCGTTTATCCGCCCACTTCAAAGCCTTCAGCACTTCCTTGTCCTCGGGTTCATGTTCCCGGACAAAGATCACGAGTGCGGAGAGGCCGGTGAGCTGGTTCATAATTTGAACGTAAACACCTTTGCTGTTGCATCGGGCCACTCGAACCGATGATGGGGGATTCCGAGCTTATCCGCTATCGACCCGTGGCAGTTGAAATTAGGAAGCCAGCCATCCTCGGCCCGCAATAGAGCGTCAACCGACACGCCGATTTTTTTGGCAAATTCCTTAACTGTCAGATCGCCACGCTTGGCACGCACGGCTTTGCCGAACAGGACGCTGTGTTGTTGCGTGCGTGGCCCTCGTGGCGCGAAACCAGCCGCCACCTTTTTTGGATTCTTCTCATGGGGTTTTTCATCGGCGACAACAGGAGATGGAATAATGCCCTCCTTCTCAGTCGAGATCGTGATCGAGACATTTGATTCCGGCTGAATGAGCATCCTGCCGTTGCGGCGGCCGGTGACGAAGATTTTCAGCGAACCGTCATCCATCAGGGTGGCCTGAAATTCACGGCCATCGTGTTTAAACACTACAGTTTCTAAAAGTCCCGCGTTCATTTTTGCCCGAAAATCTCCAGCGCCTTCATGGCGAGGTTGCCGAGGTCGGCGCAGTGGTCGGCGACGGCTGCGGCGTCGCGGAGGAAGATCGCCTGGTCCAGCTTGTCCACGTGATGCCGGATCTCCTTTATGAGCGTGGCGTCGTCGGGATTCCATTGCTCCCAGTCGCCCTTGTGTTCGTTTGCCCGCAGCTCCTGCAGCATGAGTCCGGAAAATTTCAGCGCCAGCGCGATGGTTGAATCGTTCATAGGTTTTTAAAAGGGCGTTTCCACGGTGGTTCCATCGTCCGGCACGCATTCATCGACGACGATGTCGCCGCGCACTCCGCGCGGGCGGTGCTCGAATTGTTTCCTGGCCTTGCTCCGGCCACGGTTCTGGAGCGTCATGCGGATCTGGGCGAGCTGCTCGTCGTCCAGGTCTTCGATGTCCCGCGTGCCGAATTTATCGAAGACGATCTTCGCGGTGTATGCGGGATCGGCGGCCCGCTCGATGGCATAGAGCAGCCGGGTGCGCGGCATCTGGATCTGGCGCAACTGCGCGTTGGCGTCGGCGGGTTTCAACAGCGCGAGCAGCTCGGCTTTCATCCTGTCGACCTCCGGGTCCTTGAATGTCGACCAGCTCACCGGCGCGTTGAATACCCGGATCGTGAGACGCTCGCGCTCGGCCTCCTGGGCGACCTTGCCACGCACGCCGGCCTTTGCCATTGCCTGGTAGAACATCCGGAAGAGCATGTTGCGTTGTGGACCGGTCATGGCTTCGCCTGCCTCCTAAGTTTGCGTGCCGCCAGCTCAGCCATGACGCCGGGATCGGGTGCGACGGGTGGACCGGAGTCGCGGATCGGCTCGGGGGCGGGCGCGGGTTTCGCCGCCTTGGATTGCTTCCACCGGCCCATGATCGCCTGTGCCTCCGCAAGGTCCTCGCGGAATTTGTCGACGTTGAAAAAGTTGTCCGCCGTGAGCTTCAGGCATCCCGCATGGCGCTGGCCGTAACGGCGGCGGAATGCCTCGTCATTCACGCGCCGGTGCAAATAGCGGATCGTCATCTCGATGTCCTGTGGCGTCACTGGCAGGCCCGCCAGCGATCCCTTGGAAAGCAGTTGCACATACCCGGCCTCGATGCGCTCATTGAACGCGTAATTGCGGCATGTGTGCCGCCCGTAGAATTGATGCAGGATGCGCACCTCCTCCGGATTCACATGGAGCGGATATTGCACGGTGCTCATGGCCGGGACTTGCCTCCCTTGAGTTTCAACCGCTCGACGGCTTCGGTCAGTTCCAGGTCGAGGCAATCCGTCTGGTGGCGCTCCAGTGCGCATTTCAACCGCGTAATGAACACCGCCGCGCGTGCCCGGCGTTTCTTCGCCTCCACCACGAGCAGCTCCGGCGTGGAAACATCGCCGGCCTGCACCGGGAAGCTGTCCATGTAAATGACAGTCAGCGCTTCCTCCAGCTTTGGCGTCCAGTTTACGAAGATCGCTCTCATTGCCTTTTCTCCATCCACGCTTCCAGCGCGGGATTTGATATGAGCAGGATCACGCGGCCAGTCCGGCCAACCTGCCGGAAATATTCCGGGCATCCGGGTTGTTTCCTGCGCCGGTGGAATGTCATCACCGAGATCCCCACGCGCTTGCAAAATTCGGTGGGAGTTTCCTTTTTTAGCGTCTCGGATTCGGTGGCACCCATGACAACGCTGAAGCCTTCAATCTTCATCACACGCAGGCACCAGTTCACAGCATCGTCGCGGTTCACAAAGTTCACCGTGAACGGAAGCGCCCGGAACTCCGGCAGCGGATATGCTGTCCCATGGACTGGAAGCGTGTGGGTGTTGCTCATCGGAACAAGACGGAGCCGGGGCGGTTGGTGCGGGCGGCGCGTCGGCGGCGCTCCACGGTCTCGCGAAGCTTCCACCCGACGAACACCGCCGCGAGAAGAAGGACGATGAAGAGCGTGTAACTCATGACTGCACCTCCTGGCGTTTCGGCATTTCGCTGGAGGCACGCTTGCAGGCCGAGCAGACCACCTGCCGCGCCAGCCCGCTGCCCACCTCCCCGAGCCGCGCACCGCAGCAGATCGACAGGGTCCCGCGATCCCCCACGGGTTTGTAGAACTCATCCTCGCCGATGATGTCACCGATCACGCCGTGGATCATGGGGTCTCCTTCATTCCGTCCAGGCATTTGTCGATTTCTTCCTGCATGGCGGTGATGATCTCCGCTGCTGTTTCCATGCATTTATGGGCGTCCTCCAGTTCCCCCTCCACCGCGATGTGGTGGTTGAGGTCCTTCATCTCCGTGGCCTGCGCCAGATGTTGAAGTGCAGCGCCGAGATTTGTGACCACGTCCCCGCTCAGCGCCCGGCAGATGTTTTGTGTGTCCTGCGCGTTCATAACTTGCCTCCGATCAATACGCGCAGCCGGCGTTTCGCAGCCTCGCGCACGGTCGCTTGTGTTTTGCGTGGCTGCCAGGCGATTACGCGATTCAGCCATCCACGGTCCGTCGACGTGCGGATTTTCTGAAGCCGGTCCGTGCTGGTTCCCGTCTCGCAGAGCGATCCGCACACATCGACAGCCCATGGGGATTTTGGATCGACGCTCATGCCGCCTCCTGGGTCACCCGGTTCTCCAGCTCCTCCAGCTTCGGCTCGACGAAGAAGCTCTCCTCCTGCACGACCTCGACGCCGATCTTCCGCAGCGTTTCAAAATCGAGCTGCCCCTGCGAATAATCCGAGATGATCAATTCCTTGTTCACCTCCTCTTTCGTGCGCACATAGCTGCGCACCAGCTCGCCGGCGGGGAATGCCTTCAGCGTCTCCAGAACCCTGTCCCACGTCTTGCGGAGAATCGTCTTGAGTTTCGGTGTGCCCGTGCGGTAGCCGAGCTTCCCGTGCACGAACTCCAGGCTCTTGCGGTCCTTGGGGAACTGGTCGGGATTCGCCCCGGCCCATGCCTCCAGCAGCGCGACCTTCTCCTCGATGCCGGTCTTGAGTTCGCTCATCCGTCCCTCGTAATCCGTGCGGACATCCGTGATGCGCACGTCCATTTCGGTCTGCAGGCTGTTCCGCTCCAGCGTCAGTGTTGCCACTTCGCCAAGCAGCGCCTCGGCGCGTTCGCGGGTGATCGGTTGTGTGAATTTAATGCGTTTGGTCATATCTATTTTTCTTTCTTCTTTGTTGTGGGTTGCGGGAGTTTTCCCTCCCGCTGGAGTTTGCTAAAATGCCGGTATGCCAGTTCCGCGAATTCCTGGGCGCTGGCCTTCATGACGGTGCGCGTGGAAATGCGTTTCAAAACGCGGTCCTTCGCCTCGCCGGTGCCCGGCAGCACGATCCGCGACTGCCAGTAGCGGGAGCCCTTGCGCTTGTAGATTTCCACCTTGACGACGGAGACCTTCACGCTTCCCCCCCCCAATTGGAGACGGGTTCCATGTTCAATGTTTCAGGTTTCTGGTTCATAGGACGGACGCGATGGGTTCCAGGCGGATGCTTTTCCACTGGTTGAGATGTGTTGGCTCCTGGCGGGCGCGCCGGAACGCGTGCTTGCAGACCGGGCACTGATAATCCCCATGGGGCAATTCGCCCGAGACTGGCGTCTCGCAGAATGCGGAGAATGGGGACTCGGTGCCACAAGCGGGGCAGCTCATTTTGACGTAATCGAAATCGTTCATTTGGAAACCTCCAGGACAATGGGGTTTTTCGCTTCGCGCAGGGGCATCAGCATGCCGATTCCCGACTTGCCGAAACGGAATGAGAGAGCGCTGTTCTTATCGCCTGCCTGGAATGCGCAGCGTGCGTTCGGGAGCATTGAAATGAGCTTCAAATAATAACCGCGCACCCATCGCGGGCCGACCTGATAATCCGACGCGGGATCGTCAATTTCGGTCGCAAATGGGAAGAATTCCGCTGCCTTGTCAAAGTCCGCGAGGACCCTTTCGATATCCGGCGCACCTTCATCCTCGTTGTCGGCATCGTGGCGCGGAATGCAGGCCATGATGTGACCGTCGCAGGCGCATCGATAGTATCCCGTCACGAACGGCCTCGTGAGAATGCCACGTGCTTCATCGGTGGCGCAAAACGGCTTGAAGTCGATGGCGGCGTCCTCGGGATCGTGCTCGGGAATATCGAGACCATACACTTCCGCCTCGATCCTCCAGTCGGGCCGGCCGGTGAGCAGCGACTCCGCCTGGATCAGCAACTGCAGGCTTTCCGTGAAGGTGAAAAGCTCCTTGGCTGCTGGCTCCTTCTTCACTCGATCAAGGACGGCCTGGATGGCGAGACGGCATGCCAGGACTAGCGCGACGGGAAACTCCGCCGTCCTTTTGTCGTCGGGTTGATCGCTCATTGCGCGTCCTCCAGGAGTTTGTAGTCGCGCACGAGCTGCGTGTGTGCGCCCTTGAATGCCTTGGCGGGCTGGCCGGCGAATGCCTTGGCTTCCATCAGCTCGCGGGTGAGCACGAGCTGCTTGCGCAGCGCCCGGAGGTGGCCGCGGTTCTCGACGACCTTCACCGCCAGGGCGTGCAGGTCGCGGTCCTTCGCGCACTCGGGGAGGATCTGCGCGATCAGTTCCGCCGCGACCTCGTCGTGGCCTTCCAGCTTCACCTCGCGCACGATGCCGATGCGGGAGAATTGCTGGTCGTTTTTCCTGATCTTCTCCAGCACCTCGGGATTCCCCTGCAGCACGATCGGGCAGCCGGTGGCGTCGTGGAAATCAAACACCATCTGCAGGCCGCCGCTGGTGATGCGCTGCGCGTTGTCGATGATGATGAGCCGGCGGCTCTTGCTCAGGCGCTGGACCATCCACGAAATGCGCCGCACATTGCCGCTGTAGGAGCGGGTGTCCATGCTCTGGAAGAGCAGCTCCACGATGCCGCCCGAGCTGCTCTGCCAGCGGTTCAGCTCGATGGCGATCGCGGTCGGGTTGATCGCGGCATACATGTCCTTGCCGAGCGTCTTGCCGATGCCGGCCGGGCCGTGGATCAGGCCGAAGTCATCGGTCTTGCGGATCTGCTCGCAGATCGCCGCCACGCGCTTGGTGACGTTCGTCGGGAAATTCGCGGCCTTCACTTCCATGCGGCTGCCGGCGGTCTTGAGGATGTCCTCGGCGAGCGCCTCGAATTTCCTCACGTCGCCCTCGGGCTTGCCGTTGAAATACTTGCTCAACGACGCGGGGTTGCTGTTCAGCTCCCTCGCCAGGTCGGCCAGGGAAAGCTTGTTCTCGTCGCGATAGGCGATGAGCCGGTCGCGCGTCTCCGGGTTGAATATTTTCGGGGTGCGGTTGACCGGCGCTGGTGACAGGGGTTGATCATCAGTTCCGGTGGTGGCGGGTTTTTCTAGAATTTGGACCATGGGTTTTTTTGTGGGTTGCAGGTTTACTTTGTGAGCATTTCGTCGAAAGCGGCGTCGGCCTCGGCGGCGAGATCCTCGTCGCGTTTTACGGCGGTCTTGAACTGGGAGCGGCGGGCGTCCACGCGCGAGATCCCGGCGGCGATCCGCTCGGCCCTCGGGATGGACGGGATGCGGGCGGCGGCCGCTGGCGGCGTTGAAAGGGATTCCCGGCCAGCGTGCCGATCTGTCTTGGATCGGCCCAAAGCCTTCCGTTCGGGGAGGCATCCTAGCTCGATTTCGCTACCATCGATGTCGCCGGGGACTTCGAGGGGCATCTCCTGCCTGGAAGATGGAGCCGAGGCATCTACATGCCTTGCTGGAGTGCTGGCCGGGAAAGTGTTCACGAGCTTGGCGACGCGGCGGGTGTTGTCCTGCTCGCGCTCCAGGGCGGCGGCGGTGTCGGGCTGGTGGATCTGCTGCAGGCGGGTCATGTCGCGCTGGCGCATGCGCCTTGTCTCGGCCAGGGCTTCCTTGCTGGCGGCGTCGTTGCTGAACCAGTCGGCCCTCCCCTTGCGCGGGATCGACTCGATGTATTCGCCGTCGCGCCCGAGGATGTGGAGCACGTCGGGCGCGTGGCGGTTGATCACCCACAGGACCTTTTCGCCGGTCCCGTTTTTCTCGGCGATCGTCACGCTGGCGCTGCTCGCGAAGAAATAGGTCTTCGTGTCCATCGTCACCTTGATCTGGTGGCGCTCCACGATCGCGTAACCGCGCTTGCAGAGGATCAGGGCCGCGATGGAATCCGGGAGCGGCTCGACCTCTCCGGGGCGTTGCGCGTATTCGCGGGCCGGGTCGTTGGTGACCGAGCGAAGCCTGGGAAGACCGGCAGCCGGCGCTGGCGTGGGTTGTGGATCTGGCAAATGGATGTTTCTCATGAGGGTTGGGAGATTTGTTTCAAAACGTGCGCGAGCTTCAAAAATTCCTCGTCGGTCATTTCCTTGAGGCTGGTCTTGCCGGTGACCCGCCGCATGATGGCGAACTGGTTTGTCTCCGGTTTCACGGCCTTAACGGCGGCCCACACCTTGTTGAAGATCGCCCAGCGCTGGCCGATCGAGAGCGTCTGCGCGGGCGCGGCACCCTTGAGGACGTAATGTTTTACAGCGGGCGCTGCAGGGGCCGCCGGTGCCTCCGCGACTTCCTCCGGATAAGCAGGAACGTCGAACACGGGGAGTTCCACCGGTGCTGCCACGGGCGCGGGTTCCATGTCCTTCCACACGCCGGGCGCGACCTCGGCCTGCCGGAACCGTCCATGCCCGGAGTAGGCGTGGCCCGCCTCGGTGTTGTGCCGGTCGATCACGGCCTTCACGGCCGCGTTCAGCTCGAAGAAATAAAGCATCGGCAGCTTGAGCTTCAGCCGGCGGCCCGTGGAAATGTCGAACTGCGCCAGCTCCTGGGCGGCAGCGGCGACGCTCCCCTTCGTGATGTTTTCCGCGCCCGCGTAGCCGAGGTTCGCCGGGGCGTTTGCAAAATTGTTTCCGCGTTGTCCTGGCAGATCCAGCAAGGCGAGATGCAGCCAGCGGTTGAAACTTTCGATCACGCCCTTGCCGGCCGCGTTGCCGCTCGCCTTGTCGCGGGGGCTTCCGACCCACCGCACGCCGCCCACCATCATGTTCCGGTGGATCTTGATCCGGCCCTCGGTCACGCCTTCCAGCACATCCTGCGTGGCCGCGCTGCAGGCGATGGTGCCGTTTTCAAAAAGGATGTGCGTGACGTAACCCCTGCCGATGCCATAGCCGGGCGTCTGCAGGCTGTGCGCGACCAGCTCGTCCACGTCCTCGGCCTTGATCGCCGCGACCGGCTTGATCACGTAGGCCACGATCGAGCGGCTGCCGACCTCCATGAGGATGTAACACACGACCTCGATCGCCTTGCCCGTGGCCTCGTCGATCACGATGATGTCCAGGCGCACGTCGTCCAGCGTGTAAAGCTCGCCCTTGCGCAGCTTCGTGTAATTCATGTGCACGTATGCGGAGGCCGCCTTGTGCGCCGCCATGCCCCGGTTGCCGGCCTGCCGCAGCGCCCTGGACGGCTTGTGGCGTGAGATGGTCGAATAGGACCAGGGGAACTCCGCGCCGGGAAGGTAGTGGGCGTAATCGATGCCCGGCAGCGGCTTGCGGTCCATGAAATCGCGGCAGAGGGTTTCGTGCACGATCGAGAGCGGGGCCTGCCCTTTCTTGTCGCGGCCTCCCGTTTCCATCGTTGCCCGGCGGTGGATCTCCGCGATGAGCGTGCGCGGGAGCGCCGCCCTGCCGCCGCAGCCCGGCTTGTAATCAAGCAGCAGCGCCTCGGGCGTGCAGGCCTTGGCGCGGGCCATGGAGGTTTTCGGGTCCGGGTTGCCGGCGTTCCAGCGGTCCCACTCGCGGCGCATCGTTTTAGGAGAGGCTTTCAGGACGTGCGATTTGTCGCCGCACAGGATCACCTTCTTGTTCAGCGACCGGGCCGCCGCCGCGAGTGCCTCGCCGAGCTTCATGCCGTCGGCGACCTGTTCTGAAACGGCTTTCAAAGCCGCGTGAAAATGGATCGCGCGTGCCCGGTTCCATGCCTTCTTTTTCGCGGCGTCGTTCATGATTCGTCTCCTCCTTTGGATTCCCACTTGCAGTCCGTGAGCTTCTCCAGGTGCTCCCTGGCGGACGCGAGCGCGGCGTCCCATTGCTTCGGCGTCATTTCCTCCTTGAGGTTGTGGACCGTCTCGGATGCCTGGTTGAATTCCGTGATCGCGACCTCGGCGAGATTGATCTCGTCGGTCTCCTGGTCGTCGTCCTTGCCGGGGTTCCGGTGCTTGACCGGGCGCTTGAATTTGTCGAGCCAACTGCGCTGGCTCGTGCCGCTCACGAAATCGAAGAGGGCTAGCTGCAGCTTCCGTTGCTGGCCCTTGAGTTCATCCATCGGCGTGGTGGCGATCTTGATGAAATCCGTTTTCGGCGGCAGCTCGAATGACTTGGCGATCGACTCCGCGACATCGCGGAACCGGTAGGCCGTGGAGCGGTTGATCGTCGGCGCGAACTTTGTGAGCCATGCCTTTAAACCGTCTCCCTTGGCCCCGAACTTCCCGCCGTGTCCGCGTGCGGACACGGTGACCTCTTTTTCGACCATTAGCATCATCGCGCCGAAGATCAGGACCTGTTTGGTGCCGTCCGTGGCGCGGTGGTATTGCTCGGTGAGCTGCTCGCCCTTGAGTTCATCCTGCGACGTGCCGGCCGCCACGATGCGGCGGTCGCAGTTGTGGGATTTGATGCCCCGCGCCGTGAAGTTCGGCGTGTGGCACTTCGGGCAGGTGAAAAGTTGCTCGGGGGATTTGGATGCGGGTTTCTTCATAATTTATTGCGGAGGGATTTGAGCTTTTGCTCGAAGATGGCGACCTGCGATTCGGTGAGCGCGGAGGCGATGTCGACCAGCCGGTCCACGATGTCGTTCGGCGAGTAGTTCGCGCTCTCCGCCATGTAGACCAGGAGTGACCGGCGCGTGATGCGGTAGCGTTCCACCTTGCGGCCGGGCACGCCGTGGTTCTCCAGCTTGCCGCGCTCGATGAGCGAGTAGACGTGGTCCACATCCCGCCCGAGCGACTTGGCGACCTGCACCGGCGAAATCATCGGCGAGCGGTAGGGCACGAGGAAATCGAACCAGCCCTGCTGGACCGCCTCGGTCTTCCACTTCGGGAGTTTCGGTGGCGCGTAGGAAACCATGGCTAGTGCGCGACCTCCGGGATTGTGAAGACCAGCGCCGACCGGTCGCCGACGATGACCTCGCCCTCGAACTTCGCGCCGGCCGGAGTCAGCTCCGGAAAATTCGCGAACAGGCACGCCTCGCAGATGCCGTGGCTGGTCTGCGCGAACGGATCGCCCTCCTCGATCAACGCCTCGCACCATGAGCAGACGATGCGGAATTTCATCGGGAAGCCTCCCCGAGATCAAAACGTAATTGTTCGCCGGTGATCAGCTCTAGCTGCGCATCCGTCTCCAGCATGCCGTTAATTACCGCGCGGAGATTTGCGCCGGAGTAGGTCACAATGTCCTGGTCGCCCAAAAGCATCGACAGGCCCCGAAGAAAGTTCACGCACTCCGAGTGGGGAAGCATGCGTGCGTGCCGGATGCTTTCGGCAATAAAGTATTGTTCGCTGCCCGTCATTCCGTCTCCTTTTTGAGCTGGTTAAAACGGCTGGTCAGCGACCGGCTTTTCCGATGCCCATGAAGCACAAGACTCAAGTGCGTGCGCGTCACTCCGAGCGCCTTTGCAGCGGCGGTCACTGTTAATTTTGTTTTGCATTTGCGAGTGTTTCGCGTAACAATCATGCGAAATAGTTAACACACGCTGTTAACAGATCAAGAAAAAAGTGAACACTTTCGCAGAAAAGTTAACAGCATGGAGGGAGCGCGAAAAACTGCCACAGGGCAAAGCCGCGATCCTGCTGGGCATTACGCGCAGCTACTTAAATCAGATTGAAAACGGGAATCGCGAGGCTGGCCCGAAAATTGTTAACAGGCTGGCGGAGATCATGGAGAATGCCGCCAGCTTCTCTGTTTACAATCCTCGCGAGAAGTTAACAGCCGCTCTCGCTGAGCATGACCTCACTCCGGCCGCTCTGGCGAAAAAGATCGGATATGATGCGGGCGTGATCGCCAACGTGGTGCGCGGCACCGGCAAAGCCAGCGAAAAAATGATCGAGGCCATCATCAAGGAGCTTCCCGAGCTTTCCAAGGAGGACCTGATGGGCGGTTCCGATTCTCCCACGGTAATCTCCAGCGATGACAGCAACGGGTTGACCTACGGATCAAAGCCGACGGTGGCACTCCCGCCTGGCATGAAAGGCCGGAATGTTCCCCTTCTTTCCATGGCGCAGGCCGGGGGATGGGACGCCGGCCACAGCGACGAAGGATGGAGCGGGGAATGCGCATTCGCTTTGAACGTGGACGACCGCCGCGCATTCGCCATCAAGGTCTCGGGCAACTCGATGGAGCCGGAGATCCGCGAGGGCGACGTGGTGATCTGCTCGCCTGCAGCCGAACTCACGCAGGGCTGCTGCGCCGTGGTGCGCACAAAAAGCGACGCGGCATTTATCAAGTTCTGGCGCAAGCGGGGCGACAGCGTCACCCTCGAAAGCGCGAACTCCGATTACAAACCCCTGCATTTTCCCCTGGCCGAGATCGCCGGAGCGTGGCCAGTGATCCAGCGCATTGCCTCCGGCATGATCAAAAAACAACTATGAAAAAGGTCGTCCTAATCCTGCTGCTGCTTCCGATCATCGCTTTCGCCGGGGACATCACCACCCGCGACGGCATCATTTACAAAAAGACCGAGGTCACGGCCGTGGAGAATGACGGCATTAGAATCAGCCATGCGGACGGCGTTGCGAAGATCCCGTTTGAAAAACTTCCGGCGGATCTCCAGCAAAAATACCACTACGATCCTGCGAAGGTTGCGGCCTACCGGAAAAGCATCGCCGATGCGAAACAGGCCGCCGATCGAAAGGTGGCCGACGACGCGCGTGCGCGGGAGCTGGCAGAGAGGCAGGCCGCAGAATCCAAACACCAGGCGGAATTGCTGCAGGCGGAAAAGGCAAAAGCCGACCGCGAATTTGCGGAGCACATGGCGCAACAAAAAGCCAGTCAGGAAAAGACCAAGGCATTCCTGATGATCGCCGGTGCGATCGCCGTCGGCGGGTTCCTCTATTTCGCGCCGACGATTGTCGCCGGCAGCCGGGGGAAGAATAACACGGGCGCAATCTTCATCCTGAATCTCTTTCTGGGATGGTGTCTCATCGGATGGGTCGTTGCATTGGTGTGGGCGTTTACCAAGGACCGCGAGGCCGCCTGACTGTCGCGAAAGCGAAAAATCCCATCGGGAAACGAACTGGCGGAAATGTTCGACAAGCTACCCCCGGACAAGAAAAAGAAGCTGCTCGATAGGTGGAGTAAATGAAACTTACCCCAGGACAAAAAGAATTTCGCGATGCGATTCAGCGGCTCGGAGGGGAGCCATTCAAAAAGGCGCTGCTCAAGGAGCTGGAGGATCTGACGCGGGGTCCGGAGAAAAGATGGCGGCGCATCGCGAAGATCATCGTCTTCATCCTGATCCTGATTTTCCTCGCGGCGGTCTCGGTTTACGAGAAGATCACCGGTTCAAAATCGCCCTGAGTTGCGGCTTGCGGAAACGGTTTCCACGAGTTCCGGTGAAAATAGTTCCGCTGAGTCCGCTGGTTCCGCTGTAGCCATTCCCCCGCCGCTGGCGGATGTGGTTCAGTGCGGGCCATGGAAACACCGGCCGCCGCAAAAAGCAATTCGCAACTACAGCTCCCGACCGAACTCACTGACGTTCTTTTCAAGGACGGATACAGGACCACGCAATTCTGGTTCGCGCTCATCGCGCTGGTGCTTGTCAACGTCGGGTTGTTCAGCGGGCTCTTCCCCTCGAACGTCGAGCAAGCCATCGCCGCCCTGGCAGACATCGCGCTGCCGCTGATCTACCAGCTCCTGCGCAACAGCCAGCAGGGCGCTCATCGCGACGCGGTGCTCGCCGTGATCAAGTCCACGATCCCGGACGCCCGCGTCGCCGGCCTCACCGCCATGGCGCAGGCGATGACCGACATGAAGCCGGATGCCCCGGCAGCGCCTGCTACTGCTGCTGCTGCACCGGTTCCCGGTGCCGCTGATACAAAGCCCGTCGCCGTCCCGACCGTGATGCCCCCCCCGGTTGCGTGATTCCGTTTCCCACGCCGAAAAAATAACCGCGAAGGACGCAAAGAAAAATGCAACTCGAAATCCGCACCACCACGAACGGCCACTGGCACACGGCATGGATGTTTGACGCATCGCATCCGGAGCGCCTCTCCCTTGCGCAGATATTTGCACGGCGTTACTCGATGGCGTCCTGGTCTGCGGCCTTCAAACTCGCCGAGCATCATTTCGGCAAAGGCAAGTTCTGGTTCACGATGATCCGGCGCGGATTCTACAAAGCGGAGGCCCGGCCATGAAATCGCGCCGATACCAGATCGCCGGGAGGAAGTTCGAGGAAGTGGAGACGCAGGTCCAGACCCCGTGCGCAATCCAGGGCATGCCGGTGCGCGGCCGCTTCCGGCTGGAAAACTGCTCGGTGCAATTGTTCCGGGCATTGCCTCCTCCGAAGCGCCCCATCGAGGATCTGCTGCCCAAGCAGCGGGACCACCTCCTGCGCGGACGCATCTGCGCCCTCCTCGGTTTCACGGACCCCAAGTTCTACGACGTGTTCCTCGCCCGCTGCATCGAGCGCGGGTTCACCCAGGTTCCGATTGTCTGAAATTTCCCTGTTTAAACAAACCCACAAAAAGAAAGCACACATCATGCATTACAGAAATGGAAGAGAAGCAACGAACGGAGACAAAGTCGTAAAACTCCAGGGCGGCAAGATAGTTGCCTTTGGCGTTCTGCACGACGCAACACCTGGCAACGACTACTGCAACGGCAGCATTGCTCCGATCACAAACGATACCGGCGCGTGCATATGCGATTGCCTGCACGTCGATGACCTCGACGCGATCCTGGCCGAAAAAGGTTTGGATAAACGCCCCGAGGGAAAATGACCCTAAATTCTATGAAACCGGAAAACATCCTCTCCATTCTCAGCATCGGCCTTTTCCTCGCGCTCGGCGCGTTCTGGATCGAGGGTTGCGCACAGCTCGGCGTCGCGCCCTCCGCATCAAAAAGCGTGGCCGCCCTGCAACCCGCCGTGGACACCGCGCTGAACAAGCTCGGCACAGACGGCAAGATCACCAGCGGCAACGCGATCGCGATCGGAGTGCAGAGCGCGACCGGCCTGGTTGCCGCGAACATCAACAATCCGCAGCTCGCGCAGATCCTCACGGATGCCATCACGACCTTTGCCGGTGATCCCGGCCTCAAGAGCGTCTCCAGGGATCTCGTAAGTCTCGCGCTCAAGGATGGCGGCAACGCCGCCACGATCATCGGCAACCTCATCAATACCGGCATCGCAGCGAGCAACGCCGCGAACAAATAGCCACGCGGAATTCCTAACACACACCCGAAAAAAACACATGACGCTGGCGCATCAGAACTCAAACGCAGGGGCCACCGGGCGCGATAACAAGCGCCCGGCCCTGCGGGGATTTGTGCCGTTGCTCATCGTGTGTCTCTGCACCCTGGGCGGCTGCGCATACGACATCGGCCTCGAAGTCGGCTACGACAAACTCAAGGTCGGCGTGACGCTCAACCACCACGAGGACGCCCCGCTGCCTGCCGCGAAAGGACTCGCGAAATGAAAGTCGCTGGTCCTCACCCGCTTGATGATCTTGCTCCGGATGTGCTTTCGCCGCGCACACGTCGCCTGCTGTTTTTTTCGTTCCTGGCATTTGGCGCGATCGCGATTTTGTGCGCGGGCATCCTCATCGGTTTCATGGTGAGCATCAACACGGTCATGGAGGTGCTCAAGCCATGACCGATCAACACCGCAACTGGCTGGCGATCACGCTCATGATCCTCTGGGCCGCGCTGTTCGCGGCTGTGGTCCACGCAACCAGGAGCCCTCTCAAGCCATGAACAACAGCGCGATCATTCAATCGGTCCAGGCAAGGCTCGGCATCACTCCAGACGGCATTGCCGGCATCAATACCTGGAACGCGATCTCCAGCCGCCTCGGCATCGTGCCCGGCCCGTCCGTGCTCATCGCGATCAAGGCCGTGCAATATCTTCTACACCTGGCGGTCGACGGCATCGACGGTCCCGCGACATGGGCGGCGATCGCGCGTGCCGTGGGTGCCACTCCGTTGAACCAGGCGCAGGCGGTCGACTGGAAATCCCTCTGGAACGAAACCCACTGGGCCGGGGATTACGTCAAGCTGATCGGCGTGCGCGGCTGGCTGGCCGGCACGAGCAAGGACAACCGCGAGGACATCTACGACGATCTGATCGTGCGCATGATCGGCAACGACGTGACGTGGTGGCGCGCGGCGGTCGATCCCACGACCTACCTGATCCGCCACCCGATCAATGCCGACGGCGCGGCGCAGCTCCAGACCGGCCTCTGGCTTTTCAAATGCGGCATCCACAAGGGCGACCCGGCGCATCCCTGCCTTGTCCAGGCGGAGGATTTCACGGTGAACCGCCTGCGCTCGAATGGCGCGGTCTACAAGACCGATGCCGGCGACTTCGGCATCCACATGCACAGCGGCGGCGCTCCCGACGACACCGGCCGCTTCAGCGCCGGCTGCCAGATCATCCAGAACCCGGACGGCTACTGGGGCAAAAGCTGGTTCACATTTTACGACCCGGTTCACGAGGCGATGAAATCCGCCAGCCAGCCAACCGTGCCCTACCTGCTGCTGAACGCGGAGGATCTGCACGCCTGATTTTTTATGACCATCACGGCATCCATCACATTCAAGGAGACGGACGGGAGTTCCGAGCGGCGCGAGCTGCACGCGGACTTCACGGCCGAGAACGAATTTGCCAACGCGGAGGGCAATCAATCGAACGGCATCGCCGGCCGGGCGGTCGAGATCAAGCTGATCTCCGCCGGTCTGCTCGAAGCGTTGCTGGACGGGATCGAGGACGAGGGCTTTCTGCCGCCGGACGCACGGGGGGGGGAATCCGAAGTATGAAACGCCATTTAAATGCCATTTCAATCGCATTGATTCTGCTGTTTGTGGGCGCAGTAGCGCCGGCTGCCATGGGTGGGGACCTACCGCAGCCGGCGCTTTCGCTCCCGATGATTGCGGAAGGCCCGGCATCGGGCGGAGACCTCAACTACTGGTATCTCATCGTCAGCATCGGGACCGGCATCCTGGTCGTGGTGAGTTTTTTCAAGCCGACGCCCGCGCTGCACAAACAGTTTGCCGACAAGGAACAGACCGCAGAGCTGTTTGAAAAGCTCTTCGACCTTGTCGAAAAGCTCGACGACAAAATCGACAAGGAGGTCAAGGTCACGAACTCCGAGCAGATGCACGGCCGGCGCGAACTGCACCGCAAGGTGAACGGGATCTCGTGCGCGTTATGGGAACTCAGCGGGAGATTCCCCGAAATGAAAAAGCACCTGCACCGTGAAAGCGAGGACGCATGAACGATCCCGTGACAGGCCGCAAGAAAGTCCGCGAGGTGCTCGCCATGGCACCGCGCCGCCGGTTCTCCGAGGGGATGATCCTGGACGGGCTCAACCGCCTCATGCCCGAGAAGGTCACCACGCAGGAGCTGGCCGCGTGGATCGAATACAATCATTCCAGGGGCTGGATCGAATACCGGCACAACCCCGACGAGGAACGCGACGAATGGTTCCTCACGGACGAAGGCAAGCAAAAGGAGGGCCTGTGAATGGGAAGGAAAGCGAGATCGGATTCCGTGTTGAAGGGCTTGTCGGAGGAACGGCAGGAACAGCTCATCGAGTGGATCAACGAGCCGAAGACGGAGACGTGCGTCGGCGGATTCAAGTTCGCACGCGACCAGCTCGCGGCGGATGGCATCAATTTAAAGGGTGGCTGGCTGCGGCAGTTGTCGGAGTTTCGGGACTGGTGGGATCTGCAGCAGGATTTCCGGGTGGCGGATTCGTTTGCCACGCAGATCGAGGAAGTGCTGAAGGTGCAGTTCCCCGAGGCGACTCCCGAGAAGCTGTCGGCAGCGGGCCAGCTCGCGTTCACCGCGATGGCGACCGCCAAGAAGGACGCGCCCTCATTCATCGAACTGGAGAAGCTGCGCCTGCAAAAGGAGTCGGACCAGCTCAACGGCAAACTGGAGATCGCGAAACTGGAGCTGAAGCAAAGGGCCGAGGAGCGTTCCTCGAAGTCCCTGGAACTCGCGATCCAGAAATTCCAGTGGGAGGCGACGGAGGCCGCGATCAAGCACGCCAGGGAGATCAAGTCGATCATCTCGGACAAGTCGCTTTCACAGCAGGAAATCATGGATGCAGTCCGTTTGAAATTGTTCGGACCGAAGGCACTGGAGAAACCGCCGCAGGCTGCATGACGGACATCACGAACATCCTCAAATCCCCGGCGGGGAAGAAGGCGGCCAAGGCCGGCAAGAAGATCCGCAAGGCGACAATGCCCGGCACTCTCGGCAATCCGCTCCAGGGCGAGGCGCAGGTCGGCGTGCACCCGGCGCTGGTCCAGTTCCGGAAATACCAGGAGCCGATCTTTTTCGACCACACGACGAAGACGCAGATCCTGCACTGGTCCCGCCAGATCGGGAAAAGCTACGTGCTCGCGAACTGGGCGGTGGACCGGCTGCTGCGTTTCCCCGGCCGGCTGGTGACGGTCCTCTCCAACTCCCGCGACAACGGCGCGGAGTTCGTGATGAAATGCCAGGAGGCGGTCGACAAGCTCGGGCTGGCCATCGAGGCCGTGGAGATCGAGAGCAACAAGGATGACCTGGACAAGCGCACCGATCTTTCCGAGGACCTCAAATATGACTCGATGCGCTTCGAGATCAAAATCACCGTCGGCGGCAAGGTGGGTCGTATCAAGGTGCTCGCGGCCAACCCGCGCACGGCACGCGGCTTCTCGGGCGATTTGATCCTGGATGAATTCGCGTTTCACGAAAACAGCCGGGCGATCTGGGAAGCGGCCGAGCCGATCATTTCCAGCAACCCCGACTTCCTGTGCCGCATCGCCAGCACGGGCAACGGCCGGCGGAACATGTTCTACCAGCTCATCAGCGAGGGGCGCATTCCCTACAACCGCGTGCGCCGCTCCGATGCCTATGCGACCGGCGACCTGAAAATCTACAGCGCGATCGACGGCAAGCCGATCACGCCGGACGAGGCCCGCAAGCAGTCCAGCGACAAACGCGCCTACGACCAGAACTACGAGTGCGCGTTCGAGGATGAGAACATGCCGCTCCTCACACAGGAACTCATCAGCCTCGCGCAGCGTGCGGGGATCGCGGTGGACTTCCAGGAGTGGGGCACGGTTTCCCTGCAGCGCATGTATCGCGCCGAGGGCGAGCTTTTTCTCGGGCAGGACTTTGCCCGGTCCCGCGACCTGAGCGTGCAGATCGTCCTGGAGAAGATCGGCCAGACGAAGCGGATGACCGGGATGCTGATCATGGAAAACATGCGCACGCCCGAGCAGCAGGCGCAGCTCGACCTGGTCGCCATGCTGCCGAAGTTCCGCATGGCGGCGCTGGACATGACCGGCAACGGCCTCGGCCTGTTCGAATACTCCCAGGAGAAGCATGGCAGCATGCGCATCGAGGGCGTGAACTTCTCCACGACCGAGCCGATCTCGCAGCGCATCCAGGCAGAGGGCCGCAAGGCCCCGACCGCCAAGGTCACCGAGATCATGGCCACGGACCTGGTTGCGGAGTTCGAGGACCGGACCATCGAGATATTCGACGACCCGGATCTGCGCGACGACCTGCGCAAGCCGGAGAAGATTGTTTCCCCCGGCGGCAAGGTAAGCATCGCCGCCAGCCGGGACGCCGCCGGCCACGCCGACCGGTTCTGGGCGCTGGCCCTGGCCGTCCGGGCCAGCCGCAACAACATGGTCCCCACGATGCCGAAATCATTCCGGATCGGCGGCGCAAGCATGTTTTTCAAACGGGACAGGAGCCACATCGGGGCATGATCACAACCCGCCAAAAATCCCCGAAACACCCCTTCTGGAGCCTGAGTGGTCGCCAAATGGCCCTTCCGCGCGTTTCTAAGGCCATTCTGCGCGTTTCTAACGGCTTTAAAATCGTCGCTGGACCCTTGGTTTCGGCTCAATCGGGGGGATTAAGGTAATGGCCAAGCCGAATCCTCCATCCCCGCAACGCAAAACACGGGCTGCCGCTGCCTTCAAACAGGCCGCTGCCGGGAAAACCCCGGCCTCGTCCCTGACCCGGCCCCCGCAACCGGACATCCAGTCCACGATGGGCATGGTCCCGGTCGGTTCCACGTCGGCGGCTTCCGCCGGTGTCAGCCGCTCCTCGTCGATCGTGCGCTACAACCGCTGGCGCGAGCGTTACAATCCGCTGCGCGGCCTGACAATGGCGCGGGCGATCACGTTGCTGGAAAGCTACCAGCGCGGCGAGATGGCCGATCCGCAGTGGACCTATTTCTTCATCGAGCAGACGGACCCCGATCTTTTCGCCATCCTGGAACGCCGGGAATCGGCGCTCCTTGAACTCGACTGGAACGTGAAGCTGATCTCCGGCCGCTGGTCGAAGGACGACCCGCGCAACGAGGACTTCGACGCGGACCTCGCCACCGAGCAGGCGGTCGCCGTGCGCGAGCACTACGAGGGGATCGACAATCTTTACGAGGCGATCAGCCACCTGCAGCTTGCGACATTCCGCGGCTTTTCCCATTGCGAGAAATACCGCAACACGGACGGCGATGTTTACCACCTGGAGATTGTGGACCAGTGGAACATGGTGCGCGACCTTCTGCGCGGCCGCTGGAAATACAATCCCGCCGCGATCCAGACGACGTTCTACAGCCTGGGCGCTGACATGCTGGTCGACCCGGCGGATTTCATCATCCGGGAACGGGACCGCCATGTGAACCGGATCGCGCTGCTCAAGGCGATCCGCAATGGCCTTGCCGACAAGGACTGGGACGCGTTCATTGAAATTTACGGGCTTCCCTCGGGCGTCATTACCGGCCCGGCGGGAGTGCAATCGGGCAAGGAAGCGGAATACGAGGCCGCCGCGCAGGAGATCGCCAATGGCGGCAGCGGCTACCTGCCCTATGGCTCGACCTACACGCCGAACGACCAGCCGCGCGGCGATTCCCCCTTCAAGGTCCGGCTCGACCACCTGAGCGAGAAGCTGGTCCTCGCCGGGACCGGCGGCCTGCTCACCATGCTCGCGCAGAGCGGCAGCGGCACGCTGGCCGGCAACGCCCACATGGAAGCCTTCCAGAGCATCGCCAGGGCGGAGGCCCGGAAGATCAGCGAAATCTTCCAGCGCCAGATGGATTCCGAGATCCTCGACCGCAAGTTCCCCGGCCAGCCGCACCTGGTCTATTTCGAACTGGCCGCCAACGACGAGCTGGACCCGACGGAGGTTGCCAAGCAGGCCGCCGAGTTGCGCACCGCCGGCTACAAGATCGACACCGAGCAGCTCAGCGAGCGCACGGGCTACAATCTCACGGACGCGCCGGAACCGGCCACCGTCACCGAGCAGGGGAACATTCCTGGCAAAAAACCCGGCGGGACAAAACCGCAACCCGACCCGGCCGATCCCGCGACCAATCGCGCCATGCGCATGCTCCACGAGCTGGCCGATGCGGACCCCGAGGAGTTCGACGACAAGTGGGCGGTGTTCAACCGGGAGTTTCCGTCCCTGGCTGCGATTGTGAATGGCGATCTTCCAGGACATCCCTTCCACGGCAACCAGTTTGCGGACGCCGCCGCAACCGCCGGCAAGACGGCAAGGGCGGCGACAAAGACGGCCGTGACAAGCGAGGAGCACGAGGCGGCCTATAAATTGCACCTCGATGCCTCCGACAAATTTTACGCCGCCGCGAAGGAGGCGCACAAACAGGGTGACCAGGATGCCATGAAAAAGCACCTGCGGAAATCACAGACTCATCTTGACCAGGCGGGCCGCCATTCCTCCATCGCGATCGCATGGTCCGGGAAAGAGGGCGGCCGCACGGCGGCAATGTCCGTGCCAAGGCCCATCGAGAACATGTTCAGCCCGGACGAACCGCGCGACCCTCTCGGAAAATGGGCGGGCGGCGCAGGCGGATCTGGCGACGTGCGGGAATTCAAGGTGACGACCACGCCGGCGCTTCGCAACGCGCTGGGGCTGGAGAGCGATCACGTTTATGCCGACGCTGCGGCGCTGGCAAAAAAACACCCGGAGATTTTCAAGGACGGGCGCGAGGCCAGGGACTATGTCGATTACGTCTTTGCCCGGCCCACGCACATCCTTCCCGGCAACGAGACGGATCACCGGTTGATCGTGCGTGCCGGCGAGGCCGACGACCACAAGGCGGCGGCGCTGGAGATCGAGAAGCGGGGCGGCAAATACCGCGTGCGGTCCGCGCACACGCTCACGGACACGCAATTTAAATCCAGGCAAAAAAAATTCGCCGGCCAAGTCGTCAAGCTTGGGGTCTCGCGTGTAGATCCCGAAAATCGGGAAACACCTTCGAGGCGACTAAGCGGATCTCACGATACGCCTCCGGCTATTCCGAAAATACTGCTGCTAACAAGGGAGGTCAAGTGAACGCTACGCAAATCATGGTCCTGGTTAAAACCGACGACGGAAAAGTCCGGCCCGTCACGCTGCCGGGAAAACAGGCCAGCCAGGTCAAGGGCTTCATCACCCACATCCAGGGCGGGACGCTGCACCTCCGGGCGCAGGAAATCACCGAGGAGGAATTCGCACTGATTCTCAAATCCAAATGAGCACACCGATTCTCAACCGCAATTTCGAGCACCCTGACGATGGCTGGTATCAGATCGAGGCAAAGGGCCTCCACCCGAATGCCAGGGCGAAGATCGTCCAGGTGATCGACGACAAGGCAATCAAGTCGATCGCCACCAATTTCAATTCCTCCGCGAAGGCCGGGGCGCTGCGGCATGGCAGGGAAATGCTCATCGACCACGAGCACTTCAAGCACGACGAGGAGAAGGAGACGATCGCTTACGGATGGATGGCGGAATCCCAGGGCCGGGAAGACGGCATCTATGCCAGGAACCGCTGGACTAAAACCGGCCAGCCGGCGGTGGACGGCGGCGACTATCGCTTTTTCTCGACCGAGTATGACCACAACGACCCGGAGAATTACGAGACGGTCCCGCCCTCGGAGATCCCGCCGGCGATCCGCAACAAATACAAGGACTGGAAATTCATCCGTCCCCTGGTCCTCACCGGCCTGACGCTGACCAATCAGTTTAACAATCGCGGCCAGAAGCCGATCACGAACCGCAACACTTTGCCGGACAACCCGGCGGACTCTCCCACCGGAGAACAGGTGGACATCCAAAATAAAATAAAAATGAAATCCATTGCAACAAGGCTTGGCTTGTCCCCTGACGCTTCCGAAGAGGCGCTCCTGGGCGAGCTGGGCAAAATATTCAATCGCGCCACCACGGCGGAGGGACAGATCAAGCCTCTCACCGATGAAAACGTGATTCTCAAAAATCGTGTCGGTGAATTGCTCGGCGAGCAGATCGACGCCGATCTCGACGGCCACGGAATCAAGGACGAAGCCATTCGCGGAAAACTCAAGCCGGTGCTCACCGGCATGAAGAACCGCGAGGAGCGCGTCGAGTTCCTGGGACTGATGAACAAGGGCGGCGGCGGCAAGGAGGTCAAGAAGCCCCTCACCAATCGCGGCGGCGCACAGACCCCCGACGGTTCAGCTCCCAAGGCTGCCGACGAGGAATCCGAGAAAGCGAAGGCGCTGAAGATCAAGAACCGGGCGCAGGAACTGAAGGGCGCGGCGCCCGCACGTGACTTCGGCCAGTGCTGGAACCAGGCGCGGACGGAAGTCGAAGCGGGGACGGTCAAGTAAACCACCCGGAAACCCAAACCAAAATCAGCAAACAGGAATCCAAATAATATGAGTTCATTAGCAGCACGCGGCAACCCGATCATTCCCTTCACCGGGGCGGATCTGAGCGCCGCCCTCGGCAAACTCGTCGTGTTCACAGCCGGTGTTCCGGCGGTCAGCGCGTCGGCAACCGTCCCGGCAACGGGCGTGGTCCTCGACGGCAACGTCGCGGCGAAACAATCGAGCATCGGAATGCTTGGCGGCAACCTGCCTCCGGTCCGCGCTCTCATCTCGGCATCCAGCGCCCAGCTTTATCCGGGCGACAAGCTGCAGCAGGCGGCGGATGGCACACTCACGAAGGACCTCGGCGCAGGCAATGCCCGCGTCACGGTCGCGACCCTCACGGATGAAAACGGCGCGGTCGCCGGTGATCTCGCCGAGGTGTCGTTCCAAACCCCGGTCATCGGCAGCTAACCGCGACCGGTCTCAAACCACCAATCAGCATTCCGAAAACTAGACACAAAAAATTATGGCAGCACCAAATTCAGCAGTAGCCAGCGCAACGCTCAACTACCAGCTCACCGCCTTCGCACAGGGTCTGTGGAACGACCTCTCCGATGTGGTGAAACTGGCCGAGCGCCTTTGCCCCACCACGCCGGTGCCCGGAGCTTCCGGGCAGTTCAAGAAGTTCGACGACAAGAACTCGTTCATGCCGGAGAAAACCGCCCGTGCAGTCGGCGGTGATCCGACCGTGATCTCGTTCAGCGCGACGGACGACACGTTCAGTTGCCAGCCGCAGGCGCTCGAAGTCCGCGTGGACAAGATCGAGGACCAGCAGGCCGGTTCCGAGGGGGACCCTGTCGCCGGGCAGTTGCTCGACGAAGGGAAGATCCGCGCGTTGCTCAACAAGACGGCGCTCAGCCACGTCCTCGACGTGTGTACCTACGTCCTGGCGAACACGACACCCACGGCCGCGCTCGGCGTCTGGAGCAATCCCGACATCGATCCGATCGACCAGCTCGACCAGGAGCTGCTCGCGCTGTCGCAGAACTGCGGGTCCACGCAGAACATCAAGCTCACCCTCGATGTCTCCGCATGGAACACCCTGCGCAATCACCCCCTGGTGAAAAAGCGGACGCAGTTCTCGCAGATCAATAACATCTCCCTGGCGCAGCTCAACGACGCGTTGATCTTCCCGGTGGATGTCATGGCCGCGAACGTGGTCTATGACGCAGCCCGGCTCGGCCAGGCCGCGAACAAGACCCGCGCCCTCGCGAGCGTCTGCCTGCTGCACTACTCGGTGCCCGGCGCGACGCTCTACGATCCGAGCGCGTTCAAGTCGTTCACCGTCGGCAGCGGTTCGCCCGTCGGCAATGTGCGCAGCTATGTCGCGCAGAACGAACTCTGGCGCGGCCACCTGATCGACTGGTCCCGCGACATCAAGAAGACCAGCTCGCTCAGCGTGCGCCGTCTGAACATCAGCTAATCCAAAGGCGGAATGCGGAGGGATGAAAGCGAAAGCCGGATTCCCTCCGCAGGAAGCCACACCAAAAACAAATCCGCAAATAATCTCACTATGATGATTCCAAAATTGAAAACTCTCCGTTTCTCGCTGGTTGAAATAATGATGGTCGTCGCGATCATCGGCATTCTTTCCAGCCTCACTGTCACTGCGCACGCGCAGGTCTCACCATCCTCGCAGACCGTCCTGACCACGAGCACCAACAGCGTGGCCGGCAGCGGCACCGCGACGGTCACCAGCCAGGCATTCTTCCCGAACTCCCAGACGGGATTCTCGGTGGTGCCTGTCCTGAGCGCGACCAGCGCCGGCAACGCGACGCTGAACTTCCAGGCATCCCTGGACGGCACGAACTGGACGACGACCTATCCGTTCACGGCCGTCATCGCGTTCACCTCGGGGACTACCACGGCGTTTTACAACTTCACCCCGGCGCTGAGCGGCACGGGGCCGGCGAACATCCCCTACATCCGTCTCGGGCAGGTGATCAATTCCGGCACAAGTGCTCTCACCATCGGGTCGATCACGATCTCGAAAAGTAACAGGTAGCGACTCCATCCCGGTTGGTTCATTCCGTTCCGCGCACGCCATGGCGCGGGGCGGGAATGAGCAAATCAAAACCCTATGAGCAACTGGACCATCATCACCGCAGATCACCTCAAGGCCGCCGGCTACGGGACGATCGTGGACGCGGCCGCGAGCAAATCGATCGGCAGCGTCGATCCCGTCGCGGAAGCGATCGCGGGCGCGGTGGCGCGTGTGCGCCGGGCCGTGGCCGCCGGCAACTCCCTGGACACCGATCCCGCCAAGGTGCCGGGGAGCCTCCGGGCCGTGACGATCCGCATCGCGCTCTACGCGCTCATGGAACGGATCGGCCTCGCCCTGGACGACGACCAGAAGGACACGCGCCGCAACGACAACAGCGACCTGAACCGCGTGCACGATTCCAAGCAGCGCGTGGAGATCCCGGACAATCCCGAGGCGGACGGCACGTCATTTGCCCGCGAGCCCTCCCCCAGCGTCCGGCACAAGGACCGCAAATTCACCGAGAGGACCATGGACGGAATATGAGCATCGCGCTGCAATCCCACGTCCGCGAGTTGGTCAATGCCGTAGAGCAGGACGCCGCCCTGCGCGAAGCCGCCGCCGCTTTTGAAAGGGACATGAAACCGGTTTGCAATGCGGTTGTAGGGGCGCTGAAGGCCGGGGACGTGAAGGCGCTGCAGGGGCTGCGTGCGCTGCTCCCGCATTTGCTGGAGGAGGTGAACCAGTCGCCGGAGCTGGCGGATCTGCTCGCGCATCAGCTCGGCAAGTCGCTGGTCCAGGGACTGACCTCCAAACCGGGGGACGTGGAATGAGCGAGAACGCCACCGTGATCACGCACCACGCCAGCGATCGCGCATGGGACCGGCTCGGGCTCAAGCCTGATTCCGTGCAGCGCCTGGCGAACATGGCTTTCGCGAACGGCATCCGGCAGGAGGACACCGCCGGGTCGCAGGCGCGTTACCTGGGCGCGTTGTTCATGCAGGAGAAGACCGCGAACAATCTGCGCGTCTACGGCGACGCCGTTTTCATTTTCGTCGGCAATGTCCTGGTGACGGCGCACCACCTCCCGCACCGCTACCGCGAGACTGTCCGGAAGATCAAGCTGCGCATGGCGAAAGGAGCTGCATGAGCGTGACTGACGCACTTCTCCAGTGGCGCTCCCGCGAAGTTTTCCCGACGGATTTGTCGAGCGTGGATCTGCGCGGGCTCTCCAGCGAGCTGCGGCTGCGGTCCGTTTTTTCCGCGCGTGTCACGAATGCCGAGTTCCTCCAGGAAGTCTCGACCGTCGTGGACGACATGCTGGCCGGCAAGATCGACATTGCGACCGGCCGCTGGCAGCTCATGAAGAAATTGAAGGTCCTGGGTTACGATCCGATGACCGGTTTCCCGGATGACATGGCGAATATTCCCCCGGCGGAGGTGGGATCGTTGAAGGACCTGTCGAGCGAGCGCCGGCTGAATCTCATCCTCGATACGAACATGCGCGTCGCCGCGAACTACGGCCGCATGGTGGCGGGGAATACCGAATACGCCCGGCGCTGGTATCCCGCGTGGAAATTGATCCGCGTTTATACCCGCGAGCATCCCCGTGGCAGCGTGGACAGCCACAGCGCCGGCTGGGAGCTGCGCTGGCACGATGCGGGCGAGGCCGTGGCATGGGAGGGCGCTGTGGAGTCGCCCATGATCGCGCTGAAGGATTCGCCGATCTGGCAGGCCCTGGGCGACGGGAGCGGCGGCTATACGGACACGCTGAACAATCCTTTTCCCCCGTTCGCATTCAATTCCGGCCTCGGGTGGACCGCCGTGTCGCGTGCCGATTGCGTCATGCTCGGCCTCATCAATGGCGAAGAGATTTCCGGCAAGATGGATGGCTCGATGACCCCGAGCCCGAAGGAACTCAAAAACGCATTCGACCGTCTCAATCCCGATCTGCGCAAGGCGCTGGAAGAAAGCTGGGCCGCATGATCCTGAAACTCACCATCACCCATTTCGGGAATCGCGACCTGCAGAGCATGGTTGCGAAAGTCAAGGGGCCGCAATCCCGGCAGCGTCTGAACTACGCGATGATCACCGAGGTCCAGCATCTCACGGTCGAGCACCTTCGCGCCTACAGCGCCGGCGACTCCACCGCAGCCCGGCTCGGCGCAGCGCCGTCGAACTACTGGGCGCAGGGAGCCGAGAAGGTGGCCGCGCCATCCTCCATCGGCGCGGACACGGACCACGGAACGCTGACGATCAATCATCCCGGCATTGGAAGGGCGTTTCACGACCTGACGATCCGGGCCGTGAAAGCGCAGGCGCTGACAATTCCCCTGGTGGCGGCCGCATACAACCGCCGCGCCCCGGAGATCCGGGGACTCACGATCGTGCGTGCGCACGGCAAGGCATATCTCTTTCTTCCGGACGCGGGCTCCGCCGAGAATTACAAAAAGCGCCATTATACCGGCCGCACCGGGAAGGATGGCCGCGACGAATATACCGAGTATCACGAGCCGGGCGCACGCTCGGGCATCTTCATGTATCTCCTGGTCCGCAGCGTCACGCAAAGGCAGGACCGCTCGCTGCTGCCCAGCGACGAGGAATTCGAACAGGCGGCCGCACTCGGCGCACGGCGGTTCCTGTTCTCGGACATCAAAAACGCCGGCGGGAAATTCTAATTTATGATCCAAGTATCCATCGATTTTGCAAACCTCATCGCGCAGGCGGTGAAAGCGCCGGTGATAAAAGCCATCGGCGTCGTGCCTGTTTCCATTGTTTTCGCCTCCGACCCCGGCACGGTGCAGACCCTTGAACTGGCCTTGAGCGCACAGAGCAGCTCCCCGGAAGTGGTCGCATATCTCAACACATTCTCGAAACAGAACGCCACGACCTACACCGGATTTCTGAATGCGGGTGACACACGGCTCGTTGCGCTGATGGCAGGAAAGCAAACCACCACCTGCGACTGCGAGATCGCAATCACGGTGGCAGGCGAGCGCGAGGTGTGCCCGAATTTCCCCGTGATCGTCCAGTCGCCGATCATCACGGGTCCGGAATCCACCGAGGGCGGCCCGGTTTATGTCGCGCTCGATGCCGACGGCGGGCTGCCGATCGGCACCGGCGCAAGGCTGCTGCCGGTCGCGCACGGCGTGAAGCTCCAGGTCTCGATCGATGGCGTCACCTGGCAGGACGTCTGGTCGCAAATCGCCTCTTGAATTTTACCACTATGAAAAAACTGATTCTTACCTTTTGCTCAATTTTCGCTGTTGCGTCGGCGCACGCCGGCGTCAGCGGGACCAACGCGTCAAACATGACCTACAGCGGCTCGAATAATTTCACCGGGCCGCTGAAGAAAAACGGCGTGGACATCGTCTCCGGAACCTCGATCCCGTATGCGACCACCAGCGGCAGCGCCACGTTGAGCGGCAGCTCGGTCAACAGCGGGACCGCCAGTTATTCCACGACAAGTGGCAGCGCGGCATTAAGCGGCACCGCAAGTTATGCCACGACGAGCGGATCTGCTGCGACCAGCGGCACGGCAGCCTTCTTCACAAACAGCCAGCCTCTCGGTCCTGCAAATAAAATCGTCACTGTCTCCACCGAGACGGATCGCTACGCGCTCACCGGATCGTCCGTCAACCCGCTCGATTGGTGCAAGGTCACGACACCGGACATGGACGGCGTGCGCAATGTTTACGGCGTGGTGTCGTTGAACGGAACCAGCGCCCTCTCGACCGATCTCTACTGGCTGCACCTGGGCGCGTTTCTCCTGGTCCCGACAAATACGGCTGCTCCCGAGCTTTCGGGAACGACGGTGGCGGTTGGGCTTGCTGTGACTACGGGCACTGGCACATGGACGGATTTTCCCACCTCTTTCGCATACAACTGGCAGATCAGTGCGACGGGGACATCCGCCTGGTCGAATATCAGTTCCGGCACCACCAATTCTTACACTCCGATCACCGGGGATATTGGCAGCTATCTTCGCTGCGGAGTGGCGGCGACAAACGGAGCGGGAACCAGCTCCGCAGTTTACACGAATGTCTCCGGCACTGTTTCCGCCAGCACGCTGACATCCGGGCTGGTGGCATCGTGGCACATGGAAGAGGCCAGCGGCGTGCGCGTGGATTCCACAGGTAACGGGAATGATCTGGCAGACACAAACTCGGTGGGGCAGACCACCGGCATCATCAACAACTGTGCGCAATTTGACGGGGCATCCAACTATCTCTCCAATTCCTATAACCTTGGAAGCGGTGCATTTTCATTCTCGATGTGGGTGAAGTGGTTGTCCCCGCACACCGGTTCATATCGCACGGCCCTGGGTGCCAATGATGATGATCCATCTGAAATATGGCAGGGGGCGTCGGACAGTTCCGAGGAAACATGGCTCTATTTCCAAGGCGACAACACCGCTCATGCTTCCTTTGTGGTCGGGGACTGGAACCATGTCGTGGGAACATTCGATGGTGTGGATACCGTCAAGTTCTACTTCAACAACACGCTCATTGACACGATAACGGTGTCACCGTCCCCCTCGGGATCGGGAACCCTTTCATTCGGCAGCAAAACTGGCGGTCTTCAATACGGGGACTGCCTGATTGACGAGGTGCTTATTTACGACCGTCCCATTAATGACACCGAGGTGAGCCAGCTCTACGACAGCGGGGCGGGCGTATCTGTTCCTTAAGAAATTATGAAATACACAACCCAAATTCCAACAGCCGCTGGTTACTACTGGTTTAAAACCGTGAATCCCTCCGGAGATCGCATGGACCGCATTGTGCGAGTGGTTAATCGCGCCGCCTATGGGGCTCCCTCCGATCTGCATGTTTGCGGGGAGCATGATGAGTTTTTTGGCGGCGAGCAAAAGTTTGAATACCCCCTGAGGCAATGGATTGATCTCGCTCTTAATTGCGATCCCGAATGGGTAGGACCCATCGAAATACCCGAATAGAAATTATTAATTATGAAAACAATTCTCTCTATCGTTTTTGTATTCGCGGCAGCCATGGCCTCGGCGAATGACGCCGTTCTCACCGCACTCGCCTCCGCACCGGGAACAAAAGCGGCACCAACTCCGATTACAGGGGCGAATCACTGGACAATACGCACAGATGTTTACCAGGGCAGGGATGGCTCCGGTTTTCAAGTGGTCGCAACGCTCACCATCGACGGGCAATCGTTTTTCCTGGCCAGGCAGACCGGGCCGGAAACCTCCCGGCAGAACATGCCGTCCTTTGCGGATTTCAAAGCGCATATTCTCGCCCGTCTGGATGCGCAGTATGCCACCGCGCAGACAAAGGGGATCACGGTCACAAGCGGATCCATGACGATAACCCTGGCTGCGACGGATGCGGACCAGAACGCGTTCACCCGGCTGCTTGGGCTTTTGAACACCGCGCCCATGCCGCCAAACATCGATCTAGCCGACGTGAAAGGCGTCCCGCACTCCGTGGCGGTGACGGACGTTTACACATTGCTCGGAAGCTACGGCCAGCAGGCCGCCGCGCTGTGGGCGAATTACGTCTCCGTAAAGGCGGCGGTGAAGGCAGCGGCAACATTCGATCAACTCGCACCATGAGCGCACCCTCCTCATCATTCGAAGTGCAGGCTGCAATTGTCGCGGTGCTGGAAATCGCCGGGGTCATGCCCGTGGCGGAGATCCCGGTGCTGCGCCGGCGTCCCAAGGAAAAGGAGAGCGACATCCAGGCGGCGATCGCGAAGGCGAAGATCTGCGTCTACGTGATGCCACCCGACCCGACGCACGCCCTGCAGGGAACACCGTTTCTTTTTTACGACAGCTATGAAATCCGGCTCAGAATTGTGGAGCAAACACCGATCAACGACACCGGCACGGATGCCTACGAGGTTTCCGATTCCATCGCGCAGGCGCTGCACTACGCGCCTCACCGGCACATCGAGGCGGCGGTGCAGGCCGCGATGACCGCGAACAGCATCGACCAGGAGGCCGCGCTCGCGCTCGTGCGCCAGGACCCGAAGGTGCAGCCCTACTTCACGCTCGCGCAATTCTTCCAGACTCCCATCCAGATCGCGCAGCGGCCCTTCGAGACCGTGGAGGACCCGAAGCTGCGCATCCGGGACGCCGTCTTCATCGGCCAACTGCAAGTCAACGCTGAAACCTGATTCCAAACCCAACCTAAAACATCATGAACAGATACGGACAATCACTCACCTATGGGCCTCTCACGGCCCCGCAGCTCTTCACGGGCGACATCCGCAGCTACAGCCTGCGCGACGCGGTCACCAGCCAGGACCTCGACGACCCGAGCGGAGACATTACGGCAGCCGCCTATCACTCGAGGAAAGCCGCGCTCAGTTTTGAAAGCGAGATCACCTCGGGGTCCACGGATTTCCTCGACCTGAGCACGGGCGGCGCGATCGCGGTGAGCACATTGCCGGACGGCGCGATCGTGCTGGCAACCAGCGTCGTGGAAAAATGGACGCTTCTCCAGCGCAAGACGGGATCGGTGAGCGGCACCTGGTATCCCGACATCGTGCAGGCAGATCCCGTGATGGCCGGCACTGCCCTGGATGCGTTCACCCCGGACCAGTCCGCCCTGGGCATTGTCCTGCCCGCCGCAAAGGTGATCTACAGCACCTACGGAATGACACACGCCTCCGGCATCCTGCACGAGCTGACACTTACGCAGACGCTGCAGATCGCGGAGGACAAGCCCTCGCCGGATGGAAAAATCCTGGGCGCGGCCACGCACGGCTACAAGCGCACGATCAATCTGCTGCTGCTTGCGACCGGGGCGCTCCCGGCCGTGAAGTCCGTGCTCGTCCTCACCGGCGCTCCCGGCCACGCCGCCGATTACCGCATCACGGCGGCGGAGCAGAAGTTCGAACGCCTGCAGGGCAAGATGTATTCGATCGATGCCGAGTGGATTCCGCCCTTCACCGCGTAACGCGCCATGACGCCCGTGGATATGTCGCCCGAGGAAGAGAAGGGCCTGCGCGAACTGCAGGCCGAGCTGGCCGGACTTGATAAAAGCCCGTGGCAGCCTCGCGTGGTCTCGACGGCATTCACCAGCCGCAGCGGGCACGCGTTCACGCTCACGATGCAGGGGTGGATCGATCTCGACTTCGTAAAGTCCCCGCTCCTCAACGGCGGCCTTCCCACGAGCGTCGCCGAGCTGGAGGATGCGCTCGCGGCGTTCAAGCATTCCGCGTGCTCCCCCGCCAAGCTGGAGCCGCACGAGGCCGCCGTGCTCGCGAGGCGCATGCGGGCGGCGGTGGACCGCGCGTTTGCAACGTCGCTGAAAATGCGCAATCCCCGCGTGCAATCCGAATCGATGGATAATGACGGGTTCGGCGGGTGGGTTCTTATTCTCGCGGCTTTGATTTCGGGCCTGGGCATGAGCCGCACCGACGCGCTGGAGTGCCCGGTCGACCAGGCATTCGCCATCCTGGCGGGAGACAAACACAACAAGGGCTGGATCGTCAGCGCGGAAAATTACCGGTCGCGCGAGGTGAAGGGTTGATATGGGCGAAGAAGTAAAAATCAACGTCACAGCTTCCGGCAACGTCGAGGTCATCAGCGATGCGGAGAAAAAGCTCAAGGCCCTGAAGGCCGAGCAGGCGGAGTATGAAAAAGCGGGCGCACCGAAGGCGGCCGCCGGTGTTCAGAAGACGTTCGACAAGGAACGCACCGCCGATCTCAAGCTGCAAAAGGAGATCATCGAGGGCACCCGCGCCGAGATGAACGCGCTGCGGACCAGCGGCGATGTCGCTGGCGCTGCGGAGCTGGAGGCCGAGGTGGCTTTGCGCGAGGAAGCGCTCGCCCTCCAGAAAGCCGGCGTGCAATACGAATCCGAGGCGCTGCTGATTGCGCGGGAAAAGATCGCGGCGCAGGCGGCGTTGAACGAAGAGAAACTTGCCGGGCAGGCGCTGGAAAAAGGCGGGTCGGTAAATCCCACCGGGCCGGGCGGGATGCCGTTGCGCGGTGGAAGGATCGGGAACGTGTTGAGCGCCGCCGGGGTCAACCGGCAATTGGCCGGAGGAATCGGATTCGCGGCATTGATCGGCGAAATGGTGAAGTCGCGCATCGAGACCCTGTCTGACGAGATTGATGCGGCGGCCCTGAACGCGCGGCAGGAAATCCGCCACGATCGGCGCGAGGATGAAAAGCACCGCCGGAAAGTTGACACGGCAACAGGAGCCGGGGAACGCACCGGGTTGATCGAGGCGGACAAAGACGAGATCATCGGCCTGACGAACAGCATCGAGCAAAAGAAAGCGGAGCTGAACAAAATCCAGCAGAGCTGGTTCGGACGGCTCGGGCTGCGCGGCCAGCAGATCTCCACACTGCAGGGGGAGATCGAGATGGAGGAACAAAAGCGCGGCAAGTTCGGCGCTGAAATTCCCGGCCAGGAAGGGAAGCGCAACCAGGACATCGCCGACGAGCTTGCCCTGGCCGAGGCACGCGGCCGGCACAACTTTCTCGAAGTGCGGTCCATCCAGGAGAAGCTGAAATGGACGAAGGATTACAACGAAGCCCTGAACCGTTTCGGGGGAAAGGGACACGAGGCCGAGGCTTCCGAGCTTGCGAGCATGGCCACCTTCCAGCACCGGCAGGACCAGATGATGAGCATCGCGGAACATCTGGTGAACGCACGCAGCGGCGCCGGCGATACCGCGCGGGCAGCCGCGCTGGCTGATTCCAACAGTCCGCTGCGCCAGGCGATCGACGCTTTACATGCAACAGTGCGCTCACATGGCGAGCACATCACCCGGAGGGATTTCAGCAGCGAATGAGTATTTACGGCGACCTGTCAGTCAAGATCGATAACGACACGACGGACCGCATCGGCATCCGCACGCTGATCCTCGGACAGATGTGGCAGCCATCGCGTTTCGGTTTGTCGATCGATGAACTCGACGGGGAGAAACCCGGCATTCCCTCCACGCCAGGAGGCGTGCTGCTTATCGGCTCACAAACCCGTCCGGCCGCCGGACACATGCGGACCGTCTGGACGTTCGAGGGCATCGAGGGGGACGGCAAGACTGTCACGTTCAAGGACCGCACGCGCACGCTCGACTACAGTTTCGAGCCGGGTCTCTCGCAGGTTTCGCTGATGCAATGGATGGGCATCAAGGGGGGCGATGCCTCGGCGCTCGTGGATCTGTTGAAGAAATACCAGGGGAGCATCGATTACGACAACGACCGCCTGATCTGGCAGCCGACGCTCGCGGCGGAAACCACTGGCGGCTCGGGCCTGCAGGGCGGCGATTCCAGCTCCGATGGAAAAACAAACCCGATGTTCGGCCACCAGGATTTCTTCCGCATGGAAGGCACTTATCGCTGCCGCTACGCGTCCCTGACGCTGCCGCAGTCGCTTTACTCGGGGGCCGGGCTGGTGACAAAGGACATTCCCGGCGGTCCGCCCGCCACAACGGAAAAGCGCAACTGGCTGAAGGTCCCGCCCAGGTGGAAACGGCGCGGGCTGATCTTCGACATCATCGAGGAATTCTGGCTCAGCGGCATCGGCGGGTGGCCGTTCCCGATTTATGGCGACGGAAGCTCAACAAAAACGGGTGGCGTAACTGCATCCGACGGACGCACTGCCGGCGGCGCTCCAGGCGGCACACTTCTTGGCTAAAATGAGCGGCACAACTCTCACCCCACGTCCAGGCCCCGGCACTCGCATCACGACGACGCCCATGGGATTTGCCGTGGCCGCATCCGGCGGCGGCGGGAATTTTCAGCATCCTTTCAAAACCACTTTCACCAGCGACGGGATGCTTTTTGCCGCCGGCGTTGTCAACGGGCTCATGCCCGTGATCAAAGTCAACGGCACGCCCGTGCCGATCATCGGCGATTCGAAACATGCGCAGCCGCTCTTGAAACTCGATTCCAAGGCCATCGACCGCGCGACGCTGCAGTCGTGGGCGTGCATCGAGGTGACGCCGAATGCCGACGGGTCGCTCGATGCAAAATCATTGATCGAGATCGTGCACCGCGACTCCCCGTTTTCCAACGTGGCCACGGTCGGGCGGCAACCGGTGGCGTTGATCCTGTGGACGGCGGCGCTCAAGCCCGGCCGGGTGTTTCCGCAGCTCTGGTTCAACCTGCGCTACTACCGCACCAATCCCCCGGCGGGAGGCGGCGCTCCGAAGCATTTCTTCCTATGATGATTTATCCTCCACGGAAGGAATTAAAGGAGCGTGCACCGGCAAGGCCGCTGGCCGGCGCGAACATGCGGCTCTCCACCTCATGGGCGGGTGTTTCATTCTCCGCGCCCACCGGCTCGCGGTGGCGGCATCCGTGGTTCACGCAGCCGCGCTGGGATGCGGACGCGCGGAGATGGGTGGCGACGGTGAAGCCCGGCTTTGTGAACGGCAACGCGCCCGTGGTGCAGATGACGATCGCGGAGGCCCGCGCCGCAGCGGACCAGGGCTATGGCAAAAATCCCCTGAGCGGGGAGGATTATTTCTCCGCGTGGATCTTCGACCACCCGAAGGAAGCGTTCCCCTCGTTCATCCTCGACGTGCCGCTTTATTTTTCTCCGGCGCTGCCGCTCACGTTCCGTGGGATCGGCTTCGACGCGCCCGGATCGGCCGTGCCGCAATTCTTCAGGGACCGTGGCGTGAACGCCGCGCCGCCGACGCTGGAGGACAACCTTCTCTCCGGCGCTCCCGAGAACCTGGACGACGCGGGACCGCCGAAAGGCAACCGGCTGCTGCGGGCCGCAGACATCATCCTGCACCAGCCGCGCACGGGGCTGACATCGAATGTCTCGATGGAGCCGGGCATCGTGACGGGCGTTTCGAACGTGACACAGACACTCTCGCTGCTGAGCCCTAGTCCCGCCGACCGGCTGAAGGTTTACTGCACCTCCGATTTTTCGGAAGAGCAGGCGGCGGCCTCGGGCATCGATCCGCTCTCGGGGGATTTCACCGAGCAGACATTCGATGAAATTCCCGTGGCCACGGTCTATCTCCTCTCGCCTCCGAACACCGCGCCGGGCACCGCGCCCGATGCGACGTGGACGCCGTTCGTGCAGCACAACCTTTTCTGGGACCTGAACTACGCGCAGCCGGCCTTCAGCCCGGTGAGCAACACGCAGAACGCGCTGGGTGATCTGCTGGGCGTGGCCACGATCCTCGGCGGCGGCACGGCGGCCATCGGCATCAACTTCGCCACGGCCTCGATCAACGACGCTTTCCAGACGGCGCTGAACATCCTGCAGGGGAATTCGATGACCGGGAGTTTCTGGGTGCCGACCGGCGGCGGCTCGACCTCGCGCTTTCCCCAGACGCCGCCCGTGCCCGCCCAGGGCGCGACCGGGCTGGACAAGGACGGCCGGCTGGCCGCACAGCGTGCAGCGGCCGCGCAGGCGCGTCGCAGCGCCTCCCTGGACGGGCCGTTCCCCTACGAGGCCCCCGCATTTCCAACCGCATTCCTGAACTCATGAAAACACTCCTCGTTGTCAATCTCACCTCGAAGACGCCCACGCTCGACGGATCGGCCGACTGGACGCCGCCCCCGTTCACCTTCGGCGAGAAGCCGGTCTTCGCGCTCCGCTTCCAGCAGGACGTCGCCGGGTCGCCGGTGGATTATTACCCGACGGTGAACGGGCTGCAGGCGGCGATCGGCAACGTGGACGCGCGGCCGCTCGGCGGCAGCACGAAGATCAAGATCGGCCCGGATGCGCAGTCGGGCGCGAACACCATCGCCACGGCCGTGGGACCGAACGTGAAGGCATCGGACCTGCAGGCGGCGATCAATGCGCTCAGTTCCATCGGCACCTATGGCAACGTCGTCGTCTCGCAGGTGGATGATTCATTCCTGCTCGTGTTCGGCACGGGCGCTGCGGAGGTGACGATCACGCTCGTGGACAACAAATTCTGGCCGGTGAGCTTTGGCCGGGTGAACGCGCATCTGAAAGATGGCGTGTGGGTGCACGAGCTGCGCTTCACGCAATCTCCGGTCGCCTTCACCGATGCCTCCGCGCCGGTGGTCCCGGCCGGGCCTTCCGTGTCGCGCGTCCAGGGCGGCGGATCGAGCGGCGATCTTTTCTGGAATGAAATCCAGGCGCTCTATGTCCCGCCGGATTTTCGCGGGAGCTACCAGCTCAAGAAAGGGGACGCGCGCACGGCGCTGCTCTCGAAGAGCGACGGCCCGGACCAGCTCAAGACCGCGCTCTCGGTTTTCGGCAACGGCTTCAACGTCACCAACCCGCTGCCGAACACGGCGAACATCGAATACATCAATGACTTCCAGGGCACGGGCGAAGACCTGCTGGAGGTCGAGGTGTTCAACGCGCCTCCCGGCGATCTCACCTTCACGCTGCTGCTCGACCGCCCGGAACTCTGGTCGATGCTGCGCAAGCTTCCGCAGGTGACGCTGCCGCTGCAGGTGCTGCTCTCGATCACGGACGAGGACGCCGTGGTGCGCGTGAAAGAAGCGTTCACGATCAATGTCACGATCGTGCGGCCGGTGATCTTCCCCGAACTGGCCACGACGCCGAACATCGACTGGCTGCAGCCGCCGTCGCCGAAGGATTACATCCCGTTCGATCCCTCGCAGGTGATCACGGGGCAGCAATATTTCCAGGCCGTGATCGGCGATGCGTCGCACACTTCCTTCGCGATCGCACACGGGCTGGCCACGGAGGCCGTGTATGTGTTTGTGCGGCAGAACGTGAGCAACGGCCGCCAGCTCGTCGACGGCGTGGACTTCAGCGTGGTGATCAACTCGGCGGACCAGGTGACGGTCACCGCGCTCACGGGAGCGCCCGGCGTGAATGCCTGGGCGGCGATCGTGATGAGCGCACAGACGGTCGCGGCGTTCGCGGAGGACCTCGTGCTCACGATGGGACAGGTGACCGGGCTGAATGCCGCGCTCACCAATCTCGGCAACCGCCTCACGACCGTGGAGGGGCTGCTGCCGACCGGCGGCTTGTCCGTGGCGAATACGGCCATCGACCAGGGAACGTTCACGATCCCGATCGTGCCGCAGAAAAACGTGACGCTCTTCCTCCGCGACGAAGATCCCGCGAAGCTCCCGGCACGCGCCCCCTTCATGCTGCCGGCCGCGCACGATGCGAGCGTGACGGATACCAGCGTCGTCCCCGCGACCACCGCAGGCTCGGTCTGGAAAAACAACTCGGGCGGAGACCTGATCATTCCCGGCGGCGGGCTCATTCGCAGCAGCGTTTCCCCCGACCAGGGGAACATCGCGGGCGACGGCCGCATGGTTTACCCGGTGCGCCGGAGCGGCACGACGATCAGCTACTACCCGATCCCGTTCGAGCAGCAGCTCTGGAACATGTTCATCAACGACAAGATGTTTCCCGTCGGCACGAAGTGCACGGTGCTCTTCAGCATTGCGCTGCAGCTTATCAACGCCACGAGCGAGGCGCAGTATGTGGTCGTGATCGAGAAGGGCATCGCGGCCCGTGATGTGATCGGCGGCCCCGACACGACCGACACGAACCTTGCAGGCATCACCTGGGACGTGGCCACGCCGATCCTCCGGCAGCAGATCATCCTGACGCCCGCGCTGATCACGCACACATTCGGCTGCGTGATCGCGAATGCGGCCGGGGGCTTCTCCGCGAACGCGCTGCTCTACAACCAGATCGTGGCCAACAACCCTGCAGCGCCGGCCAGCGCCAATTTCGCGCTGCGTGCCCGGCTCATCGAGTTTGACACCGAGGACTCGATCACGACCGCACGCGGCTGGATTCAATACTCCATCGTCCCGCCGGCAGCCGGCACACTCGGCGCATCTATCGCATAACCATCAACGATTCAAAATTATGAGCGTAGCCGTCATTAATCTCACCACCTCGGTCCTCGAATACCAGCAATGGCAGTCGTGGATCTTCCAGCCATGGGCCACGAACCTCGCCAGCGTGACGAAGGTCGTCAGCGCCATCACGATCGTGACCAGCAAGAGCCGCGCGGCCTGCACGTCGCACGGCCTTTCAGCCGGCCAGCCGTTCATGTTCGCCTCTCTGGTGAATCCGGTGAACGTGACCGCGCTGCAGGTCTACTATGCCGTGACGATCGTGGACGCGAACACGTTCACCTTCGCGGCCACGCCGGGCGGCGCGGAGATCGCCACGGGCACCGCGGATTCCGGCACCATGACGGCGGGAGACACATGGACCTCCTCGGCGCTGCCGCCTGGCCTGACATTGAATCCGGTGACCGGCGCGATCGGCGGCGCGGGCATCACTGCCGGCGTCTATGTCGTGGGCCTGCAGGTGACGAACACCAACGGCACGTCGGCGGCGGTGTATATCACCATCGGCATCGCGCCGGCCGCCTACTCGAACCACAGCGGCGTGGATATGACTGTCGATGTAGGAACGGGGAAGGTGACGCTTCCAGATGGGTTGGTCATAAAGGAGGACGACGACCTTCTTTTCTACATCACCTTCGTCCGGAATGGGAACGTCATCGATCTCGGCACCCTCACGGCGATGAATCTCTCGCTGAAGGAATTTGCGCCTGACGTCACATTGCTCGTCGGCAACACGTTCAACAAAACGGGCAGCGGTTCCAGCACGGTCTACATTCTCTATGCCAAGATCGAGTCCGACGCGCTGAAGGCGTCCATGACGAATTACGAGGCTGACTCTGGCACGATGTTCGATTCTCTCGCGGAGCTGCAATGGATCGAGCCGAACGCGACCTCGGGGCCGACCGGGCCTTCCACGCTCCGTCGCAGCAGCGGCATATTTAACATGCCGATCGTCGGCAACTTCCTCCCGGATTAATCAGATGGCTATTGGCAAAATCATTATTCATCCCGTCACCTTCGGCGGCGGAACCACCGGCACGGGAAGCACCACCGGCACCGGGGGCACAACAACGCCCGCAACCCCCGTTGTCCTGCTCACCTGGTTCCAGGCGGAAGCCTGGGCGCGTGGCGGCGGCCGCATCGCCCGGCTCGGATGGGTGGACCGCTATCTGGAGTTCACAGGGGCGCTCTGGTGGCTGCAAAAGTTTGATGCCGTGACGAAGGTGCTCACCACCCGCGCCGTGGTGCAGGCCAGCGATTTCGCCATCGCCGAGTTCCGGGCCATCGACTGGACCGCGGCGTCCGGGCAGATCATTCCCGCCGATCAGCTCGCCGAGCTGCTGAAGATCACCACCGTCTTCCCGTGAACTGGCACGATGCGCGAGCTGCGGCGATGGCTGGCGCTCCCATCCGGCGTGAAGGCTGGGTGGACCGCTGGATCACATTCACCAGGGCACTTTGGTGGCTGACCCCCGTGAACATCCTGACTCATGCGTGGGCAACGCCGCGCGTCGTTCAGGCCACGGACTGGACGCCCTCCGAGTTCATGGCAACGGACTGGACCACGGCGGGCATGCCCGTGTTCGATGTGGCACAACTGATTCTGGATGCCACGAAGACCGTGGATGTTCCTGCGGTGGCGAACCCTCTTTTCGCCTACGCTCCCGCCGGCATCAGCTTCCTCGGGGACAGCGTTGATTTCTGCCGCCCCGTGCTGGTCCCCGTGCCGTCGTGGGCATTTGCGGCCCAGATCACGGCCAGCGGGCTGTGGCGGCACGATCCGTTCGCGTCTCTGGTCGGGCCGGACGGCATCCCGCATTCCGGCAGTGACGATTCCGGCTATATCAGCGCCACGATCGGCTCTGACCTGTTGACCCCGATCTCCTGCGAAGCGGACGCGCTCGTGGGTTTCTTCGATCTGCCCGGCCGCAACGGTGTCGAGACGCGCATCGGCAGCCTGCTCACCTTTCCGGTGCCAGCCGGTGCCCGGAACCTGGTGTTCGGCTTCCACGACAGCAGCGGCTGGTCAAACAACGACGGCAGCGTGAGCGTGAAGGTCGTCTTTCAGATCCCGCCTTGAAACGCCGATTCAAAGGGGTTGCAAAAAGCGCTACTTTTCGCCCATTCTTCTCAAACCTTTGCGAATTGTTCCCAAACCTCGTGCGCGGCTACACAGCCGCCTGCGCCGGGTGAGCATTTCCACGGTGTTGCAGGCGTACCGGATACTGGAGGATGAACGGGTGATCGAGGCCCGACCGCAGTCCGGCTATTTCGTGCGGCCAAAGATGTGGACTCCTCCGGCGCTGCCGGAGATGTCGCAGCCTGCCAAACGTCCGACCGAGGTGAATATCTGCGATCTATCGATGCGGGTGATGGAGGCTACTCGTGACCCTGCGCTGGTGAAGCTGGGGGCCGCGCTGCCGAGCCCGGAGTTGCTGCCCTCGGTAGCGTTGAACCGCGCGATGGCTGCTGCGGGGCGACGCCATCCCGATGCGGGAAACACGTATGAAATCGCGCCTGGAAACCTGGCGTTGCGGACGCAAATCGCCAGGCGCGCGCTGGACAGCGGGATCTCACTATCGGCGGATGACATCATCACCACGTGCGGCGGCACCGAGGCGATCCAGCTATGCTTGCGGGCGGTGGCTGGGCCGGGCGATACCATTGCAATCGAGTCACCCACTTACTTCGGCATCCTGCAATGTATTGAGGCGCTGGGGATGAAGGTGCTCGAAATCCCGACGCACCCGGTGGACGGGGTGAGCCTGGAGGCGCTGACATTCGCGCTCGACAGTCACCGGGTAAAGGCGTGCCTTTTCGTCCTGAATTTCAACAATCCGCTGGGCAGTTGCATGCCGGATGCAAACAAGGAGCGGCTGGTGCGGATGCTTGCGGAGCGCGGGATTCCGCTCATCGAGGATGATATCTACGGCGACATCTGCTTTACCCCGGAGCGACCGAAGACGGCGAAATCCTTCGACCGCGACGGAGGGGTGCTGCTGTGCGATTCGTTTTCCAAGACGCTCGCGCCGGGCTACCGCGTCGGTTGGACCGTGCCGGGGCGTTTCAAGAAACAGATCCTTCACTTGAAAATGGTGAGCACGCTCGCCAATGCCACGCTTCCGGAAATGGCGATTGCGGATTTTCTTGCCACGGGCGGCTACGACCACCACCTGCGCAAACTCCGCAGGGTTTACGCGGACAAATCGGCATGGATGACGCGCATCATCTGCGAGCATTTTCCGGAGGGAACAAAGGTCACGCAACCATCCGGCGGACAGGTGCTATGGGTGGAGCTTCCGGGACATATCAACTCGCTGGAACTTTTCGAGCGCGCGCTGGTGGAAAAAATCAGCATTGCACCAGGGCCGATTTTTTCGGCGAAGCAGAAATTTCAGAATTTTATCCGCCTGAATTGCGGCAACCCGCAGAGCGAGATCATTGAGAACGCGCTGAAGCGGCTGGGCCGGATCATCAAGGGAATGTGATCCCGGGAGTCACGACTGCCCGAGCGCGAGGGCCATTGCGCGGATTTCGCCGATGCACTTGGCGAGCTGTGTCCAGACGAGGCCGGCTTTGGATAGTTCACCGGGCGTGTCCTTCGGCGGGGTGATGTGGATGGTGGCGATCAAGGCTTCGATTTTTTCAAGACCGGCATTCAGCGACGAGGCAGGACTGTCCCGCCCGACGGCAAGGGCAAGTTGTTCCAGCGTGGTATCAAGATCGCGAACAAGGTCAGGCATTAGCGAGTTGGGGCGCAACGTGATACCCCCCCCGGCGTGCACTGTCATGGCGGTAAGAGCGCGTGTGATCCGCTGATTGTAGGTGGCCAGCGCGGCGTAGCGGCGGGCGGTGTCGTCCCGTGCGGAAGGCTCGGCTGTCAGGCGTTTGAGCGATTCAGCCGCGTAACGGTTGGCATTCTCGGCACGCCTGCGGGCCATGAGCGGCTCAACCGCGGTACCATCACTGGCTATCCCAAAACGAGGGAACAGAGCCTCCAGAAAAACACGATTTGCGCGGATTGCCTCGGCGAGCAGGGCGGGAAATTTCTGCCCTTCCCACACCGGCCAGAAAACGAGCGCCGCGACCAGCGCCATGGCTCCGCCGACAAGCGTGCAGATGAGCCGCGCGATGGTGAACTCCATTTTCACAGGCGCCATCGTTTCCGTGATGAGCACGAGCAGGAGCGTGACGAAAAAAATACCGATGCCGTACCGGCGCTTCACAAACCACGCGAAACAGAATGCTGTGATGATCGCAAGGCCATCGAGCAGGAACAGGGGCATGCTTACCCAGAGCAGCGCGCTGCCGAGAATGACTCCCGCGAGAGTACCCCCGATGCGCTGCCCGGCGCGCTCGCGGGTCGAGCCATAGTCGGGTTGGAGCACAACGATGATTGTGAAGGCGGCCCAATAGCCGCGCGGGACGTGGAATCCCTTGTAAAGCGCGACCGCCAGCATCGTGACCACCGCCATGCGCGCCGAGTAACGCACCAGCACGGGATCAAGGCGCGGCCCGGGATTGATCCACGCGGCGAGCGATTGGACGGAGCGGCCGCTGATTTCGGGAAGGACCTGCGGGAACATGGAGCGCATCGCGCTGTGGTCGATGGTTTCCCCGAGTTTTTCACGGATATGCGGGAGCACCTGCCCTATCTCCCCGAGTGCAGCGCGAGTTTGCATTACTGCCAGGTCGCCGGTGATCGTGCCAAGCTGTCGGTCGAGGACGCTGACAAGATGCCCGCAACGCTGCAACCGCACCTCGGACGATGCGAAATTCTCCGGCCGGTGCGTGATGAGCGTGATTGCCACCGACCGTGCAGCATCGCCCAGCGCCTTGAGCAGTGAATCGATGACCGGCAGATTGCGCGCGTAATCGGGATGGCTTTGCAGCGATTCCAGTGAGTTGTTGAACGCAATGACGCGCATTGAAAAATGGACGACCTCGCGGCGCATTTCCTCCAAATGCGCGACCAGGGAGTCCTGGTGCCGTTTCACTCCTGCGCCGAGAATCACAAATGTGCGGTCGAGCGCGGCGCGCAAATCACGTTCGCCGGCTGCCATTGTACCGGCTTTCGATGCGGCATCTGCATCCCCTTCAAGACGCATTTTTGCAACGAGATCCGACACCGCAACCCATGTCTCCGCTACTGCGGAGCGTAGCGCGTGCTGCGGGCGGAAAAGCCAGAACCCGATGTGCAGGACGGCTGCCACACATCCCCCAACCAGAACCTGTCCGGCAAGGTGCAACCCCTGGTCCAAGCCGCCGGGTTGCGCCATGCCGAGGAGGAGAAGCAGGGCGGAGGAGACGCCCATTGGCGGGCCATAGTCGGCACTGAGATGCCGCCATGCGCCGCTGGATACGGCGATGAGCGCCATGGCCAGCATCGCGGCAAACACGTTCCCGCCCGCCATTACGCCAAGCAGCGCCGCGCCGGCGGCAACGAGCGTCATGACCACGATGATCGCCATCCTTACGCGGTATGTGCCCCGAAGATCCTGCATTGCAATTATCTGGGCGGAAAGCGCGATGAATACCGCATCCACGGGGCGG
>Ga0068860_100000117_pt1 | contig 128043 bp, 118 predicted proteins | sample KBSSwiS32_FD_66597 | JGI IMG/M metagenome (GOLD analysis project Ga0068860, IMG submission 66597) | Switchgrass rhizosphere microbial communities from Kellogg Biological Station, Michigan, USA - KBS Switchgrass S3-2 | ecosystem: Host-associated > Plants > Roots > Rhizosphere > Soil ... | reverse complement strand
TTCTTGACCTCCTCCATCTGCGTTACCATCCCATCCGCCTCGCAAACAACATTGATATAGCCCCTACCCATCAGCAACCCGGTGGCAATGCGTTTCAAAATATTCGGTGGCGGCGATTTCGTAGGGTGCCCGATGATGCCATTCAGCGTCGGCTGCATCGAACCCGTGGGAATGGTGAATGGCTGCAAAAAATAAGTGCGCACGCCCAGCGCCACGATGATCGCCACGAGGAATACCTCGCAATTCTCCCGCCAGCCGGCATCCGACGGCGGGGGGGAATACTGCCCGGCGAGCTGGTCGAGACGCTTCGCCTCCTCCTCGACGGCTTTCTCATCCTTGCGGGCCACCGCCTCGTCCAGCTTCCTCATCTGCGTCTCGAAATCGGCAACGGTCGCCCCGCTCCAGAGATCCTTCTTGTAGTCGAGCAGTTTGCGGGCGCTTTTCAATAGCTCCCGGGCTTCGCTGGCGTAACGAGGTGTGAAAAATCCAAACATTGCGGTGATGAAATGGGAAACCGGCGTGAATCGGAAGCTAAAAATGCACGCAGGAAAATCCCGGTCTCCGAAGAACTATGAATGTGACACGATATTTTCCGGCATTGTCATTGCATCTTCCCACAGGCTTCCGTTTATTTGTTACGCCCCTTCATGAACAAACGGATTAAAATCATCATGCGCGATCTTCTTCTGGCATTGGGCGGATTCGTAATGCTTTTGTTTTTCTTCCAGAACAAAATGATCTGGTTTCCGCGCCATTACGCGGCGGATTACAAGCTCACCCTGCCAAAATCCATAGTCGAGCTGCGCTATTCCACGTCCCGGGGAAAACAATGCTCATTTTATATACCACCGGCAGACTCCCCCGCAGCGGCACCCGCGCGCCTGTGGGTGCTCTTCTGCGGAAATGGATCAAAGGCACTCGATTGGACGGACTTGATCGCGCGTGATCCGGAGAAGCGCGACGGCTTCCTGCTCGTGGAATACCCTGGTTACGGCTTCTGCGAGGGAAACGCGACGCCTGCGGGGATACGTGAATCAGCGGCAAAGGCTTTCACGGAACTTGCCGCCCGTTTGCAAACCACTCCTGCCATGATGGAAAGCAGGCTGAACGTGCTTGCCCATTCCATCGGCTGCGCAGCCGCTCTCGAATTTGCCGCGCTGCATTCCGTGCAGCGTGTGATCCTGGTCGCGCCGTTCACCAGTCTGCGCGACATGGCAAGGCGCACCGTCGGCTGGCCGCTCTGCTGGCTGCTGCGGCACAATTTCGACAATCGCGCGCGTCTCGCGGAACTCGCAGCGCGCCCGCAGCCGCCACGCGTCACCATTTTCCATGGCAGCGCCGACGCCTTGATTCCCATGCAAATGGGACATTCGCTGGCGGAGATGTTCCCGAAAATGATCACTTTTCACGAAGTCCCCGGCGCTGATCACAATTCGGTCGTTTACGATGCTGAACGCGAAATTTTCGCGGCGATGAATGAATAGCACCGCAAGCAATGCTCAATTCCTCGAAGCGATCACCTGAAGCCTTGCAGTCTCGGTTTTTTCCCAGATCAGTGCTTTTAGCAGCATATCCGGGTGGGCGTAGCGCTCGTCGATCGAAACGGCCTTCTTGAACGCGGCATCCGCCTCGGCCCTCCTGCCAAGCGCATCGAGGGAAAGCGCCATGCATGCAAATTGATCGGCTGATTTCCCCCCGGAAAGCTTGATCGCGCGTTCAAACGCGGCCACTGATTCCTTGTACCTCCCTTTTTCATGCAATGCGCCGCCGAAACCGGCGTAGCTGTCCGGCGAAAACGGGTTCCTTGATGCGGAATCGCTCCAGAGTGCAAGACTGTCGTGCCATACTTTTTCGCGCTGAAAAGTCACGCAGGCAAGCGGAATGGAAAGCAGGATTGCAACCGCCATGCCAGCCTTTGAAAAATCCGGCCACCTCCAGGGGATGGTCGCAAGCATAACCGCAACGCCCGCCATCGGGAAATAAAGAAACCGATCCGCCATGGGCCGGTAGATCGGCATGAAATTGGCGACAGGAAGCAGCGCCAGCCAGAAAATCGCAACGCCTAGGGCGAATTGACGGTTGTAAACCGCGAGGAAGATTTGCGCAGCGACCACCGCCACCACCGCCAGCATGCACCATATGTATTTAAAATTATGGATGGAGTACAGGCCATAATCCCCGGTAAGGCCGCGCGGCCAGACAATGTTGCGCAGGTAGCAGGCCAGGATGCGCGGCTGTAGAAAATTCGCGTCCGCAAGCGACCCTGCGAGGTACTGCGGTTTCTGCGTGAAGATGATTGAGTGCGCGGGCGGCAGCGTGAAGCGCGCGGTCAAAAACAGCCCCACGGCCAGTAAAGCCGCCGAGCAAAGCACGATCCAGCCCTTGTGCGGCTCCGTACGCCGGAAAAGCAGCCAGTAACAAATCAGGACCGGGGGACCGGCCACTCCGTTTTCCTTCGCACCCACCGAGAGAAAAAGAGACGCCACGCATGCCGCGCCGATCAGCATGTTTCTTCGGGACCACATGGGCCGGAACTCCGTCGCAAGATTCAGCGCCGCAAGCACGAAAAACGCAGCCAGCAGATCCTTGCGGTAGCTGATTTCCGCGACTGCCTCGGAGTTCAGCGGATGCACCGCGTATAGCAGTGCGGCGGAAAACGGAATCCACACGCATGCATCGTCCCGGAGTATTCTGCAAAGCCGGAATATCAGCAGCGTGACGCCGGCGTGTAAAACAATGTTCACAAAATGATGTCCCGCCGGGTTTGCGCCCCACACTGCCCAGTCAATCATGGCTGTCGCCACATAGACGGGCCGGTTGTTGTCCATCACGTCCATGTGCATGATGCGAAGCGTCAGCACATCGACAAGATTGCGCAGATGGTGGATGTAGTCGTTCGCATACACCGTCATCCGGCCGTCGTACACGAAATCTCCGCCGAGCATCGGCAGGTAGAGGGCGGTTGCCACCGCCGCCAGGATGACCGCAGCCAGAAAATCAACCCGCACGGGCGCCGGAAGACCCGGAATCCGGATGCTCTGGGCCTGTGCGTCGCCGGGGTTCAATTCGACTTGAGCACTTCGATGAAGGCTTCCTGCGGGATGTTCACCCGCCCGATCGCCTTCATCCGTTTCTTGCCTTCCTTCTGCTTCTCCAAAAGTTTGCGTTTACGGGAGATGTCGCCGCCGTAGCATTTCGCGGTCACGTTTTTGCGCATGGCGCTCACGCTTTCACGCGCAACAATCTTGCCGCCGATCGCTGCCTGGATTGCGACCTGGTAGAGCTGCGTGGGAATGACTTCCTTCAATTTCGCCGCGAGCTGCCGTCCACGATATTCCGCCTTGTCGCGATGGACAATCGACGAGAACGCATCGACAGGCTCCCCGTTCACGAGGATGTCGAGCTTCACCAGCTTGTCGGCGCGATGGCCTGCATGCTCGTAATCCATGGAGCCGTAGCCGCGGGTGATCGATTTGATCTTGTCGTTGAAATCGACCAAGATTTCGTTCAGCGGCAGGATGCAGGTAAGCATCACGCGCTTCGTGTCGAGCGATTCGGTATGATCGAGGGCGCCGCGCTTTTCCATGATCAACTGCATGAGCGGCGAAATGTATTCGTTCGGCACCATGATGAAGCATTTCACAATCGGTTCGCGGATCTCCTCGATGACGCTCGGGTCGGGCAGGAACTCGGGATTGTCCACATGCAGCACTTCGCCGTTCGTCTTCTCCACCTCGTAAATGACCGAGGGATATGTGGCGATGATATCCATGTTATACTCGCGCCGCAACCGTTCCTGGATGATCTCCATGTGGAGCAAGCCGAGGAATCCGCAGCGGAAACCGAAACCGAGCGCGACGGAACTTTCCGCCTGGAATACGAAGGATGAATCGTTGAGCTGCAGCTTGCCCATGGCAGCCTTCAGGTGCTCGAAATCGGCGGTGTTGATCGGGTAAATGCCGCTGAACACCATCGGCTGCACCACCTGGAAACCGGGAAGCGCCGTGGTGGACGGAAATTTTGTACCTGTAAGCGTGTCGCCGATCTTGATTTCCGAGGATGTCTTGATGTTTGCGATGACATAGCCGGTATCGCCTGGAACCAGCTTGTCCCGGGCGACCATGCCAGGGGTGAAAACACCGACTTCCTTCACATCATAGGGCCGGTTGTTGCTCATCATCTTCACACCGTCGCCGGCCTGAAGTGAACCGCTCATCATTCGCACATAGGTAACGACACCGCGATAGGAATCAAAAGTGGAGTCAAAAACGAGTGCGCGCACCTTTTCATCGTCCCATTTTTTGGGAGCCGGAATACGTGCGATGACAGCCTCCAGGATTTCCTCGATACCAATACCCGCCTTGGCGCTGGCAAGAATCGCCTCATCACCGGGAATCGCCAGGATTTCCTCAAGTTGTTTCTTTACCGTTGGAATATCCGAGTTTGGAAGGTCGATTTTGTTGATCACCGGGATGATCGTCAGCCCCTGCTTGTTCGCCAGGTGGACATTCGCGACAGTCTGGGCCTCTACGCCCTGCGCCGCATCCACGATCACCAGCGCCCCTTCGCACGCCGCTAGGGAGCGGGAGACCTCATACGCAAAATCGACGTGGCCCGGCGTATCGAGCAGATTGAGCTTGTAATTGTGCCCGTCCTTGGCCTTGTAGCGCATTGCCACCGGATGCATCTTGATCGTGATGCCCCGCTCGCGCTCCAAATCCATGGCATCCAGGAGCTGGGCCTGCGAATCCCGCATCGCGATGGTGCCGGTGAATTCCAGCAGACGGTCGGAAAGCGTGGTCTTCCCGTGATCGATGTGGGCGATAATGCAAAAGTTGCGGGTATGTTGTATGGACGGCATTGAGAGCCGGAAACTATGCGTAAGGAATGGGGAGCGGTCAATTACTTCCATCCGGTTAAAAAACCGGACAATGCATTCACGGATTGACCAAAATAAAATCCTCTCCAAAGTAGCACCCATTATGGGCACTCAAGAAACAGGGGATCACGACGAACTACTCACGACCAATCGCAAGGCGCTGACAATTAATCTCGACCAGGAAAAATACGGCACATTTGCCGAAATCGGGGCCGGGCAGGAGGTCGTGCGCAACTTTTTCCAGGCGGGCGGGGCGGCAGGCACGGTGGCAAAGAGTATCTCGGCCTATGACATGAAATTCAGCGACGCCATCTATGGCAAAAGCCAGCGCTATGTCTCGCGGGAGCGCCTCGACCTGATGCTCGACCACGAATACGTGCTGCTGAAAGAACGGCTCATGGAAGCGCGCGGCGCCAACACCACCTTCTTTGTGTACGCAAACACCGTGGCGGCCCGCAATTACAAGGGGACGAACGAATGCCACGGGTGGATGGGCATCCGCTACCAGTTCACGCCGCAATCGGAGCCGAACGACATCGTGATCCACGTGCGCATGTGGGACAAGGAGAACATCCTCCAGCAACAGGCTCTCGGCGTGATCGGCGTGAACCTGATTTACGGCGCGTTTTATTTCAAGGACGACCCGAAGCAGTTCATGAAATCTCTCTTCGACCAGCTCGGCACGGACCGCATCGAGGTGGACATGATCAAATTCTCCGGCCCGGATTACCGCAACGTAAATAATCGCCTCATGAGTCTCGAACTCGTGCGCCTCGGCCTGACAAACGCCGTGATGTTCAGCGCCGCCGGCGACGTCGTCCAGCCTTCCGAGGTGCTGCACAACAAGGCGATCATCGTAGAGCGCGGCAGTTTCCGCCCCGTGACGCTCGTGAACATGGACATGCTCCGCTGTGCGTGCGCGCAGTTCGCGCAGGAGCCCGACGTAAAGGGCAAGGATGTCATCGTATTGATGGAAATCACGATGCACAACCTGCTCGCCTCCGGCCAGCTCGACCACGAGGATTTCCTGGCGCGCGTGGATACGCTCTCAGCCCTCGGCAACGATGTGCTGATTTCCAATTACTCGGAATACTACCGGCTCAGCGCCTATTTCCGGCGTTACACGAAGGAGATGATCGGCCTTGCGATGGGCGTCAACAACCTCGTCGAGCTTTTCAACGAAAAATACTACGAAAACCTCGCCGGCGGCATCCTCGAGTCGTTCGGGCGATTGTTCCGCAATTCCGTAAAACTCTACATTTACCCGATGCGGCAGACTGTTTTCGCACGCTATGTTGCCGGGACGGATGCGCCGGATCCGACCCCGCAAATCGCAAAAACCAGCTTCGCCTCCAACGTCCTCATCACCGCGAGGAACGTCCAGGTCACGCCACGCCTCCAAAACCTCTACATGCATTTGCTGGAAAACCACTACATCGATTGCCTCGTCGGGTACGACGAGGAGGTCGGCAGCGTTTTCTCCCGCGACGAGCTGAAAAAGATCAAATCACAAGGCTCGGACTGGGAGAAATACGTTCCCACCCAGGTCGCGGAAATCATCAAGCAGCGGAATCTCTTCGGCTATAACAGTGCGGCAACCCAGTAAGGTATCGCGATTTAACAGGTCCGGCGGCGGAAAAGTTGGGATTGCAGAAAGCGCCGATTAAGATTCAAATTACCTCCCCCATGAGCATTCTGTTGCACGCCATTAATTCCGCCGTAACCACCTTCCAGTCGCTCGCGGAACTTGAGAAGCCGCTCAGCCGCGCCGCCCAGGTCGTGGAACAGTGTTTGCGCGGCAACCACAAGCTGCTGGTATGTGGCAATGGCGGCAGCGCGGCCGATGGCGCGGATTTTTCCACCGAGTTTGCATGCCGTTTCGTCGCCGACCGCAGGCCGTACCCGGCGATCAACCTCGCGACCGGCGGAAGCCTGCTTACGGCAATCGGCAATGACTACAGTTTCGACGAGGTGTTTTCACGCCAGATCTGGGGCCTGGCAAACGCGGGCGACGTCGTGGTCGCGGTCTCCACCAGTGGCAACTCGAAGAACATTATTCGCGCGCTGGAGGAAGCCAGGCGCAAAAAACTCGCGAGCATCGCGTTTCTTGGCAGGGACGGTGGCGCCTCAAAGGGACTCGCACAGGTGGAACTGATTGTTCCCCACCACACCACCGCGCGCATCCAGGAGGCGCACAAGTTCCTGTTTCACGTCCTCTGCGAGATGATCGAGGGCAACCTGGAACGCGAATAACCACGTGACACCAAAGGTTTACGAACACATCTTTGCCGTATTCGCCTTCGTGACAGGCGCGGTCGTCGGCTCGTTCCTGAATGTCTGCATCTACCGTTTGCCGCTCGGGCTTTCCGTGAACAAACCGAAGCGTTCCTTCTGCCCCTCGTGCAAATACCAGATTCCATGGTATCGCAATCTCCCGCTCATTTCATGGGTGGCGCTGCGCGGCAAATGCGCGAACTGCGGCAGCCCGTTTTCGTTCCGCTACTTCGGAGTGGAATTGCTCACCGCGCTGCTCTTTCTGGCCGTGTGGGAAAAATGCTGGGGTTCGGGCCACGCGATCCTGGCGCTTCCCTACTGGATTCTGGCAAGCCTCCTGATCGTGGCCACATTCATCGACTTCGAGCACTTCATCATTCCGGATGAAATCACCTGGGGCGGCGTGGGCGCCGGGATCATGCTCAGCCTGTTCATCCCCTCGATGATGAACGTGAGTGTCTTCTGTCACGGCCCGATCTGGTCGGCCATCGGGGCGGCGGCAGGTTACTTCACCCTATGGGGCGTGGTCGAGATGGGCAAAATTGCTTTTGGAAAGAAAAAGGTCACGCTCGATATCGCCGAGCCTTTCACATGGAACCGCATTGAAGATGATGCGGAATTGAAAATCGGCGAAGACTCCATGCGCTGGAGCGATCTTTTTTTTCGTGAGCGGGATCAACTTGTGCTCAAATGCACACGGGCCGACGTCGGTGGAAAACATTACACAAACACGAATCTTCATTTTTACCACGACCGCCTGGTGGTAAGCGGGACGGAACACAAACTCGAAGGCCTCGAACCGGTTTCGGGCCATGTTTTCGAGCTCGTCATCCCGCGCGAGGCGATGGGATTCGGAGATGTGAAATTTATCGCGGCCATCGGCGCGTTTCTCGGCTGGAAGTCGGTTTATTTCACCATCGCCAGCGCCTCGATGATCGGTGCGATCGTCGGCTCGGTGATCCTGCTTCTCAACAAACGCCATTGGTCCTCCAAAATCCCATTCGGCCCCTACCTGGCACTCGGCGCGTTAATCTGGATGTTTGCGGGGTCGGAAATCATCCAGTGGTACTTGAATCATTTTTTGTACACTCCTGATTATTAGCCCCAAAGCCCGCTATGCCAAAACAAGCCGTCTTTTTTCTGATCGATACACAAGGCGCCAACTGTGTGAGTTGCTACACAGGAAATACCCGCCTTGGAACTCCTAACCTCGACCGCCTGGCTGAGGATGGCGTGCGGTTTGAACGTGCCTACACGTGTTCACCTGTCTGCGGCCCGGCACGGTCTGCGATATTCACCGGCCTGTATCCGCATTCCAATGGAGTGCTCGGCAACAACCAGTCCCCGCACCTGGATATTCCCACGCTCGGGCAGCGCCTGAAGGATGTCGGCATCCATACGGGATACATTGGAAAATGGCACCTGGACGGCACGGATTATTTCGGCAACGGACGTTGCCCGGCAGGCTGGGATCCGGAATACTGGTTCGACGGCAGGAACTACCTGGAATCGCTTCCGGACGATGCAGCGAGGGATCTCTCGCGAAAAATGCTTGGGCCCAAGGAAGTCGCAGCGCATGGCATCACGGCGGAGTTCACGCATGCGCATCGCACAGCGGACCGCGCCCGGGATTTCATCGCAAAACACAAGGACAAGGACTTTTTTCTCGTGGTGTCAATCGATGAACCCCACCACCCGGCCATCTGCCCAGAACCTTTCGTTAGCAGCTTCGACAATTTCATTCTTCCCGTGCCGAACGCCGATGATCCCCTGGAAAACAAACCGCGCGTCCAGCGCGAATGGGCGGAATCCGCCTGCGGGGGCTTGCGACACTCGCTCCTCCGGAAGGACGGAAAGGCTCTGTTCTCCTCTCCCGGGTATTTTGCCTGCAACAGCTTTTGCGATCATGAGGTGGGCCGGGTGATAGAGGCCATCAATGCAAATGTCCCGGAAGCGTTGCTTGTTTATACGGCTGATCACGGCGACTTGTTCGGCAGCCACGGCCTGTCGGGCAAGGGCCCGGCGATGTACAACGAAGTAACACGCATTCCGCTGCTGGTGCGCCGGCCCGGGCAGGCGCCTGCCCGCAGTGTCTCCATGGCGCCGGTTTCCCACATCGACCTGGTGCCCACGTTTCTCGAATTCTTCCATGTTCCGGTTCCTCCGTTGTTGCAGGGCAAAAGTTTGATCAGGCAGTTTTGCGCCCCGGAGACAGCCACACACGACGCCATTTTCATGGAGTTCAACCGCTACGAAGTGGATCATGGATATTTTGGTTCGTTCGCCCCGATCCGCTGTATTTTCGACGGGCGTTACAAGCTGTCGGTTTCACTCATCGATACCGACGAGCTGTACGACCTGGAAAAAGATCCGCTGGAAATGCAAAACCTGGTCCACGATCCGGCTTGTGCGGAGATTCGAGATCAATTGCACCGGCGCCTTCTTGCCTGGATGGAAACGACGCGCGATCCTTTGCGCGGCCCGCATTGGGCGCGGCGCGCGTGGAAGGATCAGGGTGGGTCGGCATGGATCGGAACCACGCATCCCCGTCCATTCGACGAAGCTTATTATCCCAAGACACTGCTCTATGAGACCGGCAGGGTTGCCGGCCCCTCCTTCTACGGGGAAGAATGAGGCTACTGCTGGGACTGGCTCTGCGTGGCCTCTTCCGGCTCCATCCATTCGCAGTAAACCTTGAACATCGCGCTGGCGATCTCGATGAGGCGAAGCTGCGTTTTGTCCAGATATTGATGCAGCCCCGTGTGAAAAATGTCGTTGATCGTCGCGAAGCCGAGATCGGAGCGGAGTTGCCCGGCCAGCCGCTCCGCCTCGTTTGAAAAATGCCCTATGTCGCACCCCGAGAGCGCGTGGAGAGCCTGCACAAGGCCATCCACGGCAAACCGGATGGAACGCGGGAAACTGTCGTGCAAAATAATGAACTCCGCCACGCTTCCAGGCGTCACCCGACCGGTGTGAATCTTGCGATACGCCTCGAACGCGCTGCACGATTTCAGCACAGCGATCCATTGCAGGGTGTCCACATCGCCGCCGACCTCCTCGCCGCTCGGCAGCAGGATGTGATACTTGAGATCCAGGATGCGCGACGCGGAGTCCGCGCGTTCCAGGTATTTTCCAACCTGGAGAAAATTCCACCCTTCCCCGTGTGTAAGCGTGGCATCGGTAGTGCCGCTGAACTGGTGCGAGCAATCCACCACATGGCGGTAAAAATCAATCGCGCTCGCCGCAAAAATCTGGCGCGCAGACACGGAGTTCAGCCACAGGTAGAGGCTGTTTATGCGCTCCCACATCTCACTGGAAATATATTCACGCACCGTGCGGGCATTCTCCCGTGCGCGACCGACAGCGGACACGATCGAATTCGGATTCTCTTTCGCGAATGTCACGAACTCGCACACCCCGTCACCGGTGACTGACGCGTAATTCTCGTTGAAAAGCTTCTGGTCCTCCAGCGTCGCCAGAATCGGAAGCCAGTCCCGCTTCTCGTCATAGTCGGAATGGTCCATGTCGAGCGTGAGCTGGAGATTTACATCCAGGATGCGGGAATTATTCTCAGCCCGCTCGATATAGCGGCCAAGCCAGTAAAGGGATTCTGCGACGCGGCTTAACATGGAAGGTAAAAATAGGAAATTGAAATGGTCATCCTTCGTCGTCCAGCACCCATGTTTCCTTGCTTCCTCCGCCCTGGGAGGAATTCACCACCAGCGAACCCTTGCGGAGCGCGACACGCGTGAGGCCGCCGGGGATGATCGTGATTTTTTCCCCGTATAAAATATAGGGGCGCAGGTCGACGTGCCGGCCTTCAATCGCGCCATCGCAGAACGAGGGCGCGCGTGAAAGGTTCACAACCGGCTGCCCGACGTAATTACGCGGGTTTTTGATGATGGCCTGCCGGAATTTTTCATGCTCTGCGGCGGTCGCATGCGGGCCGATCAGCATGCCGTAGCCGCCGCTTTCGTTCGCGGATTTGATCACCAGTTCCGGAATATGGTCGAGCATGTACTTGCGGTCCTTCTCAAACATCGAGAGGTATGTCGGCACGTTTGGCAGAATCGGATCCTCACCCAGGTAGAACTTGATCATCTTCGGCACGAAGTAATACGTCACCTTGTCGTCGGCCACCCCGGTGCCGATTGCATTGGCAAGGTTCACGTTGCCCTTGCGATAGGCATTCACGAGGCCGGGAACGCCCAGCATCGAGTCCTTGCGGAACACCGTGGGATCCAGAAAATCATCGTCGAGGCGGCGGTAAATCACATCCACGCGCTTCAGCCCCTTTGTCGTCTTCATGTAAACGACATCGTCCTTCACCGTGAGATCCTGGCCAACCACGATCTCCACGCCCATCGAGCGTGCGAGGAACGAGTGCTCGAAGTACGCGGAATTATAAATGCCCGGTGTGAGCAGAACCACCGTGGCGTCAGGATTTCCATTCGGCGCGACGTAGCGCAGGAGGTTCAGCAATTCCTGCCCGTACGACTCCACCGGTTTCACCCGGTGGCGTCCGAAGAGCTTCGGGAACACACGCTTCATCACCTGGCGGTTCTCCAGCACATAGGAAACGCCGGAGGGACAACGCCCGTTATCCTCAAGGACAAGGTAATTTCCGTCGTTGTCGCGTATGAGATCGGACCCGCAAATATGGATGTAGATGTCCTTCGGGACATCGAATCCCATGAACTCGGGCCGGAAATGCGACGCGCTCGTGATCACTTCCTCGGGAATGATCTTCTCCTTGAGAATCCTCTGGTCGTGGTAGATGTCGTGCAGAAACATATTCAGCGCCGTAATGCGCTGCACAAGCCCGCGCTCGACATGCTCCCACTCCTGCCTTGGGATGATGCGGGGGATCAGGTCAAAAGGAAAAATACGCTCCGTCCCCTGGTTGTCGCTGTAAACGGTAAACGTAACCCCTTGGTTCAGAAAAGTGCTGGCAGCCAGCGAACGTTTGCGCTCGAACTCCTCCGGCCCCATCTCCTGGAAGCGTTCCAGGACTTTTTGGTAGTGGGGCCTCGGGACTCCCGGCGCGCTGAACATCTCGTCGTAGAATCCCCCAGTGTCGTAATCAGAAAAGAAAACTCCCATTTCTTTAAATGCCAGTCCCTGCCCCTCGTTTAGTGTATTAATTACTACATTCCAACCAATTCCGGTTCGAAGTCATACTCTGTACTCACAGAATTGAATTTTGGATAGATGAATTTTGCGGCGGGCACATTCGATTTAGTCACGCCATGGGCTTTTTCCAAGCCGGCGTCACGCAACAACTCCAGGGATCGGTGCAATAATGTAGTGCCCAGGCCGCGATTGCGATATTCGCTCAAAATACAGGGGCCGGAGAGAAGGTGGTTCTCCGCTTCCTTCGTCAAATCCAGGGCCGATGCGCCGATGATGCGGGAACCGTGGGTTACCACCACACAAGGCACTTCCTTTTCCACAAAAACGCGGTCGATCTGTGCTTCAAAGTGTTCACGCAGGCTCTTGACCGTGTCGCTCCAGTTCATGTCCAGCGAGAATGCGCTGGCGATCACACTGCGCACGCTTGTTTCATCCTCCTGCGTCGCCACACGGATGTGATAATGCGAATCCAGCTCGCTTTTCGCAGCGGCCAGTTTGCTCAAATCCCATGTAAAACGCATCCAGCGGACCAACTTCATAGGCTCGCAATTTATCGTCAATTGCATGGAAAGCAATCACGAACGAAATGAAAATATTACCGCCTGAAAAACCCTGGAAATCCACCACGAAACCGCTTTAATCCATGCCGGAAATACGCAGGGAATCTATGAAATTTGCGTAGAATTCCTTGTGGCGCATCACGGCGCGGCGAAGGACTGTCTTCAGGTTTACAAGGTCGGAGAGGCTGAACGTAAGATCCACACTGTAGATGAATGCCTGCATCTCGTCGTTCGTCACCATGTTCGCCCCGACGAGCATGATGAACTGATGGCGGCGCTGCTCGGAGGGCACATTGATGACCTCTTTCAGGATCTGGTTCGTTTCCAGATCCCAGCCATTGAAGTTTTCATAAATGGCCACCACATCGTAATTGTGTGTGCGCAGCTTGAGTGCGACATCCTCGGGAAAAAGTCCGGTGTGGATCTTGTAGTTCAAACCACCGAGCTGGGAGACGGTCGCCTCCTGCACTTCCGGGTCATCGATGCAGACAAGCGCTGTCTGGTCTCCCTCTTCAAATATGTCGTATCTTGTTTGAGCTTCCATAAAATCAGGTTCCGTAAACCTTTGGCGCGATGGATGGTTTCGGGGCTTCCGGCACGTCCAGCCGCAACCCGGAGGTTTTTTCCTCCAGAAGACCGCGCTGTTTCTTGATGCCGTCGATCGCCTGTGTGAGCTTGCCCTTGCGGGTGCTGTAAAGGAGGGCTGTCTCCTCGGAAATCAGATCGGCTTCGTAGGAACGCATGATGGACTGGTCAAACGTCGTCCAGCCGAATGAATAATTGGAATCGATGATGTCGTAGAAGCTCCTGTTCTCGTTTTCGCCGAGTGCGATTGCTTCGCGCACACGCAGATTCGAACCCATCACCTCGGCGAGCATCACGCGCCCGTTGCCCCCCTGCTTCGGGGCCAGACGCTGGCTTACCACGTAGCGGATCGTGTCGGCAAGACGCTGGCGGATCTGGGCTTCCTCCGCGTTATCAAACATGCCGAGGATACGGTTCACCGACTGGCCGGCATCGATGGTGTGCAGCGTGCTCAAAACCAGATGGCCTGTCTCCGCGGCTGTAAGCGCAATTTCCACGGTGCGGCGGTCGCGCATTTCACCCACGAGAATGACCTTGGGCGCCTGACGCAACGCGGCGCGCAGGCCGTTTGGAAAATCGTCGTAATCCTGCCCGAGTTCGCGCTGGCTGAACGTGGCTTTTTTGTGCGGATGCACGAATTCGATGGGATCCTCGAGCGTGACGATATGGACGGCCTTGTTTTCGTTGATCTCGTTCAGGATGGCCGCCAGCGTGGTGGTCTTGCCGCTGCCCGTCGCGCCCGTCACGAGGATCAATCCATTTTTTTCAAGCGCCAGCTTGTGGAAAATGGGCGCAAGCCCCATCGAGGCAAGCGATGGAATTTCCGACTGCGATTTACGCATAACGATGCCGAATTGGCCCTTCTGCCGGAAAATATTGACGCGGAACCTGGTCCGGTCGTTCACGGCGTAACTGCAATCGCAGGAACCCAGGGTGAGGTACTCGCGCAGTAACCGGCGGTTGTTGCCGATAATGTTCAACGCCACGATCTCGACATGGTGCGCCGTGAGCACCTGCAGGTCGGGATGCATGTTGACTTCCTTCAATTCGCCGAAGGCTTCCACCTGGAGCGGACGCCCCACGGAAAACAGGATGTCGGAGATTCCGTTGTAGGCCTCCAGCATGGAACTGAGGATGAGATCGAGTTCAGGTTTGCGCATGGATTTGGTTTATGGTGGGAAATATTTTCAGCCTGCCTGTCCTAGTCTTCAAAATCCTCCGGCGGATTTTTCAGCAACGCACGGAATTTCTTCTTGTCGGTGGCTTTTTCGTAGGCCTCCTCGGGCGCGATGGTGGCCGAGCGCAGATGCTCCATGATCGCGTCATCCAGGGGCTGGTTCCCCTTTTTCTTGCCCACCTGCATCATGCCGGGAATCTGGTGCGTCTTCGCCTCGCGGATCAGGTTCGCGATCGGGCTGTCGCACACGAGGATTTCCAGCGCGGCGCAACGCCCGGGCTTGTCGATGCGTTTGAAAAGGTTCTGCGCGACGACGCCCTTGAGTGATTCCGAGAGCGACGCACGGATCTGGTTCTGCTGGGTCGTCGGGAAAACATCGATCACGCGGTCGATTGTCTTGGGCGCGTTCGAAGTATGCAGTGTTCCGAAAACAAGATGCCCGGTGGCCGCGGCGGTAAGCGCAAGTTCGATGGTTTCAAGATCGCGCATTTCACCCACGAGTACGATGTCCGGGTCTTCGCGCAACGCGCCGCGCAAGGCGGAGGCAAACGATTTTGTATGCACGCCGACCTCGCGGTGGTTCACCAGGCACTGCTGGCTGCGATGCACGAATTCAATCGGGTCTTCCACCGTGATGATATGGTCACGCCTGTGAAGGTTTGCAAAGTCCACCATGGCGGCAAGCGTCGTGGATTTGCCCGAGCCTGTGGGACCGGTCACGAGGACCATTCCCTTTTTCAACATGGCGAAACGCTTCAGAACTGGCGGCAGGCCGAGCTCCTCCAGGGTAAGCACCTTGCTCGGGATCAAACGGAACACAGCGGCAATACCGTTTTTCTGGTTCAAAAAATTCGCGCGATAGCGGGCGAAACCAGGATACTCGTAGCCAAAATCAACGTCCCCGGTTTCCTCAAACACCTTGATCTTCTGCTCCGGTGCAATCTCGTACACGAGTGCCTTGAGGTCGTCGTTTTCCAAGGGCGGCGAATCGACACGCACAAGCTCGCCATGAATGCGGAGCATCGGTTGGTTGCCTGTCGAAAGGTGAAGATCGGAGGCATCCTGCTCCTTCATGAACTTAAAATAAGTGTCGATTCTGGCCATATCGCATTTATGTGATAGCTAGAGTAGTGCCACCGGGAGGCATTATTTCAGAATTGGCAGGGAAAGCGCAATTTACGCCATAAACGCGGAAAAAGAAGGCAAAAACCGGTTTTACTTGCTGCCAGGAGGCAACTGTGAAGAGTGTGGATTCATGAAAACCCGCATTTTTCTGATGCTTGCGACGGGGGTCGTGGTGATAGCCGGGCTTCTGGGTTACCTTTACTATGAGGATGCAAACCGGGATTTTTCGCCATGGATGACGGTGCAGGAACTGACTGCTTTTTTGAAAAAGTTTGAGCCGGCACGGCCAACTGAGCCCGATTTCTGGAAAAAAGGACACTGGATCACCGCGGCGGAAGGGCGCTGGCACGGGGGGACGGCCCAATACCGCATACGGTATGCAACTGCTCCGGTTGGAAAGGAATATGTGTGGCGCTGGTTCCTGGACCAGGATCAGGAGTCCTTCGGCAAAAAACTCAAGGAACTTGGTGACGACGGTTTCGTGCTGACATATCACAATTCATTCAAACGTCCGGATGGCACCCTGCGGTACCAGGGAGTGTGGCATAAACCGGACGTCAAAAAACCGTAATGCCTGAAGCCGGCGGCCGGGGCCGGAAAATTATCTTTCGCTCTTGAGCGTATCCAGCGTGGATCGCACCTGCAGCAGCAGTTTCTGCTGGGTATAGGGCTTGGGAATGAAGCCCCTCAATCCTTTGGCAAGCATCCCGCGCAGCTTTTCCTGCTCGGTAAATCCACTGCTCAACACCACGCATACCCGCGGGTTGATGAGCCTCAATTCGTCGAAGACCTCGGCGCCATCCATGATCGGCATGGTGAAGTCCATGATGATCAGCGATATTTTGTCCTTCAGCCTCTTGTAAATATTCAGGCACTCGAAGCCGTCGCGCGCCGTGATCACGCGGTAGCCGTCATCCGTCAGCACGCGCTGGGCAAGCAGGGTGACAAATGCTTCGTCATCGACAATCATGACAAGCTCTTTCGATCCGCCTGGGTTGGAAACTTTTACGTCTCCAAAATCCGCTGCAGCCGGTTCCTCCGCCTTCGCGACGCCGGGTTTCATCGGCTCAAAGCCGAATGCCGAGGATGGCTTGGGTTGATTCGATTCAAAAACCTTCTCGGGCTGCGCGCCTTTTTCATATTCGCCCACGCGCTCCTGCATCACCCTTGTGACCTGGGCGGCCCGTTCAACTCCATTGCGAAGGATGTCGAAATATTTCTGCGTGTCCGCATTTGCCTCGCACGCATTTTCCAGGAACTGGCTCGACTCGGTAATAACCTGCAACAGGTTATTCAACTCATTGGCTGTTGATTTTACCCAGCGTATTTCTTCAGCATCCAGCATTTTTCAATTAAGTTTAGGACGGAGTGTCGTTGGTATCATCCATGCATGCCCACCATACGCATCCCAGAAACGTGACGAAAATAATTAAAAAAGTACCGAAAGTTAACATATCCCGTTTGCGTAATGAACGAAAGTTTCCCCGAGGTCAACGCCAATTCATCAAGTGGGTTCATTTCCAATCTCCACCCCGAAAAAATCCTGCATGACCCGCCGGTAAACATCGCGTTTCATGGCAGGCAGCCAGTTCAATTCGAACTTTTCCGGCTCTATCCATTTGCATGATTTGAATTCCTGCTCGGGTGTTTCCACGTTGATGGCCTTGTCTGGCGATAATAACTGAAGCAGGAAATATTCCTGTTCCTGCCCATGGAAGCCTTTTTTTGTTTTTCCCTCCCCGATCTCGTAGCGATATTTCCCCTTTTTCGAGATTATCCTGTAATCGCCGGGGGCGAGCGACAATTCCTCCATCATCTCGCGCTCCAATGCCTGGACAAGAGTTTCACCGGATTCGATGCCGCCTTGGGGAAACTGCCATGCACCCGGTATGTCATTCCGCTCACAAATGAGAATCTGGCCTCCGGCATTTTGCAAAATTGCGGCTACATTGGGACGATAACGAAGCATAAGTAATGATTCCGTGACGCTGGTTTATCTGCCGGAAGGCGGCGGAAGATTCAAACCGGTTTTCGCTTGTTTAACCCCTCCCGCAACCCTGCCAGCCATGTTTGCTTGAAAAATAACAGCGCATGGCAGCGGTTGCGAAATAATTTTCTGCTCGTTACCTCCCTCCTGCGATGATCTAATCAATCCCTCATGAAAACATCTTTCCTCCCGTTCATCATAATGACAATCGTTGCCTCCGCGGCATCGGCGCAAAACCCTTCATCTTCCCCGGCCGCCACACCCGACACTACCGGGAGGGTGCCGCTCTGGATTTGCGTCACCCCCGCCGGCACCTATGAGGTGGCCCTGCGGGCCATTGTGTCCGTGAGCAGCTGCGAATACGTCGTGGACAACGTCGCGCGTGTAAATGAGGTCAATATCGACACCAACGGCAACATGGCGGTGCGTTTTTACTATATCGAGCCCATGACCCCCAGTTCGCCCATCGGGCTTGGCCAGTCGACCATCAACAAAGCCCAGGAAATGCTGAACGACGCCGCAACGCGCGTCAGCTCCGACCAGCCTTGGAAAAAAGTCATGAAGAATTATCCGACCACCACCCACTCGCACACAATCGAATACCGCGTGGACAGCAAGGATGACCTCGACAAAATCTTCGCCAGCGCGGAACTGGCATTCCGCACTTTCAAGGCAACATCCTATATAGTGCCCGGCTCGGGCACCAGCGTCGCTCCGCAACAGTGATTGTTTGAAAATACATACCGACGGGGAGTGGGTGCCCTCTCAGCCTTTGCGGTGAGGCCCCATGTTCAGGGCTTCCAGAGCATCGCGCACAGCCATTCCTGAAAGTTCCGCGGGTTCTTTTTTTTGATTCACCGCCAGGGCTGCGGCCATGCCCGCAGCCTGCCCCATGGCCATGGCCGTGCAGGTGACCCGCGACGAACTTGATGCCCGGCGCGTGGCGGAATGGCATCGTCCCGCGACGAGCAAATTCGTTACTCCCTTGGGCAGCATCGTTCCGTAGCGGATATCGTAGGTTCCCGGCCAATACGTCTCGATTTCATTGGCGGTCCCGGGCGTGGACTTGTTGGGATGGATGTCCAGATACCAGGTACCGGTGGCCACGCCATCCTCGAACTCGGTGCGGGCTAGGATGTCTTCCTCCGTGAGTGTCGTGACTCCGTCGATGCGCCAGGTTTCACGCACGCCGATATAAGGGCCACTGGTGAGGAAATACGAGCCGCCAAACTCGGGTATGTTTTTCTTCCACCATTTGAACATGCTCCATGCATCGATCCGCCCCTGCATTTCAGCGCGGGTCAGGTCGCTGGCGGAACTGGCATCGCCGGGAACGCGTACGGCATGGATGTTGATTTCTCGCGGACCGTAGTCAAACGCGATCCCCGGCCCATAAAACATCTTGAGTGCGCCTTCCTTGCCCGCCCTGATTGTCTCCGCTTTCACCATGTCGCCCAGCTCGGGATTTTTTTCCACTTCACCGATCCGGAAATGGAGTGTCATCGGCATTAGTTCCTCGGAACGGCTGGCGGCGGCCCCCGCAAAACGGGCCACATCCGCATCACCCGAGGCGTCGATGACCGTGCGGGCCGGCACGTAGCTTAGTCCGTCCTTGTTGGCCAGGTAGAGTCCGCGGATGTGCCGGTCAACAACCTCAACATCACAGACTGTCGTGTGATAAAGCACTTGGATGCGGTTGGCATGTTCCAGCAGCATCTCATCCGCCAGCAGTTTGAATGCTTCGATGTTGGGAATACGGACCGAGGCATGTTTGAGCAGTGCATGGCCATCCTGAATATCGTGCAAGGTCGTCGCGTTGGGAGGAAATGCCCCCAGACGCACGAGCATTTCAAAGGGCAGGCCGCGGAGCACAATCCGGTCATTGGTTGCGTCGGCTATACCATCGAAATAGGGCAGGCCAACCGCAGTAATGATGCCGCCGCTGAATCCAGCCCGCTCGATCAGCATAACGCGCGCCCCCTGGCGTGCCGCCATGATCGCTGCGCAGAGCCCCGCGCAGCCACCGCCACAGACGACAACATCGAATTCGGGGTACGTAACGCGGATTTTCATAAAAATATGAAGTTAAAATTTGCTGAAAAACAGCCAGGGAGCCGTCACTTCAGGAGCGGTGTCACAAAATCGTCGATCAATTTCTTCGGCACTGCAGGCAGGTCACCCTTGGGCACCTGTTGAATGATATCCTGCACGGTGTCGATGGCCGCCCCGGCGGCTGCGGCGACCAGGCGCGGCGTAAGATCCTCCTTGGGATTGTCGACCGGCCCCGTGACGTGGACCGTTGTCCATAGATAGCCATCGTGCGAGACCGTAAACACCCTTGCCTGCGAGCCCGGCAGCCATTGCAGACTCCCCGGGGTGACTCCGACCTGGAACGTGCCATCGATGCTGGAATTCGCAACGGTGAAACTCCCCTCCGTCCGTATCAGCCCCTCGGATTCCGCAATAAATTTCGTGACGGTGGTCTTGCCTGCGGAACTGTTGAAATCCGCGGAAACATGGCTGAGGTTGATTTTACGGAATCTCTGGGTGCGGGTAAATGTCGCGATCTGGTCCAGCACGGGCAATGCCTCGAGTTCACCCTGCGCAAGACTGAGGGAACCCTCGACCTGTGGCGCGGTTTGCAGGGGCATTGGCGCGCGAATCTTTATATCGCCCGCGATGTTCCCCTTCAATTTTGCGCGCCAGTCCTCCCGTAAAAAAGGCGTGACGGGAATGCCAGCCAGCTTCGCCTGGACATCGAGCCCGTTGTCAAAATTCACCTCGCCGCTCACCGCGATGCTTCCCTCAGAACCGTATCGCAACTGGCCTTCCGTGATGAACAACGAGGGGCGTTGGTAGCGCAGTCGCGCATGGTCGATCGTCATATCCGGGGTGCCCGTCTGCGAGACTTTGCCTCCATCGCAAAGTATATTCCATGCATCGCCATCCGGGGTGAGAGTTAGCTCGGCGCCGTTTACCGCCCCCTGCTGCAAAGTCTTTTCCCCCCATTTTAAATTCGTTTCCCGGATGACCACCTTCCGCAAATCCACCCGCTTCGGCAGCCAGTCGAAGGGCAGTTTGGACGGGGCTCCACTTTGTTCAGGCACCACCTCCACTTTGTCATTCATGGCGGGCGGCCCTGCGGTGTGTCCGAGGGAAATCTGCACGCGCTGGACGTCGATCCCGTCGATCTCCCAGGCGTGGTCCCACAGGCCGCGCAGGTTGATCTCGGCGCGGATCTGGTCGGCATCCATCTCGGAGAAAAATGCCTTGTCAGTCCCATGCGCCTTGAATGCATCGGAATAGATCGCCGTGCCCGTAAAATGAAACGGCATGTATTCCCCGCTTGCCTTGAACTGCCTGGAGGTCAGGTCGCCGATCATGCGGCGGAACGGAGGGCTCTCCAGGTACGCATTGAACCACATGCGCAGGAAGAGAAAGCCCCCGACCAGCAGGACGAACAGGACAGGAAGCGACCAGAGCGCGATGCGTACAGGCAGTGAAAAGGATTTTTTTCGGGAGGAAATCATGGTTTATGGATGCGTGCCCCACACGTTAAACGGCATTCAAAAAAAAGGAAACACCACTCCGCAAAAATCGCGCGCTATTATTTGTTATATTCAATTCCCGAAAATTTGATAATACGTATCAGACAGTGCTCGAACTTCAGCAAATCTCCCTCCAGGTCGGCAAGGAGCCCGACGAACAGACGCTTCTCAACGAAATCTCCACGGAGTTTCCGCAGGGCCACTTTGCGGCGATCCTCGGGCCTTCCGGCTGCGGCAAGAGCACCCTGCTCAAGGTCATCGCGGGACTCATGGAACAGACGCTTGGCAGCGTGCATTGGGAGGGGCGCAACCTGGCGGAGGGGGAGGACCTCGAACCCCATGAAATCGGTTACGTGCCTCAATTCAGCATTGCGTACGATTATCTCAGCGTCTGGGAAAACGTGGAGGCCGCCCTGCGCCTTCGCGTAGGCGGATTAAGCAATGATGAGCGACAGGAGCGCGCGGAGCACATCCTGAAGGAGGTCGGCCTGGAGGAAATCGCCGACCGCCAGGTGCGCGTTCTTTCCGGCGGGCAGAAGCGGCGGCTTGCCCTCGCCCTCGAAATCGTCAGTTCCCCCGCCCTGCTCCTCGCGGATGAAGTCACCAGCGGGCTCGATCCAAAAGCCGAGGATGAAATCGTGCGGCTGATGAAAAAGATCTCGCTCGAGGACAACCGCATCGTCCTCTCGGTCACGCACAGCCTGCGGCATATCAAACTCTACGACAGCGTGATCGTGCTCTACCAGGGCCACCTCGCCTACCATGGGCCGAGTGAGTTCCTCTACCACTATTTCAATGTCGACAACCCCGAGGATCTTTTCCCGTGCCTGACAAAGCGCACCGCTGCCGACTGGCACCGCTCGTGGCAAAAGCATGGCCATGCGTACGTCATCAAAAAAAGGAGCATCGCAAACGGGGAAAAACAACCCTCAAAGGAGCGGCTTTCCCTGCTTTTTGAAAAACCGGAGGCGGAGCCTGCTCCTGCCGGGGAGGAGGCCAAAAACGAAACAGATTACCAGACACCGGGAGCCTTTACCCAGTTCCAGGTTCTGCTCGCCCGGCGCTGGCGCATCTTTTTGCGCGACCGCAGCCAATTAATTTTGCAACTGGCGCTCATGTTCGGGTTTCCATTCCTGGTCGTCATTTTCGCATGGGACGGCCTGCCGCAAATCCAGAACCTGAACATGGAGACCAAGACAAACGTGGTCCAGGCATTGATCGAAAAGACCACTTTCCTGCTCCAGTCGTCGCACGTAGGAAGCCTCGTGTCCGGCCTCGTAATGTTCCAGGTGGTATTGCTCACCCTCATGGGTTCCAACAACTCCGCGCGGGAAATCGCGGGCGAACGTCTGATATTTGAAAAAGAGAAATTTGCCGGCGTGCGCCCCTTCAGTTACGTCGCCAGCAAGGCGTGCTTTCTCGCCGTACTGGTCGCCGCCCAGTCAATCTGGATGGCGGTATTCGTAAACGTGATCTGCCGTTTCCCGGGCGATCTCATCCTCCAGATCGCATTACTGATGATGGTAAACGGTGCGATGACGGCGGTCTGCCTCGGCATTTCTGCGATGATGAAATCCCCGGAGCAAGCCTCCCTGGTTTCGGTTTACCTGGTTGGATTCCAGCTTCCCCTTTCCGGGGCTGTGCTGGCTTTGCCGAAAACCATCGACTGGATCACCCGCCCTTTTATCGCGTCCTACTGGAGTTGGTCGGGTTTCATCCAGACCATGAGCGACACACGGTTTTATGATGTCATAAAAAGCGTAACGCAAACGCCCCTTTCAAACATCCAGCTCTGCGTCTGGGTGCTGACCACCCACATCATCCTCGGTCTGTTCCTCACATACACGGGTTGCAAACACAGCCGCTGGGAATAACCCAAAATACCCTTTGCCAACCGCCACGCCGGAAATTACCTATATCCAATGCCCCGACGCGCAAGTTCCTCCGCCAATCCTGTTTGGATATTAATGGTCATCGTCATAGTGGTCGCCTCCCTTGGCGGCGGTTTTTACCTCTACAACACTGTCAGTGATCCCTATCGCACACTCACCCCGCTGGACACCCAGAGCTACCTGGAAAATTCCAACAGTCTGCGGGGCAATACCTACAAATTGAGCGCCACGATTGAAAACTCACTTTCGTGGTCTCCCTCGGTGGGCCGGCTGTTTTCAGTGGAAGTCGAGACCAACACGGGCAACAGTGTCCTGCCTCTTTTAATCCCTCCCGAGTTCAATCAAATTAATATCCAGAAGGGACAAAAATTTTACTTTCAAGTGGAAGTGGGCGATAAAGGGTTATTAAGAGCCAAAGGAATCAAGAAAGTATGAAGCGTTTAGTTTTTTCGTGCGTTTTGTGTCTGCCCCTCATCCTCACCGCGCAGGTTCCCGACGCCCCCGCGCAGCAAGCTCCCCCCGCAGCCCCGGCCGGAAACGCCTCGGGAGGCCAGCCGGCCCAGAAACAGCCCGTCCCGTTTCTCGGCAAGGATGTTCCATCCTTCGATCCAGGCAGCGAAATCCTCACATGGGACGGCAAGAACTGGAACGTCAACAACAACCGCCTTTTCCAGGCCCGCTTTGAAAAATATCTGAACGCGCCCGAGGAAACCGGGCAGCAGGACAAGGAGTATCAGTTGATCATCAAGGCGATCCTCGATAAACTCGCTCCCGACGTCGTCACCACCAAAAGCGTGGACGAGGCCTTCCGGTTGCTGCCGAGGGCTTCGAATTATGATATCGACGCGCGTCTCTGCGATTCGCTTGCGGATGCAATCTACAGCGCATGGCGGGCTCAAAACGCAAGCCAGCGGCTCGAATATGCCAATGATGCGCTGGAAAAGGAGCGCAAACAGAACGAGTGGAATGCGAAGATGGCCGCAGGCCAGGCAAAGCTCGAGAATGCTCCTCCCGGTGGGAAAAACGGCAATAAGAGCGTCTCCGACCAGTGGGCAAAAGAGCAGCAACTCAAGCGCGACATGGAAACGCAACCCTATATCACCCGGCTCGCCGAAATCCTGGCACTCATTAAAGTGAACCAGGCGAAAAAGGAGCTTTCGGAATTGCAGACAAAAATCGAGTTCCAGGCGCTGATCGTCCAATTTTTCCTGCAACGCCGCTTCCAGCACGTGCTCATAGCCACGCGTTTCTACAGGGCCGTGTTCAGCGACGGCGAGACCAAGCTCCAGGTGGGCAAGGACGCCAAGGATCTCTTCGCCAAGAGCCTCGGCATGCCGCCCACGGTGGGCACCCTGGATTCGCTCGCGAATGAAGCGATCCGCGACGTGCGGGAAGGCATCCAGGCGTACACATACCTCATTCAAAAGAACGAATTGGAAAGCGCCACCAAGCGCCTTGGTGAAGCCTTCACGGTGGGTGAATATCTCCCCGAGTTGCGCACGCTGCCCCGCGACAAGAAGCGGCTGGCTTTGGAGTTCTCGCAAAAGGGAAACCAGTTGATCTCGGCCATTGAAGTAAAGGACTACACACTGGCTGAAAAACTGGTGCATGACCTCGAAAAGAGCGCGAAGGATTTTGACAACTCAAAGCCCATGGCGGCCATCGAGACAGCGAAAACTGTGAGTGCGCTGCACCTTGCAAAGGCCAAGAATGCAGCCGTAAGCGGCGATAAACAGACGCTGGAGACTGAGCTGAAGGAAGCCACGGAAATCTGGCCGCGCAATCCTGCTCTTGCGGAAGTTTCCGGGTTGATCTTTTCACAGGCGGATGTTCAGCAAAAGGCGCTCGTCGATCTGGACCAGCTTCTCAGCCAGCACAATTACCGCCAGATTTACGACGACAAGGTGCGCTTCATCGCGGCAGCGGCCCTCTATCCCAACCGGCAGGAACAGCTTACCAAGGTTCTCTCCGACATGCAGAATATCGAAGGCAAGATCATACAGGCCACGGAGATCAGTAAACGCGGCGACTACGCGGGTGCGTGGGAAACCGCCGAGAAAGCCTTCAAGCAATTCCCGGATGACAGCAAACTGAATCTGCTCCGCGCGAATCTCACCACCCAGGCTGCGGATTTCGTCCGCACACTGCGCAATGCGGAAGAAATGGAACAAAAAGATCAAATCGGCTCGAGCCTTGCATGGTATCTCAAGGCTCAGAAAATCTACCCGAGCAGCGAATTTGCGCAGGATGGAATCAGTCGGTTGGTAAAAAAAATCCTTCCTTCCACATAAGGGAACGAAGGAATATCAGACCGTCATTACCTATGCTACTTACATCATTTTTGGGAACACCAAATCTCATAATTGCTTGACTATAATTACAATTATGAGAATTATTGTTTTTATCTTAATCCAATCTTAATAAATTTTCGCTTTGCTCCTGGTTTATATTAGCCTAACTATCAAATTATGAACCCTAATAGCGCGGATGGACTGAGTTCTGGAACCGAGGACGGCCAGGAAATTAAATCGCTCAGTATGTTCAGCCACCCTTATAATAAAACGATCACCATGGCTGCGATCGCCAAGGCGGCCGGCGTATCACAGGGGGCAATTTCGTCTCTCTTAAATGATCGCGACTACGGCATCCGGGTCAGCGAAAAAACACGGAAAAGGGTCTTCAAGGCCTGCCGTGAACTGGGCTACATTCCCAACGATCTGCGTGCGGTTGTAAGAATGTACCCGGAATTGGGCGACCTCTGCCTGCTCGTCTCGGGCAGCATCGCCGATTGGGCAATCAATCCGTTTTTTGCGCGTGTGCTGAAAGGCGCGATCGGCGCCAGCTCGGCTGCCATGCGGCATATCACGCTCGCGGAATACGATGAAAACGCGGATTATCTGGAAAACCCGGACCTTCTTCCAAGTCCAATCCGGTCCGGCACCGCATCGAAATTCATCTGTATCGGCACGATGAATTTTTCGCTGGTGCAGGCACTTCTCAAGCGCGATTTCCCGGTGGTATTTCTCGGGTGCGATGTTTCCATCCCGGGCGTCACCACAGTGCAGGCGGATTATGCGGAAGCATCGAAACTGGCGGTCGACCATCTGCTCAAGGCGGGGCATCGTCACATCGCGATTGTTTCGGGGCCATTCGGGTCGGAAGACCACGCGATCGCGGAACTCAACCGTGGCATCCGCCTCTGCTATGAACACTCAGGCATCCCCTTTGACACGCAGAACATCATCCACGGCGACCTTTCTTTCAAGAGCGGAGCCGCCGCGATAGATGTCTTGTTTTCACGCAACCAGAAACCCACGGCGGTTTTTTGTCTTAGCGACGAAGCGGCGGCGGGAGCATGGTCCCGGGCACAGAGCCTGGGTCTGAAAGTTCCCGGCGACTTGAGCATCGTCGGTTGCGCGGATGAGCCGATCGCCAGCCAGTTGAACCTCACCACGATCCATCTGCCAGCCGAGGAAATCGGGGCGCAGGCCGTGAAGGATGTCGAGTCCCGCGTGCTCAAGGGCACCTTGCTTGAGTCAAGAAAAATTGTCCTGCCCGTCCACTCCATCGAGCGTAAATCCACCGCATCAGCGATATCCGCCTGATAGCAGGATTTATTAACTCTGGTTTGCTTTTTATTCACCTTCACACTTGACGAATCGTCGTCCATTTAAGACAACACCATTGAAATGAAACCTCCCCAATTTATCATCACATTAATACTGGCGTCCATATGCCTCGTTCTCAGTCTCCTGGTCTTCTTGCTGGGAAAATCCGGGAGCAGCTTGGGAAACACAGTCCAGCAGCGCCAGATCGAAATCCAGGCCGAAGTGCAGAAACGGCAGGATGAAATCAACCGCGGCAGCCAGAGCCAGCAAATCGGAACCAATCTGCTCAAGGATATCGCGGGAGCTTCCATTGACTCCGCTTCCGGCAAGGTCAAAAACGAGAAGCTCAAGGAGTTGCTCACCAAGAATGGCATCACTGTCACCGTCAACCAGAATCCTAATTCCCAACCCACCCCCAAACCCTGATTTTCAGGCAAATTAATACGATGAATTCCGAATCCTCCAACGACAAATCGTTCATACCAATCGTCCTCGTGACATTGAGCATCATCATTGCCTTCGTCTGGCAGTTGCAGATCATCTCCATGCAGAGGGATCAGCTTCAGACCAACAAGCAAAAGCTCGAAGACTTCGTTCAAAACACCATCCCGAAGCTTGACGACCAGGTTGCCAAGTCAAAGCAGATCCAGGCCGGCCTCGAAAAGCTGGTGCTTGATCTTCTGGAACTTGCAAAGACTGATTCCGATGCCAAGGCGATTGTCACCAAATACAACATCCAGCAGCAGGCCCCTCCTGCCGGAGCTGCAGCCAGCCCCGCCGCGAGATAGTTTTAACGATCTCAGTCAAAATTTGATTGTCCCATGCTGCCATGCGCGGCATGGGACAATTTTTTCCTCCCGTTTCCCGGGAAGGAAACCATTGGAATCCCGCATTTTCCTCCGGTATAGATAAAACGTGTCCGCTAATATTGAATCTACAGCCCGCCGGATTGTAGCGCACCTGCAAGCCGGGGGCTTCACCGCGTACTATGCCGGGGGTTGTGTGCGGGACTCCCTGCTTGGCAAGACACCCGTCGATTACGATATCGCGACCAGTGCGCGACCGGAGGATGTGCAGAGGCTTTTCCCGAAAACCGTGGCGGTCGGCGCGCAGTTCGGCGTGATCGTGGTAGTCGAGAAAGGCATGGAATTTGAAGTCGCTTCTTTCCGCGCGGACGGAGTTTACATCGACGGGCGGCGCCCGGTGGACGTGACTTTTTCCACCCCCCGGCAGGATGCGGAACGCCGTGATTTTACCGTCAATGGCATGTTTTACGATCCGATCCGCGACGAGACCATCGACTTCGTAAACGGACGCGCCGATCTTTCGGCGGGAATACTCCGTGCGATCGGCAATCCCGCCGACCGTTTTCGCGAAGATCGGCTGCGCATGCTGCGCGCGGTCCGCTTTGCCACCTCACTCGGCTTTGAGATCGAGGCGCACACATGGCTGGCGCTCAGGGAAAACGCCGCGGAAATCAAGATAGTAAGCGCCGAGCGGATCCGCGAGGAACTTTCACGCATTTTTCTGTCACCCAACCGTGTGCGCGGGTTCGACCTGCTGGATGAGAGCGGTCTCATGGAAGTCATACTGCCGGAGATTACAGCCCTCAAGGGGTGCGAGCAGCCTCCGCAATTCCACCCGGAGGGCGACGTATTCGTGCATACCAGGAGGATGCTTGAACTCCTGCCGCAGGAGGTTTCCCTGCCGCTCGTTCTGTCGGTGCTGTTTCACGACATCGGCAAGCCGGGCACCTTTACATACCATCCGGAGGAGGACCGCATCCGTTTCAACGGCCACGACAAGCTGGGCGCGGAAATGACCGCCCGCATCATGGAGCGGCTCCGCTTTTCCCGTGATGAGATCGATGCCACCGTGGAGGCTGTGGACAGGCACATGATTTTCAAGGACGTCAAAAAAATGCGCGTCTCACGCCTGAAGCGCTTCATGGCAGGGCCTTATTTCGATGATGAACTCGCCCTGCATAAGGTGGATTGCAGCAGCAGCCACGGCGCGCTCGACAACTACGACTTCCTGCTGGCGAAGAGGGAGGAGTTTTCAAACGAGCCCCTCATTCCACCGCCCCTCGTGCGGGGCGACGACTTGATCAATCTTGGCTGGAAACCCGGCCCCGAAATCGGAAAAATCCTCGAGGCGATCCAGACCCGCCAGCTCGAGGGCACCCTTGCCACCCGCGAGGAGGCCCTGGATTGGATCCGGCGCGAGTGCAATCCATGTGTGAATTTTTCCATGGAAAAACCACCCGCGGCCAGCGAGAATAGCTGAATGTCGTCCATTGAACACACCGATCCCGTCAACGCCAGAATCCTCGCGGTCTCCGAGGACAAAATCCAGGGCTTCGTAAACGAGCCATTCGTCGAGATTGCGGAGCGCTCCGGGGTCGGGCTTCCAGTCGTGATCGAGCGCATCCGTGCAATGCTCAACGCCGGCACGATCCGCCGCGTGCGGCAGACTCTCATCACCAACAATCTGGCTGATGGCGCGCTGGTCGCATGGAAGGTGCCCGAGGAAAAACTGAATAGCGCGTTCGACTTCATGTTCAAGGATGATCCATTCTCGGGCCATATCGTCGTTCGCTCCACCGATGCGCAGACCCCGGGCTCGCAATACCGGCTCTGGACTACATTGAAAGTGCCCGCCGGTCTTTCACTGGAAAAGCATTGCGAAGTCATAATGCAGCACACGGGTGCGGAAAAATTCCTGCTCATGCCGGCAAAGGCAATCTTCGCGCTCGGTGTCGGCCATGTCCGCCGCAAAACCATTGAGCCCGGCGACAAAACCGACGAACCCGCAAGGATGCTGACGCCCGAGATTGTAAAACTGAACGAGGAACAATGGCGCGTCCTCGTAGCGCTCAAGAGGGAGTTCACACCTGATGAAATAGGCCTGGATCCATGGAAAAAACGCGCGGAAGAGGCGGGGGTGGACATGGAAACTTTTCACCGTGTCGTCGCGGAACTGACCGAACGCAAGATCATGGGACGATTTTCCACTTTCCTCGAGCACGTCAAGCCGACATCCGCCGGCCAGCGTGTGACAAAGTTCAATGCCCTGTTCCACTGGGCCGTGCCTGCCGGGCGCGAAATCGAGGCCGGACGCGAAGTAGGGCGTCATTCGTGCATGACGCATTGCTACTGGCGCGAGGGCGGGCCGGAATTCAACAACGTAAACATCATGGGCGTCGCCCACGGCACCGAGAAGGATCGTGTGCTTGCGCACAAACACGCGATCGACCGGCATCTCGCCTCCGTCGGCATCCCCGTCAGTTATACCAATGTATTCTGGGGCGGACGCAGCGAAATCAAACCCAGCGAGCTCTCACCCCTCGAATACCGCTCATGGATGGAAAAAATGGGCGCATCCCCCGCGGCAGTTTGACCGTTGAAAGTATAATATCCCTATCCCTTCATCACAGAACTCCTCCCAAGTCCCGGAGGGACGTCAGACAATAGGCAGGCGATTTATCGCCTGTGTTGTCACAACAAAAAAACGTCAAGTCCCATCGGGACGAAAGAGCGTGGATAATTCTGAAACATCCTGATCTCTGGTGCCTGTCTCTCCTTACTTCTCCTCCGGCTTCTTGATCTCCAGGTAGGTTGGTTCGCCAAAGCTCCCGTTCTCAATCTTCTGGATGCGCATCTGTTTTAAAATGTAGCCGCCATCGACTTTTTGAACTGACTTCACCTCGAAGCGTTTCAACAAATTGCCACCTCGGTCGTAGGTTTCCACCCTTACCAGGCTTCCACTTTGCTTTTCGATCCAGAGCATCACATAGCCGTATTGTGAATTTTTCGGAGAACCGGGTTCGACGCGCAATTTCCAGCAGTTGCGGGTAAGCATGACCTCCTCCCCCGCGATCTTCGCGACGGGCCAGTAAAGAAAACGCATCGACAGGTCTTCGTATGTAATATCCGTGCCGTGAACCGTTTTGGCGTATTGGGCCTCAGTCACCGTGCGCTCAGCCCCTTTCCCGGTGACTTCCTGGAGCCGCGAGCCCTTTTCACCAAATTGCAGCACGAGCGTCTGGTCAGGATTGGTAAATTCATATTTGATCTCGGCGCCGTCCAGCGTCATCCGGAACGGGTTTGCCGTCTCCCTGTGCCTTACCTGCCCCTCCAGCACGAGAAAATGCGCAGTCTGGTTCAACCGCGTCTTCTGCAAAATCTCCATCGGGTCGTCCGCCCCTGTATATCCGGGGCAGGGAAGCGCAAACATCAAACCAAGAAGTCCCGTAACGGCAAATTTCCGAATTCCGCCCAATCCCTGCTTAAGAGCGTGTCTGAAAATGGGCGCCCTGTAGCCGGGGTCTGTGACCCCGGACGCGCGTGGCAACAGGAGAGCCGTGCTCTTACAGGCCGCACTCACCACGCCGTCAGACCTGCACTGCGACAAAAGGCGGCTTCCTGGATGCCCTCTAAAACTTCTCCCGGCCTTCGCAAGCAAGATTGCAAAATACAGATCATCGCTCTTTACTTGTGTTTTCACTGCCATAGCGTTCACGATTCCCTTTTTTTTAATGGATCAAAAGCTTCTTTTTCTCATCAACCATGAATGGACGAGTCCCGCTCTCGATTCATTCATGGCAACCATGTCGTGTTTCGCGGCATGGGTTCCCGTACTCGTGGTGATATGCGTTCTGGCGATGATCATGGGCGGGTTCAAGGCGAGGACCATGCTCCTCACGCTGGCGCTCGTCATTGCAATCAGCGATGTGCTGGTATCCGATACGATAAAAAGGACAGTGAACCGTCCGCGCCCTCGCGAAGCGCTCGCCGGCGTGCGTGTGCTGGATTTGCAACCGGCGGCATTCCGCTTTCTCTCCATCTTCCGCCCTCCTGCAGCCGTGCTTTCTCCCACTCCTGCCGATGATCCTCACGGACACTCCTTTCCATCGGGCCACACGATCAATAACTTCAGCGCCGCCACCGTGCTGGCACTATTTTACAGGCGGCGCGGCTGGCTCTATTTCATCCCCGCCTCCGCCGTCGGCTACTCGCGTATCTACGTCGGCGCCCACTGGCCAAGCGACGTGCTGATCTCCGCGATTCTTGGCGTGGGCCAGACTTTGCTTTTACTTACCGCCATCGAATGGACATGGCGCAAATACGCAGGACGTTGGATGCCCGGGCATCCGAGCCTTCTGGGAGGTGCCGCAGCATGAAACCGCGCAACCTTCTTTTCGCTTTCCTGGCCGCGATGACAGTTTTGCGGCTGATCTACATTGCGCATGTCGAGCTAGCCGCCGATGAAGCCTATTACTACATGTGGGCGCAGCGGCTTGACTGGTCCTACTACAGCAAAGGGCCGGGTGTCGCCCTGGCGATCCGGCTGGGCACGGAAATCTTCGGCGCGAATGAATTCGGCGTGCGCTGCCTGAGCCCCCTCCTCGGGCTCGGCACCAGCCTGGTCATGTTCTTCTTCGCACGCAGGCTCTACAATGAATCCGTCGCGGTCTGGACGGTGCTGACGATGAACGCCATTCCCATTTTTAACGTGGGCAACCTCGTCATGACCATCGACCCTCTCTCGATTTTCTTCTGGGCGGCAGCCTTGTTCACATTCTGGCTGGCTCTGGAAAAAAGCCCGAAGTTCAGCCTTTACTGGCCGCTCACCGGCCTGTTGATCGGTTTCGGTTTCCTCGCAAAATACACGAACGCGATGCAGCTTCTCTCGGTCGTGCTGGTGCTCGGGATCACCCGGCGGCATCGCGGTGAATTCCTGCGCGCGGGTTTTTATTCGATGCTCGCCGCATTCGCCATCTGCATGCTGCCCGTCCTCATTTGGAATCACGACCACGCGTGGATCACGCTCACTCACCTGCGCTCGCGGGGAAATCTCGATAGTAGCTTCGCGGACTCCCTGCTTGGTTTTATCAAGGAACCTCTCTCCTTCATTGCAACGCAGTTTGGTGTCTATTCACCGTTGATTTTTGCGGGTCTGTTGATCGCGCTATGGTGGGCCTGCACGGACACCGTGGTAAAATTCAAATCACGCTTTCTGGCGCTTTTCGCCATTCCGCTGCTGGTCATGTACGGCCTGCTCGCATTCAAAAAGGCGGGACAACCGAACTGGACGGCCCCCGCGTTCGTCAGCCTGGGGGTTCTCGCCTCCGCGCTCTGGCACGAGGCTGTGCAGCGGCAACCCGCAAAACAAAAATTCGTCGTATGGGCCCTCGCCATCGGCATGGTGATGAGCCTTGGCACATTGTGCACGGACATGATCCGGGGCGCGGGAATCCCGGTTCCCTACAAATGGGATCCCTCCTCGCGGCTGCGCGGATGGAAGACCATGGCTCTCTCAGTCGATGATTTTCGCAAAAAATTCGAGAAAGAAACAGGCAAGCCCGCCTTTCTCATCGGAAATAAATACCAGACCGCCGCCAGCCTTTCATTTTATCTGCCGGAAAAACGCGTGGAAGGCCCGAAGCATCCCGCCGTGTACATCCCGGAATCCCAGGACATCGAGAGCGAGTTCGCGTTCTGGCCGCGCTACGATGAATTCGTTGATCGCCCGAAAGACGCAAAGCCGGTCGAGGACTACTACACCGAGGAACAGGGTGTGAACCTTTTCACCGGGCGCAATGCGCTCTACATCACCGACGCCATCGACGACCTGCCCCCCACCTCCATCGAGCGCGGTTTCGAGCGCGTGGAAATGGTCACGCTGCTCGACATCCGCCGCCATGGCATGCCCCTGCGGCAGGTCCGTATTTTCGCCTGCTACAATTACAGGACAATTTCCTTATGAGTGACCCGCAAACCAATCCCGAAATCTCCGTCGTCATCCCCCTTTACAACGAGGAGGAAAACATGCCGATCCTGCAAAAGGAGCTGACCGCCGCGCTCGCCGGCCGCTCCTATGAAATCGTCTTCGTCGATGACGCCTCGAAGGACGCCACGCTATCCCGCGTCGAAAAACGCCCCGAAATCCGCGTGCTGCAATTCGAAAAAAATGCCGGCCAGAGCGCCGCAATGTACGCCGGTATCCATGCCGCCCGCGGCAAGGTGATCGTGCTCCTCGACGGCGACCTGCAAAACGACCCCGCCGACATCCCGAAGCTGCTCAAGGAAATCGACAACGGTTTCGACCTCGTCTGCGGCTACCGCGCAAAGCGCAAGGACACGGTTGTCAAAAAAATCACCAGCCGCGTCGCAAATTTCGTGCGCAGCCGTTTCACCCGCGACGGCGTCCGCGACACCGGCTGCACGCTCAAGGCCATGCGCAAGGAATGCGGCAACGCACTCGTGCCATTCTACGGCATGCACCGCTTCATCCCCGCCCTCGTCAAGGGCGCGGGCTACAAGCTCATCGAAATCCCCGTCAACCACCGCCCCCGCACCTTCGGCGTCAGCAAATACGGCCTCGGCAACCGCGCAATCAAGGCCACCGTGGACATGTTCGGCGTCCGCTGGCTCCTCTCCCGCCAGTTGAAATACAAGGTGAAAAACACCGGCCTATAGTCCGCTGTCATTTAGTTAAAAAGACATCCGGCGCACATAAAGACTGCGCCGTCACAGCAACCTCCGTCCATCCCGTCCATTCGTCATTGCGCGCCAGCGCCTTCCCTCGTGACGAAACTCCGAGACTGTGTGAAAAGACCTTCAAGTTTTTTAGCAGTTTTTGTAAGATACGCGAATGGGATACATCGCGGGAAGTGATCGCAGTCAGGGGTTTCTATTGCCCGAGAGTCTTGAGGATTACATAGGCGGGGACCACGCGGTGCGTTTTCTGGATGCATTTGTCGACGGGCTGGATCTTGAGAAGTGCGGGTTTGAGCGAGCGAAGCCTGCGGACACGGGACGGCCTCCCTTTTCGCCGGGTGATCTGCTGAAGTTGTATCTCTGGGGATATCTCAACCAGACACGGTCCAGCCGCAAGTTGGAGAAGGAATGCGCGCGCAACCTGGAGGTGATCTGGCTGATGCGCAAGCTGCAGCCGGATTTCAAGACGATCGCGGACTTCCGCAGGGATAACGCGAAAGCATTCAAGATGGTCTTCCGGCAGTTCAACCTGCTGTGCCGCGAACTGGACCTCTTCGGCAGGGAACTGGTGGCCATCGACGGCACAAAGCTGAGGGCGGTCAACAGCACGGCGCGCAATTACAGCAAGGGCAAGCTGCTCCAGTTGCTTGAGCGCATTGACGCGAGGTTGGAAGAGTATCTTGGCGCAATGGATGCGGCGGACGAGGGCGAGCAGTCGGAAGGCGCCCCGAAGACGGGCAATGTGCCGGAACTTCAAAAGAAGATCGATGCATTGCGCGAGCGCCAGCGTCAGCATCGGGGGACGCTCCTGGAAATGGAACGCAGCGGGGCCGGCGAAGTATCGCTCACCGATCCAGACAGCCGGGCCATGTGGAAGAGCGGCATCGGTTACAACGCGCAGATCGCGGTCGACGCGAAGCACAAGCTGATCGCCGCGCAGGAGGTGGTCAATGACAAGACCGACCACGGGCAGCTTGCGCCGATGGCACAGGCAGCCATGGAGGAACTCGACGTGGAGAAGATCAAGGCCGTGGCCGACGGCGGCTACTATGACCACAACGGCATCGCGCAGTGCGAAGCCATCGGCGTGGAACCTTATCTGCCGCGTCTGCACAAAGGCAAAGCAGTCAGCGAGGGGCGCTTTGACAAGACGCAGTTTCACTACGACAGCGCCACCGATGCTTACCGATGTCCCGCCGGTGCAACCCTGGGTAAGGAATCGCAGACGCTCCGGGACGGGGAGCCGCATTTCATCTACTCCCATGCAAAAGCCTGCCGCCAATGCCCGCTCAAGGCGCAATGCACCCCGGGCAGTTACCGGCGCATCATGCGCTGGGAGGGCGAAGCCGCCCGCCGCGAATGACGGAGACAGCTTTCATGTAAGTTGGAAGGGCGGCGAATACATTATCCGCCTGTACTTCGTGGATGCACCTGAGATGGAAAATGAGTTTCCGGAGCGCGTACGGGAGCAGGCGGAATACTTTGGTCTTAACACGGCCGAAACTCTCAGGGTTGGTAAAATCGCGGCAACTTTCACGCACAATAAACTTGCGGGAAGAAGCTTCTCCGTCTTCACGCGCTGGCAGAATGCCAGGGGCCAGAGCCGCCTGCCCCGTTACTACGGATTTGTGGTCATAAACCACCAGAACCTTTGCGAGGAACTCATAGCCCAAGGTCTCGCACGCATTTTTGGTTCAGACGTCTATTTGCCCGATGACACAAGCCCAAAGGCATTTAATGAACATCTTCGAATACTTGAAAATAAAGCGAAACAGGATCATCGCGGCGCTTGGTCAGTGCATAAATCACGGGAAAATAAACCTGATGATTCATGGAACACATTTTTCCGGCGTCCGGCATCCATCTCCCATCCGGACGTCAATTGAATGAAAATATCCCGATTATCCTCATGATAGCCTCCGGACTCATCGCAGCTTCTACCGCGCAGGATCTTCCCGACGGATTGCCCAGCCCGCCGGTTCGCGCTTCAGCCTTACACACCTGTAGCATTGCCGGGGCAATAAACAGCTTCCGGTTAATACCGCATTTGTGCTACTAAACCCGCGCATGAAAAAGGCCGTCTCCTTCCTTGTTTGGCTCATTGTCGCAATCCTCGGCGCATGGGCGTACGCCACCCTCGCGCTGCATCGCGGCGAGCATTTGAATTCCGTGTTCATCCTCATGGCGGCGGTATGCACCTACACAATTGGTTACCGTTTCTATTCAAAATGGATCGCCACCCGCGTGCTCGTGCTGGACGACCGCCGCTCCACGCCATCCGTGGCGCACGACGACGGCAAGGATTACGTGAAGACAAACAAATGGATCGTCTTCGGCCATCATTTCGCCGCCATCTCCGGCCCGGGGCCACTTGTCGGGCCGGTGCTCGCAGCACAATTTGGTTATCTGCCCGGCACACTCTGGATCTTGATAGGTGCGGTGCTTGGCGGCGCAGTACAGGATTTCGTGATTCTCTTCTCCTCGCTGCGACGCGATGGAAAATCCATCGGGCAGATGATCAAGGAGGAACTGAACAAACCCGCCGGCATCATTGCGCTGGTTGCCGTGCTGGCGATCATCATCATCCTGCTCGCGGTGCTGGCGCTGGTGGTGGTGAATGCGCTCGCGGAAAGCCCGTGGGGCGTGTTTACCGTCGGCGCGACCATTCCCATCGCGATGTTCATGGGCTGCTACATGCGCTTTGGTCGCATCGGCAAGGTGCTCGAGGCATCGGCGATCGGCGTCATCCTGCTCCTGCTCGCGGTATGGGGCGGGCAGTTCGTGCACCAGCATGAGGCTTGGGCTAAAATTTTCACGCTGAACAAGGAATCGCTCGCATGGACGATCATCATCTACGGCTTCGCCGCAAGCGTGCTCCCGGTGTGGCTGCTCCTCGCGCCGCGCGATTACCTGAGCACGTTCATGAAGCTCGGGACGATCTTCCTGCTGGTGGCCGGCTGTTTCCTCGTGCTGCCCGACTTGAAGATGCCAGCGATCACGCAATTCATCGACGGCTCCGGGCTCGTGGTTCCCGGCAAGCTGTTCCCGTTCTGTTTCATCACCATCGCCTGCGGCGCGATCTCCGGTTTCCACTCGCTCATATCCAGCGGCACCACGCCGAAACTGCTCACGCGTGAAAGCTATGCGCGCCCGGTCGGTTACGGCGCGATGTGCCTGGAATCCCTGGTGGCAATCATGGCCATCATCGCCGCGTGCACGCTCGATCCCGGCGTTTACATGAGCGTGAACTTCAAGGCGCCGGGCGCAACTGCCGCGGAAGTCGCCACGGCAACCGTCAAAAAAGTCAACTCGCTCGGATCTGAATATGCCGTGACTGTCGATGAAATGGACCAACTCGCAAAACAGATCGGAGAAAAAACGCTCTTCGGGCGCACCGGCGGTGCAGCCACGCTCGCCGTCGGCATGGCTCATATTTTTTCGCATGCGGTACACGGGCGCTGGCTCGATCTCTGGTATCACTTCGCAATCATGTTCGAGGCGCTCTTCATTTTGACAACACTCGACGCAGGCACACGTGTGGGGCGTTACCTGCTGCAGGATGCTCTTGGCGCGGTCTGGAAACCGCTCGGCAACACCAAAAAAATCGGCGCGGGCATTTTCTCAAGCGTGCTGATCGTAACTGCGTGGGGATGGTTCTTGATCCAGGGCGTGCGCGATCCCGATGGCGGGGTGAAAGCGCTCTGGCCGATCTTCGGCATTGCAAACCAGATGCTCGCGAGCATCGCCCTCTGCCTCGCAACCACCGTCATCCTGAAGATGCAACTCGCGAAGGAGAAACCACGTACCGTTTACGCGCTGGTCGCCCTCCTGCCGCTCCTTTGGCTCCTCACGGTGACGCTGACCGCCGCTGGCGAAAAGATTTTTCATTCCGATCCACGGATCGGTTTCCTTGCCCAGGCAAAGGTAATCGAGGGAAAACTACCTGCATTGCGCGATGCGGCTGCAACCGGAAATGCAATCGCCCACAAGGCCGTCCTCGCAAACGAGATGATGTTGTTTAACAATATCCTCGATGCCATCGTCACGGGCTCATTCATCGTGATGGTAGCCCTGATCCTGCTTTTCAGCGCGCGAGAGTGGATACTGCTTCTCGCGCGCAAGCGCCTCTCCGTCCTGCGCGAAACCGATCCCGTGTGGCTGCCGGATTACGAATTTGCGGCGGAAAAGCCGTTGCATGTACTCGGCCTTTTCGCACTGCTGTTTGCTCTGGCGAAGGAACTCTCCGGCGAAGCCGCCCTCGAGCGGGCGAGGACGCAGACCGTGCTGGTCTGCGAGTGCGGCACCGCGGAACACCAGCAGCTTTATGTGGCAATGACGACACGACGCTTCAAGGGCGTGAACCGCTGTTGCTAGTATCTTCGGAACCGGAGCCTCCCGGAATCAAGGCGTGAAATCCTGCGTCTTTTTTACCCGTGCACAGAAGGCCGCGAGCAGCTTCGCCGTGTTTTGCAGATCATCGAGCGACAGCATTTCATTCGGCGTGTGCATGTAACGCAGCGGCACTGAAAGCAGGCCCGTGGCCATGCCTGCGCGGGAAAGCTGCATCACATTCGCATCGGTGCCTGTTCCCCGCGCTGCGGAGACGACCTGATACGGGATTTTTTCCTTCTCCGCCGTCTCAACCATCAATTTAAAAACAACCGGATTGATATTCGCGCCACGGAAAATCATCGGCCCCTGGCCGACATGAGTTTCACCGGTCTTTTTCTTTTCGATGCCGGGGCTGTCCGTCGCATGCCCCACGTCGAGCGCGATGCCCACCTCGGCCTCGCTGGAAAATGCGCTCGTCTGCGCGCCACGAAGGCCGATTTCCTCCTGCACCGTCGAGACCCCCACCACACAGGCATCGATTTTTTTGCCATGCAAAAGCCGGAGCACCTCGGTCACGATCCACGTTCCCATCTTGTTATCAAAGGCCATCGAGACCGCGCAATCATTCGCGAGTTCCGTGTATGGCTGCACGAACACGCCCGCGTCGCCCATCGACACCAGCTTGAGCGCGGCTTTCTTGCTGTTCACGCCGATGTCGAGGTAGAGATCGTGCATCTTCGGCACGCGCTTGCGGTCTTCGTCGTCCATCAAATGGATCGCCTTGCGGCCGATCACCCCGGGCACCAGACCACCCTTCGTCATGATGACCACGCGTTGCGACACTGCAACCGTAGGATCGACGCCACCAATCGCCTCTACATAAATAAATCCATCCTCGGTGATGTATTTGATGATGAACCCGATCTGGTCGCAATGCCCCGCGAGCATGATGCGCGGTGTCCCGCCGGGATTGCGGACACCGAAGACATTGCCCATCACATCAGTCTTCACCTCGTCGCACCAAGGCTTGATGCGCTCGCGCACGAGTTTCTGCACATCCTGCTCGTAACCCGAGGGGCTCGGCGTCTCCACCAGTTTCTTGAGAAATGATTTGGAATCGTTATCCATGCGCGCAATGTCCCACAGAACTCCGGTTTAATTCGAGTTTAATCTTAATCGCGAAACATCCCGTCCACAGGCAGCACCCCAAGCCCGTGATCACGCGCCGGCTCAAGTTCGCCTTTACGAAGCGGCAACCCGGAAAACGGATCGTCGCCCAGCAGCCAGGCGCCGTCGAGATCGGCGTGGTCGGTCTTCTGCGCGATCACCGCCCCGGCCGCAATGCTGAGGCTGCTCTCAAGCCGGCATCCAACCATGACTTGCAGCCCGAGTTCGCGACCGCGTTTGAGCATTTTCAATGCGGGGGTCAGCCCGCCGCACTTCGAGAGCTTGATATTGAAGCCCGAATACAAACCCGTCATTTTTTCCACGTCTTCGAGAACGGCACAGCTTTCATCAGCGAGAATCGGGAGTTTCGATCCCGGCAGGATATCCATCATGCGCTTGTCATTCTCCACTGGCAGCGGCTGCTCGATGAAAATCACGCCAAGTTCCGCGAGCTGCGCTGACAATGCGGGAAGATCAACATTCTTCCACGCCCTGTTCGCATCCACGGCGAGCGTCGCCCCCGTCTGCTCGCGAATAAAACGCAACGCAGCAAGATCAACCCCGCGGTCCATCTTCACCTTGATCAACGGGTAGCCGTGCAATTCCGCGACTTTGATTTTCAATTCCTCCGCGTCGGAAAGCCCGATGGTCACAAAGCTTTTCACCGTTTGCGGTTTTTCGCCAAACGCGAGTTCTGTAACGCTTTTTCCCTCGCGCTTCGCCACCAGATCCCACAGGGCAATGTCCAGCGCGGCCTGCGCCGCCCGGAATGGCTGCAGGATGCCCCAGCATTCGAGCCAGATGCGTTCGATATCGGCTACCGTCCTGACCCCGGCACCGCGCAGCCATTGTCCCGCTTGTAGCAGTTTCGATTGCAACTCATCCGCGTATTCACCGAAAAATTTGCTCGGCGCACCTTCGCCATGGCCGGCGAACCCCTCTTCATCCTCAACGCGAATAAATACATTGCGCGTCGTCTGCACCGCCGAGTTATTGATGCGGAAAACAAACCGCGGCGTCAGTGTTTGAATATGCGATGCAACCTTCAATGTGTAACAGAATAGCACATGTGAAGCGTTTCGCGCCAGCTTCATGCTCTGTCAGGCCCGGAGAAAATCGGGCTTAAAATCACATCCCGACAGAGTAAACAAGGTAGCTGAATTGTTTATAAGATCGCCTGTCGGGCATGGGAGTTGCATTATCACCTCATCTTGGACATGACCGAAAACACCCCTTCCGCCCCCTCCGTCAGGCCGTTGCGTGATGGTGTGGTCGCGGCTGCCTGCGTATTACTGGCGGCTTTGCTTTGCATCTGGTGGATTTACTCCAAGGCCTACAGTGCCCAAATGGCGGAGGTTCAAAGCGACCTTCAGCACATCGCAAAGATCGCTGCAAAACTCATCGATGGCGATTTGCACGAAACGCTCACGTCCCCTTCGCAGATGGGTAGTGAGTCCCATGAAAAAGCTCTTGCGTCACTGGTGAAGCTCCACCAGTCGCTCCCGGAAATCAGTTATGTCTACACCGTCGTTTCGCGTAATGACGCTGTCTATTTCGTCCTTGATACGACCACAAATGCAAAGGAGTTGAACCTCAAGCGCCCGGTGAAACCCTCGGCGATCATGGATTTGTATCCCGATCCCGACCCCGACATGCTCAAGGGGCTCAATACAGGAATCGTCAATTCCACAGCCAAACCGGTGCGCGATGAGTTCGGTGTTTTCATGAGCGGCTATGCCCCCTTTTATGACAGCAAAGGTAAACTCGTGGGAATCGCGGGCGTCGATCTCGCCGTGGACGATCTCGATGCGCGCATTGCCAGCCTTCGCCATGCCGCGTGGACTGCCGGCATCCTGGCTTTCCTTCTATCCGTCCTGACAGGCGCATGGCTGGCAAGATCCCGGAAAAGGGCCCGGGAAATGGAAGGCGACCGCCAGCAGGTTGAGTCGGCATTGCGCAGGAGCGAAGCCCGTTATCGCTCAGTGGTGGACAATTTGAAGGAGGTGGTTTTCCAGACTGACAACGAGGGAAATTGGAGCTTCCTGAATCCCTCGTGGACGGAAATTACCGGCTTCCCTGTCGACGAAAGCCTCGGCAAGCCCGCCCTCGATTTTGTCCATCCCGAGGACCGTGAACGGAACAAAAAGGAATTTGAACCGCTGATCGAGCGCAAGAAGGAATACTGCCGCCACGAGGTGCGCTATCTCACACGCGGCAACGAGTCCCGGTGGATCGAGGTGTACGCACAACTCAGCCTCGATGAAAACAACCGCATCACAGGCACTACCGGCACCCTCAGCGACATCACCAAGCGCAAGGAAGTGGAGGAAGCCCTGCGCCTGAACCAGGAACGCCTGCAACTCGCCCTCGGCTCCTCCGAGCAGGGCCTCTGGGACTGGAACATGATCACCGGGCGCGTTTACTACGACGCGCAATGGGCAAACATCCTCGGTTATCCACCCGCCGAGCTGAAGGAGACGCTCGAAATGTGGCACGATGCCATTCATCCATTCGACAGGAGCCAGGTCCTGGCAGCACTTAAATCGCATCACGAGGGCAAGAAGGAGATTTTTGACATCGAACACCGCGCCAGGCGCAAGAACGGCGAGTGGATCTGGATCCGCGCGCGCGGACGCGTGATCGAGCGCGATCTGGAATGGATGCCGAAGCGCATGATCGGCACGATCGAGAACATCACGGGGCGCAAGGAGGCCGAGACCGAGCTTCAGAATGCCAAGGATGTGGCGGAGGCCGCCGACCGTGCAAAGAGCGACTTCCTGGCGGTGATGAGCCACGAAATCCGCACGCCAATGAACGGAGTCATCGGCTTCACAAACATCCTGCTCGACACCCGGCTCGATGCTCATCAGCGCGACTTCGTGGAGAATATCCGCAATTGCGCCGACTCGCTTCTTTCGCTCATCAACGACATCCTGGATTTTTCGAAGATCGAATCCGCGAAACTGGAACTTGAGGATGAGCCCTTCGACCTGCGCGCATGCATCGAGGATGCATTCGGCGTCTGCACGCAGACAGCGTCGGCCAGGGGGCTGGAACTCGTGTGCGATTTCAGCGACGGGACGCCGGAGTGGATCCGGGGTGATGTCACGCGACTGCGCCAGGTGCTCGTGAATCTCGTGGGCAATGCGGTCAAGTTCACCACGCAGGGCGAGGTGGTCGTGAGGGTCACGCAAAGCCCGGAGGAAAAAAAATCCGGGGTTCTCAAGATCGGTATTCACGACACGGGCATCGGCATCGACCCGACCCGGCTTTCACGCCTGTTCAAGCCGTTCAGCCAGGCGGATTCCTCCACTACCCGCCGCTACGGCGGCACCGGTCTCGGACTGGCGATCTGCAAACGGCTTGTGGAATTGATGGGGGGCAGTATCGCCGTGGACAGTATTCCCGGGAAGGGATCGACCTTCCACTTCACCATCGCCGCGCCCGCAGCACAGCCTCCCGATCACGGGGACCTTGGGGTGCTCGATGGCATTTCCGTCTTGATCGTGGATGACAACGAAACAAACCGCATGGTACTGGGGCATCAATTGCGCCGCTGGCAGATGCGCACATTTGAAGCCGCGAGCCCCGAAACCGCGCTTGAAAAATTGCAAGGAGGGATCTCGTTTGATCTTGCATTACTGGACATGATGATGCCCGGAATGGATGGCGTGGAACTCGCCCGCCAGATCCGATCCACATTGGACTCAAAAAAACTGCCACTCGTTCTGCTTTCGTCGGTGAGCGCCGCCGATTCCAGCATGAACGCGCGCGCCGCAGGCATCCAGACAACCCTGAACAAGCCGGTGCGCCAGTCCCAATTGCACGATACGATCATGCGCGTGCTGCGGGATTCCGGGCGTCTCGCGAAACCGGCGGCCGCGCAAAATGGTGTCATGCCCGGAACCCTGGCCGTGAAGCTCGGGGAAAGTTTCCCGCTGCGCATCCTGATCGCCGAGGATTTTCCCGTAAACCAGCGCATCGCGAGCTTGATGTTGAAAAAAATCGGTTACAACGCCGACATTGTTTTCGATGGAAAAGCAGCCGTGGAAGCAGTGCGCGGAGGTAACTACGATCTGGTGCTCATGGACATGCACATGCCGGAAATGGACGGCCTGGAGGCCACCCGTGAAATCCGCCATCAGGAAACGGCCTCCGGAAAGCCTGCTGGCATCTATATCATTGCCCTTACAGCGGACGCAATGGCCGGCGACCGCGAGAAGTGCCTTGCAGCCGGGATGAACGATTACCTTACCAAGCCGCTCAGGCCGAATGATCTGCAAGCCGCCCTGCAACGTTTTGTGCAAAACTGAAACGGCAATCTTTTCAATGATTGGGAATGATTCCTGCGTTATTAGTCCCCGTGAACTCTTTTTCTGACGAAGATTCAGCCGAGGCTCCGGTCTTTGATCCCACGCGCCTTAAAGTCCTCATGGAGCTTGAGGATGAGGGTGATCACACGATGATCAAGGATATTGCGCAGCAGTTTCTTGAGGATATTACTTTGGTGATGACGCGTCTGGAACCCGCAATATATGCCGGGGATTTCGCACAGGTATCCAGCGCTGCCCATACCATTAAGGGAAGTTGCGCAACCTTCGGATTGTATCAGGTGGAAAAGTTTGCCAGGCAGCTTGAGGCATGTGCAAAAGGCGGCGGAAAGACGGATGCCGTTCAGATTTACGATTCGCTGCGCAGTTCGTTTACAAAAGGGAGCGAGGCGCTCACTGCCTATCTTGCCACGAAATAATTCAGGTCAGGAGACCGCGCGGACGGGCTCGGCAAGCAAATCGTAAACCTGGGTGCCAGTGACGTTCACCTCGATGAACTCGCCGACCTGCGCGGGCGTTTTCAAGATCACTTGCGCATCCACATCCGGTGCATCGGCTGCTGTGCGGGCGATCAACGGTTTGTCCACCAGCACACGGATGCGTCTCCCGGTCTGCGATTCGGAAATCTCTCGCGCGATGCGCTGCTGAAGCTTCATCGCCTTCTTGTAACGCACCTGCTTTGTTTTCATAGGCACCTGGTCCGGCATTTTTGCCGCGCGGCTCCCCTCCTCCTGCGAATAAAGGAAGATGCCAAGCCGTTCGAAACGTACGCGACTGATGAATTCCAGCAGGGATTCGAAATGCTCCGTCGTCTCGCCGGGAAAGCCAACGATGAACGTGGTGCGGATCGCGATGCCGGGGATGCCGGCGCGGATGCGCGTGATCAGGTTCTCGATGTGCTCGCGCGATGTCTCCCGGCGCATCTTGTCCAGCATCTCGCCATGGATGTGCTGGAGCGGCATGTCGATGTAGCGCGCGACCTTGTCGCACTCGGCGATCGTCGTGATCAGCTCGTCACTCCAGTGCGCCGGATGCGTGTAAAGCAGGCGTATCCAGAAATCACCCTCGATCTTTTGCAATTCGCGAAGCAACTTCGTGAGCGTGGGACCGCGCGAAGAATCCACGGGCTGGGTCGGGTTCGCGCGTTCTTCCCACAAATCCATGCCGAAATAGGTCGTATCCTGGCTGATAAGATTGATCTCGCGCACGCCTTCCGCGACCAGATTGCGAACCTCGGCCACTACGGATTCTATGGTGCGCGAGCGATGACGCCCGCGCATTTGCGGGATCACACAAAAGCTGCACGGGTGGTTGCATCCCTCGGCAATCTTTACATAGGCGCTGTGCGACGGTGTAAGGCGGAAACGCGGCGTATCGTAATCCGGGATATAAACCGACTTGCGCGTGACAAGGTTAAGCGGCTGCCACGCTTCATCGGTCAGGCCGGCGGCAGCGGCGGCATTCGGGGAAAAAGCGGATGTCTGGGACGGACGCGCCATCACCCGCTCGATGATGTTGCCCGCATCAGCAACCTGGTCGAGGCCGATGAACGCATCCACCTCCGGCATCTCGTTCACGAGATCTTTGGAAAACCGCTGCGCCATGCAACCGCTCACGATAAGTTTCTGCCCCGCTTTTTTGCGCAGGCCGCGCTGCTGGTGCGCCTCGAGGATCGCCTCGATGGATTCCTCCTTTGCGGAGTCGATGAACGCGCAGGTGTTGACGATCAGCACATCGGCTTCGTCAGCATCGCCGGTGATCTGCATCCCCTGTTTTAATACGCCACCAAGCATGATCTCGGCGTCCACCAGGTTCTTTGCGCAACCAAGCGAGATGACACCGACTTTTACTGTCTTTTCCTGAAGTGCTGACATTTTATTCCACGACTATACCGGGGCTGTTATAAGGAATGACCTGCCCGTTTTTTTTGATTTCGACTGCCTCACTATCAGTAAGCTGGATCCAGAACTTCTTGCCGTGCAACGTCAAGCCACCCGCATCGGGATACAGCCAGTCTTCGTAAATCGGAGGCGTATCATCGCCATTCGCCTGGATTTTTACCCACGATTTTTTGATGGGACGCAGCACAATCTCCTTGTCCGCGTTGGGAGCGGGCGTGGCAATCGGGGCGGATACGACCGCCTCGGCTTTCCTCACCTCGGGAGTTACCGTGGGAGCAGGAGTCGGCAATGCCGGCGTGGCCTGCGGCGTCGGCGAATGCTGGTCTTTCTGCAAGAGCTGGCCCATGTCATCAAGCCGGTTGGCATTGCTGATAAAGTGCGCGACAACAAGCGCGCCGGCGACAAAAATGGATGCTACTATGGCGAGCACTGCCATGATCTTGCGCCCCACGCCAAATGAGCGGGTGAGCGGTGCGGGTCGGCCGCTAAGATACTCATATTCCTCGATGTCCACGGGGTTCGAATTTTCGAGCCGGGCGGCTGCGTCGGAAACATCGACCCCGAGCAGTCCCGCATAGATGAGGAGGAATCCGCGCGCATAGGAAAGGCTGGGAAAATTCGAGTAGTCGTCCTTCTCCAGGTCGAGGATGCGGTCGGGCCGGATGTGAGTAAGGCGCGCGGCATCGGCGACGGACATTTGCTTTTCCAAACGTCTGTCGTGCAGCTTTTTCCCTGGTGATTCCACTGTGGAGAGTGTCATTTCCCTCAAAATGCGAGTGTGTCCAAATCTTTCAATATTTCGCGAGGTTTCGCACCTTCGCCGGGAGCGACGTAACCACGTTGTTCGAGAATGTCAACCACTCGTGCAGCCCGGGTGTAGCCAAGGCGTAGTCTCCGCTGGAAAAGCGAGGTGGACGCCTTCTTCTCCTGGCGCATGATTTCGAGGCATTTCTGGACCAGTTCCTCGTCCTCCTCGGTCACATCATCCTGGACAGCGGCGTTGGACTGAAGTTTCTCATGGATCGACTGTTCGAACACCGGCGCGCTCTGCGATGAAGCAAATTCCACCAGTTTATGAATCTCCTCGTCGGTAACCAGCACGCCCTGCGCGCGGGTCATGCGGGAAGTCCCGGGCGGCAGATAAAGCATATCGCCCTGGCCCAGGAGCCGCTCCGCCCCTTTTTCGTCCAAAATAATGCGTGAATCCAGCCCGCTCGCCACTTGGAAGGCAATGCGCGTGGGGATATTCGCTTTGATGACGCCGGTGACGACGTCCGCACGAGGCGTCTGGGTCGCCACGATCATGTGGATGCCGGCGGCACGGGCCATCTGCGTGATGCGCGCTATGGCGCTTTCCACATCGGCAGGCGCCGTCTGCATCAAGTCGGCAAGTTCGTCCACAATCACGACGATGTACGGCATGTTGTCAGGAACGATGATTTCTTCATCACGCGGGACTTGGATTGGTATTGGCTCGGGCTCGTCCGTGAAAAGCTCGTCATCGGATTTCTCGTTAAAATCGATGGTTTCCTCCTTCGGTGGAGCTTTCACCGGTTTCTCCGCATCGAGTTCCTTCTGCGATTTCGGCTTTGGCCGCGCGTTGAAGCTGGTGATGTTTCGCACGTTTGTTTTTGCGAAAATCTTGTAACGCTTCTCCATTTCATCGATCACCCAGCGCAGGGCGAGCAGCACTTTCTTCGGATCAGTGACAACAGGTATGACGAGGTGAGGCAGCGTGTTGTAGACCTGCATTTCGACCACCTTCGGGTCGATCATTATGAAGCGGATCTGCTCCGGCGTGAACTTGTAGAGCATGCTCGCGATGATGGAATTGATGCACACGCTCTTGCCACTGCCGGTGGTACCCGCAACGAGGCAATGCGGCATCGCGGCAAGGTCGCCGAGGATCGTTTTTCCATAGACGTCCTTGCCAAGCGCGAGCGGGATTTTCGCCGTGCTTTGCGCCCAGTCCTCTGACTCGAGCAATTCGCGCAGAGTGACCTTCACCTTGCGGCTATTGGCGATCTCGATGCCGACCGTGTCCTTGCCGGGGATCGGCGCGAGGATATTAATGCGCTCGGCCCGCGTCGCACGCGCGATGTCCCGCTCGAGGCTCACGATTTTATCCACGCGCACGCCCTTGGCTGGGTAAACCTCGTAGCGCGTGATAGTCGGCCCCTTGGTGATGTCCCCGCGCGAAACACTGATCCCGAACTGCGCCAGTGTGTCGATGACCGTGTCCTGGATTCTGCGCAGCTCCTCCGGGTCGGCGACAACCCGGCCATCCATGTCCTGCGGGTCCAGAAGATCGAAACTCGGCAGGATGTAATTGTCAAAATGTGCCGGCTCCTGCGGTACAAGTTTCTCCTTTTTCGACTTCGGATCGGATTTCTTCGGCGTGGCGATGGATGTGTCGATGACCTTCGGTGCGGGACGGTCGGGTTCATCCTCGTCCTGAACCGGGTCGGGTTGTGCCGGCGGATAGCCCTTCTTGCTGAGTTCCTTCTCAATCTTGCGCGCCTGGCGCTCCATACGCTTCTGCTCGATATCGAGCCGCTCACGGTCACTGGCGCGCTCAAGACGGTAACTGTAATATTTTTCCCAAAGCTTCGAGGGGAGTGCAATTACCTGGCGGAGGATCAGGATCGGGTGGATGCCGGTCATCATGATCAGGCTCGTAACATAGAGGCAGAGAAGGAGGATCGAGGAACCAATGAGCCCCATGGTGTTCCGCAGGATTCCGTGGTCCCTGTCCACAAGCCGGTAACCGAACCAGCCGCCAATCCAGCCGCTATTACTCCCGCCGACACTGACAAGCTTGATGATCTTGGGCCAATCCTTCAAAAACCACGGCTGAAGCGCCACAAGGCATGCGCCAGTGATGAGGAATGTCGCGATCCACGGCAGCCGCCTGGTCGGCGAACCGGTAACCGAGAGCAGCAGGGCGCCGCCGTAGCCAAGGAGCGTGGCCGCCGCCAGGAAGGAGGCCGCACCAAACATGAAATAGAAGCAACAGGCAATGATCGCACCCACGGGCCCGATGAAATTCGCCGAGGCACGGCTGGCTGTGGACGGGCTGAGGGGAAACCACGCGGGAACCTGTTTTGGCTCGTACGAAACGAGCGCCAGAAACAGCAGCGTGCCCAAGCCGAGTAAAATCAGGCCGAGGACTTCGTTCAATGTTCTATTCTCTTGAGCGCGGGGCATTGGCTCATACTATGCATAAAGCACGCCCTTTCAATAGCGAACGATGCTCCATGGAAATAAATAAGCGGGCAATCCGCCTTTGCCGGCGTCACGGTAAAATTGACTGGAAACCGTTACGCAAATGCTTACCTTATCCGGCACTCCTGACAGCACCTTTACACCGGCAATAAACTCACCCCACCCTACTCATGCAACTGACCCAGCCCATTGTTTTTGAACCGCTTTTCATGGAACGCATTTGGGGAGGGCGCAGACTGGAATCCCTCTTTGGCAAACACCTGCCGGCCGGCCAGCGCATCGGCGAATCCTGGGAGATTGTGGATCGCGAGGAGGCCCAGAGCGTGGTGCACAACAATCCATTGCGCGGCAAGACCCTGAATGAACTCTGGACGGAATATCGCGAGCCGGTTTTCGGGAAAAATACCGCATCCACCTCCCCCCGTTTTCCGATTTTGTTCAAGCTGCTCGATGCACAGGAGCGTCTTTCCGTGCAGGTGCATCCCCCCGCACGTGTCGCGGACATCCTCAAGGGGGAACCGAAGACCGAGATGTGGTATGTCGCCGACACTTATCTCGACAGCGATATTTTTGCAGGACTCAAAAAAGGGGTCGGGCGCGACGATTTTGAGCGCGCCCTTCATGATGGAAAGGTCGCCGAGAAAATCCATCGCCTGCCGATGTCGCCCGGCGACGCGATCTTCATCCCAAGCGGCCGCATCCACGCAATCGGCGCGGGGAATGTAATCGTGGAAGTACAGCAGAACAGCGACACTACATACCGCGTGTTCGACTGGAACCGGCTCGGCCTCGATGGGAAGCCGAGGGAACTTCACATTGCTGAATCGATGCAATCAATCGATTTCGATGATATCGAACCCGGGATCGCGAAGCCGAAGGGCGAAACGGTCGTGAATTGCGATTATTTCCATGTCGAAAAATGGACTCTGGATAAGGATCGCCCGGCATTTGACGACGGAAAATTCGCAATCTTCACCATGCTGAGCGGTGAAGCAACCTGCGGCGAAGGCAGATTCCGCCCCGGGGATTTTTTCCTCGTTCCGTCGATACAGGAAGACCGCATTTTGCGGCCTGTAAACGGATCCGCAACATTATTGCGGACTACGATCCCGTAGAATCAGGCTTGTATACCGCCAAGGCGTGAACCGACCGGCCAGCGTGGAAGCATGCGCGCACCATCGATTTTCCAGTTCTCTCCCTCGTAGATGAGGCTGTAGATGCAGGGCAGCACCCCGCCCTCGCGATCAATGAAAAAAACCTGGATCAATGCGTGCTGGTCCCTGCATTTCACAAGGCCGAATTCCACCCGTTCCGCCTGGGTGATGCCGGAATACTGGTGGCGGATCATTTCGATAAACTGGTCGGGGTTGAATTTCTGCTGGATGCCGTAGGAGGCTTGGGAATATGCCTTCGAGTAATCCGATGCCCGGAATGCATCGAGCTGGCTGTAGATCACCCGGTAGAGTTCGGATGGTCTCACTTCTTCACGGTGAAGCAAAAGAGAGCGGTTCACCACTGGTGTCGCGCAGATCGCGAGAAAAAACAGGACGATCGCGATCTTTGCCCACTTTATCATGCATTACCCCCGTGAGTTATGGCCTTCATGCCCTCCTCGAGCCCTTTCAAGTAGGTGAAAGTGTAGAGTCCCGTGCCGTGCCCGTCCTCCCATGAGGGCTGCAATGCGTAATTGCCGATGACCTGATAGCTTTTCAGCCGGAAACTGGCAGGCGTATGGGTAACAGTGGGCCTCACCACCCTGCCAAGCACATCGGGCTCGCCGCCGCATCCCGCGCACGGACACGCCCGGCGCAAATACTCCAGGGGCAGGAATGTCTCGGAGTCGTCATTCCACTTGATGGCGATCTGGTCTCCAATTACCTGAATATTTGCAGGGCTAATCCTCATGACAGTGGATAGTCACTCTAGTTTTCGCACGGTGCCGGGTCAAGCCCGTGTTCACTCACTGGAAAACGTCCCAGCCGACCGCAGGTTCCTGCTGCTGCGCGGACCAAAAATGGCCGTCCCCACCCGCACCATCGTTGCCCCTTCCTGGATTGCAGCGATAAAATCGCCGCTCATGCCCATGGAGAGCTGCGGCAATGGAATGCCCGCGCTTTTCTGTAATTCATCCCGAAGCTCACGCAACGCGGCGAAATATTTCCGCGCCTCATCGGCTTTTTCCACGATTGGCGCAATGGTCATCAGGCCCTCGATTTGCAATCGATCTAGGGCAAGCAACTGTTCCATATCGCGTTCCACATCCGCTGGCTTGAAGCCGAATTTTGTCGACTCCTCGGCCACGTTCACTTCCAGCAGGATTTTTGGGAACAATCCCAATTCCGCCGCAATACGGTTGATATCGCGCGCCAGCTCCAGCGAATCCACTCCGTGAAGCAATTCAAACAACGGGAGCGCCTGCCTGATTTTATTCTTCTGCAAATGGCCTACGAGATGCCAGCGCGCCTTTGACGGCAACAGCGGAATTTTAGCGCGCGCCTCCTGCACCCTGTTCTCGCCGAAGAGAAGCTGCCCCGCATCGATTGCCTGATGGATTGTCTCCGGCGTGTGCGTCTTTGTAACCGCAACCAGCGCCACATTGGCCGGATCGCGTCCCGCAGCCTCCACAGTTTCTTTGATAATAGAATTTACTAATGCGATTTTTTCTTCTACAGTTTCCATGGCTTTACACTAAATTAGGTCGATGCATTCCTGTTGACTTTAAAATTAGTTATGCTTATTTTGGCATTGCAGTATGAATGTAGAAACCTTCAAAATTTTTTGTGATCTTGCCGACACTTCCAGCTTTTCAAAAGCCGCCAAGATTAACTCAATTACTCAAAGCGCTGTAAGTCAACAAATCCGTTCACTCGAAACGCGCTATAATGTCATGCTCGTCGAACGTGGACGACGCAATTTTTCGCTCACTGCGGAGGGTCAGGCGTTTCTGGCGGCAGGCCGTGAAATTCTTAATATTTATGACAGCCTCGGCGACCGGCTTCATGAATTGCAAAATATCGTGGCGGGCGAAGTGAGGGTTTCCTCGGTCTACAGCATAGGATTGCACGAGTTGCCGCCGTTCCTCAAGGAATTCCGCCGTATGCATCCGGATGTCGAGGTGCACGTGGAATATCGCCGCTCCACCCAGGTTTACGCACAGGTATTGAATGGCGAGGTGGACCTCGGCCTCGTCGCCTATCCAACACGACGCAAGGGACTCCTGGTGGAACCTTTCATGGAGGACAAGATGGTGGTGATCTGCCACCCGAACCATCCCTTTGCAAAAAGAAAGAAGATTCAGTTGGAAGATCTGAATGGAGAAAAATTTATCTCGTTCGAGCCCGATCTGCCGACGCGCAAAGTGATCGACCGCCATTTGAAAGGCCATGGGGTCGCAATCGAATTCACCATGGAGTTTGACAACATCGAGACCGTCAAGCGCGCGGTGGAAATCGAGAATGGCATCTCCATTGTGCCGCAAAACACTGTCGAGGATGAAGCACGTTCCGGCACACTGGTCGTGCTCGAAATCGAAAAACCCGAGATATGGCGTCCGCTCGGGATCATCCTCAAACGCAGCCATCCCCGTTCCCCCGCCCAGCGCGAATTCATCGGCCTCCTGCAAAAAGGCTTCGATAAAAAGAGCGCCCCGGCAACCGAAGCCTAGCGTGCTTTTTTGATGAGTTGCTCGTAGAGCTTGTGCGTCTGCTGCGCGATGGCAGTCCAGCTGAATGTTTCGATCGCGCGTTTGCGGCCGGCTTTTCCAAATGCCTCGCGCTTTGCGGGATCGGCCATCAGTTCGTTAATGCGCGCTGCGAGATCGCGTGAAAACTGGTCGGGCTTCATCGGCTCAAACGGGCTCTCGTTCATCTGCTCCAGCGGCACGAGGTAGCCGGTCTCCCCATGCACAACGACTTCCTTGATGCCTCCCACCGCACTTGCCACCACCGCAGTCTCGCAGGCCATCGCCTCAAGGTTGATGATTCCGAACGGCTCGTAGATCGACGGGCAGCAAAACACCGCCGCATGCGAGTAAAGCTCGTACACTGTCGCTTTGTTCACCATCTCCTCGATCCAGATGACCTTGCCCGAATGCGCGGCACACGCGACATCCACTGCGGCTTTCATTTCCGCGGCAATCTCCGGTGTGTCCGGCGCGCCTGCGCACAGCACGACCTGGAAGCCGGGATCCATGTATTTGATCGCATTGACGAGGTGCACAATCCCCTTCTGCCGCGTGATGCGGCCCACGAAGAGCACGAACGGAATTTTCGGATCGATGCCGTAGCGCTCAAGGGCCGTGGTGGTCTCGATCTTCTTGTATTCGTTCAGGTCAATGCCGTTGTAGATGATATGGATGCGGTCCTCCGGGACATTGAACAGACGCATCACATCCGCCTTGGTCTCCTTCGAGACCGCGATCACCGCATCCGCCATTTCGATGGCGGTCTTCTCGACCCAGCATGAAAAATCATAGCCGCCGCCGATCTGCTCGCGTTTCCACGGGCGGAGCGGTTCGAGTGAGTGCACGGTGAGCACCATGGGAATGCCGTAGTTGAGCTTCGCCAGGATACCCGCCATGTGCGTGTACCACGTGTGCAGGTGCACGACGTCGGCATCGATATTTTCCGTGTTCCAGTCGAGCGAACGCTGCACGGCCCCAAAGACGGAATGCAACTGCTTCGGCGCGGTGTAACCCGATGAGTCGAGCCCGTAGCCGGTCGCCTTGAGCGAAGGCGTGTCGAGGCGGTATTCACGCTGCTCCTTGCCGTAGCAGCGGACTTCCACCTGCATGAGTTTAGCTAGCTCGCGGGACAGATAATCGACGTGCACCCCCGCCCCGCCGTAGATGGTGGGAGGATATTCATTGGTAAGAAAAAGTGTTTTCATGGGGACCTGAGGTTTTATGCGCAACCGCACATGGGTTCACTGCAACGGCAATACCTTGTGAATGAAAAAGGAGGGTTGGCGAGCCAAAAATGGCGGCAAAGAAAATCGTGTACAATGCCTCTGCATGGAGCATCGCAGTATCTCGGCTTCCCTCACCAAGCATCCGGTTCTCATCACCTGCCTTCCGGTCAGTGCCCGATCCAGTAGTGGATGAATATCGGGATGATCAGGATCGCGACGATGTTCACCACCTTGATCATGGGGTTGATCGCGGGGCCGGCGGTGTCCTTGTAGGGGTCGCCAACCGTGTCGCCGGTGACCGAGGCCGCGTGCGCGGGCGAGCCCTTGCCGCCGTGGTTGCCTTCCTCGATATATTTCTTTGCGTTGTCCCATGCGCCGCCGCTGGATGTCATCGCGATGCCAACAAAGAGGCCGGTCACGATCGTGCCTACGAGCACGCCACCAAGCACCACCGGCCCGAGGGCGGGGATCGCGGCGACCGCCAGCACAAAAAGTACGGGGAGGAGCGCAGGAATGATCATTTCATGAAGCGCGGCCTTGGTCACGATATCGACACAGACGCCGTAATCGGGAGTTTCCTCGCCTTTCAGAATGCCGGGCTTGGCTGCCAACTGGCGCCGGACTTCCACCACCACGGCACCCGCGGCCTTGCCCACGGCATCCATGCTGAACGCGGTGAAGACGAACGGCAACAAACCGCCGATGAACAAACCGATGATCACCTTCGGCTCAGTAAGCGTGAACTCGAATGGCATTTGGGTAATGTGATTTGCCAGAAAATGATAACGCAGTTCCTCGACGTAGGAACCGAACAGCACGAGCGCCGCAAGACCGGCGGAGGCGATTGCGTAGCCTTTCGTCACGGCTTTCATCGTATTGCCAACCGCATCCAGTTCATCGGTGATGGCGCGGACTTCCTTCGGCAGACCGCTCATGACCGCGATGCCGCCAGCGTTGTCCGTGATCGGGCCGAACGCATCGAGCGAGATAATGACACCCGCCATCGAAAGCATGCTCGTAACCGCGATCGCAATGCCGTAGAGGCCCGCGAAGTGGAAGCTCAGCAGAATCGCGATGCCGATAAAGCCGACTGGAAGGGCCGTGGCGTGCTGACCGATCGCAAGGCCTGCGATGATGTTCGTCGCGTGTCCGGTTTCCGATGCCTTTGCAATCTTGCGCACCGGCCCGAAGCTCGTGGAGGTGTAGTAGTTCGTGATCATCACCACTACGCCCGTCATCACCAGGCCAACCAGTGATGCAAAATACAGGTCGGTCGCCGTGCGGAGATTTGCGCCGATCTTGATTGCCTCGGGAAAGAGCATATGCGTGGCGGGCCAGTAAAGGACGGCGGAGACGACCGCACTCGCGGCGACAGCCCCCATAAGGATTCCGCCTGGTTTTCCGTGACGAAAATTCACGTAGAGGATGCCAACGATGGCGCCAAGCACCGAGATTCCACCGAGCACGAATGGATAGACAATCGCCGCCTTGTTGTTGACCAGCGTTAGTGAGCCCAGCAGGATCGCGCCGATAAGGCTTACCGCGTAGGTCTCAAAAACGTCCGCGGCCATGCCTGCGCAGTCGCCCACGTTGTCACCCACGTTGTCGGCGATGGTCGCGGGGTTGCGGGGATCATCCTCGTCGAGATTGCTCTCGATCTTACCAACGAGATCCGCGCCCACGTCCGCAGCCTTTGTGTAAATGCCGCCACCGAGCCTGGCGAATACGCTGATAAGGCTGGAGCCAAGGGCGAGGCCGATGAGACTTTTTACAGCGAGGTCTTCGCTTTGAAGAAAATGTCTCGCGCCGATAAAGAAGAGGCCGACGGAAAGAAGCGCAAGGCCGACCACCAGCAGACCGGTCACCGCGCCACCATTGAATGCCACCTTCAGAGCTTCGTGCCTGGAGACAGTGGCCGCCTGCGTCGTGCGCGTATTGGCAAGCACCGCGATGCGCATGCCAATGAAACCCGCCGCCAACGAGCACGCAGCGCCGATGACGAATCCGACAGTTGTCGCCACGTCCTTGAAGATAAACAGCAGGATCACGATGAGAACGGCGATAACGCCGATCGTCACAACCTGCCGGTTCAAATAGGCTTTCGCGCCTTCTTCGATTGCGCTGGCAATCTGCCTCATCCGCTCATTACCAGGGGAGCAGGCAACGATTGTCTTAATGAGATAGACTGCAAACGCAAGCCCGATCAACGCAAAAAACAGCGACAGGGGGATGCCCGCAGAAAGGAGAAATGAGGAGATGGGGATCATAGGAAAATTGAGGATTTGGGAGGTGGGCGAGTCTAATTATTTTGGTGCATCTGACAATGCTTAATTTGTGCGTAATTTTAGAGGTGTGAGGCAGGCTAATACATTGGAGATAACAAGATTAGCCCGCCGAAACATCATGAAGAGAATCGATCCTTTTTCAAATCCTGATTATTGGTATTCACCGGGCTCGGAAAAGCGCTTGCCGGTTGGAGAATCCGGCTCTTTAATTTGAACATGTCCAAAATCATTCCCCTTATTAGTTCAGGCGTCGCAGGTCCCCTCGGCGTATTGCACCTCCCCCGTCTCTGGTTGAAAGTCTCCCTCGAAGCCCGCGGCAAACTTGCCGACGGCTATCCCGGCATCGGCGGAGGGTTCGATATGATGACGATCAAGGGTCTCGGCCTCACCCCCGAAGCCGTGAAGGACTTCATCAGCACCAAGCGCCCGAGCTACACGGAATTCGAGGCATGGGTCACAAAACAGCCGGGCGTGAAGCTCGACCGGGCCAGCGTCCACAAGCTGAACCTCTCCATCGCCGGCTACATCCACGACGACGAAACGCGCGAGTGCATCCTCAAGGAAAGCGGTCTCGCGGACAACGGAACAGTGCTGCCGGATGCGACCGATCTCAATAATCTTGATGACTGGTATCTGTTCCACCAGGCGGAGTTGAAGTAGCCAATTGCGGAAGTTCCTGCGCTTGGGATTCCGGGCTGTGGGGTCGTTTTTAGCTGCTTTTTTGGATTTTGCGTTCCGGATGGCGGTGGATATCGTGTTAGGCTCTGTATTTGTGTGACTTACGCGATACACGTTGCATTTTCCGGCAGACAAAAAGCTCCCAAACTGGGGATGTTTTCGTATTTTTCGTGGAGTTTTTGGCATACTTGTGGGTGAAAACAGGTGCGGGCCATCTCGACAAGTTCGAGACCTTCGGTTCGACCGCTTCGACAAGCTCAGGACTTCCAGCAGGCTCGGGATCTTGCGGAACGGGCAGCGTGCTGAAGTGTATCTTTTCATGCCTCATGGTCGTTGGTGCCGCCGGAGGGAAAGTCAAGAGGATTCAGCGGTATTTGGTGGTGGTAGGAAATGGAAGAGGGCGGGTTGCGGCAGGGGGTAATCCTGTGTGGATTTCTCGGAAAAAGTCAAATGTCATGGACTGCCCCTCTATGTAGGCCCTGCAGTATTTGCGGCACCCTATGACTGGCACGTGCGTTCAGACCTTTTCCTCCGACACCATTCTTTCCAAAAGGTTGTGTCGAAGCCACCTTTATTCAGTGCAACTTCATCCAAATCTTCCGGAATTTTATAGTCGTTCTGTTCAACGTGACAAATAAATTCATCCGGCAGTTCGACCCCAAACTGTGCGACATAAATCCACAAACCCTCGGGCCAGATCCACACCCCATCAGTTTGATAACCACAGCCCATCTCTTTGTCTGGCGGTCCACCGGGAAGACGGCAAAATGAGTATCCCATGCATTCGATAATGAGGAGCCCGCTTTTCAGGTACTCGACCAACCGTTCCCGGTCTCGAGAATCGCTTACCTTGTCTCTCAAGTACTGCGGGTGAATTAAATCCCCCTCGTACTCCGATGTTCCTGACCAATGGCCTATAAGTTTTAGCATAATCAGAATCAGGCTCGCAACCGGTTTCCAGTGTAACGAGGAAGCGGGTAGACTGAATTATTTTCAAATTATATATGGTCCTTATGAAATCCTTCCCCCCTTTCATAATTTCCCTTATCGTAGTTGCGTGGTCCCTTTCATGCCATGCGGGAGATACAAAAACGACTGATAACACCGTTTATTATCTCGCAGAACGCATTTCCGTAACGGCGGAAACCGGTATTTTCAGTCTGCCTGCGGGAACAAAGTTACTCGTAGTTTCGGCTACGCAAAACGGTTTGGATGTGAAAACCACTGATGGCATAACTTTACAGGTCAAACTCAGCCAAGTAACCAGGGATCCGGACCTTGCCGCAAAGCTGGCGGAGCAGGAGGCGGCCAAAATATCCGCGCAACAGACAAAGGCTGCGGCAGAAGCGCAGGAATTCGCCGAGAAACAACAGCAGGCCAAAATTCGACAAGAGCAAGCTTTGGATCGCGTTGCAACAGCCACGGCAACACCTGCTCCTGTCATTTTTTCAAAGATGCCCGGATCGGCGCTGGACAACCCTCCTCCTGCCACTTTTAAAATGAGACCCCCGCCGCCAAAAAAGAAATAAACCAAGGCAAGTGAGTGACGCACCTTGCATTCGCCCGCTCAGCCGCCCACCCGTGAATAAGCTCCCCGCGCTCCTCGTTCTCGCCCTGGCCATCCTAGCTCCGCTCTCCAGCGCCCAAACCGCCGACGCACCCTCCAAGTGGGGTGACCAAGGCGATGGCACCTATCGCAATCCCGTTCTGCCCTCGGATTATAGCGATCTCGATTGTATCCGTGTGGGAGAGGACTACTACGCCATCTCCTCCACGATGCAGTTTTCACCGGGGATTGTTATCCTGCACTCCAGGGACCTGGTGAACTGGACGATCGTTGGTCATGCCGTGGCTGATCTCACGCAGATAGGTCCAGACCTGAACTGGGATCGGATGAACCGCTACGGAAGGGGCGTATGGGCCGGCGCAATTCGTCATGCCAAAGGCCGATTCTGGATTTATTTCGGCACGCCCGATGAAGGTTACTTCATGACAAGCGCTTCGAATCCGGCAGGTCCTTGGGAACCTTTGCATCCCCTGATGAAAAGTCCCGGCTGGGATGACTGCTGTCCCTTCTTTGACGATGACGGCCAAGGCTATTTCGTGGGCACGCATTTCGCGGACAACTGCAAAACCTACATCTGGAAACTAACCCCCGACGGCAAAGGCCTGGTCGAGGAATCCCGCACGCTCATCAACGAAGGGGGACACCGTGAAGCCAACAAGTTGCTCAAAATCAAAGGCACCTACTATCATTTATTCAGCGAGGTAACCGGCGGTGCGCGTGTGGTAATGATGCAACGTTCTAAAAATGCCATGGGGCCTTACACCGAGCGCCGGCAGCTTACTGCTCCCAACCGGGAAGCTAACGAGCCAAACCAGGGTGGCATCGTGGACACCGTTAAAGGCGATTGGTTTTTCTTTACTCATCACGGCAGGGGCGATTGGCAAGGGCGCGCCGCGAGTCTCCTGCCGGTGACCTGGGTGGATGGCTGGCCTATCATCGGTGAAACCGACGCCACGGGCAGACCGGGTCTGATGACGTGGAGCGGGAAAAAGCCTCTCACGGGTGACATTGTGACTCCGCAGTCCTCTGATGACTTTGGCACCGCCAACCCGGGCACCCAGTGGGAATGGAATTACCAGCCCCGGGCTGACAAGTGGTCACTTACCGAGCGCCCGGGTTTTCTTCGCCTGCATGCGTTTCGTCCGTTGCGCCCCGACGATTTATTGAAGGCCGGAAACACGCTCACGCAGCGTTGCTTCAAAACTCCTGATAATCGCGTCGTGCTCAAGCTCGATCTCTCCGGTCTGGCCGATGGTCAAAAGACCGGCCTTTGTCATTTCGCCAAAACCCACTCAGCCCTGGGTGTCGTGCAGGATGGCAAGATCCGACGCATCGAATACCGCGAGAACGGCCAGCTCACCGCCGGCCCGGAAATCAAGAGCGACCAGTTGTGGTTAAAATCAACATGGGGACCCGATGGCCGCAGCCGCTGCGCCTACAGCACCGATGGGAAAACCTTCACCGACTTTGGCCCCGAGTATCAGCTCTCCTGGGGCAACTATCGCGGTGATCGCATCGGCATCTATAATTTCAATACGAAACAGGATGCCGGCTATGTGGATGTCGATTCCTTCACCTACGACTACGCGGGCGTCCGTGCCGGGCCAGGCGACGCCAATGCCCACCCGGTCTTAACGTCAGCCACCAAGCTGCCTCCCAATGACTTTGGCAATGCGCTGATCCCTGACCTCGTGGCTGATCCCAGCGTCGTCGAGTTCGATGGTGTGTTCTACTGCTACGCGACCACGGACGGCGAAGGGAAGCACCTCTCCACGTCCGGCCTGCCTGTGGTTTGGAAATCAACCGATTTTCTGAACTGGAGTTTCGAGGGCTCTGTTTTCCCGCCCGGTTTCAGGGGAAAGTATTGGGCGCCCAGCAGCGCGATCCTTCGCGAGGGCACTTACTATCTCTACCCCACGATAGATGGGAAGCTTACCGTCGTAACGGCGAAATCCCCCGATGGGCCGTTTTTGAATCCGGAGACACACGCACCCGGCTGGAAGATAATCACACCGAAAGCCGGCGGCAGCATCGATGCCGAGGTGCTGATTGATGACGACGGCCAGGGTTACATGGTCTGGCAGCGCCGAGGTTTTGGCAAAATGCGCCCTGACCTGCTCGATCTGGAGGAGACGGGCCAGATGGTATTGCCCGCCAAGCAGAAAGCTTACGCAGAAGGGCAGTATATTTTTAAGCGCAAAGGCATCTACTACTTCCTCTACACTCAGGGCGGCGGCGAGAACTACCAATACGCCTACATGATGAGCCGCACCGGGATTCATGGCCCATGGCTAGCTCCCGAGCAGGACATCATCGCCACGAGCGACCCCGCGGAAAAAGTCTTCGGTCCCGGACATGGAAGCTTCTTTAACCCCAAAGGCTCGGATCAGTGGTATTTCGTGTATTTGGAATTCGGGCGCGGCAGCACGAACCGCCAGATCTATGCCGACAAGATGAATTTTAACGCCGATGGAACCATCCAGCCAATCAAGGTCACCAAGCAAGGTGTTGGAGCGATTCGCAGTTCCCGCTCTACTTTGCCAAATCTCGCACTCAACGCTGCCGCCACGGCCTCTTCTTTCCGTCCCGAGGAGAAGGTCAAGACAAAGGAGCCGTTGCTTGATCGCACGGAATACTTTGTCCCCGGGTTTGCGGTGGATGGCAGCAATGGCAGTCGCTGGATGGCCGCACCGGGCGATAACGCACCGTGGTTTCAGATCGATCTTGGGTCACCAAAAGACATCTCCGGCACCGAGGCGTATTTCGTGCAGCCCACGCATGGTCACGCTTACAAGCTGGAGTATTCGCTTGATGGCGAGGTCTGGACACCCTGCGGCGGCCATGACGATGTCCGCATTCAATCCCCTCACCGCGACAGAACTCCGGTTCGCACGCGTTACCTCCGGCTGAGAGTCCTCAACGGCACTCCCGGGCTCTGGGAGTTCCGCATCTATTGAAACAACTTATAGAAACAGACACACAACATCCTCACCATCGCAGCCTTGCTCCTTGCTTCGTCCATGATGAGCTCCAGCCAAGCCGCCGAGCCGGTCGCGCTTACTCCACCCTTGAATCTATGAAAACACCCCTCCACTGTCTGATACTTGCCTGCTCACTCGCCATGGCCACCAATGCACCTGCTGAACTTCCGCCGCTTCCACCGATGCCTGCAATTCCCGTGCCCCAGCCAGCCGACAGCGTCCCGATGGGGGATTCCAAATCGGCACCCGAAGTGAAACTGGATATTCCCATTGAAGCCGGCCCATTCGAACCCACATGGGAATCCATCGAGAAAAACTATCCCGGCACCCCGGACTGGCTGCGTGAGGCAAAGTTCGGCATATGGGTTCACTTCGGCCCGCAGGCCTCCGGTCAGAGCGGCGATTGGTATGCCAGGAAACTATATGTGCCTGGCTCGACCGCTTACAAAAATCATCTCAAGAACTTCGGCCATCCTTCCGGGGTCGGATACAAGGAAGTTCTGCGTGACTGGAATCCCATCAAGCTGGCCCCCGCAAAACTCGTTGCAATCTACAAGGACGCCGGCGCACGCTTCCTTATTGTCCAAGGGGTTCATCACGACAACTTCGACCTGTGGAACTCCCGTTACCAGCCGTGGAATTCCATGCGTCTCGGGCCCAAGCGTGACCTTCTCGGCGAGTGGTCGCGGGCCGCCAAAGCCGCCGGGATCCGATACGGCGTTTCTTTCCACCACGAATATTCCTGGTGGTGGTGGCAGACCGCGTTTGGCAGCGACAAGGAAGGCGACAAGGCAGGTGTTCCTTATGACGGCAATCTGACTCTGGCCGATGGCAAAGGGAAGTGGTGGGAAGGACTCGATCCCCGCCTCCTCTACAATATTGATCTCCGCGAATACACGGGGGTGACCAAGGCTGCATACTCTCCCTGGAGCCCTCCTCCCGCGGGCATTTTCACCCGCCACCTCGAGTACGCGAAGTGGTATGCGACCCGGTGGGCGCTGCGCATGATGGATGTTGTTGACCAATACGATCCCGACTTCATCTATACCGATGGCACCGGTTCGCAGCCCTTCAGCAGCGATCACACCGGCACCGGCATCAAGGCTGACGCCACGCAGCACGTGATCGCCGACTTTTACAATCACGCGCTGAAAAGACGCGGCAAGGTGGACACATTCAGTATCATTAAATTCCGTCCCAAGACCAATGGCACGGTCAACACCGAGGAAGGTGGCATTCCCCGCGACATCAAGATCGATCAGCCTTGGATTGCTGAAACTCCGGTGGGCGATTGGTATTATGGCCCCGGCTTCACTTACGACTCCGGCATGGTCATTCGTTACTTGCTCGAGGAAGTCTCACGCGACGGCAATGTTGCCATCTGTGTCTCCCTGCTGCCCGATGGTTCGCTCGACGAAGGGAGCACGCGGATGCTCAAAGAAATCGGCGAATGGATGCGCCGCAACGGTGAGGGAATCTACGGTAGCAAAGCGTGGGTGAGACTCGGCGAGGGCGAGAATGGAAAACTCCATACCCTCCCGAGCGGATCGCTCGGAAGAAAGCAGGCCGACTTCAAATTCGGTCCGCAGGACTTTCGTTTCACCGTCGGCAAGGACGGTGCCATCTACGCCTGGTGTCTGACCGTTCCTGCAGCGGGCACAGAATTGAAAATCACCTCACTCGGCACCGCCGCCAACCTGCTCGGCAAGCCGGTGAAATCCGTGACGCTTCTCGGAAACAACGGCCAGGCGCTCAAGTGGAAGCAGCAAGATGACGCTCTTTTTGTCACTTTACCGGAGATGACCTCTTTCGCCACAGCCATCGGCTTCAGGATCCAATGATCCGACGCATGGCGAGGACATCCTTTTCAATAATTGACTGGCTGTGTCTTTTTACTCAGGTGAATGACGGAAGACGACAGTCGACATGCCGGAATCAGTCAACAGTGTGACGCGAATACATATTTGATACTGTTTATTCTGCAGTCAATTTTCCGTGACGACATTAGTTTTCAGAAATTTGGATAACTCCCCAGACCATGTTTTTAAAATCATTCCATGAAGTTGATTCTGCCATAGTCGCTGGGTTCCCGCAAAACCAACCCGGCGATAACGCAATGGTGTTCAAAATCAGACTAAATGCCTGACGCTTCAGCCGTTTCACTTGAGCAGCATAATTTCCCTCAATTCCAATATATGACATCCCTCTATTCATACACCCGCTTGGGCTGCATTGTGGCTTCGAAACCTTGGGCCTGGCATTTTCAGAGAGATGATATGCCGAAACGAAATTGCACGATAATATGTTGTCCAGCGATCATCCTCACAATGGCCCTTTCTGCGCTGTTTTTTTTCGCGGGGCCATTGATGGCGAGAGACGGACCGGCATTCTGGCAATGGGCATCGACTCCACCCATGGGCTGGAACAGCTATGACGCATTCGGCACCAGCATCACGGAAGAAGAGACGCTCGCGAGCGCACGCTCCATGAAGGACAAGCTTCTTTCCCACGGCTGGAACACTCTCGTAATTGATGCCCGCTGGTATGACTCCGTATCTTCGTTTGACGACCGGGACTTCAACAAGCAGCGCGTGGGAGCGAAGCTTTTTGCAGATACCCATGGGCGTCTGTTCCCCGCGCCGAATCGCTTTCCGTCCGCCGCGGATGGGCAAGGCTTCAAGCCGCTCGCCGACAAAATTCACGCGATGGGTTTGAAGTTCGGTTTTCACATGATGCGCGGTATTCCGCGGCAGGCGGTGAATGCGAAGACGCCCATTGAAGGCAGCAGCTTCACGGCTGCTGATGCTGGCGATCCGAAGAATACGTGCAGTTGGTGTCCCGACATGTTTGGCGTTCGCAATAGCGAAGCCGGACAGGCATGGTATGACTCGTGCGCAAAGTTGTGGGCTTCGTGGGGACTTGATTTCGTGAAGGTGGATGACCTTTCCGCGCCTTACCACGCGCCCGAGATCGAGATGATCCGCAAGGCCATTGACAAATGCGGACGGCCTATCGTCTTCAGCACGTCGGCGGGGCCGACTGATACAAAGCAGGCCGCGCACGTTGCGAAGCATGCCAACATGTGGCGCATCTCCGGCGATTTCTGGGATCGATGGAAGGACCTTAATCACCAGTTCGACCTGCTAACTGCATGGCAGGATGCCGGCGGCCCGGGACATTGGCCCGACGCGGACATGATTCCCTTCGGTCACATCGGCATCAAATGCACCATTGCCGGACCGGACCGGCAGACGCGTTTCACGCCGGACGAGCAGCGCATGCTCATGTCGCTGTGGTCGCTGGCGCCATCGCCACTGATGCTCGGCGCGGACCTGACCGACCTCAACGACGCTACGCTGGCACTGATTACGAATGATGAAGTGCTCGCCGTGAATCAGGACCCGCTCGGTGCAAAGGCGAAACGGATAGCCCAGCACGATCACACCGAGGTCTGGGTGAAGAATCTCAAAAACGGCGGCAAGGCTGTGGGCCTTTTCAATCGCGGCGAAACGGCCACGGATGTCGAGTTGCTCTGGAGCGAGGCTGGCCTCTCAGGCAACCACGAAGTCCGCGACCTGTGGTTGCGTCGGGATCTCGGCTCATTCAACGAGAAGTTCGGCGTCTCGGTGCCGGGACATGGCGTCGTGCTATTAGGAGTGAAATGAAATATGATTTGTCCGCACCGCGCCGAAACTTTGTCATCGGTAAGGTCTTCATGGCTGACGAGTTTCTCGCGAATAACAGCGACGAGACTAGAGCGGCGTTCGCCAGAGCGTTGCAAGGTCTGCAAGTCTCTGTTCACACCGCGGATATTGCGTCTTCCCGACGATTTCTGATGCTGTCTTGCGCTATAAAGGTACAAAACCTCCGATCACAATAAGGGGCCAGAGCAGGCTCCGACTACTGTAAAATCGTTCCCTTTGGAGAGGGCTTTCTAGCAGTTTTTAGGTGCAAACAACAAAATGGGAACAGAGCCGCTGGGATCCGACACCCCGGCGAGAGCAAGAAGGGGGTCCCCATTAGTAAGGGCACTTTTTTGCGTCTCCGGGTGATAAAGCAGATGGGAGACGTGAGTCCATGTGCGCATCTTCTTGCGCAGCCGCGCGCGATGTTCGCTTTCCATAATGCTCCTGGCGAGCGAGATTGAGGTCCTTCACGCATGGATGAGGGAACGCGGTGAATAAGATTCCGGATTCACAGCGGGCAACTTGCCGGCTGGAAATGAAAACTACCGTTTCACCTCGAATGGCGAGTGCAGCAGCCGTGATTCGGCCAGGATGCTCAGGATCGCTTTTTGGGTGTGCAGGCGGTTTTCGGCCTGGTCGAAGATGGTCTTGGAGTGCTGCTCGAATGTTTCAGCCGTGATTTCCTTGCCGCGGTAGGCGGGCAGGCAGTGCATTACCAGGGCCTTGGGCGAGGCCAGTTTCACCAGCGCATCGTTGATCTGGTAGCCGCCGAGCTGGGCGATGCGATATTCGGCTTCCTCCTCCTTGCCCATGCTCACCCAGACGTCGGTGTACAGTACATCGGCGCCCTTCGCGGCGGCCTGGATGTCCTCGAAAAGCTGTACATTGCCGCCTTTCAGCTTCGCCATGAATGCGGCGTCTGGCTGGAAGGTTTTTGGCGCGGCGATCTTCAGGGTGAAGCCGAGTTTTTCGGCAGCCCAGGCCCAGGAGCGCGGCATGTTGCATGCGCCGTCGCCCACGAAGCAGACGGTGCGGCCCTTGAGTTCCCCGCCCAGTTTTTCCTGGATAGTGAAGAGGTCGGCCAGCACCTGGCAGGGATGCTCGTCGTCGGTAAGGGCGTTCACGGTCGGAAGGCCGCTGGCCTTTGCAAAATTCTCCACGTCGGCCTGCGCATAGGTGCGGATCACCGCGCCGTGCAGCATGCGGCCCATGACGCGCGCAGTATCCTCGATCGGTTCGCCGCGCCCGAGCTGGATGTCGTTTGCATTGAGAAAAATGGGGTCGCCGCCGAGTTCACGGATGCCAACCTCGAAGCTCACGCGGGTGCGTGTCGAGGATTTGCTGAAAATCATGGCCCAGCACTGGTGCCGCAACGGATGCGCATCGTGCCGGCCGCGTTCCGCCTTCATTCTGGCGGAGAGATCGAGGATGCGATTGATCTCCTCCGCGCCCAGCGCCTCGATGGATAGCAGGTTTTTCATTGTCTTGTCTTTTGCCGCTCTGAAAAAGGGGAAAGCATCGGTCTCGCGGTGTGGCTTTGCAAGAAGAATCGGGGCCTGGAAGGCCTGTGGTTTCAGGAAAGCGATGCCAGCACTTTTCCCAGAATTGCCACAGCCTCGTCGATCTCTGCGCGGGAGACGTTCAGCGGGGGGAGCCAGCGGATGGAATGCGTACCGGACGGGACCGTGAGCAAACGCGCCGCGTGGAGCAGGTTGACCATGTGGAGGCTTGGGACGGCACCTTCCTTGAGCCCGGCCTGCGTTGCAAAATTTTCATCCAGCTCGATGCCAACCATAAGGCCGATTCCCCGGACTTCCTTGATAAGCGGCGAGCCGAGCGCCAGCAGCGCTTGTTTCGCATGGTCGCCCAGGATGCGCGCATTTTCGAGCAGGCCCTCGCTCTCGATGACGTCGAGCACTTCGTTTGCCCCGGCGCAGACGAGCGGCGTTCCGCCAAAGGTGGTGCCGTGCGAGCCCGGGCCAAGCAGGTCGGCGAGGCTGATCTCGGAGCCGGCTTTCATCTGGATTTTCTTGTCGCGCACCCAGATTGCACCGAGCGGGAAGCCGCCTGCGATCCCCTTTGCCCAGCTTACGGCATCGGGCAGCAGGTCGTCGCCTGCGATGGTTTTCCAGCCGCACCAGTCACCGGTGCGACCGAGGCCGCATTGTACCTCATCGAGCATCATGAGCAGGCCGTGCTTGTCGCAGATATCGCGTACATCCTTCAAAAATGCGGCATCGGCAGGTTTGATGCCGCTCTCGCCCTGGATGGGTTCCAGCAGAATCGCCACGGTGCGCGGCGTGATTGCAGCAAGGAGCGCAGGTGTGTCATTGAATGGCACCTGTAGAAAGCCCTCGACCATCGGTTCGAATCCTTTTTTCACCTTGTCCTGACCGGTGGCGGAAATGCCCGCGAGCGTGCGCCCATGGAAGGAATTCTTGAACGTGATGATCTCGATGCGGTTCCTCTCCGTCTCCACCATTTCGCCCACGGTATGGATGGGGGCTGGCGGCTCAGCTTCGTTGCCGAATTTTCGCGCGATCTTGTACAGCGCCTCGTTTGCCTCGGCCCCGCTGTTGCAGAAGAAGATCTTGCCGGGACTTCCGACATACCGTACGAGCCGTTGCGCGAGGAGAGCCTGCGGGCGGGTGTAGTAGAGGTTGGATGTATGGACGAGCGTGCCGAGCTGCTTTGACAACGCCGCGACGACGCGCGGATGGCAGTGTCCGAGCGAGCAGACTGCTATGCCCGCGCCAAAATCGAGGTATTCGTTGCCCGCCTCGTCCCAGACGCGGCAGCCTTTGCCGTGCGAGAGTTGCAGGTCGAACCTGCCGTAATTCGGCACTACGTATTTGCGATAGAGTTCCAGCGTGTCCACAGCCTGTGCAGTCATATTTGTCACAGGTTAGATCACGATTTCCGTGCCGACGCCGGAATTGGTGAAAATTTCGAGCAGCACGGAGTGCGGGATGCGGCCGTCGATGAAATGGACCTTGCCCACGCCCTGCTTCAGTGCCTCGACCGCAGAGAGCACCTTGGGAATCATGCCGCCTTCGATGACCTCGTCCTCGATGAGCGTTTCGACCATCTCGGTGGTCACGGACGGGATGAGCGAATCCTTCTCGCGCGGGTCGCGCATGATGCCGAGCACGTCGCTGAGGTAGATGAGTTTCGACGCCTTCAATGCACCCGCGATTGCGCCCGCGGCGATATCGGCATTCACATTGAGCGACACGCCGTTTGCATCCTGCGCAATGGGCGAGATGACCGGTGTCTTTTCCTCGGCGAGCGCCTGCTGGACTTCGGCAAGGTTCAGGCCGTCCACTTCGCCGACGAAACCGAGATCGACCGCGCCGCTTTTCCCTTCGGATTGCGGCGGGAGTTTCTCCGCCTTGATAACTTTCTTGCCGGAAATGCCCACGGCTTTGCCGCCGAATTCATTCAGAGTCGCGACGATCTTCGGGTTGATTTCGTTGTCGAGCACGTCCTCGACGATCTGGATCGCCTTCTCGTTGGTCACGCGCAGGCCGTTCACAAACTGCGCCTTCAAACCGGCGTCACGCATTTTCACGGTGATTGCCTTGCCGCCGCCGTGGATGACGATGGGGTTGATGCCCACGGCCTCGAGGAAAACGACGTCGCGCAGCATGCGCTCGACCATGTGCTCGTCCTCCATGGCGCTGCCGCCGTATTTGATGACGACGGTTTTACCCCGGTATTCCTGAATGTAAGGGAGCGCCTCGATCAGCGCCTCCGCCCTGGCTAAATGCGATTCCTGCGACATACTGCTTTTCATTCTCCCATGTTCAATTCCACGTAACGCGTGCTCAGGTCGGTGGTGTAAACAATGTATTCCGCCGAACCGAGGTGCAGATCAATGGTAATCGTAAATTTCTGGTTGGCGACAACATCCTGCAATTTTGAAAAAGGAGTTTTGCTCGCCATGCCGTTTTTCACGGCAATCACGCCATCGTAAAATATATCGACCATCTCCTCGCGGAGCTTGATCGAGCAGTAGCCGAGAGCGTCCATGATGCGGCCCCAGTTCGGGTCGCCGCCAAACCATGCGCATTTCACAAGCGTCGATTTTGCAATCGCCTCGGCCCCCTTGCGGGCGTCGTTGTAAGTCGCCGCGCCCTGCACGTGGACCTCGACGAACTTCGTCACCCCCTCGCCATCCTCCACGATCATGCAGGCAAGCTTCCGCGTAACATGGTCGAGGGCGCTTTGAAATATGGCGAAATCCGGCTGGTTCGGCTTGAGAGGCTTGTTGCCCGCCACTCCGTTTGCGAGGGTGATCACGGTGTCGTTCGTGCTCATGTCGCCGTCGACCGTGATGCGGTTGAACGACTGCTCCACGGAATTTGAAACAGCCTTTTGCAATTCCTTTTTACCGATGGCAGCGTCGGTAGTGACGAAGCAGAGCATTGTAGCCATGTTCGGATCGATCATGCCCGCCCCCTTTGCGATGCCGCCTATACTCACCTTCTTTCCATCGATGGTGCATTCCACCGCGACTTCCTTTGGAAAAGTGTCGCTGGTCATGATCGCCTTTGCGGCTTTCAGGCTGCCATCCCTTTGCAGGGCTTTGGGCATCTTTGCGATGGTCTGTTCCATTTTCCTGATCGGCATTTCCACGCCGATGCGACCGGTCGAGCAGACCAGCACCTGGCGTTCCTTCAGGCCGAGGGCCTTGCTCGCAACCTTCGCCATGCGTTTCGCATGCTCGATGCCAGTAAGGCCGGTGCACGCGTTTGCGTTGCCGGCATTTGCAACGATCGCGCGCACATGCGGCGTGCGCATGTGTTCGACGGAAACCCTTACTGGCGCAGCTTTCACCTTGTTCGTCGTGAAGGTCGCGGCGGCGACGGTGGATTCCTCGCGGGAATAGATGAGCGCGATGTCCGGTTTGTTTTTGTTTGCCGCCTTGATGCCGCAATACGCGCTGCCTGCGACAAAACCGGCCGGTGATGTGATCCCCCCGCAAATTTCAAAAAATAAAGCGCTCATGTTTGTGATTCAGTAATCGATTCAGGATTGCCACGCAGCCCTACAACAGGCCGGTTGTTTCGGAGAGGCCGCACATCAGGTTCAGGCTCTGGATCGCCTGGCCGGACGCGCCCTTTACAAGGTTGTCCTCCGCGCTCATCAGGATCACACGTTGCGTCCGGGGATCATGACGCCATGCGATGTCGATGAAATTGGTGTACGCGACATTTTTGATGTCGGGATATTGCGCGTCGTCGAGCAAGCGTACGAAAGGCTCGCCTTTATAACTCTGCCGCAGCGCCTGTGAGACGGCCTGCGGTGTCGCGCCGTTGGCGGGCGATGCATAGATGGTGGTGAGAATGCCCCGGTTCACCGGAATGAGGTGCGGCGTGAAGTTGATCGTGATTTTTTCACCGCCGGCATTGCCGAGTTCCTGCTCGATCTCGGAAAGATGGCGATGCCCGGGAACGCCATAGGGGCGCACACTTTCGTTGCACTCCACAAAAAGGTAATCCACATCGACCTTGCGGCCCGCACCGCTCACGCCGCTCATGCTGGACACCACGATGCTTTTCGGATCGATCAACTTCGCCTTTAAAAGCGGCGCAAGGGGCAGGATGATACTGGTGGGATAGCAACCGGGCGATGCCACGAGTTGTGCGCCGGCAATCTCCTTCCGGTACAACTCCGGCATCCCGTAAACGCTCTGCGCAAGAAGCTCAGGCGCGGGGTGGTCGTGCCCGTAAAATTCCTTGTAAACGACCTTGTCTTTCAGCCGGAAATCCGCACTGAGATCGATCACGCGCAGTCCCGCCCCGAGCAGCGGCTTTGCAAATTCCGCGGCAAGACCGTGCGGCAACGCCAGGAAAACAAACCGCGCGCCGGAATCGACAATTGATTTCGCATCCGACGGCGAAAATTCGAGCGTGGAATATTTCTGCCCTTGAAATTTCGGGTACACGGCGCCGAGCGGCTTCCCGGCGTATTGCCGCGAGGTCACGCACACCAGGTCCGTGCCGGAATGCCGTTGCAGCAGGCGGATCAACTCCTCCCCGGAGTAACCCGTCGCGCCGACAACCGCTATTTTTTCAAGATGCATCGCGGGCACAATAGAATCGTTGCGTCGAAAAAGAAAACCCGAAAAACATTTCTTTGCACGGTGCCTTCAGGAAACCCGGCAACGGTCACTTCCAGTCGTTCGTGCGGAAGGAAATGGCGGGAAGCTGCTCCTTGTTATAAAGGTTGCAGACGGGAACCGCGTCCCAGGCATAACGCACCGCGACAGGCTTTGGAACCTGCGCGCTTGAGACAATTACCTTGTCGCCCTCGATTTTCGCCTCGGCAGGGACGAATTTTTTATCCTCGCCGGCGATCACAAACCCCTGCAAGGAATCCGCCGGCGGGGGGACGTCGCCCTTCGGGCTCCAGGGCGGCACGCCAATCGCAAGCCCGCCCCCGGTATGCTTGAACTTGATGACGACTTTGTCACCTTCCACCTTCATGCTTTCATACATGGGCCCGGAAAAAACAATATTCTCGCCGTAGGCGACATGCCGGGCTACGAGCGCAAGGCGGTGGCCGACGTCCAGTTTGTCCGCAGGATGAATATCCGCGGGATTCCCGACATCCACTGCGCTCGCCATTCCTGTATTTGGCACGGAAAGCGTCTTTGCCTGCGATTCACGGAGCAGCGGCCAGCTCGGGCCCCCTGGCTTGTAGCAGGCAAGCTGCACGAACAGGAACGGAAAGTCGCCCTGCGCCCACTTTTCGCGCCAGTCCTTGATCATCGTGGGAAACAGCGTTGTGTATTCCTCGCTTTTGGCCGCATTGGCTTCGCCCTGGTACCAGATCACGCCTTTGATCGCATACGGGATCAGCGGGGCCACCATGCCGTTAAACAACGCCGTGGGAGTATTTTGAGTGCCATACGGGGAAGGCGGAGCCGTGGGTTGGGGAACGGCTGGTGTCGGTTTCGGAGGTTGCGGCTGGTTCGCTTCTATCGCTTTTTTCCGGTCTTCCGCCCATTGGGCCATCTCCGCGTCAAAGGCCGCTCCGTTCTCGTCCTTCCATTTTTGGTTCGCTTCCTTGTAGGCGGCAAGACGTTCCTCGTAGCCTTCCTTCAATTTTTCGCTGTCTGCGCTTACTTTATCATAGGCTTCGATATAACCGCTCAACACCGGTTCTTTCTTGAGTCCGGGGAGGCTTGTCCATGACTGGGCGGGAGTTCCGCCCCAGTAGGTGCCGATCAAACCCATGGGGCGCTTCAGAATCGGGCGCAACTCCTTTGCGAAAAAATAACCCACTGCCGAGAACGAGGGTATCGTCTCCGGCGTGCAAAGGACCCATTTCCCCGTGACCTCGTCCACCGGTACCAGCGAGGTCTTTTTCGTCACGAAGAAAAGCCGTATCAATGGGTCATCCGCCTTGGGAATCTCCGTGGCGGCGTTGTGCGCCCGCTTCATCGTAAACTCCATGTTCGACTGCCCGGAGCAGACCCAAACATCCCCGACGAGCACATCCTCAAATTTGAGGGTATTCCTGCCTGCCACGGTCAATACCTGCGCTTTGTCAGTGAATTTCGATGATGGCAGAGCGACATGCCATTTCCCCTTCTCGTCGGCCTTCGTTTTTGCGGTGCTTTCACCGAGTGTCACGGTAACAGCCTCATCGGGTTCGGCCATGCCCCATACGGGAATTTTCATTTCGCCCTGGAGCACCATGTGATCGCCGAAAATCGCGGGCATTTTGACATCGGCGTGAAGGGTGGATGCTGTAAACAGGGCAATGCCGGAGGCGCAAAACAGATTTTGAAGCAATGAGCGGGTCGAGGGATTCATCAGTATTTGGGAGTTGCGGGGATAGGGTTGAAGGGGAGAGTTAGATAAGAGAATCGCCGCCTTTCCATCAATCATATAATTTTACAGGTTTGCCTGGATTAATCCCTGCGAGCCAAAGTCAATCCATGCCATTTTGCCTTGTTGCGAGTTGAGAAAACCGGATATATTTCCCGCATGGCCGGTCAAGGATCCGCAGGAAATGTCATCGCCGCTTTATGCAGTTTCTTCATCCCGGGCCTGGGACAATTGCTCCAGGGGCGGCCCTTGATCGCCATTGTTCATTTCTGCCTGTTTTGCGTACTCTGGTTGATACTCCTGGGGTGGATCGTCCATCTTTTATCGGCTCTCGACGCAGCGCTGTTCAAGCCGAAGGGTTGAACTTTACAACGCCGTGCCGGCGGGGTGATGCTTGTGTTTATCACTATGCGCATCTCCCCCGCCGCTATACTGCTGCTTGCCACCCTTCTGCCGTCTGCAATTTTCGCACAATCCCCCGGACTCCGTGAGCGATGGATTTATTGCTCAAAAAACCTCCTTGTCGACAGCCAGGTGGACGAACTCGAGTCAATTTTCACACGCGCCTCGAAAGCCGGATACAACGGCATCGTGCTGAGCGATTCGAAATTCGGCCGGCTGGAAGACATGGACAAACGCTATTTTCAAAACGTTGAGCGCGTTAAAAAAAGCGCCGCGGATAATCATCTCCAGATCATCCCTTGTCTGTTCCCGGTCGGGTATTCGGACAGCATCCTGTCACGTGATCCGAATCTTGCCGAGGGTCTGCCCGTACGCGATGCAGCGTTTGTGGTGGAAAATGGGGTCGCGCGCATCCTTCCCGATCCCGCCGTTGCATTGAATGATTTCAAAAAACTGTCCGCATGGTCATTTCACGATGACAACATTACTACGCAGGACGGCGCCGCGACCGTCACGAATCCGGGCGGCCACAATGCGCGCATCTCGCAGAAGGTGAAGGTTCACCCTTTCCGGCAGTATCACATTTCGATGATGGTGAAGACCGACAGCTTCGAGGGTGAACCCCGAATAGCCGTCCTGGACAAATCGGGGCACGATCTGAACTACGCCAAACTCGGCGCGAAAAAGACGCAGGGCTGGACCATGCACCATGTGGTTTTTAATTCCCTGGATAACAGTGAACTCACCATTTATTTCGGGTGCTGGGACGGGAAGACCGGATCGCTGGCGTGGAAGGATCCGAAGCTTGAGGAGACCGCCATGGTGAATCTCATCCGCAGGAACGGAGCACCCCTGGAGGTAAAACTCGAAAACGGACAGGCGCTAACCGAGGAAAAGGATTTTAAAAAAGTCACCGACCCGCGCATGGGCACCGTACCGTGGAAAGGCGGCTACGAAGTCTGGCACGAGCCGCCCGTCATCCATACCAGCATGCCGGATGGCACACGCCTCCGTGTCTCCTGTTACAATACCGTCACAGTCTACGATAGCCAGGTGATGATCTGCCCCTCCGAGCCGAAGACCATGGAGTTGCTGCGCGACCAGGCGAAGCGGATGCATGCGGCATGGGGCGCGAAAGGTTACTTCATGTCACACGACGAAATCCGCGTGATGAATTGGGACAAGTCCTGCCAGGACCGCCATCTCACCCCGGGGGCAATCCTTGCGGAAAACGTACACGCCTGCGCCCGTATCCTGCGCGAGGTAAACCCCGGTGGCGATATCTATGTGTGGAGCGACATGTTCGACCCGAAGCACAATGCACACAAGGATTACTACCTCGTGAATGGCGACCTGGAAGGCTCATGGCTGGGCCTGGACAAGGACGTGATTGTCGTGCCATGGGATTTCGAGGAACGCGACGAGGCGCTCAAATGGTTTGCCGGTCTTGGAAACCGGATGATCATCGCCGGGTATTACGACAGCAATCCGGACAATGTGAAAAAATGGGTCGAGTCAGCAAACCATGTGAAGGGAGTGACCGGCATCATGTACACCACATGGGAAGACCGTTACGGCGACCTCGAAAAATTCAGCGCGGCAATCGGAAATACGCCACCTGCCCCTGCGCATTGACAAAGACCGCCGGAATGCAAATGTAGCCTATGCAAACCGCCGATTCCGATGGATGCGACCGCCGTAAATTCATCAAAAAAACTGCCCTCACCACGGCAGCCCTCGCAATGAGCACAAAATTTACAAAGGGCGCGGATTCAACCGCCTCCTCCAATGCAGCCACGCTGCCACGCCGTGAATTTGGCAAAACGGGGATCAAACTCTCGATCATCGGGATGGGCGGCATCGTGGTAAGGAACGCCGAGCAAAGCTACGCCAACAAGATCGTTGCGGAGTTTGTCGAGCGCGGCGTGAATTATTTCGATGTCGCCCCCTCCTACGGCGATGCCGAGGTGAAGCTCGGGCCCGCGCTGGAACCCTACCGCAAGGATGTGTTCCTCGCCTGCAAGACCGGTCAGCGGAAGCGCGAGGGTGCGGAAGCGGAATTGAAGAGCTCGTTCGAGCGACTGCGCACGGACCACTTCGATCTTTACCAACTGCATGCCGTGACGGACGTGCCGAAAGACATCGATGCGGTATTCGCAAAGGGAGGCGCGATGGAGTTTCTTGCCGAGGCAAAGAAATCCGGGCAGATCCGTCATCTTGGTTTCTCGGCACATTCGGTCGAGGCGGCCTTTGCGGCTATGGACCGGTTCGACTTTGACTCGATTCTATTCCCTGTGAACTTTGCGACCTACTACAAGGGCCACTTCGGCCCGCAGATCATGGAAAAGGCGCAGTCAAAGGGCCTCGCGCGTCTTGCCCTGAAAGCGCTCGCGCGCCAGCAATGGCCGGACAACCACAGCGCGGAGCGGAAGCAATATTCCAAATGCTGGTACCAGCCGCTCACCGATCCGCACGAGGCGGAGCTTGCCCTGCGTTTCACGTTGAGCCAGTCCGTGACCGCCGCGTTGCCGCCCGGCGAGGAATCGTTGTTCCGGCTCGCGCTGGATCTTGCGCCGAAGTTCACGCCCATCGCCGATGCCGAGGTGAAGGAACTCGAGGCGCTCGCCGCGGATCTCAACCCGGTTTTTCACACCGCCCAGGCATAGACAACCAGTATTGCACCAAAGATGAAGCGTCGTATATTTCTTTCCCTTCTATGCGCAGGCACCGTCCTGCTCGCAGCTCCCCCGGCCAAGGCAGACGACTGGTTTGATTTCGGCGCAATCGTGCAGTCGATCAAACACTTCTTTTTCCCTCCGCCTCCACATTACAATTACGACCCGCGCATGATTCGCGCCGCGGAGATCGCGGAAAAACATGCGCACCCGAAGATGACCTGGCAGTGCTGGAGGTATGTAAAGAACGCACTGCTGGAAGCAAACGTGATTTCAAAGCGACCCAAAAGCCAGTGGGCAAACCAGGCAGGGAGCGAGCTTTGCACAAAATTCGGCTTCACAAAAATCCCGGTCCGCAATCCATACGACGCCCCAGTCGGCGCAGTGGTCGTTTACGATGGCGCTGACGGCGGTCACGTCGAATTGCGTTCCTCAAAGGGATTTGTGAGCGATTTCGAGTCGCCCACGCCCTACCCCCGGCACGTTATCGGTGTGTATGTGAAGCCGGTGTAGCCGCTGCAGGCTGCGAGTTCGTCGGCGCATGGGCCGTGGCAACGATCAGGTTCGCAGTCTTGGCGCTCCAGTGATAGCCGGCGCCAAACGTAAGCGGCACGGTGGCCGTTTTGGAATAAAGCTCGGCCATGTCCGGCTGGTTGTATTTTGCGAAAATATCGAGCGGAGCGTCGTAGGTGCCGTAGAGATGCAGTTTCCAGCGGCGCGCATCAAAGTCGCGCAATGGCACGCCGGAATCATCCTGCACAATCGTCGAGCATTGCGTGAGCAGGAAATTGCGCACCGCGGAAAACTCCGCCTCGTGCATGAGATAGGACGCAGACTTCACATAGGCCGCATCGGGCCTGGCCTGTCTCAGAAAATTCAGAAAGCCGCTCCCCTTCCCCATGCCGCCATTGCTGAGGTCCGCGGAAAAATAATGCATCGTCCTCTCGGGGCCGCCATTCGCAGCCATGAAACGGATCTCTGCGTGCGTTGCATCCCGCCTTGCCCACGTGATGTGTCCGCCCGAGCGCGCAATCATCATGCACATCAGCGGCATCGTCCCCTGCAGCGGACTCATTTTCAATTCCACGCTCATGTCCTTGGTGACGAAATATCCTGCTTCGACCAGGGTCTTCATCGAGGCTTGCAACCACCCCAGCGAGGCATCGAGCGGCTGAAGCTTCTCCATGGATGGCAGATCGCCCACTGGCTCCAGCCCGCAGAGGATGTAAGTCGTCGCATTCGGAAACATCGTCATCACATAAATGGCATCCGGACCGCTGAAGGGATAAAAAACCCTGTTTGCGCTTGCGTGCCTCAGTTCCGTCTCCGTCCAGACCCGGATCGGCTGAAGGCGATTCGCGTCAAACCGCTTCCAGCGTGAATTCATCGAGGCTGCAAAATTGGTCCATTGCGGCGTTTGTTCCATCGCGGCAAGCGAGCCGGAAGTGACAGGCAGTCCGGCGATGAATTGCGAAATGTTGTTGAGTTCCCCGCGCGCCGCGGCCGTCATGGGGACGGGAGTCGGAGCCGCCACCACAGCGCGCGCTGGAGATGTTTTCGGCGCGGTTTTCGAAACAGGTTTCGCCACGGGCTTGGAAGCAGCGGGCGCCGTGCGCTTCGCCGGCGTGGGGGTTACAGTCACGGTGCGCAGATATTCCGTCTGCTGCGCCTTCATTTCCGGCGAAACAAAAAGTGCGAGCGCGATAGCCGCCACGGTGAATTGGAAATTCATACGTTGTCTCATGTGTTCGGGTATTTCGATTGTATTACAACGAGTGTTGCCAGTTGTCGTAACGGCTTCTCCCTCTCCACTACGCGTGTACAATCATGGCTGGCCGTGCAGCATCCACGATTTTTCACGTTTCCACCAGCATGTTTTAAATACCGCGATTTCGCAGTTCGTCTGGGCATTTGTATCTGCGCTCGGCCTTCCGGCTAATTTTTCCTGCCGAGAGCCTGGGTAAACCAATCGTTGCCCACCGCCGGTTTCGCCTCGCGCGGCTTGAATCCTCCTCCACCGCCACTGTTTCGACCTCCCGGCTCATTCCGTTGCCCGCGCGCCGCGCCGATTTCGGGCTTCGATTTCATCGAAAGCGCGATGCGTTTTCTTGGCAGATCGATTTCAGTAACGGTCACAGTTACCTTCTGCGCGACCTTTACCACGTCGGCAGGGCTCTTTACGAATTGGTCCGAGAGCTGGCTGATGTGGACAAGCCCATCCTGGTGCACACCGATGTCCACGAATGCGCCAAATGCGGTGACGTTTGTGACGATGCCGGGGAGTTTCATACCGGGCTGGAGATCTTCCATTTTCTGCACACCCTCGGTGAATGAAAATGCCTCGAATTTCTGTCGCGGATCGCGTCCCGGCTTCGCGAGTTCGGACATGATGTCGTTAAGCGTGGGCAATCCCACTTCGTCTGTAACGTAATTTTTCAAGTTGATCTTCTGGCGCAGTGCAGCGTCCCTCAACAGGTCCTGCACGGAGCAGCCGAGATCGGCTGCCATGCGGTCCACGAGCGCATAACGCTCCGGGTGCACCGCACTGGCGTCGAGCGGATGCGCGCCATCGCGGATACGGAGGAATCCCGCCGCCTGTTCGTAGGCTTTCGGACCGAGACGCGTGACGCCGAGCAGGGCGCTGCGCGAGCGGAACGGCCCGTGCTCATTGCGATGCGTGACGATGTTTCCTGCAATCTGCGAATTAAGGCCGGAGACGTAGCTGAGCAGTTCCTTGCTCGCGGTGTTCAATTCCACGCCGACGCCGTTCACGCAACTGATCACCATGTCGTCGAGGCTGTGCTTGAGCGCGTTCTGGTCCACGTCGTGCTGGTATTGCCCGACGCCGATGGATTTCGCGTCGATTTTCACCAGTTCGGCGAGCGGGTCCATGAGCCGCCGCCCGATTGAAACAGCGCCGCGCACGGTGAGATCGTGATTTGGAAATTCCTCGCGCGCCACTTCCGATGCGGAATAAATGGATGCGCCGCTTTCATTCACCATGATGATCGGGATCGTAAGCTTGAGCTTGCGGACAAATGTCTCCGCCTCGCGGCCCGCCGTGCCGTTGCCGATTGCGATGGCTTCGACGCTGTATTTTTTGCAGAGTGCGAGGATCACTTCCGCGGCCTCGATGGTTGAGCGTGTGGACTGCTCGATATAGATCACTTCGTTCACGAGCAGTTTCCCCTGCCGGTCGAGACAGACGATTTTGCAGCCCGTACGGAAGCCGGGATCGATGGCGAGCACGTTTTTCTGTCCGAGTGGCGATGCCAGCAGAAGCTCGCGCAGGTTCTCTGCAAACACGCGGATTGCTTCCTCGTCCGCCTTCTTCTTGAAAAACAGCCGGGCCTCGCCTTCCATCTGGAACGCGAGCAGGCGCTTGTAGCCATCCTGCACGGCGAGCTTCACTTCATTCGCAGCAGGCGATTTGCCTTTCACAAAAAGCCGCTCCAAAAGAATAAGCGCCTCCTCCTCAGGCGGTGTGAGACGGGAAAAAAGAAATCCTTCCTTCTCGCCACGACGGATCGCGAGGATGCGGTGCGAGGGCGCCTTGCAGGCCGGCTCGGTCCAGTCGAAGTAATCCTTGAACTTCGCGCCTTCCTCCTCCTTTTCCGCCATCACCTTCGATTTCAGGATGCCCTTCGTCACGTAAAGCTCGCGCATCTGCGCGCGGGCCCCTGTGTCCTCGGTGATCTTTTCCGCAATGATGTCGCGCGCCCCTGCGAGAGCCTCGTCCACGGTTTTCACTTCCTTCGCCACGTCGACAAAGGGCTCCGCCGCCTTGCGCGGATCGAGTGTCGCATCCTGCAACCAGATCTGGTCGGCGAGCGGTTCCAGGCCGCGCTCCCTGGCGATGATCGCACGGGTCCGTTTCTTCGGGCGGAATGGAAGATAAATGTCCTCCAGCGTGGTGATCGTGGTCGCCACGTCGATTTTCGCCTGCAAATCCGCGGTGAGCAGATTGCGCTCTTTCAACGACGCCACGATCGAGTCGCGGCGCGTGTCGAGTTCCTGCAACTGCGCCATGCGGTCGCGGATCGATGTGATCTGCACTTCGTCGAGCTCGCCCGTCGCTTCCTTGCGATAGCGGGCAATGAAAGGCACGGTAGAGCCGTCATCGAGCAGCACGGCAGTCGCGACGACCTGCCGCGGTTTGAGATTCAGTTCCTGGGTGATTTGGAGGAGATGTTTTTCGTTCATTCGGTAAGAGGTCGCAAAGCAAACCAATCGCCGATTGCGAAGTCAATCAAAGCACTCGCGCGCGCAAATTTAGTTATTTTCCGCTTGCAAAACCAACAGCATGCACAGCGTTTTTTGCGGGAAACACCCTTACCTGACGCAAGGCTTTGGGCGGAATTTTGGCCTGCCCAACCGGCGGGTTGCATTTATTTACTCCTGTTCAGCCGACCGCTCGATCAATTAAACTGGTCCGCCTAAATACGACGTCGCATGTCAACATTAACCAGCAAGACGGCGAACCGCTGTTGGGTAATCACATGCCGGATCTCCCGCTTAAACCGCCGCTCACCATAAAAACAAAGCCAGCCGGGTATAACGGAATTAAAAGGCAACCCAAACAAGTTACTATGTCCACCCCGAATGAAATTCTCCAGCCGGACGTCGCGATCATCGGCGGCGGCTTCGGAGGTGTAGCCGCCGCCCTGGCTCTCACTGACCGTGGTTTCCACGTAGTCCTGACCGATGAGTTTGACTGGATAGGCGGACAGGTGACCAGCCAGGCATTGTGTGTTCTGGACGAGCTATACGACCCGGTGGGCGAAACAATCATGAACGCCCGCTACGCCGGATTCCGCGAGCGGATCCGCATCCACTACCGCACAAAATACCGACTCTCTCCGGCCGGCGCCGCGCAACTTCATCTGTGCCCCGGCAACGCCGCCTGCGCGCCGGTCACGGCCGAATCCCACGTCGCCTATGCCGTGCTGCAGGACATGCTCGCGGAAGCAGTGCACCAGGGCAAACTCACCATCCTGCCCCGGCATGTGCCGGTATCGGCGGAGCGCGACGGCGACCGCGCGATTTCCGTGACCTGCCGGGACCTTGGCGGTGATGGTCCGTTGCGGGAAATCCGGGCGGCATTCTTCCTGGACGGCACGGAGACCGGCGACACCTATCCGCTTTTCAACCTGCAATACAATCTCGGCTCCGATCCGCAGTCGCTCACCGGCGAGCAGCACGCGCCGGCGGAGGCCGATCCCGGTGCGGTGCAATGTTTCATGCATTGTTTCGTCGTCGAGTTTGTCCCGGGAGGGAACTTCACCATCCCGAAGCCGCCGGACTACGAGAAATTCCGGGACCAGGAGTCGTTCCGGCTGCTCAGGCCCGGCGGAAAATTCTTCGCGCTCGAATTCGATTCACAAGGTTTGCGGATTGTGCCGTTTTGGTACTACCGGTGCCTCGTGGATCACCGGAATTTCGAGGATTTCCCTTACGATCGCGCAGTGATCAATGTAGGCAGCAACGACTACCACGGCGAAAGTTTCATCGACAACCCAAACCGGGCGAGAGTGCTCGATGAAGCCCGGGAACTGAGCCGCGCCTACTTGTATTGGTTGCAGACTGAGGCCCCGCGCGACGAGGGCGGTTTCGGTTACCCCGAGTTGCGGCTCGTGCCGGAAGCGACCGGTACCGCGGATGGCTTCGCCCAGGCGCCATACGTGCGGGAAGGCCGGCGGTTGCGCGCCTGCCAGACGATCGTCGAGGAAGATCTCTCCGTCGCGGCGCAATCGACAGCCCGCGCCCGGCAGTTCACCAACTCCGTCGGCCTGGGAGCCTATTTCATCGACGTCCACGGCCTGGCGGGCGGCGGGAGGGGAATTGCATTGATGAGCCGCCCCTACCAGATCCCGCTCGGCGCGCTGGTGTCGCCGGAGCTGTGCAACTTTGCCGTTGCGGGCAAAGGAATCGGAGTCACCCAGATCAGCAACGGCGCCTACCGGTTGCACCCCGTCGAGTGGGCAATCGGCGAGGCAGCCGGCGAATTGGCGGCGTTTTGCCTGGAGGAAAAAATCGGCCATCCGAATCTCACCGGCCGGGAGTTATTCGACTATCAACGCCGCCTGTTGAAGCAAGGCATCCCGTTGTATTGGTATGAGGACGTCCCGCCGGACAATCCCGCCTTTGAGGCGGCGCAACTCCTGGCCCTCACCGGCATCTGGCCCGGCCATCCCGGTCATCTTCGATTCGACCCGCAGCAAAGCATCTGCCGGCACCGCCCGATGTTTCTAAAAGTCTGCGATCGCCTCAAGCAAGCCGGCAAGGACCTCACCAGCCTGCGCGATCTGCACGTCATCGCCCACGGCTCGCGCAAATCCGACGTCGTCCACCAGATGGCCGTATATCTGGACCGCCTTGGCTGGCCCGCGAGCGCGCTGGACCGAACCTTTCCTGCGTATCAGGAGAACGATCACGAGCCCTTGGAACCTTCCAAACTCTGGTAGGGCGACCTCCCGAATAAACCAGCCACACCCCAAATAAAACGGGCTGCCCCGGTCGATGGGGCAGCCCGTTTATTGTTGTAACTTAGTGCCGCTTTCCAATCACTGCTTCAGGAAGCGCACGGCGTCGGCGATCACGAAGCCGTTTGCGCCCGTGTTGGCGATCACCACGGCGCCATTCGTACCGGAGTTGAACGGATAAGTCCCCAGCGATACCCACTGGCTGCCGGTCGCGGTTTCATTGATTACCACCGGGGTTGTTCCGGTGCCGGAGATAATGCTCACGGGCACGTTGGTCGCGCGGTTTCCGGCGGCGGTCCACCATGCAAAGACCTGGTAGTTCCCCGCGGAGGGCAGGTTCGGCGTGAAACGCACATTCTTGCCTGTCCCCGTGTTACCGTCGTGGATGTAATTCGTGGCGTAGTAACCGGGCGTGGAGGTGCTGACTGTCCACACGCCGGTGAGGGTGACGTGCGCGGAATCGGCGTTGTCCACGATGGCTTCCACCGGGGCCGGAATGCTGATGATGACGGGGTGGTCTGTGAGGGTCAGCGGGACGGAGCTGACATTCGTCAACGTCTGCGTCGCGGTAGTGCCGACCGTGGGGTCGAATACATTCACCGAGGCGAAGGTCCCGCCGAGGGTCACCGAGACATTATCCGTGCCGGAGCCCATCGGGTGCTCGTCCCAGACTACGAGGGAATACGTGCCGTCGTATTTCTGCAAGAGCAGGTCGTGCACTGTCGCAGGCTGGCTCGGGATCGAGATCGCCAGCGATCCCGGGCTGGCGATGGAGTTGGTGTCCGAGAGGATGGTGGTGAAGTTGTGCATGTAGGTACCGGATGTCTTCGGGATGGTGCCCGAATAGAAGCCCCACTTCCCGGTGCCGCCCTGGTCGTCGACCATTTCATAAATGAAAGTCGAACTCCAGTTGCGGGCAAACGCGGAGAGGTACACGTTCATGAACATCCTCGCCTGCTGATCCTGGGTAAGCTGCCCGGCGGCGGTCCCGGTCACCCAGCCGGTCTCGGTGGTGACGCGCGGGAGATTGGTGATCGTGGGCGTGGTGGTGCCGGAATAACCATGGTAACCCTTGCTCCATGTGACGTCGTATTCGCCATACAAACCGTCCACGCCGGCGATGTTCTGCGCGGGGTCCGCGGCATTCCACGCCTGGTTATCGACATAATGGTTCGTGCCGTTTCCGCACACGTAGTTATGCGGGTTCGCATAGTCGGCAAGCTGCGTGCCGTCCGGAATGATGCAGCCGGAGCCGGCGGGAATCGTGAGCCATTGCATGCCCACGTTGTTCTGCTCGGCGCCGCCTTCCGAAACGTGGAGCACGGGATAACCGGTGAGCGCCGGGTTCGAATGCACCGACGCGTAAAGGTCGGCCTGGTACTGTGCGACGGGCACCCATGACGGCGTGGCGGAGTATGTCGTGGGGCTGTTGGTGGCGGCGATCGTATAGCTGAACGTGCCGTTCACCGTGACGCTCTTCGTGGGGCTGCTGGTGACCACGGGAGCGGTCGAGGTGCCACCGGTGGTGATCGTCAGGAATGCGTAACCGGTGCCGCTGGCATTGATCGCGCCGAGCGTGACCGTCGCAATCCCGTTCTGCGTCGGCGTGCCGGTGATTGCGCCGCTGGACGTGTTCACAGACAGGCCGGGAGGCAGGCCCAGCGCGAGATAGCCCGTCGGGCTGTTGCTCGCGGTGATCGTGTAGCTGATCGCCTGGCCGATCGTGCCGGAGATCGCCGGCACGGTGTTCGTGATTGCCGGCACACTCGAACCGGCGGTGCCGGTGACGATGACCGTGACGGTCGCGTGCCCTGTGCCGTTCGCGTTGGCGGCAGTCATGTTGATGGCATACACGCCCGCAGTGGCGGGGGCCGTTCCCGAGAAGACGTTGCTGGTCAGTTTCCAACTATTCGGCAGCGAAAATCCGCCGCCTTGCGGCCCCCCGACGGGATAATGGATCGGGAAGTTATTCGGTTCGTTGGGGCCTTCGATCGAGAGCAGCGCGTCGACGTTGGCGAGCGCGGTGCCTGTGCTGATCACGCCGGACAAGTTTGAGCCACAGATGTCGATGCGGACACCAGTGTTGGTATGGAGCGTGATGTATTTGGTGGGAGGACTCGCGATATTGCCGTCGCGGATGTTGCGGATGCCGGTGTAGTTGAGCATCGGCTCGTAACTCGGCTCCGAATAGCCCTGTGATATGTGGGTGTTCACGCCGATCGAGTTGAGAAAATCGTTGGCGGGAACTGCGGTGGTTTGCGCATGCGCATCATGGGACTGGAAGGAAAGCAATGCGGCAATCGCCGTCGCGCATGGCAATAACCGCAATCGCAAGCCGCCCTTCCACAGGAAGGAAAGCCGGGGGGTGTTTCTGTTGATCATTATCTTGGTGTTTTTCATGGTTCTGGGGTTGTGCGGAGCCGCTTCGCGCTTCTCAACTCGAGAAGGAGCTAGTTGATCCGCGTTTTGGTGTTGGGGATGGAGTCAGGGAAAGTGGGAACCGGGAAATTCTTGAGGGGGAAGAATTTTTAACAACAACGCATAGTATAAAATACAAAATTGATGTCAATACGATACTTTTTTAAAATAAACTATTCATTTTGATACTATTATAATCGGTCGCTGAATCACCACACCTATTGATGTCACATTGCCCATCTGGCGTTGCTGATGGAATCGAGGATTAACGCCGGATTCCTTTTTGCAATTTAGCCTTTCAACCAGTTGAGTTAGGCGTCAGTAATCCTTCCATGACCGTCACCTTTCCCACAGTTCCCGAGCGTCGGATTCTCGGGCTCAATCTGCGCAAGAAGGTGAACCGGCTCGAGCAAGGCATATGGAGGCCGGCGCATCGTGATCCGGTCGAGATCGTGCTCGCTTCGAACAAGGACCGGTTGCCGGATTTAATCCCCTTGAAAATGGGCAGGATGTCGGTATCGCCCTTCTCATTCTTTCGCGGATCAGCATCGCTCATGGCGGCGGATCTCGCGCAGTATCCCGTAACCGGGCTGCATGTGCAGATTTGCGGCGATGCGCATGTGCGCAACCTCGGCGCCTATGCAGCGCCGGACGGACATCTGGTTTTCGACCTGAACGATTTCGATGAGACAACCCCCGGCCCGTGGGAGTGGGACCTGAAACGACTTGCAGCAAGCGCAGTGCTGTGCGGGCGCGAGGCTGGAAATTCCGACTCAGCCTGCAAGGAGGGAGTCATGGAACTGGTGCGCTTTTACCGTGAGTGGATGGCCTACCTGTCGGAGATGAAGGCGATCGATCTCGTAAAATATGAAATCCACCGGTTTCCACGCGAGGGCGTGATCAAGGATGTATTGAACAAGGCGAAACGGGTAACGCCGATGAAGACGCTCGAAAAATTCGCCGAGGTAACAAAGGGCGGCGAGTTGCAATTCCAGCATCAGCCTCCCGTGATGCATCATCTGGACAGGGAGAACAGGGACAAGGTGCTGCGTTCGCTGAAGCCGTACCGCAACACGGTGGGAGCGGGCCACCAGACCGTGCTGGATGCCTACCGCCCGGCGGATGTCGCTTTCAAGGTGGTCGGCACGGGCAGCGTGGGGACGCGCGACTACGTGGTGATGCTCTTCGGCAACGGGCCGGACGACCCGATGTTCCTCCAGGTGAAGGAGGCTCTTCCCTCGTGCTGCACGCCTTATTTAAAGAAAGTAAAACAACCCAGGCATAACGGACAGCGCGTGGCCCAGGGACAGCAGAGGATGCAAACCGCCACCGACCCTTTCCTGGGATGGACGACAATCGACGGGCGCGATTTCCTGGTGCGCCAGCTTACGGACCGCAAGGCGGCAATCGACCCGCACGATCTCAAGGGTGGAAAAATGCTTGAATATGTAACGGTATGCGGCGAGACGCTGGCAAAGGCGCACGCCCGCACGGGCGATCCCGTGGCGCTTGCCGGCTATTGCGGCGAGACAATCAAGCTGGACAAGGCGATTGCAAAATTCGCCGTGGCGTATGCGGACCAGATCACAAAGGATTATACAGTGTTTAACAAGGCTATCCGCTCAGGCAGGGTGAAGGCTGCCAAAGCCGGATAGCTTTGCCATGAAATCACTCCCTTTTGTTTTCTGCACGCTACTCCTGGCCATCGCAACGGCGCCCAGCGCCCGCGCCCAGACTTCCACCGCCGCGATACCCGCCCAAGCCCTCCCGGCCGTGTCCGTTGAGACCATCGTGATGATCCGGCACGGTGAGAAACCGCCTGCCGACCAGGGGCAAATCACGTTCCAAGGATTGAACAGGGCGCTGGCCCTGCCGGACGTGTTGATCGGTAAATACGGCAGGGCTGACTTCGTTTTTGCGCCGGGCACGCAACACACCATCACGCGAAACGGCGTGAAATATTCCTACATCCGCCCGCTGATTACCATAGAGCCCACGGCGATCCGCCTCGGGCTGCCGGTGAGCGCGGAGATCCCATTCGACGACATCGGGGCGTTGCAGGTGGAGTTGCTCCGCCCCATCTACAGGAACTCCCTTATTTTCGTGGCATGGGAGCATCACATGCTGGAGCAGTTTGTGAAAAATGTGGTTACCGAATCCGGTGGTGATCCGAAGACCGTGCCAGATTGGGCGTGGGACGACTTTGATAGCATTTATGTGCTGAAAATCCGCACCGAGGGTGAAAAGAAAACCATCACTTTCCAGCACGATCATGAGGGGCTCGACGGCCAGAGCCCGTTGCAACCCGAGCCAAGGAAGACACCGGCACCTCTCACAGACACACCGGCCTCCAAGCCGTAAATCCACGCCCGGGCTGCCGGAATATATTACCACTTGAACAAAGGGCCGACATAAAGTTTGCTCACCCGATAAATCGCACAAATTTTTACCCATGAAAAAACTCATTACCGCCACCCTGCTGCTGATCGGGCTTGCACATTCCGTGAAAGCCAATCTCGGCGACACGGAGACCGATATTTACAAACGCTACGGGAAGATCCAGTCGCCCCCGGTGTCCATGACGAACAAGGACGTCACGTTTTACTTCAAATATAAAGACTACGTGGTAACCGTGACATTGATCGAGGGCCAGAGCCATCGAGAGACATTCACCAAGCAGGACAACAAGCCCTTCACGGAAACAGAAATACAAGCCTTGCTCAATGCCAATGCTAACGGGCGCAAGTGGGAGATGATGACCGATAACAAGGACGTAAAAATCTGGGTGCTGGAAGCCCACGGGGCCTTTGCGGGATATTACAAGGCGCATCCTTACCTGAGCATCGAAACGCACGGAATGATGGAGTTTAACGAGGGGGTCAAAGCCCTGCGGGAAAAACAGCAACGGGAATTGCGCGAGTCGAACCAAAAAGCACCTTCTCCATAGCCGGGTCTTTTGTGAATCCCGCGAATTTTATTGTCCAGAGCCACCGTGGAGCGGGAGATCTTTCAACCGATAATACGCTGGAAGCTTTCGAGCTTGGCTGGTCGCTCGGGACGATTCCCGAGGCGGATATCCGCACAACCCGTGATGGGGTGATCGTTGCTTTTCACGATGGCGATTTCAGCAGGGTGGTCCATGGCATCGGGCCGGATCTCGCAAAAGGCAAAGTGCCGGAAATTTCATGGGAAGAGCTTTCCCGGTTCGACGTTGGGAGCTGGAAAGGATCGCAATTTGCCGGCAATCGTGTGCCGCGCGTCGCGGATATTTTTGCACGCATGCGCGGACGCCCGGAAAGGCAGCTTTACCTGGATATCAAGGATGCAAATCTCCGGCAACTGGCCTCGGAGGTGGAGGCTGCCGGCGTTGGCCCCCAGGTTCTCCTCGCCTCGACCGACTACCGGATCATCCGGGAATGGATCGCCATGATTCCCGATGGCAGAACTCTGCTCTGGATGGGAACACGCGGCGTCCATGATGAGAGCATTTTGCAGGAGCGCTTCCGCGAACTGCGGGCAGCCGGTTTCCAGGCGATAAGCCAGTTGCAAATCCATGTATTCCTGAAACTCGCGCCCGAATCCATCCGCAGGGACACGCCCGACCCGTTTTTTCCCTCCGACGAATTTCTGATTCAAACGGGCAGTGAACTGGAGGAACGCGGCATCCTGTTTCAAGCGCTGCCCTGGGGAGGAGCGACGGAGGCTGTTTACTGGAAGCTGCTTGATCTCGGGGTGCGCTCCTTTGCCACGGATCATCCCGACGTCACCCTCGACGCATTGTGCAATTACAAGCCGCCAAACATGATTACCAAATGAGCGAGAATCTTCTGAAAACAGCGCTGGCCGTTGCGAATGATACGCGTGCCCTTCATATCGGACATAATATCCTCCAGCAGGCTCCGGATATGTTCCAAGCACAATTTGGGAGCAGTCCGGTATTGATCGTTGCGGATACCAACACTTTTGAAGCTGCAGGAAAAACTGTTTTTGATGCATTTGGTGCGGGCGGCATGGTTCGCGAAGAACCCTTCATTTACACCGACCCGGATCTTTATGCGGAGCATCGCTTCGTCGAAACCCTGCAAGCGAACCTGAGAAAAACAGACGCCATACCCGTGGCGGTCGGATCGGGCACCATCAATGATCTCACGAAGCTGGCGGCACATCGTGCCGGGCGCCCTTATATGGCGGTCGCCACTGCCGCATCCATGGACGGCTACACCGCTTTTGGCGCGTCCATTACATTCGAGGGCTCCAAACAAACATTTTCATGCCCGGCACCCCGTGCGGTCCTGGCCGATCTGGAAATCATCAGCCGGGCTCCGGCGGGACTTAACGCCTCCGGTTACGCCGACCTGCTGGCCAAGGTGACCGCGGGCGCCGATTGGATTCTCGCGGATGCGTTGGACGAGGAATCGATCGATGACACCGCCTGGAAGCTGGTACAAACGCCGCTGCGCAAATGGCTCGCTGATCCCGCAGGCGTAAAAAATGGCGATGCTACTGCGCTCGAAAACCTGGTGGAGGGTTTGATGATGGGAGGCTTCGCCATGCAGTGGACCCGATCGAGCCGATGCGCATCCGGCGCCGAGCACCAGTTCAGCCACCTGTGGGACATGCAACACCATACCCACCACGGGAAACCACCCTCCCATGGCTTCAAGGTCGGCGTTGCCACCCGGGCGATCACCCGGCTGTACGAGCATCTCCTTTCCATCCCGCTTGATCACATTTCAATCGAGGAAAGGGTATCCGCATGGCCGGACTGGCCTGAGTTCGAAACCAGCATTCGCAGGCTATACGATATCCCCGAAATCTCCTCCAAGGCCGTGGAGGAAAGCCATGCCAAATACGTGGACCGTGATGGACTGAGAAGGCACCTGAAGAAACTCCATGAAGTCTGGCAGCCGTTGCGCAAAAAGTTGCGCGCACAGTTAATACCGGAGACGGAATTAAAGCAGATGCTCGATGCAGTGGGCGCTCCCAGTGATTCAACCGATATCGGTATTTCACCATCTCGGTTGCGCGACACCTACCGCCAGGCCGGCCCGATCCGCCGGCGCTACACAGTGCTTGATCTGGCCGTCCGAAGCGGCATCCTCGATACCAGCCTCGACATTTTATTCCACGAGTAGGGGGATAAGAAAGCAAACAGCTTGCGCCGGACTTGAAAACATGCGAAATAAGCCCCCCGCAGAACTCATTTTTTCTCGCCACAGGGTGCAATCAAGGATTACAACCAGCCGGGAATTGAGGGTAAAACGCCAATGTAGCTCAGCTGGTAGAGCAGCTGATTCGTAATCGAGAAAGGGTTTTTTTGCTCATTGATTTTCAAATTGCCAGAAGTCGCCCGAAGCTGATAAATACAAGGCTCCAAGGCGATTCAAGATTTTGCCGAGAGGTCCGTATTGACCCCAAAAAGCGCGAAATTGTGACCTCCAGTATATAAAAACAGTATGTAAAATTTTAGTGCAAAAAATTTGTTAAATGGAGGCGTGTTTTGACCCGTAAGTAGCTGATTCTTCGAAATTGTTCTGATCAATAATCAGGATGTCCATCATCTGAATTCGCTTGGAATTTATTCACCCTCCGTTTCACCCGCATTTTCCACCCCTCGCGAAAGTTTCTCTCTGTATTTTTTCCGACGGGCCCAAAAAAATGCGGTTTTCACGGGCGACGGGGGTCCATCGGGCGGGCCAGGAGCGCGAGGAGGTCGATTTTGGGGGTTGGAAATTCCAGAGGAATTACGTTCTCACCCCCGCCCGATTCATGGGGCTATGCCCCCACCGCTCGCCACGGCAGACCTTCGAGGGGAACATATGCAATGGTGCTTCGCATCCCTAGGGCACAACTACACATCCACTTTTCAGCTTGCCGCACTTATTGAGCTGGACAACCGACTCGTTGGCAGCCGGAGGAGAAGGTTCATGGTTTGGCATTTGGCCCATAAACGGCTGACCAACCTTTTTCAATCGTTATAAGTATCAGCCGACGAGCAAATGCCATCCTTTCGGTAGTGTCTCAGTTTGAAATCAAGCAACAATTTTTGACTTGCCATAGACAAAAGGCGCAAAGGCACAGGAGCCATAGATGCTATAATAAGGGGTATGAAATCAGAACAAGACGTGGGCCACGGCTTGAAAATTACTGCAGTTCTTGTGTTACCGTATGAGGATGGATGGACTGTTGGATACGGGAACGGATACTATGCGATACCTGTAACCAAAGAGGAAGCAATCATACGCGCATCAGCTCAAGCCAAATCCCTCGGAATATCTGTCGAGATTATTGAACGAGGCGAGACCGTAAAATAGTTCTGGCAATCCGTATGGCGCGACGGGATTGACGCGATTCATGGAGAAATGAATTCCCGTGAGATTCCACAGTGAGCAAGATTATCTGGGCAATGCGAGGTGATTTGCCCTTTTGCACTGAAGGAGAATGCAGGACAGTTTCTTGCTCTGGACTTCGCCACTGCAGTTTTGAAATTCGTCCGAATCACCACCTGAAGTTGTCTTCGTTTTCGAAGAACTCCTCCGCCTTCTCCCTCGTCATCCTCCTCCGCTCATCCTCAAACACATGGCATTTGATGGATTGAGCCATGAGCTTCCAACCCTGCTTGTCGTAGCCGCAGATTTTCCTCGGCACACTCATATCGATTACAGGCAGCCTCACGGCAACAGGGGTGTCCGCCAGATTTGCCCTGCCAGCCCTGTGGATATCCACCCCTGCCATGTCTCCGAGCACGTCTTCTGCAATGATCCTGCGCAATGGGTGCGTTTGCTTGAATGGGCGGCGAAAAGATTCGACATTCAACAACGTTCAAAAGGTTATCCGTTCTGATCGGTGCGAAGCAGTTCCGCTAGATTGGAGGATCATGCTTGTGAATACGCTTATTCTCTGTTATTCACCTCAACAATCTGAAACAGATTGCGCCATGCACTGGTTTTCTCTCTTCGTCAACTTATTGATTGCAGTCCCAGCTATTACCGCAGATGAGTTGGTATTGTCAGGAGACCGAGCTGGGGAGTTATCGCGAACAGATCTGAACGACATAAAATCTCTGTGTATGGACACTCAACCGGCGGAACGTCTTTGGGCGGTTGTCACCGATAGGAGTTTCGGGGCACCAAACAAGGCATTGCGGGTCACCGTCTATTTTCATCCAAAATCAGTTCAGGGTAGACTCCGCATCGGGTCGCTATCTTGGGCGTTTTGTGGCATTCCCTTTGATAACTCCGCGGGCCTTTATTCGAAACGCGGACGCTGGGTTGCCTGCAATATACACTTCGACGATTCCGAGGTGATGCATTTTGCGCAGGTTTCTGCGAAGGATGACAAGTTCCTGAATGCGCCTGGGGTCATTCACGATCCCCTAGAAGGCCCGTTTTTGATCTCAAAATACATTCCACAAGCAGATATAATTGCGATAATCGATTCGGTGCGTGCGTTCCTAAATTCCGATACAAGCGGTCATGCATCGGAACGTAGCAAGCGGCCGGTTAGTGTCATTAATGGAGACAAACTGCATGCAGAGGTTTGGTCCAGCTTTGGTGATAAGCATTTTGACACTTACACTCTGGACAAGCGTGGCGAAGTTTGGAGTGTTTCAAAGACAGGTGATTTCGAGGGGCATTGATTCGGTGCTTGTCGGCTCCGTCGAAAGTTCGTTATTGCGTTCAACGAGCGTAAGCGAGCCGATCATCAAGCGAAGCGCGAAGCTAGTCAGGTCCCCTAGCTTTTTGGCTACACCTTTTGGGCAATGCCAAAAGGTGTCCCAATAAAAGATCAAAAAGGGCTTCCTTGCTCGCCTCTTCCGCACAATAGAAAAGCGAGACTCCCCAACCACAACAATCCCGTCATAATCCATAATATCTTCAAAAAGATTCTGGCCTTGAAATTCAGTTCGGCATAGCTGAGAGCACGTGCAGCGCAAAAGCAGCCAATGATTGATGCAAGAAATCCGAGGGGCACAAATGCCAAAAGAAACCCCATTACAAAAATACCGCTATCTGAAGTAAAGGCTCCGGTTCCAAGAACCAAAATAGTGGAAAATATTGCAATCGCCGCTTTGTAGCTTAGCGGTATGGGTTTGGTTTCTGGATAAAGTTGCATATTCGTAGAAACTGTGGATTGCCAGGGGCAGTTCTTAATTGCTTAACAGTTTTATACAAAAACATGTCGGATTGGCGAGTTGGAATGGCGGGATGTTCACCTAAGCCCCTCTAAAAACCCAACCAAAGGCAGTTTTGGGCATAGAGCATCGGATTTTTATCCGGTGCCCAAAACGTAACCCAAAAACGTAACCACGTGACGAAATTGAGGCGTATGCGTGATGATCTGTGATGAGGTGGGGCGTTCACGATTCCTCTGTTTTCGGGCATTTGATGACACCCGATAATACGTGATGATTTCTGCAAAAATGCCCTGTAAAAATTAGAAATCCGGTGCTCCCAAACGTACCCCGATGGCAAACTTAATTCCAAAACTTCGCATCCTCCCCAAAGAAACCTTCTGCCTTCGCCTTTGTCATCCTGATCCTCTCCTTCCCGAAGACGTGGCATTTGACGGCCTGAACAAGCAACTTTCCTCCATGCTTGTCGTAAGGACAAATCCTCCTGGGCACGCTCATGTCGATCACAGGTAAAGATTCAGCCACGGTCGTTCCGGCGAGGTTTGCTCGGCCAGTGGCGTGGATCTCCATATAGACGAATTTGCCGGTGACGGGATGGGCGCAGTAGTCCACTACCTTGGGCTCCTCGGGAGTGAATGGGATCCGGATGTTGGTTGAGCGTTCGTAGACCAGATCTGCCTCCAACGACAAGTGGCAGGGTTTAGCATTTGGAAACTTTTTATTTTATAAAATCAAAGGCATCCGCCATCCCTTCGGGATTCGATGGCTGTTAAAATTTCCATAATATGCCAACAATAAAAGAACAGATTTGCCGCAATCCTAAATGCGGCACTAAAAGCACGGTTTATATCGAAAATGTTGAAGCGTCAGGGGCGTTAGTCTTCTACGTTTTCACCTGCCCGGGGTGCGGGAAAGAAGTTCCATTCTCAGGAAGCTCATTAGAAAAAGTGCCGACAATGCCAGCGAATGCCATTTCGGCCAAGCTTTTGAGCTATTGACGATCCTCGACCCGGACCCTTCGTTTGCCAATCGGCGCCTTCGGGCAATGCGTGGATGGTCTTGCACTTCATCGGCTCGATGAATTGAAATTCTGTCCGCATTCCTGACATGGCGATCATTTCAGGAATTTTTCCAAAGCCTTCACCCGTGGGCCCACCAGAGAGACTGCCGCGTGCAATGTGGTTAAGGATACCCCGAGCCTTTCCGCCCAGTAATTCACCTCATTTGCATCGTTCGTATTGATGCGGTCACTGTGAGGCTCGGTGCATTTCTCATTTTCATCTGACATGGCGATTACCTCCTTATCTGAATCGATGCAGAGGGAGTTTGCGGCCCTACCGATTAATCGGTTCAGAGGGAAAAGGCGACCAGTTCATTTTGCCATTCCTCCCCCTGCTCGGCTGCCTTGGCCTTCAGGAGCGGTGAGCGCTACCACCTGAAGTTGTCTTCATTCTCAAAAAACTCCGCTGCCATCTCTTTCGTCAGCTTGGCCCTGAGGCTCCCGAAGTAAAGATATTAGATCGACTGCGCTGCGAAAATCCCTTTAAGTTTTGGCTCTTAACACAGCCTTGAGAATAAGATACTTAGTATAACGGCAAAAAAGATTATTACTCCCATGCATCCTTTTTTCTGGCGTAACTTATAGCAGTGATGATGAAAATAGGTAATATCGGAATCCAACAAAGGTTTTTCTCTTACCGCAAACATCACAAACAGTGTTAGGCCACAATGAAAGCAGTCGCGAGCAGCATAACCTTCACTCTCATACTTCGACGTTCCATACGGATAAACTTTTTCGGCAGGGTGTCCGCAGTTTGCGCATGCTGTCGTCAAACCCTTTCTGCATATAAATAAGGTTACGGGCTCCTTGTCCAGATAAGTAGGCTCTTTCTCATCCATATCCACTTCACCGTGCGCTATGGTTCCGCAGAGTGGACAAGTATAGCTGGCCCTATGTATTTCATCCGTAATCGCAGATAAACATCCTAAACATATGTGATCTTCCAGTTTAGTATTAGTGCGATATCGAGAGATCATCCTGACCTGATCGCGCTGAAACCTGCGCTTGCAAACACTACAGATATCTCCTCCTGGGTAGGTCTTTTGACAATGAGGGCATCTAGTAGCCTCTGAGCTGGCCTGGCCTTTACAATGTTGGCAGTTGACTATTGAAGACATAAGACTTCACGCATCACAAATTTGGCAACGCTTAGAAGAGCAAACCACCATCCTGCTGTCAACGCGTTGTTTGAATCCTTCGGGTTACGGTTTTCACAAATATGTATAAATCCCTCCGGCTTGGTTCAACAATGGTAGCAGCGAATACGAGCCCGTTACAACATGAGGGTGGCTGGGTTTCGCCTTGGTGCCTTCCGAAAACCAACGGGGTCCAGTTCATTTGCCCTGATTCCCCTTCTTTGTTGTTTTGGCTTTCAGGAGCAACTGCTCCCTTATGATTCGTTCCCTGGCACGGACCTCCTCCTTGAAGATCGCATCCTGGTGTTTCTGGCTCAATGGGAGCCATCTGTTGTGCTGCTGTGGTTTCATAATAAAATGGGTGCCGGATTTTTGGGTGGCCCTCCGGCGAAGACTTTGTTTCTTAGAAGGGGAATTCCAACTGGAATGCCCTTTGGGGTTCAGGGTTGCGGTTCTTTTCCCTTGAAAGGAGAAGTCTCCTTCTTTTCTCTTCTGCCTTCATTTTCCGTTTCCGCGCCCCTATAGGGGCGCGCGGAAACGGAAAGATGTAATTCCGCGGAATTTCCGCGACGGAAATCTGCGGAAACTCGTGCTTAATGTGCTGCTGCATACGTTTTCGTAACTGGATCTTTGGCTATCAGATTCCTTTCAACAGCCTTCTTGACCACATCGTAGGCTTTGGTTTTTCCACATCCCGTCTCATCCATCAGGGCCTTGGCCAGTTGAGCCCTGCTCATGGGCTGGGCGCACAGAAGTCCTACGACCTCGGCGGTGGTGACCTGAGGTCCCGAAGTTTTGCTTCCTGTGACCTCCTGCCTCCAGGCTTCCAGATCAAATTCCGGATTCAGCTCAAACAACAAGGTGCAAGGATTCCGGCGAATTCCAAACGGCGGAAATTCCACACCGTTGTTGTTCTTTCCGCAAGACACTACGAGCAACTCGTTGGAGTCCGGGCTTCCAGGTGCAATATTGATCTGGGCTCGGGTCCAGGCATAGAGCGTCTTGCTGTTTCGCCCGTGAGAGGATCGATCGTAGCCAACGGCCCTCGACGCTCCTGCCTTTCCTGTCAGAGCGTGGTGAACCACGATCAAAGCCCTGTCTGGATTGCCTGCCTTGGAAAGGGCGGACAACTGCTGGCACGTCTCCCTCATCTCAGAATCCGTATTCAGATCTCCGGCTGCAAACGCATTCAGAGGATCGATCACTACAACGTCTGGATCGAAGCTCTGGATGGAGTCCCCTATTCGGTTGCGGTTGGCAAGAACGTCCAGATTCAGGAAATGATCGTTCTCTGTCTCAGGGCACTGCACACGAATATTCTGCCGAACAAGATCCCATGAACTTTGCCCCATGCTTCCACGAATCCTTTGGAAGTCCTGGAAAAGACGACGCTTGGAGTTTTCGGACTGCAGGATCAAAACCTTCAAGGGATCTGCCACATTGGCAAAGCTCAGCCATGGCAGGCCACTGGCCAGAGCGCACACGCCTTGATTGACGAGAGCACTCTTTCCGAGGCCGCCAGCGCCGGCGATGACCAGCGATTGACCTTTGGCCAGGATACGATCTCCCAGAATGATGTCGTCATCGTTGGGTGGCTCGGCCATGAGCTCGTCCAAGGAACGAATGGACAGACCACCAAAATTGCCCTGCACGATTGGACTGCCAGGAACTGGGCAAGGAGAAGCTGGGAGAGGACTTGGATTCCACTCCTGCTCATTGTCCTTCACCGCCTGAACAAACGCATCCCTGCCAACGATCCTGAACGCATCAGTCACATCTTTTGCCACTGGGGCTGTTCCGTTACTTGCGCTCATTGCTGAAGATCCCTTCCAAGTTCAGAGTTTTGACCATGGCTGCAAATGGCTTAAGCAACTTGGCATTCCTCTCCACAGCAGCCTTTCCAGGATCGTCGTTGTCCATGCACAGGGTCACTTCCTTGTCCGTAAACAACGTGGCCAATTCAGGATCAAGACGGGTTGAAGCTGAATGCAATGCCAAAACGGCAACCCCAGGTTCGTTCTCAATTCCTGAGTCGATCATGGTGATGCAGTCGCTCTCACCTTCGGTGATGTATACCTTCGAGGCGTTTGCAATTCGATCAGCTCTCCAGATCGATCCAGAACCGAGCTGCCAATGGAAGTGCCGTTCGCCAAACATGTCTGAACGGACTTTGATCCCCGTTGTATAAATGAACGCAGGCCCATTGCTAAACCATCCAAGGCTGCCTTCGTTGGCCAATTGAAGGATCGTCTCCTTCTTCCAGCCACGCTTGTTTCCATACGCTCCACACAGCCCAGGATTATTGAGCAGTCTCTTGCACATATCAGCGCACTGGTCGGCAAAGTTCCTTGGCAATGGTTTTGCTTTTGGTTTCTCGATCTGAGTTGCCTTCGCTGCGAACGCATTTCCTATCCAACGGTGCTGTTCGGCCAGTTCAAGGAATGCCTCGACAGCCTCACGGCCATCCAAGTCGGAGCATTCCTTGAAGAAGTCGAAGCTGTCGCCCCCAACGCCAAGATCACCATGATCTTTGAATAGCTCTTCACCTGTTTCTGGGTGCGGATACACCGAAAAACTAGGCCTGCGCTCACGACGGAATGGTGATAGGCAGGATTTAGCTGGCATACCTGCGAGTTGGAAATGATCCCACAAAACCGGGATGGTCAAGATTTCCTTCGCTTCCTTAATCGTGGCTATACGCGTTTCATTTACGTCACACACGCTGGAACGATCCAGTCGTGATGCCTCATCGGTCCTAATGACCAATGCCATTGATACTTTTTCTAAATTGCAGGCTTCCACGCCTGCATTGTTTTTGCTATAATTACTCATTAAATTACCTCTCCTTGAGGCTTGGTTGTTCATCATAATCCGCCCTCCTGCTCCATGGCAGGAGGGCGTTTTCATTTCTTTTCCTTCGCTCGACGTCAGATGCGATAATGTTTATCCGACTGCTGACGAATCTCACTGGAGCGTTTGCAAATCGTATCCCTAGTAGATTCGATTTCCTTCATCCAAACCTTTTGCGGATGATCGTAAGAGATAATCTCTATCCATTTCACCAGAATACTCTTCTCGCGAACAACAACGGTGGATCGATACAATTTCTTTTCACGTTCTAGGGCATCGACGGCACAACGGACCGACTCCACAAATTCACAGGCGTCGATTTCCTCCCTTGGTATATCTATCACCACAGAGGGTTCCACTTCCAACACTCCGTCCTGATGTTTTGCCAAGATGCACAAATCATCGGTGAGCTGGCAGAGAAAATGGCAATCAGGCAAAGACCATTCCAGGTAGAAAGGTTCAGTGACCATGAATGGCCCACCCAGTTTTTCGCTCATATATGCTTCAAACTCCAACTGTTCCTTTGGAACGACAGTTCGGATATTGCCTGCTTTGAAAGCAAACACATCGCCATGCTCGATACCATGTGCCTTCGAGCCACAAAGATGATTGTGAACCGTTCCCTTGAATGATGGCCAGTTGACCTCAGTCACACAGACAAAGAAATTCTCACCGCATCCCACATCACATGGCGGATACTCGACGGACACTTTTGCCAGATCTCCCACCTTTACATTTCGGCTACGGGCCTCGCTTGCGGGGCATTTTCCGAACATTTTATCGTAATTGACTAACTTATATTGTTTCTTCATATACTTCTGACTCTCCCTCCCCTTATTCACCTGCTGCCGCGATCCTGTGCTTGCCCAGGTATGCTTCCAAATCGCTGACACTCAGCAGGATTTTTCCGCGCTTGCCTCCTCGTCTGATGCAAGGTAGTTTTCTGTCGTTGACATCCTTTCGCAGGGTCCATGAGGAGATGCCGGTCATAAGACCTGCCTCCACTAGATCCACGAGGGATTTACCGTTCTTATTTAACATTAGTTTTTCCATTTACTTGTGCTCAAGATATAGTATTTCCTAATTGCTATCGATCCTGATTATACCCGTAGTTTGGGTATTATTGACGCCATGACCAAGACGACTAAGAGTAAAACGCCTGCGGACAAGAAAGCGGTTAAAAAAAAGAAAACCAGGGGCAAGAATCCTGATCATATTTTAACGTCAATCGAGGAGGCGTTGGATCTCGACCATACCGCCCTAGCCATGCTGATCGCACCGGATGCGCTTAGCCCTCAAGCAGTCAGTGACATCTGCGCTGGAAGAAGAGAGAATGATACCCCTGCCCTTAAAAATATCTGGTTCCCGTTCACGAAAGAAGATGTCAGCGACATCATTTCTGGAGATAACAAAGGGCTCTGGCCTCTAGCCAAGCAATGCCTCCGGCACCGACTCGGGGTCATCTACGACGATTTGGAGCCTGCCCGTCCAGCCAGGGATATAAAACAATTCGATGGCAAGTTGTGCAAAGAGGGAGTTCTAATATGGCTCAATCGGGAGAAAAAGAGCCGCGCCGCACTCAAATCTTTTTCTCGGAAAATAATGAAAGACGCACAGGAAGGTTTGTTTTTCGACGTAGAAAGGCGACTCGCGAAAGTCCCCCCTCCGAAGGGATCAGCATGGTATCCGAAAAAGAAGCCCGAGGCTGAGGAAAAATAGACATAGCCCGTACCCCCTTTCTTTGCGGAGCCACAGATTCCCATGGGCACCCTCATGACAATCCCAAACAGTTTTTTTGCAACTTTGTCTCTATGAGGGCAGCAAACCACTTGGCTATCGGGATCTTCACCCGTCCAGACAATCTTTAGATGCAGATTTTCAACCACAGTGGTTAAATTCATCCATATTGGGGCGACCAGATGCAGATTCTAGGGCAAGCAATCTTTTCGCTTTAATCTTTCTCACTCTGGATTCCCTCAACTGACGGGATTACGACGCCCGTTGGTATGAAGTCTGCTATCGCCTGTGCCAACAAAATAGGGGGAATGGGTTCATGGGGAAAAGTATCTTTGTCATTCGATTGTTCGTGTTTCTATGCATAATGGGTATGCCGGTGTGGGCGGCATCTCCTTCTGACCAGGTCACGGCCATCGTAAAGGCTCCGTATCCTGGAAAGCATGAGTTGAACAAGTGTAGAACTTATGCGGATTCGCTGTTTAGGGCACTGAAATCCAAGCACGTTGAAGCGTGGGAGATTTATTACCTAGTCGGCAGAGGACCTGAATCATATCAACACGCCATAGTAGTCTATAAAGATGCCGGTGCCTATTGGTATGCTGATAACATCTTTCCATTCCCGACCAAATCATGGGGAAAGACGCCACTCGAATGGATTGAGGACAGGAGTAATATTGAGGCCTCGTCCGCTGGTGTTGTAAATCTTTTCTCAGGTTCTCCGCTCTATTGCGGCATCTTAAAAGTCAATTCCACGGAGCATACTCCTTCAAATCCTGGACGTGCCCCAGACGCCTTTGCTAAACGACATTATTACGCAAGTCAGTAAAACCAGAGTCCCCAGGTTCTTTTGGGCCCGTTCCGTTTGGAGCATTTTGGGCTTCCGCCATTGCTTGATAGGCTTGTTGAGCTTTCAGGGGCCGGTGGGGAAATCGCTCCGGCAATAAAACTTTGCAAACTGATCGAGCAACAGATCTGTAGGTGCGTTGGAGGAACCGGCTATTCGGTGTTTGAAAGCCGAAAAAGATGCTGTCACAATCGTCGCTCGCGACTCCCACCCGTAGCCTTCTAAGCATTTTTTTGCACTGACACGGGCGACACTTTTTGCAGGTTTTACTTTTTCGAGATTTTGGTGGCGTTTTGGTATTCGTAAATTACATCCCACTGAGAAGAATCCAAACAGCCAAAATCCTGCGATTTTGGTTCTACAGAGATGAGTATTGGGTGGCGACAACTTGGCGACATCTTTTTGCTCGTGCCTAGGACAACATGCTGATCGTCAAAAGGGCAGAATTGAATCGCAGAACGGGAATTCTTCAAAAAAGGGTCACTCCTTATGGAAGGTGTTATATGGGAGCGGGTTATCGAAGAAACTTAAGTAGCTGAAGTGTCAAATGCCATATAGGTGTTTTCACCCATATGAATTTGTGCTACTTTTACCGTCGTCCAGGGTTTGAGGGGCAATGCATAGAAAACGGATCCTAGTTGTAGATGATGAACGGGGCTTCACTCGAATGATCAAGCTCACGCTTGAAAAGTTGGGCCAATACGTTGTGTGCGAGGAGAATGACGGTGGTTGTGCGTGGAAAGCCGCGAGCGAATTCAAACCTCACCTCATTTTCCTCGATATCGTGATGCCCACTATTGACGGTGGGCAGATCGCTTCTCAAATCAGATCCGATCCCTTCTTGAAAGATGTTCCCATTGTATTTTTGACTGCCATTGTTTCACAAAAGAACGTTTCCGAGGATGCATTGATCAATGGCTTCCCCTTCATTGCAAAGCCTGTGACCCTTGAAAGCCTGATCCGGTGCATCAAGAATCTCCTGAAATGCTGATTCAAATCCACGAAAGGATGCAAATGAAAACAAATGAACGTCAGCCTGCCGACAGTCTATATCCAGGGAATTTTGAGCGGTGTCAGGCAAAGAGGTCAGAGTTTTCCGACAACTTTGTGTTGTGCCTGATCAAGCCGCCACACAACTGCCGCCATTACGTATCGTCCGAAACCCATAATTATTGTTTCCATCCCAACCGTAGGGCTATTGTTGATCAAAACAATAAACAGATACAATAGTCCCATCACACATAGAATGAGCAACAAATACATTCCGAACAACTCTTCATATCCTGGAGCATTCCCATCGTGCAGAGCCAGAGCATTTAGTTTTACCCTGGCATGGGCAGAATGCTTAATCACTCCACAAGTTTCCTGTCCATATCGTAAGGCAGGGGGATTGCGCAACCTTTGTCATCATCCAAATTCAAAAGCAATTAGTGAACAGTCATGATGCAGGCCGCTAAAAATAAAATGTTTCTTTGTGGGTTCATTGACATCAAGGGCAACGATGAGGAGATGCTGAAACCGGCTGAATGCTGCTTTTGAGCACCGGCTGAATCCGTGATAAGCTTTAGGATGAATGAGCCCGCCTAAATCCACACGCTTCGAAAACGAAGTCCATTCCGGCGTGCCACACAAGGTTCTGGATCTGAAGTTTGGTTACGCCCTCCTGATGGACCGACGAGTGCCTGTTTATTCGAAGATCACTGCCATCGGCATCGGAATTGCAGGCATTGCCATTCTGGGCTTTCTGGAATTGCCGGTTGAGGAGATCATTGCAGCAATTCCAGTTTTGGGAACGGTGTGGCATTTCCCCAACAGGAGCCCTGTTCTCTGTAGACTCCGATCACGGTCTTCATCTTCGCCAGGGATCGGCAGATTTCGTTACGGAATTGCCTGTTGACATTGTTCAGCCATTGTTAGTCAATACCCATTGCTGGCTACTCCTGTTACATTCCCATTGCGGAGTGACTCTAAGCCACGTTCCATCACTTCCAATAAACGTAAATAACTAAATCCCCCACTAAATATCTGATAATGAAACTATCCAATATACTTCTCCTCTCAACCGCGATTTGCCTGGTCGGTTGTGCCGGAGACGAAACTACTACTACCACCAAACACCGCGCAGCCCGTTATAATGATCGGGATTCCGAACCACTGGAGAAGCAACCACGCATCGGCATGACAGAAAATCAAATTCGTCATATGTATGGGGAACCCAATAGCGTCAACCACTCGGGCCGTGGTGATATATGGACCTATTGGTTCAATCGTGGCGCAGCCTTCATACCCTACAATTTTGGTTATCAAGCGCGCACTGGAGTGTTTATGTTCGACGCAAATGGCCGTTTGAGGGAATTTAACTGGAACGAGTAAAGGATCCAGGACACTGGCGGGACGGGCAATTTTCCCAGTGCTGCACCAACTGCAAACGGCCCTTTTCGACGCTAAGGGAATACCTGCTAGTCACCGAACAAGTAGGCTCAGCAATGCCATACCATGCTGATGATGGTGACTGGCAGCCGGTGGATCCGATGGGAACTTTTACATTTGCAAGTTGTTCCTGCGGTTCCACTTTGACTCTCAGTTCCCATGAAATGCCACTCTTGCAACTATGATCAATGTTAAGCTGGGCAAGAGACGAAACCAAGAAGCGGGGTATCACTCCTCGGGAACTGCTCAACGCCCTGCGCGAAAAGATCATCATACAAACCTTGGCCGCACAGAACGGTCAAACGATCTTCCTTGGCAAAAAATGATGAACAAAGAAAAAGCACCTGATCAGCAATGCCATCCAGGTGCCTTCTAGTTTAGGGTGATCTTTAAATTATTTCTTCGCTCCTTTTGCCCATCTCTTCTTCTGTGCAGCAATAATCTTCGCTCTCCCCGCCGCTGATAGTCTCCGCTTCCCCTTCTTGGCAGCCTTAGCGACAGCAGGAGCCGGTGCTGCGGCTTTCTTCACCTTGGACCACCTCAATTTTTGGGCAGCAGCAATCCTGGCACGACCAGCCGCAGAAATCCCTTTCTTCACCGATTTGACCACAGCCTTTTCAGCAGCCACCACGGATTTGATTGCGACCTTCTCAGCAGCCACCACTGTGCCTTTGAGTTTTGACCAGCGAGCTCTTTGAGCAGCTCCGATCAAAGCCTTTGCGGCAGCAGACATCTTCCTACGGCCTTTCCTGATGGATTTTGTGAATGGAAATGGTCCGTCTCCGCCACCGCCACCACGGAGGCTCCTTTCGAGTTTTAATTCGAGGGCTGCGATCTGTTCTTTGATTTGAACGGCTTCCTGGAGGGTTTGGAGAGAAATGCTCATAGTCGGTGCGTATCTTTTTTCAGATGAAAGGTCAATTCCAGAATAATATTAATGATTGCAAGCGCGTTACGCTTGTTATAACAAAAGTAATGATCCATTACAGCAAGTCCGGATTGTTCGCAACCTTTCCCCTCGTTTGCATCATCGCCCTCGGCCTTTTCATTTCAGGCTGTGCTGTCGGCCCGTCATACAGCAATTATGAATGGCGAAAAGCTGGTGGTAAGATTGAGGAGAGGGATCGGTTGCTAGCAGAAGCCAAAGTTCATGCTATTCAAGCATACCCAGATCCCATTTCAAGGGATCAGATTACTGCTGAACCAATTAATGCTTCAGCGATTCGCACGGAAAAACGCAACGAAGTGATCATCAATTTTATGGCATCCAAAGGCTGGCATCTTGTTGAAAAGAAAAAAAATTAAACCAGACTTTACCCTTATGGAAACGTCAGAATCGCCAGCGGGAATTTCTCACGAAGCTCAACAGGTAATCAATCGCTACCGCAGTGCCTATCGAGTTGCCGGAGGACTTGATAGAATTGGGAGTTTGGCGATGGGCGTCGCGGCTTTTGTGTTTATTGGAGGTGTTGCGTTTCTAGTTCTCGGTCCGAACACCCCGTTTCGCTGGATTGTATCTCTTGCTGCTGTGGTCTGTATATTCGTTCTGTATATGCTCGGAACTCTAGTTTCAGCTTTAGGACAAGGAATCAAAGCTCAATTGGACACAGCGGTCCATACATCTCCATTTCTTACTGAAGGACAGAAGTCGATTGCTATGGGCCTTTGACAATGTTTTCTGGCAGAGTCTGGATTCATGATTTAATCGCCCCCTCCAATCGACCATGAAAATATTTCTTTGCCTTTTCTTTTTCACAATCACATCGGTATCGTTGGTTTTTGCCGCCGATCCGCCGACTGAAAATCAAGGTGCAAATGCAATAGCTGCAAAGATCAGCGACGAATCGAATGGTTTTTTGCGTCTGGTTAAATTCATGAAGACGAATGGCCAGAAATCAATAGTCAATGGGATTGATAAATATACCATGGAATGCACGGCTGAAGTTGTTGCTATTCAGAATTGCGCGATGACTGGGTTTGAATTTGGTGGCGGTTGGAACGGTTCTTTCCACGCTCTTAAAGCGGAGAAGCAAACGGGTGGTTTGAGCATGTTCAATTCCGCTGGAGCGGGGTATGGAACGAATAAACAACTCACCAAAGGCGCACACATGAACTTCAATTTGAGTCTTGTTTTTGACCTTACCGAACGTGGTTGGCGCACAGAAGGGAGATTACCACCGGATGTTCCATTTAAACCCGCTGATAACGCAGAAAAAGACGACCCATCTGCCAATCGCCCTAATAACGAATATCGCAAACTTCTTATTGGCAAGTGGCAGAATTCCCGACATTTGATCGAATATATGTCGGATGGAACATTCACAATGGATGGTATCGCTCTTCCTGATCGCAAATGGAAACTTGAAGGCACTCGGTTAATTGAGGGAACAAGTGAATATGAAATAACTCTCATAAATGATAAGGAGAGAATCTTTAAGGATCTTCAAACGGACAAGGAATATCATTCCGTCAGGGTCAAGTAGATCTTCATGCGTCTGATCACCTGGAATTGTCGTGGAGGCTTTGCCAAAAAGCATGATTCGGTGGCAGGACTGCATCCCGACATCCTGATCGTTCAGGAGTGCAGGAAGATGTCTGGCGTGACGATGTCGTTCGATTCAAAGCCAGCTCGATCGTTTGAATGGTTTGGCAATGATGAAAAGAAAGGCGTGGCTGTTCTTTCCTATGGAGATTATTCCCTACAGGTCCATCCCAGCTACAATCCCACACACCAGTGGATCATTCCCCTGATCGTTTCCGGCCCGATGTCGTTTCTGCTGCTGGCAGTCTGGACAGTTCCACTTGGAACCCAGGGCGGGCGATACGTTCGGCCTTTGTTCGAAGCATTTGAATGCTACAAAGCCCTGATGAATGATGGCAAGGTGATGTGGGCTGGAGACTTCAATGCCAACCCTCGTTTTGACACACCGTCTCGCCGCTACAAATTCACCGATTTCGCTGCCCTTCTCGCCGACCATGGAATGCGCAGCGTCTACCACCGGCTGCGAAGCTGTGAGCACGGCGAGGAAAGCGAACACACCTTCTTCCAATACGCACATGCAGACAAGGGCCACCACATAGATCACATCTTCAGCACTGCCGATCTACATCCAAACGGATCTGAACTGTCCGTGGGCTCGCATTCCGAATGGGGTAAATTGAGCGATCACATGCCTGTGATTTGTGATTTTCACTGAAGCTGATACCAGCCAAAATATGAAGCTCTTACCCATTCCCGCCACATGGCCGATCTCTCCCTAAAATCTGAATTGGAAAAACTGCAACGACAAGTGGAATGTCTTGAGATGGCTGCCGACCTCCTGAAGAACGTCATTTGAGAAGAGCCGAATGAGCATTTCTGGAAGCGAGTGATTGCTGACGAAGTTTTTGATCTGGAACGGTTGCGGGAGATCGCAAGGAACCATGGAAGGCTGACTTAACCCGCCAACATTATGACCCTTATGGCTTTTGGGCTTGCATGTCCGTCCGAAGCGGTTTCCAATGTCGGCTAATAATGAAGAGCGTCATCCTGTTTTTTCTGACGATGTCTGCATGGAGTTTGTGCGTTGGGCAAGTTTCTGCCCAAGCTCTTTCTAAAGGAGACACAGCAGTTTTGACTCAAGACTCCGTGCTGTATTTTCAAGACGTTGGGTTTAAACTAGCAAAGAAGGGAGAAACATTTTCGGTAATATCCTATAGTCCCTCGACAAACAAGGTGTTCGTTGCTGCCAAAGATGTCGTTGGAAAAAGTATCGCACTGAGTGTTGCCTCCTCCAATGTTACAAAACAGACAGTTACCAATTCTTCCACAACATCTGATTCTGAAGCTGCTACAAAGTCGATTCGAAGAGCAACGGTGGATGAAGCGGCTCTTCTCGTCACCACGGATATCGCAAGAGGAAGTGCATTCCTGGTTCAAATGAACGGAAAAAATTACATCGTCACCAATTATCACGTCGTCAAAGGCGCGAAGACAATATCGTTCTCAAATTCGAAAGCTAAGTTTAGCCCGTCCCAGTTGACCATTGAAGTGGCTGATGACAGGGATCTTGTTCGTTTTCCCACGGATTTGGATTACGGATTGGAGGTGGCAAAAACCGTTGCACAGGGAAAACCTGTATCTGCATATGGCAACAGTGGTGGAAAGGATGTAATTACAAAACTGGATGGCAGCGTTCTAGGTGTAGGACCGGATGAAATAGAAGTCTCCTGCAATTTTATTATGGGAAACAGCGGGGGTCCAATTATTGACGACAAAGGGGATGTTGTGGGAATTGCAACCTATGTTGCAACGGAGAGTGGCATACCCGATTGGGTAAAAAAGGGCACTCGCTTCGCTGAAACAAGAAGGTTTGGTGTTCGCCTCCTGGATGGCATCAAGTGGTCTTCAACCAGTTTACCTTCATTTCAGAGTGAAACAAAAACACTTGAGAGTATGAACGGGATGCTTGATGACTATTTGACCATAGTTTTGAGCATGGCGCGAGCTCCTTTTCAAAAATCGGTGGAAACTGAATACGCAAAGGACCAGGCAGTAACAAATGTTGTAGCGGCTTATAATTTGGGGTGTCGTGAACATGAAGCCACTATTGGAACATCAGCGGACGATATTCTTGTAGATAAGACCAACCGAAAGTTTCATGGAAAGGCGCGCACGATTCTCAGCGATCTGTCTCGAGCAATCACGGCAAATGCAAAGGACTTTACTTTTAGGAATCAGAATTTTACGACACCAAAAACTCGTAACGAGAACAAGAAACTGATTAAAGAGATGGAGGATTGGGCAGATTTTTTACAAGCCCGCTCAAGTGCGATGTCGCCTGCGCACTTATTCCAGCTTACCGAACCTTCAACTACAAATTAATCGCAAAGGCTTCAACTCCCTGATATCTAAAAAAAAGAGATCATAGACAGTGCCAGCAATCCTCCTTCCCAAGACCAGCCAACTCACGAATACGCCAATTGGCCTTGGGCCTTCACACCAGTTCAGCCTCTTTGAAGCTGAACCACCGGCCAGCGACGATGATGATGTGGTCGAGCAGACTGATTTGAAGGATTCTTCCAGATTCCACGAGTCTGGCAATCCGACTTTTTACTTGGCGTCGTTGAATGGGTAAGTCGTATCTGAAAAGCCTTTTGCACTCAGAGTTACAGTTTCACCGGCATGAACTGCCCAGCCCTCGAACCCACCAATTTCTTTGCTTTCGCCAGGCTCAAGAACGATGTTGAAGGTTTTGCTGCTATGAAAAGTCGAGTTGCTAAATGTGGCGACAAAAGAAATCGTCGAGGCTGTCGGATTTTTGAACATAGCAACGTATCCTTCAGCTACGAGAGCCTTCCTCTGTCTCAATTCTACAGGAACATTCGGGAGCGGTGGCCCACCATTCAGCCACTCGACAGTTTTACCCCAAAATGATTTTTTGGGTGCGTCCTGAGCGATCACAATCCCTGGCAGGAGCATTACACAGATGATCACCGTTCCCAGAATTGATTGCAGCATTTTGTTCATGGTTTGGATGGTTCCTTTTCTTTCCTGTGCCTGCTTTTATTCTTCGGTAGAATATTCTTCATGAGAATAATGCTGCAAGATTTATTTTATATGAATGAAGCGAGTGAAGAAGACTCGCTCATCTCGATTCAAGAACGTTGTCGGTCCTCGCGTCCGTTTGGCACGCATGCAGGCACGTCCCAATGTTTCACAGGAAGATCTGTCTGCTCGATTGGCAGTTCAGGGTGTGATTATTACACAAACGGGCATTTCGAAGCTGGAGAGTCGTCAACGCTATGTAATGGACTACGAAGCAGTTGCAGTCGCCAAGGTTCTGAAGGTCTCCGTGGCGTGGCTGTATGGTGAGGCCAGTTGAACTCTAGCCAGGTCCATAGACCACTTCCGGCGATATCGCCGGAACCAAACCTCTGATAAGTAAAAAAATAGGATTTCCGGCATAGCCAGCCATCCCATTTTTCCCAAGACCAGCCAGCACACGATGTGCCGACTGATCTTGTTCTATCGATGCCTGCGATCTGCCCTGCAGGCGCACTTCTCGTGGTCCGCCACGATGTTCCCTCTCCATGCAGGGATCCTGAGAGCATCAGCAATCGCTGATTCGCCCATGAACTCCCGCAGATCCTCAGCCAGCCTGGACTTCAACCTGCGGACGGTGAAATACGATTCACCCCGCTCCCTCGACAGCTCCAGGGCCTTCTTGCCGGAAGCCAGATCGCAGAGAATCCGCTCGTAGGCTGGATCGTGCGTGCCCAGGAATTCCTCCCAGTCCACATTTCTGGATGCTGACATGGAGGGATCGTCTCCGTGGCCTGACAACAGCTCACCCAGAGGGATCTCTTCTCCAGTTTCTGGATCGATCCCTGCAGGCTCCTCAAAGCTCAGGACGCTGCTCTTCCCGTCGAGCTGGGTTCCACTGCCCATTACGTCTGTCCTGCCGCTGCTGTGGCTTCTTCTGCCGCTCTTCATATGGAGGATGGTGTAGAAGGCCACGTTGCCTGGCGTGACGCTCTTCCCTCTCTGCTCCAGGTCGTGCAGCATCTTCGCGGCAACCGCGAGCGCATCCTGGAACAGTTCCTCCGCATCCTCGGCGCCCACCGGCTTGATGTGTGGGACCACTGCTTTCAGCCTCGGGGCTATTTCTTCCATCAAAACGAATCCTGCCTCTGGACTCATAATGTTTGGTTTCCTTTCTTGTGGTGAAAGGTGGCGACTGGGCATGGAGACAAAGCTCCGCCCGAGGTGCGGCCACCAGTTTGGTTTTACTGACAGCCGCTGTGAAAACGGCATGGACTGGATTCACCCGCCTGCAATCAATTGCAGAGAAGGCTCATCCGAAGTTGAAGTGCTACCGGCGACGACCGGCCTGGTTTTTGAACGATTCCAGAACGCGAATCAGCAGCAGGCCGACGATTACTAGGGCCGCGATGCTCACGAGTCCCAGCACGATATCGAGGACCAACTGGATCCATTTGTCGATCTCTACGAGTAGCAAGGTGACAAGTGGCGAAAGGATCAGGCCTGTGACGGCTACCAGTGCTGCCAGAAGCAGATTCAACCGCAGCCACTCCCGAAGGAATCCGTTCGGTGAAAGCCAGTGCTCGCACCTGAAGAGGGAAAACCTCAAAACCTCTGCTGTCCTGACTAAAGGATGTAGCGAGAGGAGATGTGGATCGATTTCAGGAAAAATCAACGCCTGAGGATGCCACTGGAAGAGCTTTGTGCGCCCCGTTGTGGCCAAAGCCTTGCCGTCCTGCTCAATCTCGGGGGACATTTTTCCTTCCTGCGGACCCCAGACATGCACCGATACCCAGGAACACGACGCTGGCTATGCCTAAAACGAAGGCTATTGATTGCCAGAGATTCCGACTGTGCTGATCTTCACGGGCCTGCCTCTGGGCCGCAATTCTCTGCTGGCGTTCGACCTGGATCTGGCGGATTTCATCCTGTTGGATGCGTTGCAAGGATCCATCGTCGCAGGACACGAGGGCTGCCGTCATGAGCATGACGGGAGTGAGTATTTTCATTGGAATGCTCCTTTCCGATTGAGGGTTGAAATGAAAAGAGCCGACCTGCTACAGGGGCAGATCGGCTGATAAATAGGGAAGCCCTACACTATATTTTGGGCAGAATGAGCACGAAAACAAAGTAAGGAGAATTACTTTTTTAGCTTTTCTCTCCTTCTCGCAATATATATAAATTAAACGTCAAGGTTTAGACACCTTGGACTCAAAGAGCCTTCTGCAAGGAGCACAGGAATAGCATGGAACTGTATCTCTATGACGGGCAAAAGCGGATCGGACCATACTCCGAAGCAAACATTCGCGATATGCTTGCCACTGGCACCATTGATTCCACCTCTCCTGTATGGCATGAAGGGATGATCGACTGGAAGCCATTAAAGGAGATTATCTCTTTAGACGCCGATCCGTCCATCACTCTTCGGCCAAGAGTGGTGATTGCTTCGCCACTTCGACCTACAGTCAGCGTCAGGAACGCACGTTCTAAATTTGCTTTACTCCTTTTTTTAACTTTAGCGTGCTTCTCGCTTTTGGGGGGAGCTATTTTTTTATTGCGCTATCAATCCTCACGTAAGATTACTGCAACGAGTGCCTTGGGACAAGCTCCTCCCAATCGCACCCCGACCACGAGCGCATCATCATATTTGCGTTCAGGGACATCTCACTTAGTGTCAAGGGGTATACAATACGGCACGAGTCCGATTACAGACGCTGATTTAGTTTTCCCTCCAACGATTACATCAAGCATTCTTGGCTTTCACACTGAATCGGATTTAGAAGCGAATTTTACAACAAAAGGAAATGGCGGCAACTTCTCCTTTGCTCCTGCGGGTGGAATACAAGCGGGAGGATTGGCCGTTGCGCATGTTAATACATCTGACACATTATTTACCAATTTACTTTATAGGAATAAAGTGGGCGCATCGTTCCGAACATCCGCAATTTGGTTTTTCGATGAAGAACAGCGGGATCCCTTTAATAATCACGTGTGTTTGCGCATCGGTTTCAACTCTGTTAATTCCGCATTAATTAAATGCGATTTTTCTATCCTGTCCAATTCGCACTCTTTTATTTGGATCTTTCATTCACCATCTTCATCCACCTCCCGTCCAATACCCCCTATCTCATCCTCCCACTGGTATCGAACAACAGTAATCCTTAAAAACACAGGTGGCCAATACGATCGCTTTGATGTCAAATGCTTTACAGAAGACTGTGGATCCACTGGCAATGAAAAGCCTGTTTTGATGCCACAGCTTACATATGTAAACTCTTTTGGCTCTCCTAAATTATCTGAAGTGCTATCTTTTCAAGGTAATTTATATGCTAATGGCTTCGGAGGTTGTTCTTTTATAGATAGCTATTTATTATCGGGCATGGAACAGACGTCCGATGGATCATTAATGACAATGGCCGCTATTACGCCCACTCAAAAACTCACACCGCAGAATGCGGAATCGGTCGCTATGGCAACTCCACTTGCACCTCCACCACCTAAAGCACAACCGAAAGCGAAACAACTTTTCGAAGAACGGGCGACGCCTGTGCCAACGATTACTCATGCAATTGAACAGGCACCGCGCATTCGAGAATTAAGGGCCATCCAATTGCCAAAAAACTGGGCATCGGCACTATCGACAGCAAGCGGCGGAGGGAGTATGACAATTGCTGACCTAAATAAAATATTGAATGGTTTTGGTCATGCCAGCAACGATATGGCACCTTCGGAGCCATTTCAAATATTTGAGGGAGTAACATACTTGATGCCACTTCGCGAGGCTGAAAAGCTTCTAAAGCTTCCCAACGCTATAAAATCCAAAGTGAAGGTAGCCTGCCCAGGGCTTCCCGATGGGCTTTATTATTATTCTTATGATGGTTATTTCGAGGGAACTTACAATCGCTTGTATTTGGTTACCGATTATACAGACCAGGTTGTGTGCACTCAAATTGTTGAGGAAAGTCCCGAAAAAGGTAAAATCACACAGGTCCTGTCTTCGCGTTCCCGCCTTAATGGATCAAACAATCGCGCTTCAGTCTCTCGCACGAATAATAATCACGATTACCACACTTACAATTTCATTAACACCCGCACAAAAGCAAAAGACACATTACGTATTCAAAGCCACGTCAAAAACGAAGGCTCTTGTGTTCGAGTAGAATTAAGTTTGTATGATCCAGAACTCAATAAGGTGCTGGAAAAAAGTGTTTGGAACGTGCCAAATCAACTCGTCAATCTCATTTTATTTTGCGTAGATAAACGTGACCAACAAAATTGAATGAGGTTTTCAGAAATCACGTTTTCGTTTTTGGATGTCGCCTGCCAATATTAATCAAAGATTCCTCGTAAATCTGCAGTCCGGAAAATTCGAACAGCCAAAAAACAAGCCCCCAACATTCCTCCCTCTTTTGGCTACCTTTTTTTGCAGTTTCCCTCCACACCTTGGGCATGCGATATCAGAAGCCGATGATTCTTCCGTGCAAACATCAAGGTTTTGCTCACTCCTCTGAGCAGCAACAGGTTTCACTAAGCCACATAGGGCTTTCCCATCAATCAATTCCATGGGCTTTCCAACTGCAAAATCCCTTGCCTCCTTTGTATAAACTCCACTGGTCACGAAAACGGCTGCATCAGCTCGTCCAGCCATCAGGACGCCATACAGCTCACGGACCGGCTTCACTCCCACCTTGTAAACCTTCCATTGCTTGCACTGGACAATTTTCCTTTCACCCCCTCGGCTGAGAACCAGATCAATGCCACCATCAGCTCCACCGCCTCCATTTTCAGTGACCTGGTATCCTTGTCTCCGATATGCCTCACCAATGAGCAACTCAAACTGCGACCAGCTCAGGCTACGGATGGATTCAATTCCCGTCTGCTTGTCGTAGAGTCCCCTGCGGTGCCATTTGTTGATTGCTGCCAAGAATCCTGCGAAAAGGATTATGCCAGCAACAATGCGGGCCCAACCCTCGCTTCCTGCTGCCAACCCCTTGAGCACCGGATTTGTGATAAGCGAAAACCCGATTATTACCGCAAAATACCCAACGACTGCGGCTGGTATGCAAAACCAGGCCGGGACGTGCATGAAGATCTCGATGAGATCATTAAAGAGGGTGTCTTTGTTTTGTCTACGTGCCATATATTTATACCTCCCCTTCAGAATGTAGCAGACGAAACGAGGAAGGACTCCCGAACTACTTTTCGGCAATTCACTGTCGCCAACAAGAGTTCTTCACTGCCAAATGAAACTTGCAATTCAGCCGGGGGAGCGTGCAAAGCGAAGACTTTAAAAGTAATTGAGAATGTTTCATCCTCTGGAGGCACGTCATAATCACCCCGGGTGCAAAGATTCGACAACAATGGGATGGATTGTCCTGGATGAATTGTTTCCTTACAGCGGCAACCCTTTTGATGAAGATTCGGTCCAACCCAGAAATTTAGATTTGGAAATAGCTCAACTGGCCTGCCAAAATTATTGTTCACCTGCACGAACGCCTGTTCCGCTGATGCTGTGCCTCTATTCTGGATTTCGACTTGAATATTAAAATTGTAACGTCCGTTATCTCCTTTAGTCATTGAAGCGTGAACCACGGGAACAAGAATGGCTGTTGAATGTGGATAAAATAGACGACGCAACATTGAGACACCCGCCGGAACAAAATCATCACCGACCCGAATAAAAAATGGCTTATTGGCGCAATGTTCCGCTCTGTGGGGAGCAAAATGGCTTTCCGGGACGAAGCAGACCACAAAACCTCTTTTGCCGTGTTTATTCGATGAAATCGGAATTACTTCTACGCCAGGAATGGGAGGGTCAGTAGCAACGTGATGCAATTCCATGAGTCTCGTGGTCAACGCTGTAGGTTTGTCAACAAGCTTCAATTCGTGGGCTGCATCCACGCCTTCTATTTTTTTCGCTTCGATGCCCCAAATTAAAACTCCGCCCTGATTGTTTGCAAAGCCCGAGAGAGCCTTGCTCCACGTTTCTTTGATATTCTCATCCTTTTGATTCCACCACCCCTTGAAATCCAACCAATCGTTTTCAAATGTCGGCGGATGAGCATCAATTAATCCCTGAAGAAATTCGAATGCACGATTGCCTTTGTTGGCTATTTGCTGAAAATAATCACGCGCCAGTGATGGTCGTTGTTGCATAAACTTTACCTAAAATTGGATGATATTAGCCTTCCGAGTCTGCAATAGTCAGAACTGCAAGATCGAGTCACGCATAGATTCTGCTCAAGATCGCGGAATGGACAAGCGTTCATTAATGCTAGGATCGTTACCGAGTATGTCTTGATGAAACGCGCATTTCGAGCAAAGAATCATGCCCGCTGCAGCCACAGAGGTGAAATATCAGAGGTGATGTGGGCTGCCCATCCATAGAACCCATGACCTTCCGATTATTCAGCATTCTTTCCTTCCTAGCCCTTTGCCTCCTCGCCCCGTTCCAGCCGCTATGGGCAGAATGCACCGGAGCGGCAGACTGCCACGCCTGTTCCAGTTGCAGATCCTGTAGGCATTGTGCCAAGGAAGGGGGCACCTGTGGGGTGAAAGATCATCTGGAGAATGGATGGCCTGCAAACACTCCGGCTCCAGGTTTAAGCCATTTTGCTCCGTCCACGACCACCAAACCTCAACCGGCAGTTCCTCCACCCGTTCAAAACATCAGGCCCGCTGAATACCAAACGGCCCTCCTGAGCCTCTGCGATCCCGCCAAGCTCGCTACCCTTGGGGACCGAGGAGCCAATCCCAGATTGAAGAAAATCGTTTACTGGCTGGACTACGCACGGAAGGCAGGCAGAGATCCCTCGCAACTCGTAGACGAGATCCTAAAGAGCAGCGGATACAGGCCTGGCCATTCAGCCCTGATCAAGACAAACCTTCTCAGGAACATTAAGATTGGAGACGAGCTAGGATTCTTCATTCCAGCGAACCTTGAACGGCTCCGGCGTGGGAACGCACCAATCGTAATGATCGGTCCGTATGCAGGCGATACTGCGGAGGTGGACCACATCATCCCGTTCAGCGTGGCTCCTCAGATCGGGAACGACCTCGCCAATCTCGAACTGCTGCCCAAGACCCTGAATCGCCGGAAGAGTGCCAAGATTGGACTGAGGCAGAAGGCTCTGGCTCGCGATTTGCATGAGGCTGGAGTGATTGACGAGGGCTTGCTTGCACGGATCTTGAATGTCAGAGGGTCGGATTGATGAGTATGAAACAATCGAACGTGGAATCAGAAAACTACCAACGGGAAAATGGCATCTTAGCAGCATTGGATTTTCATTATGGTGAAGCCAAGGGCCACTTCTCTGAGGTTGAATATCAACTCTTAAGCACGGGTGAACTTGCGACACAATTTGCTGGAGATCGAGAGCATTCCCTGGAAGCACGAATTCTATTACGAGATTTTCCGTTTAAAATGTTTTGTGTGTCACAGCCAACGGCGGAGTGCCGACAGACACTATGCGTGGCGTTCAAGTGCCCCTCCAATACATCAGCCCACGAGGTTGGCAATGAATTCGCTGCATTCTTATCCTTGCTTACTCGGCGACGGATATTCGCTCTTAAACAGACCAGATGCGATGGATTACCAGTCGAGCACCAGCCACGATCATTTTTTGACCGCAGTGAGGGACAGTTGCAATCTTCGACTACAATCCAGCAGGAGGAAATCGCGCTGCTCCTGATGACAATTCAGAAACTGGATGCGAAAACGAGCAGTGGTTTTGTTCTGGCTATGCGCTTATACCATACTGCTGTTTCATTAATTTTAGCAGAGCCTCAAATCGCATACTTACTTCTTGTGATGAGCATTGAGACTATTTCTGGCGTGACTGAAAACGAAACAAACACAGTTGATGAAGATTGGGAACAGTATTTGGATTCCTGCTACAAAGGATGGAGAACGCATTGTGATATTTCCACACCTGAACTTAAAGCTTCTGTTGTTCAAATGTTGACCAAATCGGCATACCGAACCTTGCGTAAATTCAGAAGCTTTATTCAGATCAATCTCCCAGAAAAGTTTTGGACCGAAACATCGGACGATGGCAAACCCGTTTGGTGGAGCTTTGTATACGACGTCAACGGAAGAGCCGTGGTGGAAAACGATCGTGGTATCCAACCCTGGGAGAAATGGGAACCCAAAGATCTTAAACGAATTTTGGACGCAGTTTACGCTTCACGGTCTAAATTCGTTCACGAGGGGGCCCCATTTTCTGCTGAGATCGTGCTGGGGCTCAGCCCTGAAATTCCTTTCGATGCGGCTGTTTCGATGATGAATAAAATGATGAATGGCTCAACAAACAATCCTCTGACCATTCCTTCGCTTATTACATTTGAGAGAATGGTCAATTACTCGTTGATGGGCTTTCTGCGAACACGCAGTTCACCAGAAAAAGGATAGGATGCCCCTCGAACCCGAAGACCAAACCCACCTCCAGGCAGCCCAAGGCTACATCGAGCTGAAGATGTTCCTGGATGCGAACGAGGAACTTGAGGAGATCACGGCTGAATGCCGCCATCTACCCGAGGTGCTTGGCGTCCGACTGATGATCTACGAGGCCCTTCAGAAGTGGGAGCTGGCGGAGGTGGTAGCGAAGAGGCTGGTCAAATACGATCCTGACGACGTGGAGTGGATCCTTGCCTGGGCAAATGCCACACGTAGGGCTGGATCAGTGGAAGCTGCAAAAGCGATCCTTTTGGATGCAGTAGAGCGGAATGACGAAGAACCTCAGTTCTACTACCAGCTTGGCTGCCTAGAATGCCAGCTTCAGGATTTGCAGGCGTCAATGAAACACCTGGAGAAGGCGTTCAAGCTGGATCCGAAACTACGGCTTCGGGCTTTGGACGACGAGGATTTGATGCGGCTGTGGCTGGTGATTGAGGGGGACTAATTGTTTTTAGTATTAGGCAACAACAAATTTCTCAATTTTTCTTTGAAAGAAGCCGAATTGGGAGCATCATCATCAACAAAGTTCAACCGGATTTTTTTATTACCAAGCTCTGGGATCATCTGCGTCTCTATGGATGTTCCATAAAAAGGGATACGTAAATCTACCGGGATTTGAAATACTTTCTTGTCTGTATTCACAGTTATAGTCGCCTTAACGACAGGGAAATCATCATTGTTATTAGGGCTGGATAAAGCAAACATTTTATACATATTTTTGTTCATCATTGTTATTTGCTTTCTTCCATCCTTCCCCTCGATCGTGATGTGTATTGGATCGTGGTCGTCCTGATGAAAAAATAACCAAAAACTCAGGACAACAATTTCTTTCTGATTCGGGGCTAACTGCATTGGGAATGGCGGATCGATGTAATTGGCCTTCTTATCAGAGTCTTCGTCAGTGATATCAGTTTGTTTTTGAAATATGTTTAAAGCGATACAAGCTCCCTCCAGCCACACGCAATCTGGCTTCTTGGGTAAGGTGGAATTTGTGGTCAACTTTTTCAAGGCAACATGGATGTCATCGATGCTCTGTGAATTCCACTTGGGAAAAGAAATTGAAATACTTTGGATCGTTACCGGGACATTATTGGGATTCGTTATGCAAAATGGCAGGTTTAAATCAATTCCGTTATACTCGGTTGCGTTATTTAACTGAGAGAAACTAGGTGGGGTTTGAGCTGGCCAATACTGGTAAAAATCTGGTGCCTTTTGAGGCCATAAATTATTCCACCATGCGGAATCATGAATGGTCACGCCAGCGGCAGAAAAAATAATTATGGCGCTAACTAGGCCACAGAGTTCAATGAACCTTTTTGCAGCGTTTTTCTTAGAATTGGCTGCGCGTTTAGCGTTGCTTTTTTTTGAAGACGCTCTGCTTTTTGACATATCGCTTCAGGTGGTGTGAAGAACCATTTAAATTCAATATTAGGGCAGACCCGAGGCGACAGTTCAACAACAAATGTAAATCGTGGCAGATCACCGATGTTTTAGACGATGCATCGATTGCAGTGAACTGAATCCCTTGGGTTAAATGCACGATGAAAAGATTTGCCAAGACTGTGCTCAACGAAATTACGGTGCCATTTATTGATCAATTATTTGTTCGGTTCCCTTTTTTTAGATTACAGGGCGAACACCACGCCTGGAGATTTGAAAGTATCGTCAATCCGCCCTTTGAAAACGGTTTGATGTGGTCGATATGATGATTGGTCATTGTGATCACGCAACCACAGTTGGCGCACCGATATTTGCCTTTCTCTAAAAGAATCAATCTCCAGGAGGGAGGAATAGATCGGGAGTAGGTTCTGATTTCCTCCGCAGAGAGTCGGTGTTTTGGACCAAGGTAAAGTTTCTCCCTGCTTTTGATCACCTCGTTCCTTTGCTCTGGTGTGAGATCGTAGGTGAACGAATCAATAATGGGCATGATGTAGGGATGAATCGTGCCAACGAGTTCTTCGTAAAGGGGGAGAAAATAGGATTCCACATCCTCTAAACGTCCGCTGAAGTCATTGCATCGGATGACCACATTGACTGCCTGATCATTGATTTCTGGGTGGAATGACGAAGGGCACTGTTTTCGGACAATGTCTTCAAGAGCCAAGCGAATCTGAGCCGAGTGTTGGTAGATGCGAATTGTGTTTATCCAAAGATGGAGATACCAAGTTGTGGTGCTATAGCGTTGGATCGGATCATAGCCTAGACAGTAAGAGAAGTATTTGGGATCGAAAAGCCCCACCTGATTTTTGTCCCAAACATTGAACAGCAAAACTGAGTTTGCGCTACCATGTCTTCGGATACTCCTACTGCATTTTAGCCTGGTTGTGATCTCAGAAGGCAATTTCACCTTCAAAGCATCGAAGGTTCTCAACGCAAATGGCGTTAAATCTTCAGGAGTCATCAACACACTCAGGCTCACTTGGAAATCTGTGCCAATGAATGGAGGATAATCTCCGGCTTCCCCCTGTATAGCTCAACCTTCCCGTTCACTGAAATCGTCTTCCCCTCATACGCAGAAAGCACATCAGCGAAGGCCGTGTTGAACGTGACGACGACGAATGCCTGATTGGGATATCGGCCACCGAAATCCAGGAAGATCGCCTTGGCTGATACCTTCACCTGATCGACAGTTCCACGGACGGTGACTACCTGGCCGATATGGCTTTTGGCTTCAGCGGGAGTGATTTCGCCAGCCTTGCAGGGAAGGACGAAAAGCAGAACCAGGAAGGAGAACAACGTGAAAGTTTTCATAATGGATTTACAAGGATCTGAATACCTCAGAGTCCAACGCGGTTTTGCAACGGAAGAGCCGCCTTGGAACAACCAGATCTGGAAAGGAGGTTTGAAATAATTAAACCTTTGGTTTCAACTGTTCTGCGTCAGGCCCAATTAGCATTTGTCCAACATATGTTGCTCCTTCAGCCATGATAAAACTGGAGGATTTAATATCTCCCATCAGAACAGCAGAGGCTGCAAAATCGCATTTTCCTTTTACCGTTATATTCCCAGTGACCGTGCCCTCCATGCGGAGCGATTTGGCCTTGATATTTCCTTCGATTTTGGCGGATCGCCCGACAAATAGATTCTCGCCCGTAATGCTGCCGTTGCTCAATTTGCCTTCAAATCTCAGATTCCCTTTGAACGTGAGGGAACCCGTGATCTCCATATCGCTCAACACGGTGTTTTCGCTTGAAGCATTTTCATTCATAAAACATGGGGGATGCTGAGCTATTTATATCGTAGTGAATGTTTATTGACAATAAAACTCGGCATTCTCAATTTAGAGCACTGCCAGCACTCACCGACTCCCTCCCGTCTCAGTCGTTTGGGTCAACTTTCGTCCAGGGCATCGAGAACTTTATCAAGGTGCATTGCTTCATCCTCCACGGATTCCCATATTTTCTGTCGCAACTCGTGGGAACGGCAGTCCTGATATTTCGCCAGATGCAGTTCCAGACGCTCAAGATGCCTTTTGATGGCTTTGTTTTCGGTGTGAACTTCAGCCCTCTTTTTCAGTTCGTTAATCTCGTCAATGTTCCAATCAAAATGCATGGCAGGCTTGTAGCATATCGCAATTAAAGTGCTACGAATGAATAAAGGGCCAGAATCACGTCGATAAAAGCGAATTCAAGTTGTGTGGAACGTAACACAGGCACCCTTTCTGACTCTTTAGCCACAATGTAGAAATGGAGGGTAGTGGTTCTGGTGGGAGTGACCACTACCCCCGCTTGCTTGGCTCTCCGGACATTCCGCCTGAGAGCCTTGCAACATTAATACGAAGGTGAACTTCGGGTCGGATGTCCCAGCGTTTGGGAATCAGTAAAGAGGAATTTGTGGGAATGCCTGAGAGCATACCCCTAATGATTCAATGAATGGACAGTCAATGGGATGCCCTCTAGTCGCAATCCACACGTTGTGCCTGAAAACTTTTTTCTCCCAGCCAAAGACTCTACGCAGAGCGATTCAGTGGTATGCTGTTAATAATCGCCATTCTACTTATTTTGTTTTGGGGCGGGGGCTTGTTTTTCGCGTCGCCGGAGGGCTGATTCACCTCCTTCTCGTCGTCGCTCTCATTCTGTTTGTGCTGCACTTTCTGAATGGGCGAGGCATGTGACCCGAACCTTCCTCGTTGCCGACGATGCAATCCTTTGAAGAATTGCCAGCCGCGCTCCTTCTGAAACGTTCTGCCATACCGGTTTCACGACCAGTTCCAAGACGTTCTCTTTTTTGGCCAACAGCCCCCAGTGAAGGGGCATCTCGTAATCCACGAGAATCTCGCTGGTGGGGACCAAGTAAAGCATATGGCCGCGAGGCTCTAGGTCTGATATTCCTGAAACTGCGAATTTCCATTTGCTGCTGATAACAACGCAAGCGATTTTGATAATGGGAACAGGAGTTTTTTTAAAATCCATTCTCCGGTTTCGACGTGTTGGCTGTAGTGCGCTCTTGCATAACACTTCTCACTTGTTGGGTATTTTTGACTTGAATATCGTAATGCTTTATGCGAATAGCTTTCGATCGCAAATGGACGTAAAAGTCGAATTAGGCGAACGAAAATACCTTGTTCTGTTGATACCCCTCATTCATCTAATTGAGAGCTAAACGCTCGCCGAACAACCATGAAATCGCGCCTCATCTCCTTGGTTCTGCTCCTGGTATACGTCTCGCTCACAGGCGTCGACGCCAAAGAGCCGGGCGCAGTTTACGTCAAAAATAGCGGAAAAGAGATCATGCACCTCTGGGTGAATGGCAGCTATCAAGGTTATTTGAAACCTGGGGAAACACGTTACACCGTATCGGACGGCTTCATCACAGATTCCAGTGATCGTCCTATTCCATCGGGTGGACGGACCCCTGTGAAGGAATCCCATGGCGGATGGGAGAATGATAAATCAGGCTCAGTCAAGGTCACCGTTCAATATCCCGGCGGGACAAAGCAGTCCGATACCTATTCAGCAGATGACGAAGGCAATGTCATTTTCGGTGCCAACGAGGCAGACAACAAGGCACCCCCGGAGATTCCAAACGAGCTCGAGGTCGAAAATGCACCGGCGATCCGAAAGGGCAGGATGCCCAATCTAAAGCAACCACCCGTCATAGACCCGCCTGTAGAACCCAAGAAGTTAAACACTATTGCTGGGATATGGCAGCCGGCGGGATGGGCTGTTTGTTTCGAATTCACCGACAAGAGCTATCAAGGAAGCAAAGTCTGGAAAGAGGTTAAAGTTTATCGCAGTCCTGCCCGGGATACTGATCCATGGATGAGTCCCCGGGGGGTGAGATATACCATGAAGAATGGAAAACTGATTTTGCTCTCAGACTACATAAACGGCGTTGGCTCGTTTCAAGGTTACAAACTTGTTTATAAAATCGAAGGAGATAAAATGCTTGGAACGTGTGGCCCCCTGCCAGCGGACGAGTCGGATCAGCTAGTTACGGAGATGAAAAAAGATCCTAATTTTATGACTCCCGGAATGCCCGATGAGATTTTAAAAAGGGTTGGCGAATAGTCTTGAAAGTCCTCTTTCCCCTCGAATCGCCTCATAGGGACTTGGGCAAGTCGGCGGGTCGCTAGTTGAAAGAGAAGTTAACGTGCCGACACAGGTAGCCGCCCATGAGAAGCGCAAGATAGTTGGTTACGAAGCTAAGGATTGCAAGAGCAACCCAAAAGGCCCAACGAGGGCATCTGATTACACCACAAAACCGCCTGGCCTCGGGAGCGAATATGGATATTGCCAACGCTACCGCAACGTAGGGATAGGGCAGAAAAAGCATCCACACTTTCCCATGGTTAAAAAATTCTTCGATGCTGGGAAATTCAATCCACCACCAAACCACAGAGAGCTCACAAAACACACAGAGATATGTGGAAATAGCAAGGAGTAGCACCAGGTAAGGGCGACCGCGCGACAACCTTTCCCTCAAATACATCGCAGGGACCACCGTCCCACAAAACGCAAAGAATGCCCAATATGGCATGTAACTCAAAATCTTGGCCGTATCACCATGTATCCATTGATTTACATCGCCGAGGACGCCACGGAAACAAGTGAAGCTGACAAAACCTCCGATTGCCACCAATCCGAACGCGATCAACTTTTTGGCAATAGGGTGCAACTTCTCTCTCTTGAAAGCATTCCGCGAAAACAGGACATTACACCCGACACCTAACGCCAGAAATCCCAAAATCCCGAATGCGACTCTCCAAACAATGTTGTCCAAGCCTGACATGCCGCATTTATAAGCAATCGAAGTAAATTTGGCAAACCGTTACTGAGGGATAAAGCCGACTGCAGCCGCCAACAGCGGACGAAGCAGCAGAAAAGGACGAAGTCTTCATAGAATAGATTTGGAACAGGCAAAGCATAGCCGCAAAAAGATATTGCTGCTGAGGATTTGGAACAAGCCACGGCAGCTATTTGTGCGTTGGATAGAAGCTCCATTTCACTTCAGACAATGCGCTGCCAACCAGTCTTTCGTGACCGTCTTCACAATCACCCCCTTCTCCACCAGCCTCTTCAGCTTCTGGCTGATCGCCGAAATTCCAATCGGCACCGTCCTGGCAAGGGCCGTGGGACTCATCTCTACGCCGGTGACTGTGGGATCCGCCGCCCGCGCCGCCGCCAGCCGTTCTTCCAGGACCCAGAGCAGAATCGCTTCCCTGTATCCATAGGCAACGGCGTCCTCGATCTTGAAATACTGCAGCTTATGCTGTGCGGCCTTCCAGACGTCCTTGGGAACGCTATAGGACCAGCGAGCCTTGTTTGGATGGTTGCATGAGCGTTGCCTGGGCTTGTGCAGCAGCAGCCCCTTTTCCGCGAGTTTGTGGATGGCTTTGATCACTGCTCCTTCACGCAGGTAGGGAAAGGTCTTGGCGAGGTTCGCTTGCGTGATTGTCACGCACGGCTCGCCGTAGGATTCGAAGTCGGGACAGAAGGCGGCGACCCTGCCGAGGATTAAGGCGTGGACGATGCCGTGTCTGAAGGCAAGGAGCTTGGAGAATGAGTCCACGGCAGCGGAGCTGGTGCTCGCGGCGGTGCTCGCAGCGGCGATTGAGCCTGTGCTATGACTGGTCATATGTGGAAAAGCAGAAGCCGACTGGGTTGCCCCAGTCGGCTCTGCATTGGTGCTGTCGTTATTCCTCCGTTTCCTCACCCGATTTGGGCTTTTTCTCCGGCTCTGACTCCTTCTCGCCCTTCGGCTCCGTCTCAGTGGACTCTCCCGAGAGATCGAAATTTCTCAAATCATCGAAGAAACTTTCACAAAGTTCTCTTGTCGTTGTTACAGTTTCACTTCCAAAGGCATGAGATTTGACCGACCGCATCGTTGGCCTACTTTCAAGAAGCGACACGATAGATCCGTCTGATAGTTTGACATGGGTGGCTCGTTCGTGAATGTCATCCGCCTCTTTTTTCAACGGCCCCCGTAAATACTCTTCTTCGTAAAGCCAGCAGAAATAGCTTGGATATTTGAAGACAATTTCCGGAAGGCTCAACCCCTCGTATTTTCCGAAGTGCAATGCCGTCCAATTGCTGGATTCGTCTTGCGGTGTCGGTAATGTAATTTCTTTTTCCATATGTTATTTAATTTTTGTGGCCTCCGGTTACTCGAACCCAAAAGATTCGGCTCCAGTTGCCGATTGATGTGAATTTGTTTTCTGCTAAAATTCAGGCCATGCGAGGGTTTGCCCCGCGTGGCTCTGGTTAATTGTTGACCTTCAGTTCTGCCCACAGGCTGATCACCTGCGGCTCCGTTTCCTACCCGAGCAGGTCATCGCCTGCGCTGTCTTTGATCAGACCCTTCTGGATCAGATACAACTTGAATGCAGGTGCACTAAAGACCTTGCTGATGCGGTCCTCGATATCCGAATCGCATTTTGCGTTGTGGTCCTCAATGATGCGCTTTATCACTCGCATCTGCCCCGCGCTGGTGGGACGGGATACCACTTGAATGATATCCTTGTCTCCAGCGTCCAGTTGAACCTGATTACCGCTTTCATCTTGTAGTGCTTCGATCACACCGCGTATTACCGCAGCACTATCGTCACCACTCCATTGGTTTGGGTGGAGAGCTAAACGCTCATTCACCTTCTCCTTGAACACGGCCTTGATGTCTGGTTTTGAATCAGGCATATTAGTTTGGTTCTTTCAGTTGAGTTCCAGCTCGTGCCGTCCCCTAGAAAGTATGACACGCACTGGTTCTCGGTTTGAAACTGCGCACGTCGGGCTCGACCTGATTCCGGCGTGTTGCAGTTTTACCAGGGCTTCTTTTAGGAAGTGACGGTGCCTGGGGATCGTCACGAAATTGGTAATTCTGAGATTCATTGGTGGTCCATTGCGTTGTCGGGGACAAAAGACGCTCAAGCTCTTCGTTCGCCTATTGGATTTCCTCACGAAGAAACCGTTCCAGCTCACGAACTGGTATCAGTTTGTGCCGTAAGGGGAGGCACCGAAGTTTTTTACGAGCAATTAGTCGGAGCACGCTCGTATACGACACATTTAGAGCCTTGGCTGCTTCCTTGGCGGTAAAGGGATTAGTTCTGTCGGAAAGAGATCTGTTCGGGTCTTGCATGACCGAAACATGTCATCCCGAGGAATGTCGGTCTAGTAAAGGCGGTCGACAGAACGCGACTGCGATTCCGACGACATGACCACAGGCTTCCGGCACGATGTGTGCTATCGCTTTTTGGGACGGTTTTTCAGATGCGAAAGCGGTTCTGATGGCAGCATCGTCAGCCGAGCGTCCTCGAATGTGAAACAGTCAAGGCGCGTGGACAATTTATTAAAGCTCCGCCGGTCAGAAGTTGCGGAAACCAGACCGAGGTCTTTCAAGTCCCCGTTTTTGGCATCCTCTTTATCGTCTCTCCGTTTCCAGAAATCCCACATCAACATGACTGCCAAGTAGCTTTTCTCAGACTTATTCGCCTTGAGAGGCCGATCATTGATTTGATTCCTATACTTTGAATTATAGTTCACTTGTCGCAACGGTATGTGCTCGAAGGTTAACAACGAGTCAGGACTAAGACCATAAAATCCCCAGTGCCTTTTCCACATGCGGTGGAAGTGTAAATCGTTAGCCCCGACCGTTAAGCCGTATTTTAAAAGGACTTGCTCTGAAACAAAACCGGCGGAAAATGATACTTTTGCCCCCGCTTTAAATGAATCTGAATACACCCCATGTATTTTCACTTTAATCGCGGGAATTACCAATTGGTTTTTCACTCCAACCAGAACAGACGGCAGATATTGACCTGGTTTGCAGATATGTAGAAAGGAATGGACCGTAATCAGGCACCCTTCAAGCGGCGGCTGGGATTGGCATGCACTCGTCATGAATCCAAAGCAAGGCGAACGGGTCTTCCTCATTTTGTTTGGATTTTTTACATTATATAATAAATCTTCGAAACTCAGGCTAGGTCCACGCTCGAAAAGTTCCATCATCTGATTTTTAGATTCTGGGCTATTGATACGTGCCAAAAAAGCCTGTGCATCTATGGCCTTTCTGGCGGACGGCGATATTAGTTGTACTTGCTTTTTCATTAGCTTCCAAAGCTAACCCTTTGGGCCTGCGCCGCGCTGTGCTCGTCACGCAGATGCCCATAAACCTTCATCGCCAACGCGCCCCCGTCTTTATGACCAAGCCAGCGTGAGACGGTCGGGATGTCCACTCCACTCTCGATGCAGATGGTGGCGAACAAATGGCGCAGATCGTGATGGGTGATGCGTTCCATTCCAACGATTTTTGCTGCGCGGTCCATACTCTTCTGGCATTCATGAATTTTCATTACATGAGAGTCCTGTGATTCATCGGAACGCTCGTGGCGCATCCGTTCAAGCATAGTTTCCAGTTCGGCGATCATGGGAACCGTCCTGGTCTCGCTGTTCTTGGTGCCGGTCACAGGGTCTCCACGAACATGAAGTTTATTCTTCACCAGATCAATATCACGCCAAGTGACGTGTTTGGATTCACCGATACGCATTCCGCTGTATGCCAGGCAGCGAACCAAATCAGCACAGTTTTTCGAATCACGACTCCCGCCAGTCTCAATGGCTTGAACAAATTTTAAGAATTCTTGGCGTGTTGGCAGCTTGAGCTTTTTGAGCCGAAGCTTTGAGCGTTTCAATTCCGCTGCAGGATTTCCATACCTGGCACCTGCCGATATTGCCTCCTTAAATATTGCACGCAAGACGGCAATGCTGTTGTTCACTACGCTCGGCGCATAATGTTTCCGATATTTTACCAGCCAGTCTTCACAATGCCGGTCTGTCACCGTGCCGATGTCCATCTTCTCCAGAGTCGGCCATGATTTCGTGATGAAATCCAAGATCATTTTGTAATAATACTTGGTCTTCGGCTTCAGGCTGGGGTTGGTTTTCACATTTTCCCCGTAAACGTGGATCACATCACCAACCACCATCTTCCCCTCACGCAGGGACTTTCGTTTCTCGTGAATTTCCAGGTGCTTTTTCTTTTCATCCGGCAAACGCAGTTCAGCCACCGAGAGAACTTTTGTTTTCAAGCTCTTGGAAATCAGTTTGCCAGCAATCCGCAACCGTGCATAGTATGTGCCGGTTGAAGTGTGGCGGATCAAATTTTGAACCCGCGTTGACTCCCATGCTGATTTTTGACCATTTTTCCTCATTTTTGATGGACTGGTATATAAACTCAGTATATAAAGCCAACGAGTTTTTCAAGAAAAACCTCACTTTTACAGAGAAAACGCC